>Ga0209514_10001299_pt1 | contig 44099 bp, 36 predicted proteins | sample Subgrocontami58m_FD_187452 | JGI IMG/M metagenome (GOLD analysis project Ga0209514, IMG submission 187452) | Subsurface groundwater microbial communities from S. Glens Falls, New York, USA - GMW37 contaminated, 5.8 m (SPAdes) (version 3) | ecosystem: Environmental > Aquatic > Deep subsurface >...
AGCACCGCGAGATCGAGGACAAGCCGGACGCGGCGCCGCTCGTCTCGCCGCACGCGGCGATCCGCTTCGAACACGTTGATTTCAGCTACGATCCGAACCGCCAGATCCTGTTCGACGTGAGCTTCGAGATCCCCGCCGGCAACAAGATCGCAGTGGTCGGCCACAGCGGCTCGGGCAAATCGACGCTGGCGCGGCTGTTGTACCGCTTCTACGACGTCGGCGGCGGCCGCATCACGATCAACGGCATCGACATCCGCGACCTGCAACAGATGAGCCTGCGGGGCGCGATCGGCATCGTGCCGCAGGACACGGTGCTGTTCAACGATACGATTTACTACAACATCCAGTACGGCCGTCCCGAGGCCGCGCACGAGGAAGTGATCGCCGCCGCGCAGGCCGCGCACATTCACGAGTTTGTCTCGAGCCTGCCCGACGGCTACGAAGCCCGCGTGGGCGAGCGCGGCCTCAAGCTCTCCGGCGGCGAGAAACAGCGCGTCGCAATTGCGCGCGCGATTCTCAAGAACCCCCGCATCATGATTTTCGACGAGGCGACTTCGGCGCTCGACTCTGCGACCGAGCAGGCGATCCAGGCGGAGCTCGTGCGCATTGCCGAAGGCCGCACCACGCTGGTGATCGCGCACCGCCTGTCGACGGTGATGGACGCGGACCAGATCCTGGTGATGGACGGCGGGAGCATCGTCGAGCGCGGCACGCACCGCGAACTGCTCGAACGCGGCACCGCGTATGCCGAGATGTGGGCGTTACAGCAGCAGGAGGAGCAAGCCGGGCACGTGCAGGGACAGAATACCAAGCCAGGCCAACCGGTCACTGCGCGGACCGATAGCCGCGTGGTGTCCGTGGTGGAGGGTTAGAAGAGATGAATCATGCGATATCGTTGAGCGTGGCTGGCATCATGCTGGTGGCGGCGGCGCCCGAAGTGTTCTCACAGGCCGGTTATCCGAACCGTCCGATACGTATCATCGTGCCCACCGCGCCCAGCGGCCCACCGGACCTGGTTGCCCGCCTGGTCGCGCAGGAGCTTGTGACGCGCTGGGGCCGGCCGGTGGTGGTCGATAATCGGCCCGGAGCAGGCACGACCATCGGCGCTGAGTTCGTCGCCAAGGCACCCGCCGACGGCTACACGCTGCTGATGAGCCCCACTCCGCTCGCCACGAATCCCGCGAGCTACAAGCGGCTGCCGTACGATGCGTTGCGCGATTTTGCGCCGATCACGCAAACCCACTGGGTGCCGAACCTGTTCCTGATTCATCCGTCGTTGCCGGCGAAATCGGTGGCGGAATTCATCGCGCTCGCCAAGGCACGTCCGGGAGAGATACTCTACGGATCGGCGGGCCACGGTACCAACCCGCATCTGACGACCGAGCTTTTTGCCAGCATGGCGCAGGTGCGGTTGACACACGTGCCGTACAAGGGCGGCCAGCCGGTCATCATCGATCTGATCGCCGGTCGCGTGGTCATGGCGATGTCGAGCACGCTCGGCCTCACTCTGCCACACGTGCGCAGCGGCAGGCTGCGGGCGCTTGGCGTCAGCAGCGCGTCGCGCAGCAAACTGCTGCCCGAGGTGCCGAGCGTGTCGGAGACCGTGCCCGGCTACGAGGACGTGCAGTGGGCGGCCTTCATGGCGCCCACGGGAACGCCCCCGGAAATCATCGCGCGCCTGCACCAGGAAATCGTCGCGATCCTGCACACACCTGAAATCCGCAACCGGCTGGCCGCCGACGGCGCCGAGGTGGCCGGGACTACGCCCAACGAACTCGCTTTGTTTCTCAGGGCGGAAACCGCGAAATGGTTAAAGCTGGCGAAAGTGGCGGGGATCGAGCCCGAATGATGGTTGCAGAAGTTGCATGGAAAAACGCATAATCCGTCACTGCGGCACGGATTGAAAAAGAAAGCGCAGGGAGATGAGCACTAAACTCAAACCAGTAGATGTGTTGGTGGTGGGCGCTGGCCTTGCCGGCACGATCGTATGCAAGGAACTCGCCGCGACCGGGCTCAAGGTCGTCTGCCTCGAGCGCGGGCGCATGCTCGATTCCCAGCACGATCTGGCGATGCCGTACGTGCATGACGAGCTCAAATACGAGCGTGCCAGCGATATCGTGCAGAATCTGTCGCGCGAGACGGTCACGTTTCGAAACAGCATGAACGAAACCGCGCTGCCGATGCGCGAGATCGGCTCGTTCAAGCCCGGCGAATGTGTCGGCGGCGCCGGCGTGCATTGGGGGGGCATGACGCAGCGTTTTTTGCCGTGGGATTTCGAGACCCGCAGCCGTACGCTGGAGCGTTACGGCAAGCAGCAGATGCCGGAGGACTGCACCAGCCAGGACTGGGGCCTCACCTACGACGAGCTCGAGCCGTACTACGACCAGTTCGAGCATATCTACGGAATCGGCGGCAAGGCCGGCAACCTGAACGGCGAGATCCAGCCGGGAGGCAATCCTTTCGAAGGCCCGCGCTCGCGCGAGTACCCGAACCCGCCCAAGGAGCCGTCATACTCGGGTACTTTGTTCGCCAAGGCCGCCGCATCGCTGGGCTACCAGCCGTTCCCGATGGCCACGGCGACCATGACGCGTCCCTACACCAATCCGTACCGGCTGACGCTGAGCCAATGCGTCAACGGCGGCTACTGCGGGCACTTCACCTGCGGGATGGGCGCGAAAGCGACCCCGCTCACCGCCGTGCTGCCGGCGCTCCTCAAGCACCCGAATTTCGAGCTGCGAACGCTCTGCAACGTCATCAAGGTGAATCTCGATTCCGACCAGAAGCGCGCGGTGAGCGTTACCTACCTGGACGCGCGGGGACGCGAAGTGGAGCAGCCCGCGGAGCTGGTGATACTGGCCTCCTATGTGTTCAACAACGCACGCCTGATGCTGCTCTCGGGCATCGGCAAGCCGTACGACCCGGTCAGCAACCAGGGCGTGGTGGGCAGGAATTACGCGTATGTTGCTTACGGCAAAGTCGCGTTGTTTTTCGACGACAAGGTGTTCAATCCGTTCATGGGCGGAGGGGGGCTCGCGACCGCGATCGATGAATTCAACGGCGACAACTTCGACCATACCGGTCTGGGTTTCATCGGCGGCGCGTACCACATAGTCAGCAGCGTCGGTGCGCCGCCGATCAAGGCGCATCTGGTGCCGCCGGGGACGCCGCGGTGGGGCGCGGGCCGCAAAAAAGCCATGGCGCAGTACTACAACCGTTCATTCCAGATTATCGCGCACGGCGCCTGCCAGAGTTATCGCACCAATTATCTCGATCTCGATCCGACCTACCGCGATGCCAACGGCCTGCCGCTGATCCGCATGACCTTCGACCGGCGGGAGAACGAGTTCAGGATGTCCGCCTATACCACCAATAAGGCGGTAGAGATCGCCAAGGCCATCGGACCTGCGAAAATGAGCGTCACGCCGGTCACTGGCAAGTACACTATCGTGGGATACCAGAGCACGCACAATACCGGCGGCGCGATCATGGGCGCGGATCCGGCGGTGAGCGCGGTCAACAAGTATCTGCAAGCTTGGGATGTGCCTAACGTGTTCGTGGTCGGCGCCAGCGCATTCCCGCAGAACAGCGCAAACAGCCCGACCGGTACGGTCGGTGCACTGGCGTGCTGGGCGGCGGATTCAATCAAGGATCATTACCTGAAGCGGCCGGGAGCATTGGTGTGAAACGGTGCGCAAAACAATCGGAGGACTGACGATGCAAGAATCTGTGGATCAAAACGCTTATGGTTATCTCACGCAGCCGGAAGTGCGCTTTCTGGACGCGGCGGTGGAACGGCTGATTCCGGCGGACGAATTGGGGCCGGGCGCGAGGCAAGCCGGCGTCACCTGTTTCATCGACCGGCAGCTCACCAGTTCGTGGGGCACGCACGGCCGCAACTACCGCACGGGGCCGTGGCTGGAAGGCACGCCGCAGCAGGGATTTCAGTCGCGGCTCACACCGCAGGAAATTTACCGTGCCGCAATTCGCGAAACCGATCTGCATTGCAACCGGCAGTACGGCAAGGCTTTCTGCTTTCTCACGGCGGAGCAACAGGATGAAGTCCTGCACGCTCTGGAGGACGGCAAGATCGAGCTGGAATCGTTGTCCGCGACTTTGTTCTTCGGTTTGCTGCTCAGAAACACCGAGGAAGGTTTTTTCGCCGATCCGATGTATGGCGGCAACCGCGACAAGGTCGGCTGGAAGCTGATCGGCTTTCCGGGGGTGGCCGCGGGAAATTACAGCGAGCACCTCGAAAAGCACAACGTGCCGTACCGGGCGGAGCCGGTGAGCATACTCGACATTCAGCAGGGCAAGGTGCGGGTCGATGCGCAGGGCTATCCCAAGCATGTGATGCTCGACAAAAAAGACTAGCGGGATGAGCATCAGGCTCAAACCGGTGGATGTGGTGGTGGTGGGCGCCGGTCTGGTGGGCACGATCGTAAGCAAGGAACTCGCTGAGACCGGACTCAAGGTCGTCTGCCTCGAGCGCGGGCGCATGCTCGATCCCCAGCACGATTTCGCGATGCCGTACGCGCATGACGAACTCAAATACCACCGCCACAGCGACATCGTGCAGAACCTGTCGCGCGAGACGATCACGTTTCGCAACAACATGAACGAGACCGCGCTGCCGATGCGCGAGCTGGGATCGTTCAAGCCGGGCGAATGCGTGGGGGGTGCGGCCGTGCACTGGGGCGGCCAGGCGCGGCGTTTTCTGCCGTGGGATTTTGAAACCCGCAGCCGCACGCTGGCGCGCTATGGCAAGCAGCAGATTCCCGAAGATTGCACCAGTCAGGACTGGGGCCTCACCTACGACGAGCTGGAACCGTACTATGACCAGTTCGAGCATCTGTATGGCGTCTGCGGTAAAGCCGGCAATCTGAACGGCGAGATCCAGCTGGGAGGCAATCCGTTCGAAGGCCCGCGCTCGCGCGAGTATCCGAACCCGCCGGTCGCGCGGACCTACGTCGGCACGCTGTTCGCGCAGGCCGCCAAGTCGCTCGGCTACACGCCGCATCAGAGTCCTTCGGCGGCCATGTCGCAGCCCTATACCAACCCCTATCGCCTGATGCTGGGTCAATGCGTGCGCGGTGGTTTTTGCAGCAGCCACGGCTGCGCATCGGGTGCGAAAGCAACCCCGCTGACGACCGTGTTACCGGCCCTCGCCAGGCATTCGAACTTCGAGTTGCGCCCGTTCGCCAATGTCATCAAGGTAAATCTCGATGCGGATAAAAAACGCGCGGTGGGAGTGACCTACGTCGATGCGCAGGGACGTGAGGTGGAACAACCCGCCGAATTGGTGGTCCTGGCCTCCTACACGTTCAACAACGTGCGCCTGATGCTGCTCTCGGGGATCGGCAAGCCGTACGACCCGGTCGGCAACCAGGGCGTGATCGGCAGAAACTACTCCTATCAAACCGGGGGCAGGGTGACGCTGTTCTTCGAGGACAAGGAGTTCAATCATTTCATCGGCGGCGGCACGCTCGGCACCTCGATCGATGACTTCAACGGCGACAACTTCGACCATGCGGGCCTGGGCTTCCTTGGCGGCGCCTACGTGGCGGCGCAAAGCCCCGGCGCAACACCGATACGTTCCACCCCGGTGCCGCCGGGCACGCCGCGCTGGGGCGCGGACTGGAAGAAAAACGTGGCGCAGTATTACCGCCGTTCGTTTTCGATCACGCTGCACGGTTCCTGCCAGAGCTACCGTACGCACTACCTCGATCTCGACCCGACCTACCGCGACGCCAATGGCCTGCCGCTGATACGCATGACCTACGACTGGCACGCGAACGAGCGCAAGTTGTCCGGCTACATCACCCAAAAAATAGTGGAAATCGCCAAGGCCATCGGACCTGCGAAAATGAGCGTCGCCGAACCGGCGGCGGGGCGCTACAGCATCATCCCGTATCAGAGCACGCACAATATCGGCGGCGCGGTGATGGGCGCGGATCCCGCGGTGAGCGCGGTCAACAAGTATCTGCAGTCGTGGGATGTGCCCAACGTGTTCGTGGTCGGCGGCAGCGCATTTCCGCAGCAAAGCGCCAACGCCCCGACCGGCACGATCGGCACGCTCGCGTGCTGGGCGGCCGACGCGATCAAGGAGCATTACCTGAAGCGGCCGGGGGCATTGCTCGGTAACTGACCGCTGATTCCGCTCAACACGCGCTCGGACAGGAGGAGGTGCATCATGGCAAAAGGCAGTGCAGTCAGGCAAGCAGCCTTCCGGAAAACGGTACTTGCAGCCGTCGTGACCTTGGCCGGTCCGACCGCCGTAACCGGGATCCCTGGCGCGGCTGCGCAGGAGTGGAAACCCGAAAGGGCGGTCGAGATGGTCGCCACCAACGCGCCCGGCGGCGGTTCCGACCGCATCGGGCGCATCATGATCAAGATACTCCAGGATAACCGCTACGTCCCGACGCCTATGAACCTGGTGAACAAACCGGGAGGGGGCGGCAGCATTGCCTACAACTACATCAACCAGCAGCCCGGGAACGGCCATTTCCTCGTCCTGGGATCGCGTTCCCTCATCACCAATCACATCTCGGGTCACGGTCCGAGCTACACCGAGTTGACGCCGGTGGTGCGGCTCTTCGACGAGTACATCGCCGTCACCGTCAAGCCGGTGTCACCGATCAGGACCGGCAAGGATCTGATCTCGTTCATGAAGCGCGACCCGACCGCGCTGAGTTTCGGTATTGCCACCAGCCTCGGCGCGCCGAATCACGCGGGCGTAGCCGCGCCTTTCAAGGCCGCCGGCATCGATCTGAAGAAGATGAAGAACGTGATCTTCGCTTCGGGCGGCGCCGCCAGCACGGCCCTGATGGGCGGACACGTCGACGTGGTGCCGATCTCCGTCGCATTTGCGTCATCCCTGCTGCGCAACGGACAGGTGCGGCTGATCGCGGTGACCTCGCCGCAGCGCCTGCCCGGCATACTCAAGGACGTGCCGACGTGGCGGGAACAGGGACTTGACGCAATCGTCTCCCAGTGGCGCATCCTGATCGGCCCGAAGGGGATGACGGCGGGCCAGATCGCCTACTGGGAGAACGTCATGCGTCGCATGATCGAGGCGGATGACTGGAAGAAAGAACTCGAAGAAAATTTCTGGAGCAGCAATTTCCGGACGGGCGCCGAATCGCGCAAGTTCCTGGCGCGGGACCACGAGGACGCGAAAGCGTTCCTGACGGAACTCGGCCTGGCCAGATGAGCTGAGCCCACAGTGGGCAGTTCCATGATCCCGGGGAGGGCGAACATGCGCACCAGCCTTTATTTGCTGCTCGCCGGAGCGCTCTCAGCCGCGAGTGTCGGAGGACACGCCCAAAGCGGTTGGAAGCCCGAGAAGAACATCGAGATCGTGATCGGATCGAGCGCCGGCACCGGCCCTGACCGCGCCGCCCGAATCATGCAGCGCATCTGGCAGGAACACAAAATGGTGGACGTTTCCGCGGCGGTTGTGAACAAGCCCGGCGGCGGCGGCGCGATCAGCTGGGCTTATCTCAACCAGCGCGCCGGCGATGGCCATTTCCTGCTGATCACCTCGTACAACATCGTGACCAACCACATTACCGGCAAGAGTAATCTGACCTACACCGATTTCACGCCCATCTCGCTGCTGATCAGCGAATACATCGCCTACACGGTGCGCGCCGACTCGCCCATCAGGAGCGTCGCCGATCTCATCGATACGCTGAAAAAGGACCCGGGCGCGGTGCCGGTCGCCATTTCGAGCAGCGCCGGGGGAGCTAATCACATCGCGCTGGGGGTGCTCATGAAAGCGGCCGGTATCGACCTCAGCAAGATGAAGGTCGTGGTTTTTTCCGGAACCAACGAGTCCCTGGCGGCGCTGCTGGGAGGACACGTGGGCTTGTGGATAAACTCCGGCTCGGCAAACGCGCCGCCTTTCGCCAATGGCACCACGCGGCCGCTCGCCTTCGCTGCGCCGAAGCGGCTGGGCGGAATCTACGCGTCGGTCCCCACGCTCGGCGAGTTGGGATTCCCCGTGACCGCCAACAACTGGCGCCTCGTGATTGCGCCCAAAGGGCTCTCCGCAGCGCAGACCGCCTACTGGGACGACACCTTGAGGCGGCTGGCAAGGTCCGAAGAGTGGAACAAGGAACTCGAGTCGAATTATTTCTCGAATAACTACCTCGACAGCGCGGACACGCGCAAGTACCTCGACCAGCAATACGGCGAAGTCAAACTGATACTGACCGAGATCGGTCTTGCCCGCTCTGCGTCAGGGAAATAACGCGAGGAGACATGGAAACCACAATGCTGCGTCGTCTGATTCCGGGAACCGCAGCCGCCGCGCTCGCCGTCCCCGCCGCGTTCGCGCCGAAACCCTGACCGGATGTGGATGACGACGCACACGACATCCGCCGGACCGGTCGGGCGGTCGGTGCCGCGCCTTGAGGGCAGGGCGAAGGTCACCGGGCACGCCGCTTACGTGCACCATCTGGTCCTGCCGGGAATGCTCTACGGGAAAATCTTTCGCAGCACGGTCGCGCACGGCCGCATCGTGCGCATCGACGTTGCCGCCGCACTCGCGGTCGAAGGCGTGTACAGCGTTGTTACCGGCGAAGACATTCGCAAGGTCATCCCTGACCCGTATTACGGTCCGGCGTTTCACGACCAGCCGATACTCGCCCTCGAAAAGGTGCATTACGTCGGCGAGCCCGTCGCCGTAGTCCTGGCCACGGACCCGCACGTGGCCGAGGAGGCGGCGCAGCGGATCGTCGCGCAGTACGAGGAGCTGCCCGCCGTGTTCGACGAGGTCGAGGCAGTCTCATCGAAGGCGATCGTGCACGAGGTGCTCAAACCGGCAGGCACGTATCCCGATCTCAAGCACCTCGAGGGCCGCAGGAACACGAACGTCGCGCTCGACTTTCATCTGCGGCGGGGGAATGTCGAACCCGCGTTCGCTGCGGCCGATCACGTCTTCGAGCACACGTTTCGCACGCAGCAGGTGCTGCACGTGCCGCTGGAGCCGTTCGTTTCGATCGCCGAGCCAACGGGGCAGTCGCTGACGCTGCACACGTCATCGCAGACTCCCTCGTTCGTGCGCATTGAAATCGCGCGGCTCCTCGGTTGGCCGGAGAACCGGGTGCGGGTGAAGGTTCCCCATCTCGGCGGCGGATTCGGCGCGAAGGTCTACGTCAAGCTCGAACCGCTGGTTTCAGCCCTTGCGCTGCTCGCCCGCCGGCCGGTTAAAATCGCGCTCTCGATGGAGGAGCAGTTCTATACCCTCACCAAGCACGCCACCACGCTGCGCATCAAGAGCGGGGTCGCGAAGGACGGCCGGATCACCGCGCGCGATTGCGAAGTCTGGTGGAACGGCGGCGCCTGTGCTGACATCGGGCCGCGGGTGACGCAGAAATCGGGATTCACCGCTCCCGGCCCGTACGACATCGAAAACGTGAAAATCGATTCGTACGCGCTCTACACCAACCTGCCTCCGGCGGGGGCATTGCGCGGTTTCGGAATACCGCAACTGGTGTGGGCGTACGAGTCCCATACCGACATGATCGCCCGCAGTCTTGGCATCGATCCGCTGGAAATACGCCGCCGCAACATTCTGCGCGACGGCCGCCCGCAGGCGACCGGAACCCTCATGCGCGATGCGGCGCTCGAGCTGGTGCTCGATCGGCTCGCGGTGCGCATGGATTGGAATCGGCCATTCGAGCACGGCAGCGGGACGCTGCGGCGCGGCCGCGGCATCGCGATCGGTTTCAAGGCTTCGATCTCGCCGACGACGTCAGTTGCAATCGTCAACGTGAATGCTGACGGCAGCTGCAGCCTGTATTGCAGCACGGTGGACATGGGCCAGGGCTCCGATACGGCGATGGCGCAGATCACCGCCGAGTGCCTTGGCATTGCCGTTGAATCGGTTGCCATTGTGCCTCCGGACACCGACGTGACGCCGTACGACATGGGGACGCTCGGCTCGCGTTCCCTGTACCACATGGGCCATGCGGTGAAGCGTGCCGCGGAAGATGCGCGCGACAAGCTGCTCGCGCTCGCGGTCGAGCTTGGCGTGTCGGCCGAAACGACGCCGATACCGGAACTCTTCCGGAAAAAATACGGCATGCAGGCCGGCAACATCGTGGGCGTCGGCAGTTTCATCCCTTCCTACCAATCGCCGGACCACGATACCGGCCAGTCGCCGGATGTCACGCCGTTCTGGATGGTCGGCGCGACCGGGGCGGAAGTGGAGGTAGATACCGAGACGGGCCACGTGCGTGTGACGAGGCTCGTCAACGTCGCCGATGTCGGCAAGCCGGTCAATCCCGGGATCGTCGACACCCAGCTCTCCGGCGGGGCTGTCATGCAGTTCGGCTTCACGATGTCCGAGAACATGGAGTTCACCGCGGGCCAGGTGAGGAACGCGTCGCTTGCCGACTACAAGATTCCCGGCATGCTCGACGTCCCGCGCATGGTGAACGAGGCGGTCGATGCCGCGGAGAAAAGCGGCCCGTTCGGTGCGAAAGGAGTGGGCGAAACCGCGACTTTCAGCGTATCGCCTGCGATTGCCAACGCGATCGACGACGCGGTGGGGGTGCGGCTGACCTCGCTGCCACTGACGCCCGAGGCCGTCTATCGCGCTTTGCGTGCGCAGCAGGGCAAGCCGCTGTAAGATGGATTATCAGGCAATGGAGGAACCATGCGAATTCTGACTAAGACCCTGCTGGCGATTGCACTGACTCTCGCGCCGTTCGCGCAGGCACAGGACTATCCAACCCGGCCGATACGGTTGGTGGTGGCGTTCGCGCCGGGCGGCGTGGTGGATACCGCAGCCCGGGTGCTCTCGAGCAAGATGACGGAGCGGCTGGGATGGCAATTCGTCGTCGACAACCGCACCGGCGGCAACGGCCTGATCGGCGGGGGGATCGTCGCAAAAGCGCAGCCCGACGGCTACACGCTGCTGCTCGCGCACACGGGCGAGTTCGCCATCAATCAATGGATATTCAAGAACATTCCGTTCGATTACAGCAACGACTTCATCCCCATCACCATGGTCAACGACGGACCGATGCTGGTGATCGTCAACAGCCAGTCGCCGATCGCGAGTTTCAAGGATCTGATTGCCGCCGCGAAGGCCAAGCCGGGACAGATGAGCTACGGTTCTCCGGGCTCCGGCGCGGTCAATCATCTCGCCATCGAATGGCTCGCATCGGCCGCCGGTCTGAAGCTGCTGCACGTGCCCTACAAGGGCGGCGCGCCTGCGGTTACGGCCGTCGCGCAGGGCGACGTTCCGCTGACGTCGGCCGGGGTGCCGGGCGTGCTGCCTCACCTGAATTCGGGCCGCGTGAAGGTGCTGGGCGTGACGACCGCAAGACGCTGGGACTTCGGCCGCGACTGGGTGCCCGCATCGGAAGCCGGATTCCCCGGCGTGGACGCGTCGATCTGGACCGGTCTCTTCGCGCCGAAAGGCGTGCCGAAGCAGGTCATAAACCAGATCTATGCGGAAGTCGCGAAAACGCTCAAGCAGGCCGACGTCAAGGAACGCTTCGCCACCCTGGGTTCGGAGCCGGTGAGCATGTCGCCGGCGGATTTCGCGAAGCGCGTGAAACAGGACGCGGAGCGCTACCGGAAAATCGTTCAGACGGTGGGTCTGGAAGCGCAGTAGCGGCGTGGCTCGGAGCGCGGGCAGCCCCCACCGCGCGCTATCGTGCGGAGTGGAACTGTGCCTTGCGTGCGACCTGCGTTCGAAAAAAGAACATGACCGACTCCACCGAAGTAACAAAGACTCTCGCCCGCTACGTCGTCGATGCGCAGTACGGCGATATTCCCGACGACGTACGCCACGAAGCGAGGCGTGCGCTGCTCAACTGGCTCGGCTGCGCGATCGGCGCCGCGCATCACGAAACCATCGAGCGCGCGCTCGCCGCCCTCGCGCCGTTTGCCGGCGCACCACAAGCCACGCTACTTGGTCGCAGCGAGCGCCTCGACATCCTCAACGCCGCATTCCTGAACGGCGTCAGCTCGCACGTCCTGGACTTCGACGATACCCATGAGAAAGCGATCCATCCCAGCGCGCCTGTATATCCCGCACTGCTCGCGCTCGGCGAGTGGCGCAATGTGTCCGGCGCAGACTTTCTTCACGCCTTCATCCTCGGCGTCGAAATCGAATGCCGCATGGCGCTGTCGGTGTTTCCCGAGCACTACGACGTCGGCTGGCACGTCACCGGCACCGCCGGCGTGTTCGGCGCGGCCGCCGCGGCCGGAAAGCTGCTGGGATTGAGCGAGCAGCAAATGACGTGGGCGCTCGGCATCGCAGCCACGCAATCCGCGGGTCTGCGCGAGATGTTCGGCTCGATGTGCAAGAGTTTTCATCCGGGTGCGGCGGCGCGCAACGGGCTTTGCGCGGCGCTGCTGGCGGCGCGGAACTTCGACAGTTCCGAGCGCGGTGTCGAAGCGCCTCGCGGCTGGGCTCACGTGCTCTCGACCCGCTTCGATCCGGCCATCATCACCGCAGGCCTGGGCGAGCACTACGAGCTTTCCCGCAACATGTACAAACCCTACCCGTGCGGACTCGTCGTGCACGCCGTGATCGATGGCTGCATCGAGCTCAGGCGCAGGCACGGCATCAATCCGGCGGACATCGAGCGCGTTGAACTGAGAGTCAATCCGATCGTGCTCGAGCTGACGGGCAAGAAAACTCCCCACACCGGTCTCGAAGGAAAATTCAGCGTCTACCACGCCGCGGCGATCGGACTGCTCTATGGCCGTGCCCATGAGTCCGATTACGCCGACGCCGTGATTCGCAATCCCGATGTAATCGCCATCCGCGATCGCGTCAATGCGAGAGCCGACCCGGCTGTGAAGAGCTACCTCGAGGCTTATGTAAGCATCACGCTGCACGACGGGCGCGTGATGGAGCACTACGTGGCCCACGCCCTCGGCACGCTGGCGCGTCCGATGAGCGATAAAGATCTCGAGGCAAAGTTTCGCGCGCTGGTGGCGCCGGTTCTTCCGGACGAGCGGATCGGCGAGCTGATCGGGCTTGCGTGGGATGCCGAAAAGCTGGACGACGTCGGAGTGATTGCGCGCGGTGCGGCGCTTGACTTCACGCGTCCGGGTAACGCATGATTTCCCGCAACGTCCGCCGCGAAGGGCCCGCGCGGCGGGGAGCGGACGGGGGAGCGCGCGCAGGCAACCAACAAAATCCGCGGCCATTCCAAACCAGAAGGAGGAACCCATGTTTCGATTGCCACACGTGATCTGCAGCGCCCTCGCGCTTTCCGTCTGGGCGCTCATGCCGGTGACCGCGTTCGCGCAAGCCTATCCCTCGAAATCGATCCGCATGATCCTGCCGTTCCCGCCTGGCGGCCCGACGGACATCACGGGCCGCATTATTGCGCAGAAACTCACTGAACAGCTCGGCCAGCCGGTGGTGCCCGACAATCGGCCGGGCGCGGGCGGCAATATTGGCCTGGAGCTGGCGGCAAAGGCGCCGCCCGACGGCTACACGATCGTGCTGAGCGCGCCCCCGATCGCGATCAGCCCGTCGCTCTACACCAAGCTCAATTACGATCCCGAGAAAGATTTTGCGCCGATTACGCTCGTGGCCGAGATCCAGAACATCATGGTAGTACACAACTCTGTGCCGGCGGCGACCCTGAAGGAATTCCTCCAGCTCGCGCGCCGCCATCCGGGCAAGCTCAACTTCAGTTCGAGTGGAGCCGGCAGCACCAACCACCTGGCAAGCGAACTGCTGAAGGGCAGATACAAGCTCAACATGGTGCACGTGCCGTTCAAGGGCTCGGGTCCGGCGCTGGTGGCGTTGATGAGCGGGGAGGTGGATTTTGGAACCATGGCGGTGCCGGGAGCGATACCGATTGTCCGGGCCGGCAAGGTACGGCCGCTCGCGGTGCTCTCCGAGGGTCGCGTGCCCGCGCTGCCGGACGTCCCGACCATGAAGGAAGCCGGCGTTGACAACTTCGTGATGTCGATCTGGTACGGGATACTCGCGCCGGCCGGTACGCCGCGCGACATGATCAACCGCCTCAATTCCGAGATCCACAAGGCGCTGGCTACTTCCGACCTGAAGGGACGGCTCGCGGCCTCCGGCGTCGAGCCGCTGACCAGCACGCCGGAGCACTTCGCGAGCCTTATCAGAAGCGAAACCGTGCGCTACGCCAAGGTGATCAAGGACGCAGGCATCAAGGCCCAGTGAAAGACTGGGTTCACCGTGCCGCGGCTGTTGCGGCCGGTGTTCGATCTCGTCACCTGCAACTCGTCCGTGCACGGGTACGGCCATTGGGCACTGGGATATACTTGTTCACGAGCACCCTGCCGGATAACAGGAGTGATGGATCATGACAGAAATCATTATGCGGCGTGCGTTAGGGATTGGATTCGCCGGCCTTGCCGCGGCCCTGGCCGCGGTTGCGGATGCGGCGGAGTACCCGGCGCGGCCGCTGCGCTACATCGTCGGCTTCGCGCCGGGCGGCATCAACGACATCCTCGCGCGTATCGTCGGACAAAAACTCAACGAGTCATGGGGGCAGACGGTGATCGTCGACAACCGGCCCGGCGCCGGCGGGAACCTGGCCGCGGGCATCGTCGCCAAGTCCACACCGGACGGCTACACCTTCATGAACATCAGCACCGCGCACGCCATTTCGCAGACGCTGTATGCCAAACTCGACTACAGCCTGGAGCGCGATCTCACGCCGGTGGTGGTGCTCGGCAGCGCTCCGAACATCATGGTGGTCAATGCCGGCATCCCGGCGAAGAGCGTCGCGGAGCTCGTGGACTGGGCGAAGAAAAATCGCCTGATCTACGCCTCGGGCGGCATCGGCGTCATCAGCCACCTCTCGATGGAAATGTTCAAGGTGGCGGCCAAAATAGACGCGACCCACGTGCCGTACAAGGGAGTCGGTCCCGCGGTGCCGGACCTGATCTCGGGACAGGCGCATTTGATGATTAACGCGATTCCTGAACTGCTTCCCCACACCAAGGGCGGCAAGCTGCGGGTGATCGGGTCGATGACGGCGCAGCGCCACCCGTTCATTCCGGACGTGCCGACTTTCATCGAGCAGGGCTACAAGGAATTCGTGATGGGCAACTGGACGGGCATCGTGGCGCCCGCCGGCACGCCGAAGCCCGTGCTGAACAAGCTCGCGGCGGAAGTGACGCGCATTATCCGCTCGCCCGAGATCAGCAAGCGCCTGATCGATCAGGGCGTCGAGCCGCTGGGCGGCACACCGGAGGAATTCGGCAAGCTCATTCGCGCAGAGACCGCGCGCTTCGGCAAGGCGGTCAGGGAGTCCGGCGCCAAGGCCGAGTGAGCGTTGCGGGTAGCATGCGCCTGAGCACGTCGTCGCGATCCACGACGTGGTGCTTCAATGCCGCCGCGGCATGGATCACGACCAGCGTCAGCAGCGTATAGTTCAATGTGATGTGCACCAGCTTGAGCTGCTCGGCGAGCGCTTTGTCCTCGGCGAGCAGATTGGGCAGCGGCAGCGGTCCGAGGTACGCCGTCGGCATGCCAGCGGCCGAGCTGTATAGCCAACCGGTGAGCGGGATTACGAGCAGCAGCACGTACAGCACGGCGTGCATGGTCGTCGCCGCATGCTGCTGCCATGCCGGCATGAGCGCCGATTGCGCGGGCGCCGGGTGCGTCAGACGCCACGCCAGGCGCACCAGCACGAGCAGAAACACCATCGTCCCGATTGCTTTGTGCCACGCGAAATACTCGAGTTTTTGCGGCGACCGCGGCAGGTCTACCATGTAGACGGCAAGCGCAAATCCGCACGCGATCAGCATCAGCGTCAGCCAGTGCAGCACAATCGCGGTGCGGGTGTAGGTGACGAATTTCACGCCGCTTTGGGGAACGCGACCGTGACCAGCGTGCCCCTGCCGCCGGCGCCCGGCCCGAGACCGGATTCCGCGTTGTGAGTTTGCGCAATCTCGCGCACGATCGCGAGCCCGAGCCCACAGCCTTCGGCGCCACTGCCGAGCACGCGGTGGAAGCGCTCGAACACGCGCTCGCGCTCCGGCGCGGGAATGCCGGGGCCGTTGTCCTCGACGCTCAGCTCCACCTTTCCGCTCCCGGCGGACACGCGTACCGTGATCTGGCCGCCGGACTGGGTGTAGCGGATCGCATTGTCGAGCAGATTGCCGAGCATCTCTTTGATAAACAGCGCATCGCCCTCGATCGCGGCCTCGGCCGGTGTGCCGTCAAAGCCAAGGTCGATATTGCGCTCGATGGCGCGCGGCACCCACTCGGTCGTGGTATCGCGCGCAAGATCAGTGAGATTCAACGCGTACAGTGCCTGGGTGCGGCCGGCGCCGGGTTCGGCCCGCGCCAGCGAGAGCAACTGATTGACCAGATGCGTGGTCCGCCCGGTCGCGGTATTGAGGTGCTGCAGCGTGTGCCGGACCTCGCCTGGTTCCTGTTGCCGCAGCGCGAGCTCGGTCTGGGTCTTGAGCCCCGCCAGCGGGGTGCGCAACTGGTGCGCGGCATCGGCGATGAAACGCTGCTGCGCCGACATCGCCTCGTTCAGGCGCGCCAGCAGGTCGTTCATCGCATGCACCAGCGCGCGCACCTCGCCCGGCACATTGTGCTCGACCAGCGGGCTCAGGTCGCGGTGCGAGCGATTGCTGATTTCCTGTTGCAGCGCGGTGAGCGGCCGCAATCCCCGTTCGACGCCATACCAGATCAACACGACGACCAGCACGATCAGCAACAACTCGGGCCATAGCATGCCGAGCAGGATCTCGTCGGCGAGTATATGGCGTTTGTTGAGCGTCTCGGCGACCTGGATCAGAATCGGGTCCTGGTCCGGTCTCCCCGGCACCATCGAGTATAACGCGGCAATTCGCACCGGACTGCCGCGGTAACTGCCGTCGTAATATACCGGCTTGCCGGCGGGCGCGGGTTCATTGGGCAACGGCAATCCGCGATGTCCGGCGATAAATTCGCCCTTGGCGTCATTGACCATGTAGTAAATGCGGTCGTGCTTGTCGGATTCCAGCATGTCGAGCGCGGCGCGCGGCAGGTCGACGCCCATCCCGCCATCAGTGGTGTGGATCTGCCGGCTGATGTCGAGCGCCGAGTCGAACAATGAGTAGTCGTAGGCGAGCGTGGCGAAATTGAACGCATAGTAGTAGGAAATCACCGAACTGATCAGCGTGACGAGCACGACGGGCGCCAGCAGCGAGATCAGCAACTGGCGCCGCAGCGTCGCTGTTGCGGGCTTTTGCTTACCCGTGAGTTCGCTGATGGGGGTGTTCACGAGTTTCTTTCAAGCACGTAACCGAGACCGCGAATGGTGCGGATCGCAACGCCGGCTGGTTCGAGCTTCTTGCGCAGCCGGTGGACGTAAACCTCGATCGCGTTGCTGCCGACCTCTTCTTCCCAGCCGTACAGTTGTTCCGCCAGCTGCTCCTTGTTGACGACGCGCCCGCTGCGCAGCATCAGCACTTCCAGCACGCCGAATTCGCGCGCTGAGAGTTCGAGCGGAACGTTGTCGAGCGTGGCGCGCCGGCCGCTGGTATCAAGGGCGAGCGGGCCGTGCGTGAGAAATGAACTGCCGCCCGATTGGCCGCGGCGTATCAATGCGCGTACCCGTGCTTCCAGCTCGGGCAGTTCGAATGGCTTGGTCAGATAATCATCGGCGCCAAGGTCCAGCCCCCTCACCCGGTCGGCGAGCGCATCGCGTGCGGTCAACACCAGTACCGGCACCGTCGCGCCGCGCCGCCGCAAGCGCCGGATGACCTCGTAACCGTCGAGTTTTGGCAGCCCCAGGTCGAGGATCACCAGATCGTAGTTCTGTGCCGCGAGCACATGGTCGGCCTGTTCGCCATCGGGAACGCAATCGACCGCATAGTCAGCCTGGTGCAGCGAGCGCATCAGCCCATCGGCCAGCGTGGGGTCGTCTTCGACGATTAAAATACGCATCTAAATCAATGACTTTTAAACGTTTACTGGATTATAGTGTAACGCAGTGGCAATTTGTGCGGGCAGGGTAAATTTCCCATGCTAACGAGTGGTTTATCGGCGCGTAAGCCCGGTGTAAGGAAGAGTCAGTAATCTCACACGGTCAGGTTGCGGCAACACGGGATGTCGCAGCACTTATTCCGGGGTGTCACGACGTGATGATGTCAGATTTGCGCACGTTTGTTCTTTGTTTCCTCCTCGGAGTCGCAGGGGGGCGCTGTTGCTGAAACAGTGACCAACCCGAACTCACTTGCCGGCCGGCGGGGCAACCTGCCGGCCGGAATTTTTTTGAACTCACCCGCGCGATTTCCTGAAGTACCGCTGTTTTCGACCGCACGCGGCGCCGGAGATAATTCGCGCACCCGCAAATTGTTTTCCTGGCATGACCGCTTCCATTAAAATCGAATCGAATTATTCCGTTACACAGGAATATGAACCCTGTCGAACTATGCCTCCCGCTTTTCGCGCGCAGTGCGCTCGCCATTGTCGCCGCATTGGTTGCGCTGCCCGCGGCAGGCGCAGCGACGGCGGATTGCGTCCCGGTGGCCACCTGGGTGGCGCCAGGTTCGTCGGGTGCGCAATCGACCGCGGCCGCGCCGCTGCTCGCGCGTCTGGCGCGCCAGTCCGTGGTTTTGCTCGGCGAAGCGCACGATAATGCCGAGCATCACCGCTGGCAATTGCAGACGCTGACGGCTCTGCACGCGTTGCGGCCCGGCATGGTGCTCGCGTTCGAAATGTTTCCGCGCCGGGTGCAGCCCGCGCTCGAACGCTGGATTGCGGGTGAGCTTACCGAAACGGAATTTCTCGCAGCAGCCGAGTGGAGCCGCGTCTGGAACCTCGATGCGCAATTGTATCTGCCGATTTTTCATTTTGCGCGCATGAACCGCGTGCCGATGTTCGCGATCAACGTGGACCGAGAGTTGCCGCGCGCCGTGAATGCCGCGGGGTTCGACGGTGTGCCGGCCGAGAAACGCGAGGCAGTGACACGCCCGGCCGCGCCATCCGACGCGTACCTGGATTTTTTGCTGCCCGTTTACGAAAGCCACGATCGCCCGGTTCGCAGCGCGCAGAAGGTCGACCGCAACGATCCGGCATTCCGTCGCTTCGTCGAGAGCCAGCAGATCTGGGACCGCGCCATGGCGCAGGGCATCGCCGCCGCCACCACGCAGCCATCCACGCCGCTGGTGGTCGCGATCGTCGGCGCGAGCCACGTGGCGAACGGTTTCGGTGTGCCGCACCAACTCAAGGATCTGGGCGTGGAGAACGTGGCGTGGCTGCTGCCGTGGGAGCGCGGCGGCGACTGCAGCCGGCTAACTGCAGGCTACGCCGACGCCGTGTTCGGCATGGCGGCGGATAGAGCAAAAGGCGCCGCATCGCAGCGACCACGGCTGGGCGTGCAGATCGAAACCGTCGGCGAGAGTGTACGCGTGCAGCGGGTCGAGAAGGGCAGCATTGCCGAAGCTGCGGGCGTTCGCGAGGGCGATATCGTTCGCGAGGCCGCGGGTGTCGCCGTGAAAAAACCAGAAGACCTCAGGGCCGTGGTGCAACGCCAGGCGCCCGGCACCTGGCTGCCTTTCAAGGTACAGCGTGAGGGCGACACGCTCGACATCATCGCGAAGTTTCCGCCGGCCGGGCCATGAGCGTAGCGTTGCGCTGGCTCGGGGTGCTCGCGTTTTGCGTCGCGGGCTCCGCGGCGGCAGCTGATTTGAACCAGTCCGCAACGGTCGCGAACGACATCACGGTGCGTATCGATCCGGCGACCCGTGAACTCAGCGGCACGAGCATAATCACGGTCGAGCCGGGACGGCCGGTCACGCTGGTGCTGGCGCGGCGCTTTGCAGTCGAACGCATTACGGTAGATGGCAAACCAGCGGCCACTCCGCGCGCAACGGCAAGCCGGCTCGTCTGGTCGCTGGGCACGGCCCGTACTGCGCGCCGGATCGAAGTGAGCTGGCACGGCCTGATCGAGCCGCTCGATATCTCGCTTGATCATCGGCAGACACTGAGCGCGGCGCTGCCAGTGACAGGCGCCGAGGGCACCTTCCTGCCGGCAGCGGGCGCATGGTATCCGCAGGAGCGTGGCCTGCTTGCCAATTACCGTGTCACGCTCGACCTTCCCCAGGGACAGCGCGGGCTCGTTCCGGGGCGGCTCGTCGATGAGAAGGTAACCGACGGCCGTTACCGCGCCCGCTACGAATTCCCGTATCCGTCTGAAGGCATCGATCTGATGGCCGGACCCTATCAAGTCGAGACCCGCACCATCCGCACGGCAAGCGGCAGGAACTTGTCTCTGCGCAGCTACTTTCACCCGCAGATTTCCGAACTCGCCTCCGGATACCTCGACGCGGTCAAAGACTATATCGATTTCTACGAGGGCTGGATCGGTGAGTACCCGTACACCGAATTCAGCATCGTCTCGAGCCCGACGCCTACCGGCTTCGGCATGCCGACCCTGACCTATCTGGGGATCGACGTGCTGCGGCTGCCGTTCATCCGCGCGATCTCGCTCGGTCACGAGATTCTGCACAATTGGTGGGGCAACGGCGTCTACCCCGACACTGAACGTGGCAATTGGTCCGAGGGCCTCACGACTTTCATGGCCGACTACGCGTACAAGGAGCGCGAGGGTGAGTTGGCGGCGCGCGAGCTGCGGCTCGAATGGTTGCGCGACTTTGCCGCGGTGCCGCCCGGCCAGGATCGGCCGCTCGCCGAGTTCACATCGCGCACGCACGGCACCTCTCAGATCATCGGCTACCACAAGGCGGCGATGACGTTCCTGATGCTGCGGGATCTGATCGGCCGCGACGCATTCGATCGCGGCGTGAAGCTGTTCTGGCGGGACTATCGCTTCAGGACCGCATCGTGGGACGCGCTGAGGACGTCTTTCGAAGCGGCATCCGGGCGCGATCTCGCGGGGTTTTTCGCGCAATGGCTGGAACGCCAGGGAGCGCCATCGGTGCGCATTGCGCGCGCGGTACCTGCGGCAGGACCGGCCGGTCAGCGGGTTAACGTCACCCTTGCGCAAGACGATCCCGCGTATCGTTTGCGCGTGCCGGTTACGATACGTACCGCGCGCGGCGATGTCGTGCGAAGTTTTGATCTCGACCGGCAAGAGGCAAGCGTCGGTTTCGATCTCGATGCGCGGCCGTCCGAACTCGCGCTCGATCCGGACTTTCGGCTGTGGCGCCGGCTGGGCGCAGGCGAGGCGCCACCGATATTGCGGCAGGTGATGCTCGATCCGTCGACCGTTACGGTGTTGCCGGGTGCATCGGCGCACGAGATAGCCCGCATGCTGGCCGCGAAGCTGCAGGATCATCCGCCGCGCATTCAATCGGACGCGGAGCCTACCACCGGCGTCCCGCTGCTCGTGATCGGCCTTGATGGCGAAGTCTATCGCTGGCTGGCGAGCCGCCATTTGCCGGCGATGCCCGGGAGTCTGCGAAACCGCGGCAGCGCGGTTGTTTGGACGATTGCGCTGCCGCAGGGAAAATCGATGGCGGTGGTGTCGGCTCGTGACGCCGAGGCACTGGCGGCGCTGGCGCGCCCGTTGCCACACTATGGCCGCAGGAGTTATGTCGTATTCGACGGCGCCAGGATGATCGCCAGCGGCGTCTGGCCGCCGCAGCCACAGGCTTGGCGGTTCGATTCGCCTGCAGGACAGCCCGGAAACTAAGAGCCCCCGGACTTTGCGCTTGCGCGCGCGGCCGCGTTTGGTTACGCTGCACCGGGTTCAGGTTAGCGCGGGGCCAAATGCTCGATTTATTATTAAAACCTTCCCTTAACTGCTGATTTTTGCTATCTTATTGCCGTGGGCGCCTAAAGCGTGGGTGACATTGATACCTTAATGCAGGGAGGGTCATGGAAATGAAGCGCAAGGCGTGGAGGATGGCAGTGTGTGCGTCGAGTGTCATGGCGCTGCTCGCGTGGGCTCCGGCTCATGCCGCTGACGGCAAGAAGCGGGTCCACGTCAAATACTCCTCCAAATCCAGCGTCAAGGCCCCAGCCCGCAAACACCGGCCGGTGGCGAAACGCGACGATTCGGCGCATGCCAATGCCGATAGTCCCGGCCTCAAATCAACTGCCGCTTTGGTCGTTGACCTGACCGACGGCCACACGATTTACGGCAAGAACACCCAGACTGTCACACCGATCGCATCGATCACCAAGCTGATGACCGCCATGGTGGTGCTCGATGCCGGTCTGCCGCTCGAAGAAACCGTTTACATCGATGCCGCCGACCTCGATATCGTGAAGCATACTTACTCGCGGCTGGGGATCGGCACCGGACTGCCCCGGAGCGACATGTTGCGGCTGGCGCTGATGTCCTCCGAGAACCGGGCCGCCGCATCGCTAGGCCGCGCGTACCCCGGCGGAGCCGAGGCGTTCATCGCTGCAATGAACCGCAAGGCCGTCGAACTCGGCATGTGGAACACCCGGTTTGTCGATCCGACCGGTTTGTCGAGCGAAAACGTGTCGACTGCGGATGACCTGGTGAAAATGGTGAAGGGCGCTTATCAATACCCGTTGATACGCGAATTTACCACCACGTCCGCGCACGAGGTCGGGACCGTCGCCGGTCGCAACCTCCAGTACCGAAACTCCAACGGTCTGGTCAGGAGTTCGACCTGGGAAATCGGCTTATCCAAGACCGGCTATATCAGCGAAGCCGGACGCTGCCTGGTGATGCAGGCGAGGATCGCGGCGCGGCCGGTGATCATCGTGCTGCTGGACTCGTGGGGCAGGCAGACGCGCATCGGGGACGCCAACCGCATCAAGAAGTGGATGGAGAGTCATAGCGGGCGCAAGCCCCTCGGCTGATGCTATTCCGTGACTGGTGATTCGTGGTTCGTGAAGGGTGATCACATTCCACGACCTGCTGCCGGCGCAGCAGAGCATGCTCGCAGACGTGGTTGCCGGGCTGTCGCAGCCCCAGAAGCGGATCCCGCCGAAATATTTTTACGATCCGCGCGGCTGCGAGCTGTTCGAGGCGATCTGCGGCCTTCCCGAATATTACCCGACGCGCACCGAGCTTGCGATCATGCGCCTGCACGCCGGCGCCATGGCCCGGCGGCTGGGTCCGGCCTGCGCGTTGATCGAGATCGGCTGCGGCAACAGCGAGAAAACGCGCCTGCTGCTGGAGGCGTTGCAGCCCCGGGTATTCGTGCCCATCGACATCGCGCGCGAACAGCTTGAATCCTCCTGCAATGCGCTGGCACGGTTGCTACCCGAAATGCCGATACTCGCGCTGCGCGCCGATTTTGCGCAGCCGATCGCAGTGCCGTTGACTGGCCTCGGGCAAGCGCGCCGCCGCGTGCTTTACTTTCCAGGCTCGACCATCGGCAATTTCACGCAGCCCGAAGCGCTCTCGTTCCTGGCGCGCTGGGCGCCGTTGCTAGGCGCGAGCGGCGGCGCGCTGATCGCCGTCGATCTGAAAAAGGGTGACGCGCTGCTCAACGCCGCCTATAACGATGCGCAGGGCGTGACGGCGGAATTCAATCTCAACGTGCTGGGCCATATCAATCATGCGCTCGGCGCCGATTTCGACCTCGCCGCATTTCGGCATCGCGCGTTTTACAGCAGCGAGCGCGGGCGCATCGAGATGCACCTGGTGAGCCTCAAACAGCAGCGCGTGACGATCCGCGGGCATGAATTCGAATTCGGCGCGGGCGAGACCATCCACACCGAGAATTCATGCAAGTACTCAATTGCTGAATTCCAGGATCTCGGGCGCGCCGCCGGCTTTGAACCGGTCGAGTGCTGGACCGACGAGCGCAGCCTGTTCGCGGTGCACTACCTCACGCTGCCGCAGTAGGGCTTTGCCAATCATTCGGCGCGGATCCCGGCCGCCTTGATCACCTTCGCGTATTTTGCCATTTCCGATTTGATGAAGACGCCGAACCGCTCCGGTGTGCCGCCAGCGGCCTCGAGTCCCTGAGTGCCCAGCGATTCGATCATCTCGGGCGCCTTCAGTGTCTTCACCAGTTCGCCGTTGAGACGCTGCACGATCGCCGCCGGCGTTTTGCTCGGCGCCACGATTCCGTACCAGTTCAACACCTCGAATCCCGGCACGCCGGCCTCGGCGATGGTCGGCACTTCAGGCGCCGCGACCGAGCGCTTCGCGCCCGACACCCCGAGTGCGCGCAGTTTGCCGGATTTGACGTGCGGCAGGGTCGGCGGCATGGTGCCGAACAGGATCTGCACCTGGCCGGCGATCAGGTCGGTCAATGCGGGCGCGCTGCCCTTGTAGGGGACATGCACGAGGTCGGCGCCGGTCGCGAGCTTGAAGATCTCTCCCGTCAGGTGCAGCGACGAGCCCTGGCCGGACGAACCGTAATTGAGTTGACCGGGTTTGGCCCTGGCGAGCGCGATCAGTTCCTTGACCGATTTTGCCGGCAGCGATGGATTCACCACCATGACAAACGCTGACGTGGCCAGCAGCGTCAGCGGCGCGAAATCCCTGACCGGATCGTACGGCAGCTTCGCGTGCAGTGCCGGCATGAAGGCGAGATTGCCGATACTCGCGAGGAATATCGTGTAGCCGTCGGGAACGGCTTTGGCCGCAAGTTCGGCGCCGATCAGGCCGCCGGCTCCGCCGCGGTTGTCGACGATGACCTGCTGGCCGATCGTCTCCGCCAGCCGCTGCCCGACCGAGCGCGCGAGGATGTCGTTGCCGCCGCCGGGCGGGAACGGCACGATCAGCCGCAACGGCTTGTTGGGATAATCCTGCGCGCCGGCGTTGCCGGACAGCACACCTATGGCGGCGAGCACAAAGCACGACATGAGTGCAACACGATGAATTCTCACTGCGTTCCTTTCGCGTTTTGACGGGAAGTGCGGCGTGTCGCCGCACTCTGCGCATATTATATTCACTGTCGAGCTGAAACGACTTAAAATGGCACTCCGAATCAACCAGGAACCGACATATCATGGGCAAAGGCGACAAGAGAACACTGCGCGGCAAGATCTTCAAGGGCTCGTACGGCAAGACCCGCCCGCATCACCCGAAAAAGGCCGCCGCCAAGCCAAAACCTGGCGCGCGCAAGAGCTAGCTTTAGCTGACGCTGGCGCTTTAGCGCTCGGCGCGCTGGTGATCACGCGAACTGCGTATTTCACGAAACGCAGATTCGTAATACCATGGTTCAATGAAAACGATCACGGTCAGGCTTCCTGAAGCGCTTGCGACGTGGCTCTCGCGCCGCGCGCGCGACCTCGGCCGGCCCCAGTCCGAACTCGTGCGAGAGGCGCTTCAGCGCGTCAGGGCGGGAAAAAGAGGCGTCAGCTGTCACGATCTGTTTGCGGATGTGTGCGGCGTCATCCATGGCCCGAAGGACCTCTCCGCGAATCCGAAACACCTGTCGGGTTTCGGCGAATGACCCGGATCATTGTCGACACCGGCCTGCTGGTCGACCATTTCAATCGTCCAGATAGATGGCATCGCTGGACCCTGCTGCATCCCGGGTAGGGGTACCTGGCGATGAGCCAAGTCCTTATCCAGCAGTATCTCAACGAATTGCAGGATCTGCGCAAGGTTTCCGGTACGCACCGCGAATCGGTGGTGCGCGAGGCATTCAAGGATCTGCTGAAAGGCTGGGCGCGCTCGCACGATCTCGTCTTCGTCCCTGAATACGAGATCGAAACGAGGACCAAAGACCGGCGCTACGTCGACGGCGCGCTGCTCCACGCGCTGCGCATGCCGTTCGGCTACTGGGAAGCCAAGGATGAAAAGGACGATCTCGACGCCGAGATCGAATTCAAGTTCCGCCGCGGCTATCCGCAGGACAACATCATCTTCGAGGACTCACAAGAAGCGGTCCTGATCCAGAACCGGCAGGAGGTGATGCGCTGCGCGGTGGATGACGTGACAGCACTCGAAAAGCTGCTCGGCCTGTTCTTCCGCTATGAGCGTGCCGAAATCGCGGAATTCCGCAAGGCTGTCGAGCAGTTCAAGACCGACCTGCCGGCGGTGCTCAAGGCGCTACGTGAAATGATCGAGGGCGCCCTCGTCAGCAATCCCACCTTTCGCAAGGAGGCGCAGCGCTTCCTCAAGCACGCGCAGGAGGCGATCAATCCGAGCCTCACCGAGGCCGACGTGCGCGAGATGCTGATCCAGCACGTGCTGACCGAGGAGATTTTCTCCAAGGTGTTCGGCGAGGACGACTTCCACCGCCGCAACAACGTCGCGAAGGAACTCTACGCGCTCGAAGAGACATTCTTCACCGGCGATCTCAAGAAGCGCACGCTGCGCGGCCTCGATCCGTATTACGCCGCGATCCATTCAGCGGCGGCGCGCATCGGCAGCCATCACGAAAAACAGACGTTCCTCAAGGTCATCTACGAGAATTTCTACAAGGTCTACAACGTCAAGGCAGCCGACCGGCTCGGGGTGGTTTACACGCCGAACGAAATCGTGCGCTTCATGGTCGAGTCCGCGGACTGGCTATGCGAGAAGCACTTCAGCCGAAACCTGATCGACCGCAATGTTGAAATTCTCGATCCCGCCGCCGGAACCGGCACCTTCATCTGCGAAATGCTGGAGCACTTTCGCGGGCAGAAGGCCAAGCTCAGGCACAAGTACCTGGAGGAGCTGCACGCCAACGAGGTCGCGATCCTGCCGTACTACGTCGCGAACCTCAACATCGAGGCGACCTACGCCGCGATCACCGGGGACTACCTCGAATTTCCAAACCTGTGCTTCGTCGATACGCTGGATAATGTCGGCCTGCACACCATGCAGCGCGGCACGACCGGCGACCTGTTCGGCAGCGTCAGCGAAGAGAACGTCGTGCGCATCAGACGCCAGAACTCGCGCAAGATCAGCGTCATCATCGGCAATCCGCCGTACAACGCCAACCAGGCGAACGAAAACGAGAACAACAAGAACCGTGAATACCCGGAAATCGACAAGCGCATCAAGAATACCTACATAAACGCCAGTACGGCGCAAAAGACCAAGCTCTACGATATGTACGCACGCTTTTTCCGTTGGGCGAGCGACCGGCTGGACGCGAATGGCATCCTCGCGTTCATCACCAACCGCAGTTTCATCGAGAGTCGCACCTTCGATGGATTCCGCAAGGTCGTCACGGACGAATTCAACGAAATCTACGTTGTGGACTTGGGGGGCGATGTGCGTGCCAACCCGAAGCTCTCGGGCACGAGGCACAACGTCTTCGGCATTCAAACAGGCGTTGCGATCAGCTTTCTGGTGAAGCGTACGTACCATGGCAAGCACATTCAAGGCTGCCGGATTCAATATGTCCGGCGGCCGGAACTTGAAACGGCTGAGGAAAAGTTGTCTTTCCTGAGCAACGCGAAGTTTCCGAAGCTTAAATTCGAGGAAGTTCGGCCGGATGCGAAGCACAATTGGCTCAAGCTGACGAATAATGACTTCGATGAGTTGGTTCCTGTGGCAACGAAGGCGACCAAGGCTGCAAGCAAGACGGGCCAGGAGCGCGCCGTCTTCAAGCTGTTTTCGCTCGGGGTTTCGACAAGTCGCGACGACTGGGTTTATGGCGATAACGAGCAGGAAATCAGGAGCAAGACGGCGTTTCTCGTCGACGTTTACAACGCCGACCTGGAGCGCTCTCGACAACGCAAGAGTACGCTCGACGCTTCGGAGTTGACGTACGACATCAAGTGGACGCGCGCGGTTAAGTCGGACCTTGCCGCGGGCGTACGCTACAAGGCCGATCAAGGCGTCGTGATTCCGAGCGCATACCGACCCTTCAATGCACGGTTACTGCACTTCAATGGCCGACTCGTTGAAGTGCAGTACCAGCAAACCAAACTATTCGGCGAGCGTGGCGCTGAATCGAACAAAGTCATCACGTTTACCGATGCCGGGTCGCAGAAGCCATTCATGGTGCTCGCGTGTCGGCACGTCTTCGATTATCATTTCGTTGGTGCAGCTGCCGCTGCGTCTGGCGTCTCGCTATACCGCTACGACGATGCGGGCAATCGCGTCGACAACATCACCGACTGGGCTCTCGACCAGTTCAAGAAACAATACCAACCCGGCCGCGCCAAACCCAAGCGCCCGATCACCAAGGAAGCGATCTTCCACTACGTCTATGGCGTTCTGCATGATCCGGTTTATCGGGAGAAATATGCGCTGAACCTGAAGCGCGAATTCCCGCGCATTCCGTTCTATATCGACTTCTGGCGATGGGCCGATTGGGGCAGGGAACTGATGGAACTGCACATCGGCTACGAATCAGTCGATCCGTTCAAACTCGAACGCATTGAAGCTCCCTCACCCCCGACCCCTCTCCCGGCGGGCGAGGTGAGAAAGGCGCGCAAGGGCAGCGAGGGAGCATCGGAGCGCGCCGACGCGCCGAAGGCAATGCTCAAGGCTGACAAGGAAAGCGGCCGGATCGCGCTTGATTCGACGACCACGCTTTCAGGGGTGCCGCCCGAGGCATGGGATTACAAGCTGGGTAATCGCTCGGCGCTGGAATGGATACTCGACCAGTACAAGGAAAAGAAACCCAAGGACCCGACCATCCGCGAGAAGTTCGATACCTACCGCTTCGCTGACTACAAGGAGAAGGTGATCGATTTGCTCGCGCGCGTGACGCGCGTGTCGGTGGAGACGCAGGCGATCGTCGAGGCGATGAAAACGGCGGCACGTTGACGGCCGGCACTCCATTAGCTTCGAAAAGTGCGCGGCCGTTACAGGTATACCTCGATAGCAATGATTTCTCTCGCTTCGCGGAATACCTTGCAGGACGCGGCAAGCCCGAATTTGGGTTGATTCTCGATGAACTTGAACGCCTGATTGCATCGGGCAGCATTGAATGTCGGTATTCATATATACATATCGTTGAAGCAGCACCAACTTCCGAAGAGGCAGTGCGCTTTGCTGTCGAACGGGCGCATGCAATAGAACGCATATGCGGGCGTAAGACCTTCGCTCCATACATGAATCTCCCCCTTATTGAAGCAGTAGGGGCTTTGGGTGATTCATCGTCAAACGTGCTGCCACGCGACAGAACGCACATGCATGGGAGAGGCGATAACGGGGAATGGTTTCCGTCATTTGCTGAGATGATGATCGAGATTGCCGATTGGGTTAGATCGATGATCGAAGATGTTGGTCAGGCGGCAACTGAGCATGATCCAAACCTGGTTCTCAATCGGACAATGCGGCGAGCACTTAAGAAAAAGGCTAAGCCAAAGGCGGTAGAACAACACTTCAAGACGCAACTACCAGTAATCTGGCCGACGTTTGAAAAACGTATTCGCACCGAGTTCCCGTTATCGGATGCGGCGTCATCGACGTGGAAGCGATTCCTTATCGGCGAGGGCTCTGTTGATGAAGTGTCTCTGGCAATTGCGAAAGATATGTCAAACCTCGGCGAGATGATGCGCTGGCTGGCGCCAACGGGAGGGCCAAATTTGCGCGCATTGCCGTTGTGGCTTCGGGCAGGAGGTGAAAGTCTGATGCGCGGGTACACAGAGCACCGCGAGCAGCTCGATGAAATTAATCGAAGAGTAGAAGGTCACTTAGGCGAGGAGGGGGTTCGAAGACTTTGGGATAGCCAGGTGGCGGAACGGAGGAAAGCAATTGCGCAGCGCAGCGTAGAAACCGTATTGCGATTCATAGATGAAGAACGTCCATGGATTCAGCGGCTCGGAGTAAATCCCGATGAAGTGCGGTCGCTTGTCGAAACACGCGGTATTGACGTACTCCCTTCACAGAAAGTGTTCATCGAACTCTTCGTCAGAAACTTTCAAAAGAATATTGCGCCATTTGAGCAAAGAAGAAAGCCAGCGAGAATTGCCAGTGATGTCGGTGACATTATGCATGGCTTGTATATGCCATTCGTCGATGTAATGCGCGTCGACGGTTTCGGTTACCAGTACATGCAGGCCGGTGCCGCGTTGACTGAGACGGTGCTCGTAGACAAGATCGAAAAGCTAATCTCTACAATTCACTCAATCTTGGCCGCAAGAAGTACTTCTTAACAACAAGGAAGCCGGCCGCATCGTGCTCGACTCGCAGACCACGCTCTCAGGAGTGCCCGCCGAGGCGTGGACGCAAGCCATCGTTGGGGCGATGAAGACGGCGGCACGTTGACGGCTGGCACTCACCCCAGAATGGGGAGGCAGTGGAGGCTCGCGTCAGATCGGCGCGGGCGTGCGTGGTTCACAGGGTCTATGAAGTCGATTCCCTGGAGTGTCCGAGAAATCGGTTATACTTGCCCCATGAAAATCTCCATTACCGAAGCCAGGCGCCGGATACCCGAAGTCATCGGCGCCGCGATCGCTGGCCAGGACGTTATCATCACGCGTCGTGGCAAGACCGATCACGTCTTCCGCGCGGGCGAGGAAATCGTTGCCGTGCATCGCGTTGATCCGGCGCAGACCCGCGCGGCGATGCGAGCCATCCGCAAGGCGCTCAAGAAGCGCCGCCACTGTCGCGGCATCACGACTGCGATCGAAGGCTTGCGGGAAGAACGGCAGTGCCGCGGCGGATGATCCCCCGGCTCGTGCTTGATGCGAGCGTCGTTCTGACCTGGTTTCTGAACGCGACTGAAGAACAATCCCGTTATGCCGAAGTTGTCGCCGCGCTGATCGAGCGCGACGCGACCACTTGTGTCGTTCCAGGCCTGTGGCATATCGAAGTTGGCGCTCAGCTTCTGAAACGCCGCAGCGCCGGCGAATTGAGCCGCGTCAAACTCAATGATGCCATCGCAAAACTCGATCGCTTGACGATCGAAACACATCACGTTGCTTACGACGCGCGTGAGATCGTCAAGCTCGGGCAGCGTTACCAGCTCGCGGGCTATGATGCTGTTTACTTCGATCTTGCTGCGAGGTTTGGATTGCCAATCGCTGCGATCGATGCCGGCATTCGCACGGCTTGCGAGAATTTCGGCGTAGAACTCATTTCCGCCGAAAAATTGTCTTCCTGACTTTATCCGGAGCCAGCAGGTTACTTTGCAGCGCGCCCGAGAAAACCCAGCAGCGCGGCGTTGAACGCGTGCGGCTGTTCGACGTTCGACAGATGAGCTGCCGAAGGGATGATCACCAGTTCTGAACCCGGCATTGCATCGTGGATCTCGCGCGCCATTACAACCGGCGTGCCCGGATCCTGTTCGCCGACGATCACCAGCGTCGGGCAGTCGATTTCCTTCAGACGTTCGGTCAGGTTGATCTTCGGGATCGCGTGGCAGCAGCCGACGAAGCCCGCAACCGGGGTCGCGCCGACGGAACCGCCGATTCTGGCCATGATCTGCGGGTGCGATTTTCGGTACGGCTCGGTGAACCAACGGGCGAGCATCGCCTCCGCGATCGGCCTCATGCCGCCGGTTTGCGCCAGCTTGATGCGGTCAGCCCATACCGGCGCGGCATCGGCCGGATAGCTGCAGGTGGTGTCGGCGAGCACCATGCTTTTGAACACGCCCGGATACCTCAGCGCGTAGGTCTGGCCGATCATGCCGCCCATCGACAGCCCGACCCAATGGGTCTGTTTGATGCCGAGCGCGGCCAATAATCCGTGCACGTCGTCCGCCATCTGTTCCAGCGTGTAGGCGCCGGCCGGCGTGCTGCTCGCGCCGTGGCCGCGCGTGTCGAACCGCAGCACCTGGTATTTCTTGGTGAGCGCGTCCATCTGTTCGTCCCACATATGCAAATCGCACCCGAGCGAGTGCGAAAGCGTGACCCACGGGCCGCTGCCCGCGATTTCGTAGTTGATTTCGATGCCGTTCGCTTTGGCTTTCATGAGTCGTTGCTATGCTCCGGATTCAGGTTAATGCCGAGGCGATCCGTTCGCGCGTGAGCGGCAGATCGCGGATGCGCACGCCCAGCGCGTGATGCAGTGCGTTGGCGACCGCCGCCGTGACCGGACCTCCTGCCATTTCGCCGGCACCGAGCGGCGCTTCGTTCGGCCGGTTGATCAAATGCACTTCGACCGCCGGCACTTCCGGGAAAGTCAGGATCGGATAATCCTCCCAGGTGCGGGTGGTGACGCGCGCGCGGTCGAATTTGACCTGTTCCTTGAGCGTCCAGCTGATCGCCTGGATGATGCCGCCTTCGGTCTGGTTGATGATGCCATCGGGGTTGATGGCCTGGCCGACGTCGACCGCTGCCACCGCGCGCGTGACGTGCAATTCGGGCTCGAGGCCGAGTTCGATCACGACCGCCAGATAGCCATAGCCGTTCTTGTATTGCGCGAACGCTATGCCGCGTCCCGCGGTTCCGTCGCTCGCCGCACCGGCGCGCCAGCCCGCCTTTTGCGCCGCGAGCTCAATCACCGCGCGCGCGCGCGGGTCCTGCATGTGCCGCAGCCTGAACTCGACCGGATCCGCGCCGGCGGCCGCCGCGAGCTCGTCGATGAAAGACTCCATCGCAAACACGTTGGCGGTCGCGCCGAGCCCGCGCAGCGCCGAGACGCGCAACGGCATTTCCTCGACGCGGTGCGCGATCACGCGTTCATTGGGGAAATGGTAAGTGGCCGGTGAATTGCGCGCCATGCCGCCACCGCCTGACATCGGCGGATCGCCCTGCGGCCGGCGCGCGAGTGGATTGGCGAGATGCAACGCCGCGAGCAGCGACGAAACTTTGGAAGGGGTTGGTCCCGAGTTGGGGCGGCCGGTGTGGCCGTTGCTCCACAGCTCGAGCGCCCAGTCGACGATGTTGCCCTGCGCGTCGAGCGCGGCGCGCGTTTTGACCACCATCGCCGGGCCGTAGGGCTCCCACGCGAATTCGTCTTCACGCATCCATTGCACCTGCACCGGGCGGCCTGCGACCGCACGCGCCAGCAGCACGGCATCGAGCGCCACGTCGTCCGCGCCGTTGTGACCGTAGCAGCCTGCGCCTTCGACGTGGTGTACGAGAATGTTCTCGCGCGGCAGATCGAGAACTGACGCGAGATCGTGCCGCAGCTGAAATACACCCTGGCTATGCGTCCACACTTCCACTTTTCCGTTGTCGACGCGCGCCAGCGCGCACGACGGTCCCAGCGAGGCGTGCGCGATATACGGCTTGGTGTAGCGAGCTTCGAAGCTGCGCGTTGCGCGTGCGCTCGCGACGGCGTCGCTGCGCTCCACGATCACCTGATCCTTGGTTTGGCGGCTTTGCAGATAGTCGTAGATGCCGGCGTCGTCGGTGGGCAACGCAGTTTCCCGCCACTGCGCGGCTTTCGCCGCGGCCTCCCGCGCCTTGACCGCCTGCTCCTCGCGCGTGGCGACGATGCCGATGAAATTGCCGTCGCGCACCACCTCGACCACGCCGGGCAGTTTGCGTACCGCCGCGGCGTCGAACGCGGTGAGTTGCGCCGCATACGAGGGCGGCCGCACCACGCGTCCAAACAACATGCCCGGTGGATCCAGGTCCTGCACGAAGCGCGGCGTGCCGGTCGCTTTGTCCGGGATGTCGAGCCGGGCAGCGCTTACGCCGACAATGGTGTGACGGGCGGCCGGCTTGGGCTTGATCGAGGCCGTTGCTTCCCTGTCGAGCAACTCCGCGTGCGGCAGTTCCCAGTAGGAGAGCTTGCGGATGCGGTCGAACCCGGCGATCACGCCGTCTTCAACGGAGAGCTTGTCGGCCGGAATGTCGAGCCGCGAGGCTGCTTCCTGCAGCAGCAGGTGGCGCGTTTCGGCACAGGCGTAGCGCATCGCGCTGCCGCCTTCGTCGATCGAGCGGCTGCCCGAGGTGTGGCCCTCGTCCGGCGTAAGCGCCGTGTCGCCCGACACCATGCGCACGCGTGACAACGCGACGTCGAGTTCTTCGGCTGCGATCTGCGCCATGGCGGTGACCACACCCTGGCCGATTTCGACCTTGCCGGTATAGACCGTGATGGTCAGATCCGGATTGAAGTGCAACCATTGGCTGAGCCGGCGATTGGTATTGAGGCTGCCGGGAAGTTTTGCGGGCGCGTTCATGCACGCAGCTCCTTAGCCGCGCGCTGCACCGCCTTGATGATGCGGGTGTGCGTGCCGCAACGGCACAGGTTGCGTGCGAGCGCCTGCTTGATGTCGGTTTCGGACGGGTCCGGATTGCGCGCGAGCAGCGCGGCGGCGGTCATCACGGCGCCGCTCAGGCAATAGCCGCATTGCGCAGCCTGCTCGGTTATGAACGCGCGCTGCAGCACGCCCGGCGCATCCAGGGTGCCGAGCGCTTCGATGGTGGTTATCGATTTGCCAACGGCGGCCCACAACGGGGTGTCGCACGACATCACGTTGTGGCCGTCGATCAGCACCATGCACGCGCCGCACTGGCCCAGGCCACAGCCGAATTTCGCGCCTTTGAGCTTGAGATCGTTGCGCAGGATATAGAGCAGCGGGGTGTCGGGTTCGGCGCGCACCGTGTGCTGCGCGCCGTTGACGTTGAGTGTGAGCGGATCCGGCATGAATTATTTTGCCTCTTTCAGGATCCCGGCTTTGGTCATGATCCCGCGCACGACGTCTCTGCGCTTGTCATACGAAGCGACCACCTGATCGGCGGGAATATATTCCCAGCGCGCGTTTCTCTCGGAAACGAATTTGATGAACTCGGGGTCTTTTGCCGCTTTCTCAATGGCGTTGGCCAGAACCGTTGCGATTTCTTTCGGCAACTTGGGAGGTCCCATCACGAAATTGCTCGACTCCCAACTCACGTCGTATCCCAGCTCTTTCATCGTGGGAACCTTGTCATAGGGTGCGGGAGCCCGCCCGCCGCCCAGGGTCGCCAGGAATTTAACCTGTCCGCTCTCGACCATACCCTTGGCTGAAGCAAGGGCCGCAACCCCCAGTTCGGCATGTCCGCCCGCCACTTGGGCAACGACCAACGCGCCGGCCCCGGGCTGAGGAATCGTATTGACGTTGATGCCCGTTGCAGTGATGAAGGCCGTGGCACCGACCCACCAGCTCTGCCCGACACCTGCCGTTGACATGTTCAGTTTTCCGGGATTGGCCTTCGCATGGGCAATGGCCTCCTGGATGGTATTGAATTTGACTGCACTCTTGGTCGAGCTGATGACTATGGGGAAAAAGGTTGCATAGGCGCCGAGCTGGGTAAAATCATGATAATCCAGCGGCATGACTCCCTGCAGTTTGTTGGTGATGATCGTCGCCGATCCCCAACCGAGCGTATACCCGTCGGGCTTGGCATTGTGAATTTCGCGGTAGCCTATCGAGCTGCCGCCCCCGGGCTTGTTCACGATCACGACGGGCTGGCCCAGCATCTTGGAAACTTTTTCCATGACAGGGCGGACCAGCACGTCGCCGTCGCCCCCAGCCTCAACCGGGACGATGAATAGAATCGGTTTCACCGGGTATTTTTCCGCCGCCTGCACGAGCTGCAAACTGAAAAGCCCTATATAAACGCTCGAGATGGCAATGAATAGTTCTTTCATGTTCCTCTCCTTGGTTGGCTGGATTTGACTTGCGACCTGGTTCGAAAAAAGACAAACGCGTTCTGGAGGGTCTCCGTGCAATGCATGTTCTCATCTCTTTACGGCACTGTCTAGTTGCGACCGCCCGCTGCCAGAAACTCGCGGTTGAGCGCGGCAATGTCGGGGCAGCCGATGAGCGCCAGCACGCGGTCGATTTCCTCGCGGAAAATCGCAATCGCCCGCGCCGCGCCGGCCTCGCCGCCCGCCGCGGTGCCATACAGCGTCGGCCGGCCGATCAGCACCGCTCCTGCGCCGAGCGCGAGCGCCTTGACGACGTCGCTGCCGCGCCGGAAACCGCTGTCCACGATCACGGTGATCCGTTTGCCGACCGCGTCGACGATTTCCGGCAGTACTTCGAGCGGCGCCATCGAGCTGTCGAGGTTGCGGCCGCCGTGGTTGGAAACCACGATGCCATCGGCGCCGCAGTCGGCGGCATACACCGCGTCCTGCGGATGCAGTATGCCTTTCACGATCAGCGTGCGCGGCCACATTTTGCGCAGCACGCGCAAATCGTCCCAATTAAGCGAGTCGTTCAGCAGCATACCTTTGCCCATCGGCTGCGCGGTGATCCGCTGCTTGAATTCGCTCGGATAGTTTTCGTAACGCGGCATGCCGGTGGTGAATACATAGCGTGCCAGCACCCCGAGCAGCCATTCCGGGTGCATCAGCACGTCGCTGACGTTGCGCGGCGTGAAGGTAAACGGCACGGTGAAGCCGTTGCGCAGATTGTATTCGCGGTTGCCCGGAACCGCGCCGTCCACCGTGACCATGAGCGCTTCATATCCCGCGGCCGCGGCGCGTTCGACCAGATTGTGCGACAGCGTGCGGTCCGGCCACATGTAGAGCTGGAACCACAGTCTGCCGCCCGCCTGCGCGGCGATGGTTTCCATGGCCGTCATCGAACCGGTAGCCAGCGTAAATGGAATGCCTGCGGTGGCAGCCGCACGCGCCAGCGCGATTTCACCGTCATACCACATGAGCCCGGCGGACCCGGTGGGCGCGATCGCGATCGGCATCTCTTGCTGCTTGCCGAACAGCGTGATTTTCTGACTGCGTCCGGAGACGTCGACCAGCGTGCGCGGCTTGAGCTTGATGCACTCGAATGCCGCGCGGTTGTTGCGCAACGCTACCTCGTCTTCAGCGCCGCGGTCGACGAACTCGAACATGCCCTTCGGCACCCGGCGCCGCGCGATTTCGCGCAAATCCTCGATGTTGTAGGCCCCGCGGGATTTGTCTTTCATGGCGCGCCCGATTAGAGCTTGCTGTCTTCCTCGATTTTCAGCGGGAATTTCTTGCCAAACAACGGCGCCGTGAACTTGAAAACCAGAAATGCCGCTGCCAAAGCCAGCAAAGTGACGGATACCGGCCGATCCGCAACCAGGGATACGTCGCCCCTGAACATCAGCAACGTCTGACGCAGGCTGTTTTCCGTGGTCGGACCCAGCACGACTCCGATAATAAAAGGCGCAATCGGAAATTTCCATTTACGCAGGAACAATCCCACGACACCCGCGATGATCATCACCCAGACATCGAAGATCGAGTTTCTCACGCTGTAGACGCCGACCAGGCAGATCAGACTGATGATGGGCATCAGGATCTGGGGCCGGATCATGGCAATCTTTGCAAAAGCCCCAACCAGCGGCAGGTTGAGGATCAGGAGCATGATATTGCCAAGATACATGGCCGCGATAAACGTCCAGAAGACATCCGGATGGGTCGTGAAAAGCATGGGGCCTGGTTCCACGTTATGCATCCGGAGTCCCGCCAGCATGATGGCGCTTGGCGCAGCAAACGGAATCCCGAGGGTCAGCAAAGGGATCATCGAACCCATCACCGCACTGTTGTTGGCGGACTCCGGCCCGACCACGCCTTCCACCGCTCCGTGTCCGAATTCCTCCGGCGTTTTGGATATTCTTTTTTCGAGAGCGTAAGAGACAAACGTGGAAATCACGGTGCAGGGCCCCGGCAACAAGCCTATAAAGAACCCCAATATCGAACCGCGCAGCGCCGGATAAACGGAACGCCTGACTTCCTCCCGGCTGGGATAAAGTTCCCGCAGGCGGATTTTGCTGATCTGCGGCTTTACGTATTTTTCAAGCGCAATGCTCAGGATCTCGGCGATGCCGAACAGACCCATGGCGACGGGCAGGAAATCGATTCCCAGCATCAGCTTTTCCGTGCCGAATGTGAACCGGGGGTAGCTGTCCATGGGATTGACGCCGATGGTGCTGAGAAAAAGCCCGAAGGCAATCATCAGCGCCCCCTTGAGCGGCGCTTCGGCCGAGAGATTGGATAACAGGACAAAGGTCAGGATCATGAAGCACAGGAATTCGGGCGGACCGAAGGACAGAGCGGCCTGTCCCAGATAGGGCGCAAAAAACTGCAAACCCAGGATTCCGATCGTGCCGGCCACGAAGGAACCTACCGCCACCAGTGCCAGGGCGGCTCCCGCGCGGCCTTTTTTGCACAACTGGTAGCCGTCCAGGCAGGTCACCACGCTCGCCGCTTCGCCCGGGATGTTGACCAGTATCGAGGTGGTCGAGCCGCCGTACATGGCGCCGTACCAAACCCCGGTCATCATGATCAAACCGGTCGTCGCCCCGAACTTCAGGGTAAAGGGCAGCATCAATGCCATGGTCGCCGTGGGCCCCAAACCCGGCAGGACGCCGACGATGGTGCCGATCAACGCGCCGACGAAACAGGCCACCAGATTCACCAGCGTGAAGGAATTGACGAAGCCGGTATACAGCAGACCCAACCCTTCCATCGTCATTCCTTCTTAGCCGAGAATCCCGCGCGGCAGGTCGATATACAACCAGTAATCGAACAGCAGATAAATGAACAGCGCCGTCCCGCCGGACACCGCCAGCGGTTTCCACCAGCCTTCGAGTTTCATGATTTTGCAAAAGGCCAGCGCGGCGAGCAGGGTGACGAGGACATAACCCAGCAGCGGCATCACCACTATCCACAAGCAGAAGGTCGCCGCCATGAGGATCAGCGTGCGTGCACTCTCCTTGTCAATGATGGGTTTACGGTTCTCGGACCTCAATTCTGAAATGAGGATGAAGAGCGCAAAAATGGCAATCGAGACCCCGATGAAAAACGGATACAGACCCGGTCCGGGGCGCGCGAACTTTCCAAAACCGTATCCCCACGACATGACGGCGATGACTATGCCCAGCACGAGCATCAGAAAATCGAAGCAGGTCTCAAGTCTGAATATGGCGGCTTTGCGCATGTCTGCCCGATCCCGGGGATTACCTCAACGGATGACGATGGTGACGCTGAAATCGCCGCGCAGCAAGCTTAACGCATAGCCGCGCTCGGCGCCGCGCAGTGCGGCCTGGAATTCGGCCAGCGTGCGCACGCGCCGGTTGTTGATCGCGTAAATGATGTCGCCGGGGCGCAAACCGGATTGCCACGCGCGGCTGTTGCGCTCGACTGCCGAGACGACCAGTCCCTGAACGCGCTGGTAGAGCGGGCTGCCGCGCTCGATTTCGACTACTTGCAGGCCGGCGAGTTGCGGAATCGCCTGTCCCTGGCCCGGCGTATGTTCCTGCGGCGCCGCGATCTGGACGCGCAGCGTGCGCGTTTCGCCGCCGCGATTCACGCGCAGTTCGACTTGCTCGCCGATTGCCGTCAATCCAAGCCTCGCGCGCAGTTCGGCGGCATTGCGTATTGGCCGGCTATTGAGCGCGACGACCACATCGCGCTCGCGCAGCCCGGCCTTGAGCGCCGGAGAATCCGGCTGCACCGCGGCTACGACCGCGCCATCCAGCAGGCTGATGCCGAGCTTCTTCGCGAGTTCCGGCGTGAGATCGGCCATTTCGATGCCCAGCCGGCCGCGCCGCACTTCGCCGTAGCGCACGATCTGGTTCATCACCGCGCGCGCCATATTCGACGGCACTGCAAAGCCGATGCCGACGCTGCCGCCCGCCGGGCCGATGATCGCGCTGTTGATGCCGATCAGCTCCCCGCGCAGGTTGACCAATGCGCCGCCCGAGTTGCCGGGATTGATCGAGGCGTCGGTCTGGATGAAGTCCTCGTAGCCCTCGACGCTCAGGCCGCTGCGCCCCAGGGCGCTGACAATGCCCGAGGTCACGGTCTGGCCGATGCCGAACGGATTGCCGACGGCGATCACGTAGTCGCCGACCTGCATCGCGTCGGAATCGCCCAAGCGCAGCGCCGTGAGGTTTTGCGGCTCGATTTTCAGCACGGCGATATCGGTGCCGGGATCGGCGCCGACCAGCTTCGCCTGCAGCTGGCGGCGGTCCTTGAGCGTGACGATCGCCTGTTCGGCGTCCTTGATCACGTGATGATTGGTGAGCACGTAGCCGCGCGCGGCATCGACGATCACGCCGGAGCCCGAGGCCTGCTCGCGGCGCTGCGGACGGTCCGGCAGGTTGAAGAAGCGCCGGAAGTACGGGTCGCGGAACAGCGGGTTGTCCTCGACCGGCGAACGCGTGATCACCGAAATGTTCACCACGGCAGGCGTGACCTCGTTGACCAGCGGCGCGAGCGTCGGCAAGCCCTGGCGCGCGGTGTCGGTGGGCGGCGAGGCCGGTCTGGCAGGCGATGCCGCGAACAGCACGAGCAGCGCGCACGCCAGTCGGCACACGGTCCGGTTCAGGTGATAATTCATGTCAGGCCTCCTTGATGCAGGTGGCGCGGGATGGGCGCCGGCTCTCATAATAGTGGCGTGATGAACTATTTCAAGATCTGGAACAGGTTGTTGAAGTCGTCCGTCCACAGTCGCAGACCCGGGATCACGTCGAATTCGCCCGCCTTTTTGGCGATTGCCTCATTTTCGATCAACTCCTTGCTGCGGGTGACGATCACCCAGTCGGTCTTGGAAAAGCTGGTTTCGTCCGCGTCGTCGATGATCAGCGCCGCGTAGAGGCCGAAGCTGTCGGCGAGGCTCTTCACCACCGGGGCCAGCTTGAGAAAACGGTTGGTGACGTGGAATACGACCGCGCCGCCGGGCTTCATGTGCTTCAGGTAAACGGCCATTGCCTCGCGGGTGATCAGGTGCACCGGAATCGAGTCGCTCGAAAACGCGTCGACCACCAGCACGTCGAAATTCTGCGGCGCTTCGCGTTCGAGATTGAGCCGTGCGTCGCCGAGGCTCACCTCAATTTTTGCCTTGCTGTCCTTGAGGTAGGTGAATTCGCTTTGCGCGACTTCGATCACGTGCGGATTGATGTCGTAGAAGCGGTAGGTGTCCCCGGGCTTGCCCCACACCGCGAGGGTGCCGGTGCCCAGCCCGATCACGCCGACGCGCTGGCGGTCGGCGCCGAAGTTCTTGATCGCCAGCGCGACCCCGGAATCCGGACCGTAGTACGTGGTCGGCTCGGTGCGGCGCTCCGGTTTCAGGTATTGCTCGCCGTGCAGGATCACCCCGTGGATCAGGCGCCGCACCGCGTCTTCGCTGGTCTCGGGGCCGGTATCCTTGGTGCGCAGCGTGCCATGGAAATTGCGCACCATCACGCGCGCATCTTCCTTCAGTTGCTCGATCTGCTTATCCCAGAAATAGCCGCACACACCCGCCATGGCGATCGCGACGAGCCAGACAAAAAACGGCTGCCGTCGCAGCGTCACCGCAACGAGCAGCGCGGTTAGCACGAAACCCAGGCCGAGTTCGAAATAGGTCGGGAAAATGCGCGGTGCAATCAGGCCGACGAACATGCCGCCGAGCGCGCCGCCGAGCGAGACCATCAGGTAGAACAGCGTCAGATAGCGCGGCGCCGGCCGCATTTTGGCGAGTTCGCCGTGAAAAAACATGCAGCACGTGAACAGCCCGGTCAGATACAGCGGGATCGCGATCTTGATTTCGAGCGTGACGTCGGTCGTTTGCAGTCCCCACGCGCAAAAGCCGAGCACCACCGCCAGCGGTCCGAGCAGCAGCGAGCGCTGATACCAGCCGTCGCTCTCGAAACACAGAATGAAGGTCAGCAGGTAGAGCGTGAGCGGCGCCAGCCACAGGAACGGGATCGACGCGATGTTTTGGGTGATGTGGTTGGTGATCGCCAGCAGCAGCCACGAGCCCATCGCGGAGAGCGCGAGCCATAACGCGAGGTCGCCGGCGCCGGGCGCCGGCGCATCGCTCTGCGCGGCCGGTGCTGCGACGCTGACCGCCACCGGCGCGCCCGAGTTACGCAGGCTGTAGAGGGCGGATGCGCCGCACAGCAACACGAACAGCGCATAGCCCGAGGTCCACCCGTAAGCCTGCGTGGCAGTGGTAATCCAGGGTTCGAACGCGAACGGGTACGATATCAGCGCCAGCATCGAGGCGAGATTGGACAGCGCGAACAGGCGGTAAACCGTAGCGGAGGGGAACGTGCGCGCAAACCACGCCTGCACCAGCGGGCCGGTGGTCGCCAGCAGGAAGTAGGGCAGACCGATGGTGGCGAGCAGCAGGCCGAGTATGCGCACGCCCGGGTCCTCGTCGCCGGCTGGTTTCCAGCTCGCATCTGCGACGATCGGCAGCACGGCAAGACTGGCGACGAGCAGCGCGAGATGCAGGATGACTTGCGCGCGCGGCTTGAGTTTGCGGGTCGTGAGGTCCGAATAAGCGTAGCCTGCCAGCAGCGCCGCCTGAAAGAACACGAGGCATGTCGTCCACACCGCGGCCGACCCGCCGAACCACGGCAGAATCTGCTTGGCGATAATCGGTTGGACGAGAAACAGCAGGAATGCGCTTGCGAAGATGGTACAAGCGTAGAGCAGCATCAAGTCGCTCGAAGATTAGTTGGTTTTTTGTGCAGTGCGCATTATATAGGCATCGCGGCGGGTCGCATCCCGGGAAATGGATTGCGCGGGCGGCACAAATCAGACACGATAGCGTCTGTGCACCCATTATACCGAAGCCGCGCGTGCATTCCGGATGACGAGTTCGCACCGCATTAGAGACTGGGCGCTGCTCGCCGCGCTGGTCGCGATGTGGGGCTCGGCGTTCATGTTCATCAAGCTCGGGGTCGCGACGGTGCCGCCGGCGACGCTGGCCGCCAGCAGGCTCGTGCTGGGCGCCGCGACGCTTTATGCGGTGATGCGCTGGCGCGGGCTCGCCTTGCCGCCGCTGGGCCGGCGCTGGCTGTCCCTGGCCGCGCTCGCCATCATCGGCAATTGCGTTCCGTTTTACCTGATCACTTGGGGCCAGCAGTTCATCGACAGCGCGCTCGCCGGCATTCTGATGGCGATCATGCCGCTTGCAACGCTCTCGCTCGCGCATTTTTTTGTCGCCGGCGAGCGCATGACCTCCAACCGCGCGCTCGGTTTCTCGCTCGGCTTCGGCGGCATTGTGGTGCTGATGGGCCCGGCCGCACTGGCCGGACTCGGAGGCTCGCTGCTCGCGGTCACGGCGCAGGCGGCGGTGCTCGCGGGCGCCTTGTGCTATGCCGCCAACAGCGTAATGGCGAGGCGCCTGATCGAAACCGATATTCTGGTGGCGTCGACCGCCGTGCTGATCGTGGCGACTGTCTTGATCCTGCCGTTGGCGCTCGTCCTTGACCGGCCCTGGACGCTCGCTCCGAGCGTGGGCTCAGTGGTTGCTATCGTATGGCTCGGCGTCGGGCCGACCGCGCTCGCGACCCTGCTTTATTTCACGCTGATTGCCTCCGCGGGACCGACTTTCATGTCGCTGGTCAACTACCTGTCGCCGATGGTTGCGCTGCTGGCGGGTGTCGCCCTGCTCGGCGAGCAACCGGGGACCTCTGCGGTAGCCGGGTTGGGATTGATTTTGCTCGGCATTGCCTTGAGCCGCCGGCTCTGAGCGGCTGTTTTCGGTGCAGGGTGCGCTTGCGCACCGATAGCCGGATGGTGCGCAAGCGCACCCTGCACCTGGCTTGAAAAGCGCCGGTTTCACCCCCAGATAGGTGAGGAACTGCGGGATTCACTCAACCAAATCGCGGGACGGGCGTTAATACCTTTATGAACATCGTATACAACAGCGAAAACTACTACGTCGTCGAGTACCCGCAAGAGCATGGGTACGAGGTGGTAGACAAGCACGCGAGCCGCGGCACGTTCTTCCAGGGCGACGTCGCCGAGAAGTTCCGCACCTCGATGCTCGGGGCGTGCGGCGAAGATCCGTCAGCGGAGCACGTCGACGAGTTTCTGTCCGACTTCGGCGGCCTGATCAATTTTCCGATGACGTTGCATTAAGCGGCGCGCCATGGGCGCCGCGCGGCTTCGTGACTGCTCGCCAATCACCGGTCACGAATCACCGCCTTTGACACCAATCACGAATTACCAATTTTTGGCGGCACCGCTGCGCCGGGTCCGAGGTGCCCGCTGATCAGCGCCTCCAGCGCCAGCGCTTGCGCCTCCTCGGGTATTCCATCTGCTACCACCACGCGCCTGACGTTGCAACGCCTGCCGTCGGCGCTCACATTCCACGCCGGCAGCGTCAGCGCAACCAGCCGGTAGAAGCTGGCGCCGCCGAGCCCGCGCGGCGCGGTCGCGATTTCCGGTTCGATCACGGCGATGGCGGCACGCGGTAACGCGTGGTCGCGCACCTTGATGCCGCACACGCGCCGCATCGCGCGTATCCCGTTTGCTCCCGCGTCGACCGTGAGCGTAGTCGAGACCGCAATTAGCGCGACCAGCACGAACGCCGCGCCGAACAGCAACAACGGATAAACGAAAGCGGCAGTCAGCACCAGCGTCAGTATCGCCGCCGCGTCGTATTTGCCGGTCGGCGCAAACGCGAAACTTGCTATCAGCGCCGGCACGAGCAGCGCGATTCCGGCGAGCGCGAGCCGTAGCGCAAAG
>Ga0209514_10001300_pt1 | contig 44072 bp, 48 predicted proteins | sample Subgrocontami58m_FD_187452 | JGI IMG/M metagenome (GOLD analysis project Ga0209514, IMG submission 187452) | Subsurface groundwater microbial communities from S. Glens Falls, New York, USA - GMW37 contaminated, 5.8 m (SPAdes) (version 3) | ecosystem: Environmental > Aquatic > Deep subsurface >...
AAATATATTTTGATGCCTTCTCCAACTCCAACTCCAGTAAAAGTATCTGTCATCGGGACAGTATACGATGATCCGGCCGGAGATGCCGGCGGGATTAACAAATGCATCGGGCCTTACGGGACTCCGATTAAACCCGGAGGGGGAAGCAAGGTCAAGGTAAATCCGGATGACCGGGAAGGAGCGGTAGAGGGAAACGGCTCCTATCAGGTCAGTCAAGTACTGGAAACCGGATCCAAAACCATTCTTTTACAAGGCATGGATCCCCAATACCAATGCACCTGCCCCACCGGCCCCACCGGCTGCCAATACTTAAGCGCCGATATAGCCAACGGGAGTAATTCAGACTGGGATTTCTTCGTCTCCCAAATCAGGCCCAGATGGCTCAAAGTCTTTGAGGGTTCGGCTCATGTACAGGGAAACTTAATCAACAATGTGCCTTCAGGGAATGTATTCATTGCCGATTACAGCGGCGACGACCCCGGAGCTCTGACTAAAAGTTCAGGTTCCATAGTCAATTTTGTTCCCGGTAGCCTATCTTCCCAACCATTATGGAATTTCACCGACCAACTATCCGCCAGCGCCTGGAAATACGGCTACCGGGCCATGTGGCTAAGAGCCGGGACTCCGTCTCAGGCCGGCAATCCCGGCGGTTGGGACGGTATTAACCAACCTTCCCAAAGCGGCACCTATTATTTAGACAGTCTTACCATTCCCGGTTGGAATCTCGTCGGAGGTTCTTACGTTATTTTCGTTAACGGTAATGTTAATATTAACGGCAATATTAAATTGACCAACCCCGAGACCGATTTTCTGGCCATCATTGCCAATGGGGATATTACTGTTGACAAAGAGGTAGGGAATTCAATCCCCAAACCCAACCCCACCGCGGCTGACGCTAATCTAACCGGAGCCTTTTTTGCCAATGGAGATTTCAGCGCCGGGACTACCGGAGCCCAGACCGACAAGCAACTGGTGATCTACGGATCGGTGGCAGCCGACGCCGAATTACTAAATGGAGGAAACGTCAATACCCAAAGAGATCTGGGTAACTCAAACTCTACCTCTCCCGGAGTCGCTTTCATCTGGAATCCTTTCCTAATCCTCAATGCCCCCCAAGAATTCACCGACGCGGTGATGCCTGCCCCGTCGAAGTGCGCCACGAGCCGTGAACGAATAGTTCTGAAAAGGCGAGTGGGAAACGAATGACTGGGGGATTGGAAAGAAGTGGCGCCGTAATGCGTTTATCCCCCGATGGAGGGGCGACTGCAGAACGCAGGCAATTTCTTTATTGCGTGGTTTCTGCCAGAGACTGCTTTAAAAGATGAACAATTGATTTCCTCATCAGTATTCCTTTTTTTTGTGCAATCCCTTTTTTAAAGGAAATCCGAAGTGTTTTTTCAAGCAATTCTTTAGAAACATTATCAACAATGATAAATGTGGTATTTGCTTTTTCTACATCAATAGTTGAAAGAAAGATTATATCTAAAAGTTTTTTCTTTTTAATTTTTACCAGAGCCTTTTCGATGTTTATGCTATGACTTTTAATAAATTCATCAACGTGAAGGATCTCTAATTGTCCGATTCCTACCTTCCTATGATTGAAATCAAATGTTGCAAAGTCTTGTTCAATTATTTCAGCGATCGGTTGTGTCAACGTAGATTTGTATGTAAACATGCGGTGAATATAGTCTCTCGGTCGTTTAAATTTCTTTAACAACCATCCAGCCATTTTTTTGTCCCTGCCCGTTGTTACACCGGCTTGAAAATTCACCGTATTGGAAATTATTGCCGAATAGAGAAGTGCCGCTGAATGAGGAGAGATATCGATATGATAGCTGGCAAATTTTTCCGCAATGAGTGTTGCCGCTGCTCCCACCAGCTCGATTTGAATTTTTGCATTAGGGAATCTGTCGGCTTGATTTATTTTTCTATGATCAATCAATTCTATGACTTGAAGTGGATGAATCGCATTCGAAATCCCGTTTACATCACTGGCATCAACAAGAACTACCTGTGCATCTTTTATTAAAAATGAATCGGCGTCTTCCGGAAACACAATATTGAAAGTTTCGAAAACAAATTGTGCTTCTCGATGGGGTACTCCGCAGAGCACTGCAGTGGCGGAATATCCGTCTTTTTGTAAAAATTCAGCGTATGCAATCATGCATGCTGTTCCATCTAAGTCAGGGTTAGAGTATGCAGTTACAAGAATATCATGATGATTACGTTGGTGCTTCACACTATATGACACCTTGAATAAGTGATTTCATCAACAAGACGACGTCAGATTCTGTTTGGGATTGATATCTGCCAAAGTTTTTAACAACAATAGGCGATTCAGGAAACATATTAACTGCTTTGTCAGCTAATCTATATGTAACTTCTTCTGATTTTTGGGCTACTAAATCGGGAGATCTGTCAAAAAGCCGATGCTTCCTGATGTCTTCCGGGGCATACACGGCAATAAGGAGTGATTTTTCCAACAAATCCTTGGGATTTACGCTTTCCCTATTGTTTACAATCGCGTTGTTTGCAGAATATACAGGAATTGTTCCAGGTTTAGGAGGCAAGAAGCCGTAATTTTCTGTTCTTGTCCCTTCCATTTTCCGAACCCAATGCAAGCCTACTTCTCCGTTTTGCACCATCGTTGCGAATTCTGCAGGAGAGCGAAAATCATTCTCTAACAAGTTATCATTTTCTCTTTGTGGTCTGGTAATAATTTTTTTAGGTACGCTAAGATGACCAAGTGCTTGAGGATCTTGAGTTATTGCATTCCGAACAGCATCAACGAGTGTGCTTTTTCCAGTAAATGAAGATCCTACAATAATTATAGCGTCGATTTTTTCTAGAGTTTCCAGATTTTCAGCGCGTATCCGTAAAGAGTCAAGATCTCTATCATTTAATAATTGAACTAACTTTTTACCCGTTATGGGTAGGCTTTCACTTTTCATGTCCCCCCCTTTTGTATATTCCTTGTAATATAGCGCATGAGGACGGCTGCGCTTCTGTCTTCAGACATGTTTTCACTTAAGGCTAAGTCCATTGCTTCCCCTGAAGTATACCAGCCAACTTCAATGTTTTCTCCTGCCTCAAGCTTTTGTTCACCTAGCTGTTCTGAGAGCACCTTTACTGCAAAATAATGCAAATCCCATTCTACTGTTCCACCACATTTTGAGGTATAGAAGTGGGAAACATCTTCTGTTTCAATGCCCACCTCTTCCCGCGCTTCCTTTTGTGCTGCATATCGTGATTTTACAATCATGTCTTCATTATTTTTTAACGCTTCATTGTACTCTTGAAGTGAGTCAAATACTTTCCCTCCTGGCAATCTATAATCCCATCCTTCAATTTCACTCCGATATTCTTTTGTCAAAAGCATCTTGCCTGTTTGTGACGTTATTAGTAATCGTATGCCAGGAGACCTTCTCGCTCGTTCAAAAGTTACTTCATTTAATCCAATTCTCATTTGCTGGTTAACAATTTCAATCATTTTCCCTTGGAAAATAATTGTTTCATTACCGATAGGAATTGGAATATTTCCTTTGCCTTCATGATCAAATTCAGGTTTTGGCATATCTGCGGACTATATCAAAATATGCCAAACTTGTCAAAAGAGTTATTTCAGCTAAAGATACTTTGGAAAAATGAAAGGATACCACAGTCATCTGGAATCCCAACCTTATTTCTATCCTCTCCGGCAGAGCCGGATCCTGCTCCGCAGGAAACGCCCCCCAACCATTCACCGACGCGGTGATGGATTGGCCCGCCTTCGTTTGTCACTCGCCTATTTAATGAACTATTCGTTCACGGCTCGTGGCGCACTATTCGGCGGGTAAAAAAGAAGTGGCGCCGTAATGATATATTAACTGGAATGAAGAAAAATCACCAGGTAACTTGTCATGATATCAACGGTAATTTATTTAAAATTTCTATCGATCAATTGAGTTTTAGACCTTCGGTGTATGGGATAATTATTAAAGACGAAAAAGTTTTATTATCCAAACAATGGGATGGATATGATTTTCCCGGCGGGGCGATTGAACTGGGAGAAACGATCCACGAAGCCTTGATCAGAGAAATAAAAGAGGAGACCGGCCTAGAAGTCGCGGTAGAAAAATCATTGCTGGTTATAGATTCGTTCTTTAGACTTCCGGTAAGCAATAAATACGTACAGTCGATTTTGTTGTACTACTTATGTCATGTGGTTAGCGGCAAAATTTCCACCAATTTTTCCAGTAAGGAAGAAAAGGCATATCTCGGTAATCCTGAATGGATTGATTTGTCAGAGCTTAATAGGCTTAAATTTTACAATTCTGTCGATGTTGAAGAACTCATTCGTAAGGCTAAATGATGAATCCTAAACAACAATTTCCTGAACCAACTGTCGGCGCCTTGATTTTTAATCCAGAGGGAAAAATTTTCCTGATGAAGTCCCACAAATGGCAAGGGAAATACGTCATTCCCGGCGGGCATATCGAGCTAGGCGAGAAAATGGAAGAGGCGTTAAAAAGAGAAATTAAAGAAGAAGCAGGACTGGATATTTTTGGGATTAAATTTCTATTTTTTCAAGAATTCATCTTTGACAAAGCGTTTTGGAAAATGCGGCATTTTATATTTTTTGACTTTGTCTGCAAGACCAATTCTTCAAAGGTAACTTTAAATTCGGAGGGTCAAGAATATATTTGGGCGACTTTAGACGAAGCGTTAAAATTGCCGGTCGAGCCGTATACTGGAAGAGCAATAAAAGAATTAGTAAAACAAAAATCAATATGGTAGGTCAATGGCGACGAACAAAGAGGGAAACAATCCTTGATTCTTCTTGGATACGAGTTTATAAAGACAACTACGTTCTTCCGGATGGACACGAAGTGCCGGATTATTTCATCTGGGAAAGCGGCGATTCAGCGCTGTGTGTTTGTAGAGTCGGGGAAGATAATGTCTTATTAACCCGTCAATACCGTCCGGGTATCGAGAAATTTACTCTTTGCCACCCCGGAGGACGCCTGGAATCATCTGATACTTCTCCGGTTTCGGGAGCGATGAGAGAACTGTTGGAAGAAACCGGGTATTCTTCCCAAAGGGTCACTCCTCTTGGGATGTTCGGTCAGGTTCCGGCAATCACTCCCAACAGGGTTCATATTTTTCTCGTCCAATGCGAACCATCGTCAAACCAGCCAGCCCCGGAACCGTCGGAGAAAATAGCCGTCGAGTTGGTGCCGATCTTAAATCTTAAAGAACTAATCGCTTCGGGAGATATGGATTGCGTCGCTTGCGTGGCGGCCACCCATTTGGCTTTTGGGGTGATAAAGTAACGCTCCCCAGCCATTCACCGACGCGGTGATGCCTGCCCCGTCGAAGTGCGCCACGAGCCGTGAACGAATAGTTCTGAAAAGGCGAGTGGGAAACGAATGATTGGGGGATTGGCCCGCCTCGTCTTACTTCAAGCCTTTACAGTTCTATCCGAACACGGCTCAAAGAGCGGCGTTAGTCGGGCAAGCGAGAGGTGGCGCCGTAGAGGTTGATGAAATTACCAAGGTAAATTCACCTTTCAATCGGACTTTATTTTCATTTAACCACGCAATTAACTCGGCAGGGGTACCGTTTTTGTGTTCTTCAAACATTTTGGTCATCTCGCGGGCCAGACTGATTTTGACTTCAGGGCCAAACACTTCCGCGACGTTTTCAATAGTTTTTAAAACCTGATATTTGGAACAATAGATAATAATTCCGGCCGGTTCGTCTAAAGCTGCTCCCGCGGCTTTGAGTTTTTCCAGTGAGTTTTTTTGAGCTCCGGATTTTTTTGGCAGAAATCCGGCCAGAATTAATCTTTTGGTGGGAAAACCGCTGGTGACGGCAGCCGAAAGGGCGGCATTAAATCCGGGAACATGTCTAACTGGAATTCCTGATGCTACAGCTATTTCGACTAAGGCTAGACCGGGATCGCTGATCAGGGGCGTGCCGGCGTTGCAAACAAGGCTGATATCGCTTCCGGCTTTCAAATCTTCGATTGCTTGGGCCATAATCGCAGTTCCCAAACTGCCCTTGCCAACATATTTTTTGAGTCTGGCTGTGAGAGAGAGCTTTCTAGTTTGTTCTGTCGATTCGCATAGGACATAAGCCGATGACTCCAATAATTGTTTGGCTCTTGGAGCCAAATCATCCAAGTTCCCGATCGGGGTGGAAACGATATATAGTGTACCGGTAGACGAAAGCATGAAGTTATTATATATTGAAAGTAAGGAAGTTTGCGAAACAGAATCTGTTGATAGAAGTTTCGCAGACTTTAATATGAAATCTGAAATATCCATTAAAGTCGGGGGGCCGGCCGGGGCGGGGGTTAAATCGGTCGGACAGATATTGGCTAAAACATTACAACGGCTGGGATTTCGGGTTTTTGAATATCCTGAATATCCGAGTTTAATCCGCGGCGGCCATAATACCGAATTGATTCAGGCTTCAATTGAAAAAAAATATTCTCTGACAAAGCCGGTTGATTTGTTAATTGCTTTGGATGATAAAACTTTGAGTTTAGATTTATCCGAAGTAATTCCCGGCGGGATGGTGATTTTCGATTCTAAAAGTGATTTTAAGTCAAACTCGCCTAAAATTATATTTATATCTATTCCGCTGTCCGAAATAGCGCTCAAACTTGGCAATCCGTTGATGGCCAATATTGTTGCAGTCGGGGCTGGATTGAAAGTTATGGGGTTGTCTACGGAAATCACATCCAAACTATTAGCTGATCAGTTTTCCAAAAAAGGCCCCGATGTAGTTGCGGCCAATGTTAAGGCCCTTGAAGCCGGTTGGAATTTTGTTAAAGATAAAGCCTTAAAACCGATCTTGAATCCGGTCGGGAATCTTAAATCCTTAAATGGTTTAATGATGAACGGAAACGAAGCCTTATCGTTAGGCGCGGTTTCCGCCGGTTTAGGCCTATATGCCGCTTATCCGATGACCCCATCCACTCCGATTTTGCATTATCTGTCAGCCCATCAGCAGGAATTCGGATACATTGTCCGGCAGGCGGAAGACGAGATTTCCGCAGTTAATATGGTGATAGGAGCGATGCATATGGGAGTAAGGGCTATGTGCGGAACTTCCGGAGGCGGTTTTGCCTTAATGAATGAGTCTTTGGCTTTAGCAGGAATGACGGAAACCCCCTTAGTCGTAATTTTGGTTCAGCGTCCGGGACCAGCGACAGGTTTGCCGACTTGGACCGAACAAGGAGAATTACAATACGCCATTCACTCCGGACACGGAGAATTCTTAAGATTTGTTTTAGCCCCCGGAGATAATGAAGAAATATTCCAAATGGTATTTGAGGCCTTCAATTTGGCGGAGAGATATCAGACGCCGGCGATCATTATGTTGGATAAATACCTCTCAGAATCATCCATGTCTTGCATAAATTTATCGGCTGACAAATTTACCATTGACAGAGGCAGGATTTCAGATCCGAAGAAATTAAAAAAAATTAAGAATTATCAGCGATATCAACTGGCAGACGACGGAATTTCCGAAAGAAGCCTGCCGGGGATGGAAAACGGAGTATTTTGCGCCAATTCCGATGAACATGAATATCACGGACTTGTTGATGAATCGTCTTCTATGAGAATCTGGCAGGTTGACAAAAGGTTAAGAAAATTGGAAACCGCGGTTAAATTCATGCCGGGACCGCAGTTTATCGGTCCCAAAGACGCCAAAATAACCATAATCAGTTGGGGGTCGGGAAAATTGCCGGCTTGTCAAGTTATGGCAACTAACAACCAACAACTAACAACTAACAACGCTATAAATGTTTTACATTTTAGCTATCTCTGGCCAATGAATGTTAAAGCCGTAAGTCAGGCTCTTGAGAATTGTGCTCCAAATACATTGCTAATTGAGCAAAACGCCACCGGCCAATTTCAATCACTGTTAAAAGAGCAAATAGGCTGGGAACCGGCGGCTATTTTACGGAAATATGACGGCAGGCCGTTCTTTGCGGAAGAGATTGTGGAGAAAATAAAGAAATTTGAGGTGTGGTGATTTGGTGACGAGTAATGGAAAATAGAAATTAGTATTTGGAAATAACCAATTTCTAATTTCTAATATCTATTACCTGTCTCTAAACACTAACAACTAATCTCTACCCTATTACCAGTCACCATAACACTACACTCTAATTTCGATAATTTATGAATAATTCTGATTTCGATACCACCATCTTCCCCACTTGGTGCCCGGGGTGCGGAGATTTCGGGATTTGGGGGGCTCTGAAGCAGGCTTTGGAATCCTTGAAAATTAATCCGGATCAAGCGGCGTTCTTTTTCGGGGTTGGTTGTGCTGGCAATATCTCGAGTTTTATCAGGGGATATGGTTTCCATTCTTTGCACGGACGGGCGATTGCTAATGCCATTGGGGCCAAACTGGCAAATCATAAAATGCCGGTAATTGTGATTGCCGGAGACGGCGATTTATTGGGCGAAGGCATCAGCCATTTTATTCATTCCGCCCGGGCCAACCACGATATAACTGTAATACTCCATAACAACGGCGTTTTTGGATTAACTACTGGTCAGCCATCTCCGACTGCTGTTCCCGGATTTAAATCCAAACCTCTTCCGGCTGAAATTACCGATGAACCGGTAAACCCCTGCGCTTTAGCCATTATGCATCAAGCCGGATTTGTGTCCCGCGGATTTGCCGGTGATCAGGAAGTTTTATGTAATTTAATTAAACAAGCCATTGCTTATCCGGGATTTTCATTGATTGACGTTCTCCAGCCTTGCGTCACATTTAACCCGGATAAATCATATGTTTGGTATCGCCAAAGAATAAAACCTGTAAAAGTTCCGGCAAATGACGTTTTATCGGGAATAAAAAATTCGATTTGGACCGAAGATAAAATTGCCACCGGAATAATTTACAAAAATTCAAGGCCTTCATTTCATGCTAATTACCCACAGTTGCAAACTGAAACTTTGTTGGCCACGACAGGGAAGAAAAGGGATATAAAGAAACTGCTGAAAGAATTTAATTAACCACGGGGTGGAATTTGCGGATGACACCGACGACCTTGCCCTGAACTCTGACACGGGTGGCAAAAATCGGCTGCATCTGAGAATTGGCTGGTTCCAACCGGATTCTGGTGGCTTCGCGGAAGAATCTTTTTAGTGTTGCCAAACCATTATCCAAAAGTGCTACTACGATATCTCCATTATGGACTTCGTCTTGTTCTTCGACCACTACATAGTCGCCGTCCAGAATTCCATCATCAATCATCGACTGGCCCTTAACCCGCAAAACATAGGCCCGGCGTTTGCCGGACAGCATATCCGGAGAAATAGATAAAGTCGTATGGGAATCGGTAAATGGCACAATCGGCGATCCGGCAGCGATAAATCCCATCACTGGCAACTCGACCCCGGTTGAAGTTTTAGAAATTTTGCGGTCTAATAGTTCTATGCCGCGGACAGTTCCTTCATATTTTTTGATGATTCCTTTGCGGACTAAGGCCTCCAGATGCTCGTGGACGGTGGCCAAAGATGTAACTCCCAAAGCTGTGGCGATTTCCTGTAAAGTAGGAGAATATCCGTGCTGCTGGATATATTGAGATAAAAATTCTACAATCTGTCTTTGGCGTCTGTAAAGGGTTACTGGCATTTGGGTTATATTATTTTTACGTTTGTATCATCTTAGCCCAAGCTTAGGCGAACTGTCAAGAGGTAAAAACCTAATCAAACATGTTTAAACTGCATTCATCTTATCTACCGGCGGGAACTCAACCGCAGACAATTGGCAAACTTTCGGAATTGATCGCGGGAGGAAACCGGCATCAGACTTTGCTCGGAGTTACCGGCAGCGGCAAAACTTTTGTGACAGCCAATGTTATTGCCAAAATTAACAAACCGACACTGGTAATCGCTCACAATAAAACTTTGGCCGCTCAACTATATCAGGAATACCGCGATTTTTTTCCCGAAAATGCCGTTTCGTATTTTGTTAGTTATTACGACTATTATCAACCGGAAGCGTATATTCCCCAGACCGATACATATATTGAAAAGGAAACCTCCATCAATGAAATGATTGATAAGTTGCGGTTAAAAGCCACTGCCAATTTGGTCTCCCGCCGGGACGTGATTGTGGTTTCTTCCGTTTCGTGTATTTATAACCTGGGAGAACCCCAAGAATATTTAAAAAGGGTTTTGAAATTATCCCTAAACCAAAAAATTTCAATTAGAGAATTAGCGGAAAAGCTGGTAGACATAATGTATTCCCGGTCTGAAATAGAATTATCCCGCTCCAACTTCAGGATAAGAGGTGATACTTTAGACATTTGGCCGGCGTACGAGGATAATGTTTTAAGAATAACTTTAACCGGGGATAAAATTACAGAATTTCTTTGGATCGACCCGACTTCTTCTCAACCTGTTAACCTTTCTAACCTTTCTATTCCTTCGGTTGCTATCTTCCCCGCCAAGCACTATATCGCCGATTCTAAAGACAATAAACCGGTATTTTCTCAAATCAGAAATGATTTAAATTTAAGGATAAAGCAATTAGAGAGTTCCGGCCATCAGTTGGAATCCAAAAGGTTGATCCAAAAAGTTGAATATGATTTGGCAATGATTCAAGAACTAGGCTATGTCAATGGAATTGAAAATTATTCCAGATATTTTGATCACCGCAATCCCGGAGAACCCCCGTTTACCTTATTGGATTATTTTAAACAGTGCGATCCTGATTTTTTGACCGTAGTTGATGAATCTCATATCACTCTGCCGCAGATCAGGGGCATGTTTAAGGGCGATCAGTCAAGAAAACAAACATTAATTGATTTCGGATTCAGATTGCCGGCGGCGATGGATAACCGGCCTTTGCAATATGACGAATTTCTGGACAGGGTCAATCAGGTTATTTACACTTCGGCAACTCCGGGAGAATGGGAATTAGACAAATCGAAAGACAATGGGGTGGTTGAATTGCTGGTTAGGCCGACGGGTTTGATCGATCCTGAAATTGAAGTCCGGAACGCTGAGAATCAGGTTAACGATTTAGTCATAGAGATCCTGAAGCGGAAAGCCAAAAATGAGCGGGTGTTGGTGACAACCCTGACTAAAAAAACCGCCGAGGCGCTAACTGAATATTTATCGGATGAAAATAAATTAAAAACTGTTATCGGTTCTCTGTTGTCAGTTGTCGGTTACGAGTCTTCCGTTTCAGATTTACCTAAAGTTGCCTATCTTCATTCTGACGTCAAAACTCTCGACCGTCAGGATACTTTGGATAAATTAAGAAGGGGCGAAGTGGACGTCATCGTCGGAATCAATCTACTGCGGGAAGGCTTGGATTTGCCTGAGGTGTCGTTGGTGGCGATTTTAGACGCCGATCAGGAAGGATTTCTGCGAAGCAAGACCAGCTTAATCCAAACTATGGGGAGGGCGGCCCGCCATATTGAAGGGAAAGTGATTCTTTACGCCTATAAAATTACCGATTCTATGAAAGAAGCGATTGCGGAATCCGGTAGAAGAAGAAAAGTCCAAGTTCAGTATAATTTAGAACATAGCATTTTCCCTCAAGGCATCAACAAGCCGATAAGAGAGAAATTAGTTGATAGGAGTCAGGAGTCAGTCGCGGAAATTGATTTGCCGAAAGGTATATCCAATAGATACGGAATAAAGAAATTAGCAGATTTGGATATTGGTTCATTGTCTCCGCAGGACAAGCAAGCGATGGTTAGGCATTTAGGAAAACAAATGCTGGCGGCGGCCGACAATTTAAACTTCGAAAAAGCAGCCGAGATTAGGGATAAAATTACGGAAATAAAAAGCAGTTAGGGAATTAAATTTTACTGTGAAGTTTACGAAACTTCACAGTAAGTCTTCCTGATTGTGATCGATTGTGAATGGAAAAATCCTGATAGCTTCATCCGGCGCAATTCCGGCTTCAACGAATTTAACGTATTTTTCTGGTTGATTATTAAAATACCCAAGAATAAACCCTGATTGGGTATATGTGAAGTTTCGTAAACTTATCAAATCTTTTGGGAATCGATATAGCTGATAATCGCTATATGGCCATAGCTCGGGTTGTTTCACTAGGCCGGCAAATGATGCGTTAAGATGAATATAGCGGGCAACTTGGACTACATATTCGTCAGAATTCACCTGTTTAATCTTAGTTCTTCCTTGAAAAAGCGTTCCTTGATGATTATTCCGATAATTGAATTTGTGGGCGAATGTAATCAGTAAACGTTTTATAAACTCAGATACCGGCGCAAAGTCTCGTAAACTTCCAGATGAACGCTTAAGCTGGCCGTCGGGATTTATAAGCCTGATTAATAAATGGAAGTGATTCGGCATTAGACTGTAAGCTAATAATTGGAGATATAATTTAAATAGGCCGTTACTTTGGGGATCGGCATTGTAACTGATTGGGAGATGAAATTTTTCAACTATAGATCTGGGGTAGCGCAAGACTTGTGAAGTTTCGTAAACTTCACAGTGAGGGAAGCCAATCAAGAGGTAACGGAGGATATCTTGAAAATCATGATAGTCGTCCGGGCTATGGAAGATAGGGAGTTTAGACGCGCCACGATTGTAAATGTGATAAACCCCATTTTCAATAAACTCAACAGGAGATGGCATTAATGTGAAGTTTACGAAACTTCACAGGGGAAAGTCAAGATAGAGGGTCTTACTTAATTCGAGTATAATTAGATTTCCAAATTTATGGATAATTTTATTCAAGTTATTGGCGCCCGGCAACATAATCTTAAAGATATTAACGTTAATATTCCAAAGAATAAACTGACGGTGATAACCGGGGTTTCGGGAAGCGGGAAGTCGTCGCTGGCGTTTGACACAATTTTTGCCGAGGGCCAAAGAAGATATGTTGAGTCTTTGTCTTCATACGCTCGGCAATTTTTAGGAGTCATGAACAAGCCGGATGTGGATAAAATCATCGGTTTGTCGCCGGCAATTGCCATCAATCAAAAAGCGGTCTCTTCAAATCCCAGAAGCACGGTCGGAACAGTAACAGAAATATACGATTACTTACGGGTGTTATTTTCCCGCATCGGCCATCCTCACTGCGAAAAATGCGGCCGGGAAGTTAAACGCCAATCAGTCGATCAAATTTCTGATTCTATTCTGGATCAAGCCAAGTTTTTGGCCGTCGGCCAAAAACCTTGTTTAATTGAAATTTTTTCTCCGATCATAATCGACAAAAAAGGCGAATTTACTCAACTGTTTGAATCATTGCGCCGGGAGGGTTTTCGGGAAATCACTGTTGATGGCCAAAAATTTGAGTTATCCCGTAATTTCGTCCTGATTAAAACCAATCGCCATACCATTGAATTATCCATTGATAAAATTTCGGTGACTAAAAAAGATTATAAAAAATCTATCAATTTAAAATTAATTTCATCCCGTTTGTCTGAAAGTTTGGAACTGGCTTCAAAAAAATCCGGTGGTACCCTGTGGGCCGAATTTGACGGAAAACAAAAAACCCTGTTCTCTCAAAGTTTTGCTTGTCCTGAATGCAATATATCTTTACCGGATATTGAACCGCGGAGTTTCTCATTTAATACTCCGTACGGAGCTTGTCCGGAATGCGACGGGTTGGGAACGATTCTTTCAGCCGATCCGGAAGCCGAAGAAAAAATTCCGAATTTATTAAACCGATACCTGGAAACTGACAATGAGGCTGTCAGAAAACGCTTAAGCCCGTTTATTATCACCTCTGTTTGCCCAAGCTGTGACGGTCAAAAGCTGAATAAAGTTTCCAGGAGCGTAACGGTGGCTGGAAAAAATATTGCTGACATATCAGGACTAACCGTAAAAAAATGCCTGAACTTCATTGATAGCCTGAACGATCAGGAAAATTTTTCTAAGCAAGAACTGGCGGTATCAACTCCGATTGTTAGGGAATTATCGGTCAGGTTAAAGTTTTTACTTGATGTAGGGTTGGAATATTTAACCTTAGGCAGGACGGCATCGTCTTTATCGTCAGGAGAAGCTCAAAGAATTAGACTTGCTTCACAAATCGGCACCGGTTTAACCGGAGTTTTGTATGTTTTGGATGAACCTACCATCGGTTTGCACCAGCGCGATAACTCTAAGCTCATTAAAATTTTAAAAACTTTGCGGGATCTTGGAAATACTGTTTTAGTCGTCGAACACGATCAGGAAACAATTGAAAGCGCTGATTGGGTGATCGAAATCGGGCCAAGAGCCGGAAATGATGGAGGAGAAGTAATTGCGCAAGGAACGGTTGAAGAAATTAAAAATAATAAAAAATCGTTGACGGGAGACTATTTATCAGGCAGAAAGAGGGTGACGGTGAACAACAGAACTGAATTAGACGATAGAAGATTGAGAATAGAAGATAGTGGTAGAAAATTGAAGGTGGAAGATGGAAAAAACAAATACGATCAATCTATCTTCAATTCTCTATCTTCTACTACCACCTTCCATCCTCCATTATCTACCGTCTTTTCAGAATCTATCAAACTTTCCGGCGCATCGCAGCATAACCTAAAATCGGTTGACGTTGAATTTCCTTTGGGAAAATTTATTTGTGTCACCGGCGTCTCCGGTTCGGGAAAATCTACATTGGTTCATGACACTCTTTATCATGCTTTAGCCAGAAGATTAAACCGCTATCATCACACAACTCCGGGAAAATTCGACAGTTTCTCATTGCCAAATACTGTCAACCAGGTCAGCTTAATTGATCAAAGCCCGATTGGGCGGACACCGCGGTCTAATCCGGCCACCTATAGCGGAGTGTTTGATTATATCCGCCAAATTTTTGCCATGACGAAGGAATCAAAAATCAGGGGTTGGAAAACGGGCCGTTTTAGTTTTAACGTTCCCGGAGGAAGGTGCGAAACCTGTGAAGGCCAGGGGCAAATAAAAGTTGAGATGCAGTTTATGCCGGATGTTTATGTTACCTGCGACGACTGCCGGGGCTTAAGATTTGGCCGGGAAACTTTGGAAGTTACATATTCCGGCAAGAATATCGCCGAGATTCTGAAATTAACTATCAACCAAGCCGTTGAAATGTTTACCGGCTTTCCGGCCTTAAAATCCCGGTTATCGATGTTAAAATCAGTCGGTCTTGGTTATTTGAGCTTAGGCCAGCCGGCGACGATTTTGTCCGGAGGCGAAGCTCAAAGAATGAAATTATCCCGGGAATTGGGGAAAATCAGATCCGCTCATACTATTTATATATTGGACGAACCCACTACCGGTTTGCATTTTGATGATTTGCAAAAGCTGATTGAAGTCTTATTGAAACTGGTAAACCAAGACAATACGGTCATCGTAGTTGAACACAATCTGGATGTCATCAAAAACTCCCAATGGATAATTGATTTAGGACCGGAAGGCGGGGATGAGGGCGGAGAGATAGTCGCGGTCGGAACTCCCCGGGAAATTGCCGACAATCCCAAAAGTTATACTGGAAAATATCTTAAAAAACTAATAAACTAATAAACGAATGAAGAAATTAATTTCATTATTCCTTCTTGTACTTTCTTTTACCTTCTTGTACCTTCTTGTACCTCCTCCGGTTTTTGCGGCCAAAGATTTTTCAACTTCTTTTGATTCAACTTACGAAGTCAGAGAGAATATTACTACCTCGGTTGTCCATCAAATTTCTCTGACAAACCTAAAACCAAATACCTATGCTTCAGAATTTACTTTGATTATCGGAAGCACTAATTTAGATGCAATCACGGCCCGCGACCGTACCGGATTGTTGCCGATAACTGTAAATCAAAGGGATAACGGAGTGGCGGTCAGTGTTAGCCTGAAGTCAAGGCCGGCATTAGGACTTAACCAAAAAAAAGAATTTACCGTTCAGTATGACAGCCGGGATACAGCCCAAAAAGTCGGAAAAATTATTGAAATCAACATCCCCAAATTGTCTAATTCCAAAGAGTTTGACTCTTTTACCACTAATCTATTGGTTCCGGTTAGTTTTAAATCACCTTCAATTATGGTTCCTACGCCTACTTCTCAAACTTCTACGGTCAAATTCTCTAATTTTAGGTTCGACAGGAACGATGAAACTGGAATTTCGGCTGTTTTCGGAACCGCCCAATCATTCTCAATTAATTTGCAATATTTTATTATCAATCCCGGTGAAACCCTGATCCAAAGCTTAATTGCCTTACCCCCGGATACTGCTTACCAAAGGGTGAATATCGACCGGATTGAGCCTAAACCAATTCAACTTAAAACTGATGTTGACGGAAATTGGTTGGCAATTTACCAATTAAAACCACAGCAAAAATTATCTATAGAAGCCGACTTAACAGTTGAAATAAAAATAATTCCGGCAGGAGAAAATTTCTCAAAACCTTTGCCGGAACACCTGAAGCCAACGATGTTTTGGCAATCCGATGACCCGGAAATAATGGCTTTGGCGGTTAAATTAAAAACTCCTAAAAAAATTTACGATTATGTTGTCTCCAATTTAACCTATGATTATTCCCGGGCAGAGTCAGGATCCGATAGAATCGGGGCTAAATTGGCTTTTAAAAATCCGGGGTCGGCCATATGCACAGAATTTACCGATTTGTTTATCGCCCTTTCCAGGGCAGCCGGGATTCCGGCCCGTGAGCTTAACGGTTTTGCATGGACCGAGAATCCCAAGCTAAGACCGTTATCATTATCTGGAGACATTTTGCACGCTTGGCCGGAATATTGGGACAAGGATAAAAACCTGTGGGTTCAGGTTGACCCGACTTGGGGGAATACTACCGGTTTAATAGATTATTTTACTAAACTTGATTTTAACCATATCGTGTTTGCGATTCACGGAAAATCTGACACTTCTCCGTTACCGGCCGGATTTTATAAGACCGATGAAAGCCAGAAAAAAACCGTGGCTGTATCCCCTAAAAACGTTTCTATGAATTTTAACCAGTTCCCTGAAGTCAAAATCTCAATTCCCGATACTCTGTCAACCTATATGTTTAATTTGATTTCCGTAACACTGACAAACCAGCAATCCGCTGCCATGTACAAAATCCCGGTTTCAGTTTTGTCTCAGGGATCAACGGTTAAAATCAACAGTTTGTCCGAAATCGACCTTTTACCCTGGGAAACAAAATCGTTAGAATTTAAAATTAAACCCAAAAACCTCTGGATTAGTGGACCACAGCCTATAACGGTTAAAATAGGCCCCAAGGCTTATGAATATCAACCGAAAGCGGTTTCTCCGTTTAAACCCATCATCGGAATTTTCGTTGCATCCACGGCGGTTTTCGGTTTCGTCCTTGCCCTCCGTTCCGGGAATCTACATCTTCCTGGATTCGTCCGGAATTCCGATTTATATCGGAAAATCAAAAAATCTTAGGAATAGGCTCAAATCCTATTTTGCCCTAAATAAATATTCTTCCCTAAAAACCGGATTGATGGTGGAAAAGGCCAAGCGCCTCAAAGTTTTTCCCTTAAAATCTGAATTTTTGGCTTTGCTAAAAGAGGCAGAGCTGATCCGCGAATTTAAACCAAGATATAATATCAGCCTTAAAGACGATAAAACTCCGGGCTTTATAGTAATTTCAAAAGATATACAGAATCCGGAAGTTTCTGTGGTCCGCCAAAATCAGTTGAATGAATATAATGGCGCTGATATTTTCGGGCCATTTTTGTCATCCGCATCTTTAAGAACTGTTTTGAAAATTGCCAGAAAGATTTTTTCGTATTGCGACCACCCCAACCAGAAAGGTCATAAAAAACCTTGTTTTTATTCTCATATTAATCTTTGTCCGGGAATTTGTGTTGACAAAATAAACTCCGGAAGTTACCGCCGTCAAATCAGAAAATTAATTTTATTTTTAAGAGGGGATCATGAGAAATTATTGCATCAGTTAACAATTGATATGAAAAAAAAGTCAAAGAAGCTTGATTACGAGACCGCCTCTAAAATCCGTGAACAAATCGAAGCCATAAATAACTTAAACACAGTAAACGCATTTACTGAATTTACAACTCCAGAACTAAGCTCTGATGTTGTTAATGACAATCAGGAATTGGCAGGCAGAATTGAAGGATATGACATCAGCCATCTTCAGGGAAAATGGGCCACGGCTTCAATGGTGGTATTTATAGGAGGAAAACCTGCTAAAGAAGAATATCGACAGTTCAGAATAGAAGGTTTTCCGTCTTCAGATGACCCGAAAATGCTGGCGGAAACATTGATGCGAAGATTTTTGCACCCCGAGTGGGATTTTCCGGATTTAATCATGATTGACGGCGGGGAGCCGCAATTGAGAGGAATCTTCAGTTACTTTAAAAAACTTCCGGTAAAGTTGCCGCGGATGGTGGGGTTAGTTAAGGGAGAGGAAACCATAATTATCCCTGAAAACAATTTATATAAGAGGATTAATTTGCCGAAATCAGATCCTTTTTTAAAAACCCTGATGTCCCTCCGCGACGAGGCCCACCGTTTTGCCAGACGCTATCACCATTCATTGCATCTTAAGTCTTTAATAAGCAACTCTCAGACAGCGTGAATCTGTTTTTCCAAAGCTTCAACTCTTTCTTCTAAGTCGGCAACTTGAGTGAAAGATGGTGTGAGGGCAAGTTCTTCTCTGATTGTTGAGAGTTCTTTCATTATTTTGTCCATGCTTACATAAAATTCATCTTTAGTCGGTAGGAATTTGATTTTTGCTTCAAGTTCCTTGAATTCGTCTTTCGTAGCTAGAAATTTGATTTTTGCTTCAAGTTCCTTGAATTCATCTTTCGTAGCTAGGAATTTGATTTTTGTATTAAGTTCTTTAAAATCGTCCTTCGTAGGCAAGAACTTAATTTTTTCATCCAGCTTTCTGTCTATCAGTTTTTCAATTCGATCGAGATCTTTTGTAGTTAACGGCATAATGCTTATTATTAACCATTGCTGATGCTTGTCAATGATCGGATATTGTACTGTTGCACCTGATGGACAAAAAAGTATAAAATCGACGACAGATGAAAAATATATTGAAGTCTTTTTTAATCAACGCTGTCGCTCTATACGTTTTGACCGTTATTATTCCGGCGTTCAAGATAAGCGGCGGGCTGAATTCTTTTCTGACTGCCGGCGTTACCCTGACAGTTTTAAATATTCTGGTTAAGCCTATACTTAATTTATTGCTTCTGCCGATAAATTTGCTATCTCTCGGATTTTTCAGGTGGGCGTCGAGCGTTTTAATCATTTGGATGCTGTCAAAATTAACCCCGGGATTATCAATAACCAGCTATAGTTTTGTCGGGTTTAACTATCAGGGTTTTATTGTGCCTCCGGCCAATTTCAGCGTCCTGTGGACTCTGATCATCGGTTCGTTTATGATATCAATTATTACCACTTTTTTGGATTGGATTCTAAACGAATGATTTATTTACAGATAGTAATTTCATTGCTGCTTATTATTTTGATTTTAATTCAGGGCCAATCCGGCGGCAAAGGAATTCTGTGGGAATCAATGAAATCTTCCTATCATACTAAGCACGGAGCTGAAAAAATTGTTTTTTTACTGACTATAGTTATGACTATCGTATTTATTACCGCGGCTATCGCTAACCTGCTGATTGGTTAATTCTATGCTTAAAAATCTCCGGTTTGCCTGGTGGTTAACGAAAGCTTTTATCCTTCGCCACGGAAAAACCATTGCCTGGACGATCGTCGTGGGCATTTTTATTGCCTTGGCCGGATTAAAAATTTTACCAAAATTATTAGCCACAATTAAGCCTTCCCGCCAATTTTCCACCATTGCAATAGTCGGTAAAGTCCGCCCTGGCGAACTGCCGGCTACGATCCTGCTTAAACTTAGTATGGGATTAACCCAAATCGACGAAACCGGCCGGGCCCAGCCGGGATTAGCCAAATCGTGGATTGTTTCAGAAGACGGAAAATCATACGTTTTCAATCTTGATAAATCCAAAATCTGGCACGATGGCGCTCCGGTGTCTGCCAAAGATATTAATATCGCCATTGAACACGTCCAAACCGAAGTGATTGATAATCAAACCATTAAATTTACTCTGGAACAGCCTTATGTCCCGTTTCCGACTGTTTTAGCTAAGCCTTTATTCAGAAATAGATTGATAGGAACAGGAGAATTCCGGTTAAAAAAATTAAGCTTAAACGGGGAATTCGTTGATAATATTTCAATTCAAACTGAAACCTCAGTTGAAACTTTCAAATTCTACTCATCCTCCGCAGACGCCATCACCGCTTTCAAATTGGGGGAGGTTAATGAAATACGCAATTTAGCATCTGTTGATGACGTTCCTAAATGGGATCAACTTGGGACTAAACAGGAGAAGCATTTAGATAGATATTTGGCGGTTTTGTTCAATACTCAGGATAAATTATTGGCTGAAAAATCTGTCCGGCAGGCGCTGGCTTATGCCATTCCTAATAAACCTAGCGGTGAAGACAGGGTAATCTCGCCTATATCAAAATCGTCTTGGGCCTATAATTCTCTGATTAAACCCTATAACTGGGATATTTCTCAGGCCAAAGAATTATTGAAAAGTTTAGAAGGAATGAATTCAACCAAACTGGAAATATCTACATTTCTGCCTTATTTGAGTAAGGCAGAAGAAATTGCCGCTGCTTGGACCGACTTGGGTATTCCGACTTCAGTAAAAGTGACACTTGTTGTTCCGTCTGAATTTCAAATCCTAATTACCGGCCAGCAAATTCCGGCTGATCCGGACCAATATGTATTTTGGCATTCGACTCAAGCCACAAATTTAACTAAATACGCCAACCCTAAAGTAGACAAACTTTTGGAAGACGGTCGGGAAACTTTGAATGAAGATAAACGCCAAGAAATCTACCGCGATTTCCAGAGGTTTTTATTGGAAGACCCGCCGGCAGTTTTTTTGGGCCATATAACCACTTATTCTGTTGTTAGAAAGTAGCATAAATAGCCGGTTTCAAGAGTTTTTAAATAAATTTTCTGGCCAGGCGCTGAGATTCTAGAGAGAGAAATTTTTTTACTTCTTCCCACGAAATTTTAGCAATCATAAGCGGCATATCGTCGTCTTCAGCGTCTTCAAAATACCCCAAAGCTTTAATTGTGACATAAGGATTATTGCCGAGATCACCAAACTTTTTATGATACCACTCAAGCTGTTGTTCCAAAGAAGCTGATTTAGAAACAACGAAAATGTCTACATAATCCCGCTTTGTTGCCCGACCGGATATGGCCGATAATTTCATGGCGGCAATATCTTCCAGACCGGCAACGGTTACGGTTTGATAATTTGTGGTTTCTCCGATCAACGGATAATCATAAAGGAATAAACTGAATTTGACCCCGTTGAATATTCCTAATAAAGTGTGTGGCGGTTCTAATAAGCTGGTTTCAAATTTACCGATCTTGGAAAGTTCAACGGCGATATTTTCCGCGCTGAAATTCGATCGGGTATAAAAATCAAAATCGAAAGATTTTCGATGGCCAAGACGTAATGCCAACGCCGATCCTCCGGCCAAATAACATTTTGACAATATTCTGGATTTGCCTAATACGGCCAGAGCTGTTTGCGCAGACTCCGATAGGGTTCCTGCATGCATTTGATCTCCTCCTTCGATATATGATAATACTCCGACCAGAAATTGACGGTTTTTGGCGAAAAGTCGCGCCGCGTTTTGATGGTTTCAATGATTAAGTTTTCAGGGAAATTGCGCCGGACCCATTTGGCAGCCTCGAGATTGCCCTTATCAAGCAGGCGATTGATGACGTAAAGCGGATGTTGGCTGGGATCCAATTTTCCGGCATCCACATCCCAAAAAAAAGTCTGGAATTGTTTAGGAATTAACTTCGGTAGCGGCGATTGGTTACCGGCCATAAATCAAGTATAACAAAAATTAACCGGACGCGGAGTCATTAGATCTTCGCTGGCGGCGGCGGTCAATTTCACTTAAAAATTTCTTTCTCAATCTTAAAGACAGGGGAGTAATCTCCAGCAATTCATCTTTTTCCAAAAAATCTATATACTCTTCCAATGAATAATTTTCTTCAGGAGCCATTTGGGTTATTCCCTGATGGCCCTTTTTGCGGTGATTTGTCAGGTTTTTTTCTTTACAGACATTAATTTCCACATCTTCTTCTTTAGTGGTCTGGCCAACGATCATGCCCTCGTAAACTTTGGTTCCTGGCAGAATAAACGCCGTTCCATGGGATTTAATGGTTTTTAAACTGTACTCTACGGCTTTGCCGGTACAATTAGAAATTATGACTCCTGTTCTTAACTTTTGGATACTCTTACCCTTTGGCTCAAAATCAATGACTTGAGAGCTTAAAACTACCGTTCCCTTGGTCAAGGTCAACAATTGGCTGCGCAGACCAATGATATTTCTGGTCGGCACTCGGTACAGAAATTCCGTTTCAGCATCGGTTACCGGCTGGCTTTTCGAAAGCCAGGCCAAGCGTCGGCCCAGTTCCTGATTGATAACACCGATATATTCATTAACCACAATAATCGAGACTTCCTCCACCGGTTCGCAGACAATTCCGTCGATTGTTTTAAGGATCACGTCCGGCTTGCCGATTTCCATTTCGTAGCCTTCCCGGCGCATGGTTTCCAAAAGAATTGATAAGTGGAGTTCTCCCCGGCCGGAAATTTTGAAAGTCCCGTCATCATTTTTATCAATTTTCAAACTGACATTATTTTCAATTTCTTTGGTTAATCTTTCTTCCAATTGTCTGGAAGTAAAATAAATTCCTTCCTGGCCGGCAAATGGTGAAGTGTTAGCCGAAAGCCTAATGTGCAAAGTCGGTTCGCCGATTTCAATTCCCGGTAAAAGAGACAAATCTTTGGGATCTGACAAAGTATCTCCGACTTTAATTCCTTTAAGCCCTGATAAAAACACTATTTCACCGGCTAAGGCCGATTCCGCTTTAGTTCTTCCCAATCCATCAGCCAATAATAAAGTCTCAACCTGAAATCTCTCCGTAGGCTGGCGGTTAGCGATAACTATTGATTGGCCGACCCTAACTTCTCCCTGATGAATTTTCCCGATGACAATCTGGCCCAAATGAGTGTCGTAATCAAGCGAAGACACCATCAATTTAAAGGTTCCGTCAGTCGGATTTGCCGGCGCCGGAATTTTTGAAATAATCGCCTCTAACAGCGGGATGCAATTTGCCTGTTCTTCAATACTTGATGGCAAAGAGGTAAACACCTTGCCTTGTTTGGCCACAGCATATAACACCGTTAATTCCAATTGGGCTTCGGTTTTGGCTAAATCCAAAAACAAATCATCCAGGCGGGCTAAAGTTCTTTTGATATTGGCGTGTGGTTTATCAATCTTATTGATTACAGTTATGACCTTCAGGTTCATGGCAAAAGCCTTTTTCAAAACGAACCTGGTCTGGGGCATCGGCCCCTCTTGGGCATCAACGATCAATAACGCACCGTCAGCCATCCCCAAAGTCCGTTCTACTTCACCTGAGAAGTCGGCGTGGCCCGGAGTATCAATAATATTGATTTTGGTGCCTTTATAGACAATGGCGCAATTTTTAGCCAGAATTGTGATGCCGCGCTCTCTTTCCAAAGCGTTGGAGTCCAAAATCTGCTCCTGCAGCATCTCCGCCTGATTCTCGCGGAATACGTGAGTTTGCTTCAGCAGGGCGTCAATTAGCGTCGTCTTTCCATGATCCACATGGGCTATCACGACTATATTTCGAATATTTTGCATATTTTCCTTTGTCCAAAAAATAACCACGCTCAGCGTGGTTAAAGGTGCGCTAAGCGCACAAATCCCGCTTAGCGGGATCTCCGATACCTGTATTTTAGCCGATTTGGAACCAAATAGCCAATCTCAACTGTCTTTGTACCGCAAGGCGTAGTTCTGCAATAGAATGCTGTACATTAAATACCTTTCGGCCGATTCCAGAGTAAGTGTGTCAGTCCCCAGCTGCGACTTAATGTCAAGTATAATCTTTTTGATATACGGCTTTACTTTAGCGTTTTCTAGGCCCTTAACCCAACGGCCGCACTGAATCCAAAATTTTTCAGCCGCTCTGACAGAACCTCTTTGCGTTAAACAAGCAACTCTATATAAATCGTTTGACAGCGACCCAATCAGTAATTTAGTGTTTGGCATACAGGTTTTGAAAAAAATATTCTGTTAATCTTTTATACTTTTCCCTTATAATTTCACTTTGAATGTCATTTTTTAAATTATTGTCGTTCGGGCGGATGTTAATAAATGAATTGTAGTCAATTTCTAAAGTTTCTAAATCAATCCCACCTCCCCAAATATCACTCTGAAACGAGCCTTCTTTCAACAGCATCTGCTCGCCTTCAAAATGTCGATCCATGCCGGCAACGCAAATTTTCAGTTCAATATCAATCACCGTCTTGATATAAACCTCAAAAAGCTCTTTAAGCTGTTCAATTTTTGCTAGCGTATATGGTTTGGAAGTCAAAATTATCATAGCAGAATGATAGCAGACATCACTGTTCAGGTCAGTAAATTTTCAGGAGATAGGTTAAATGATTCGAATCATTTAATCTTATTTGCTACTTTTAATTAATGTTTTAATAAAATGTCTGACATCTAATTTATAGGTTCAAAATTATGTTTTACCTTTCATATTTTCTCACACTGGATATTTAAGGTAAAATACATTTAATTGGGAGATCGTCTAACGGTAGGACAGCGGAATTTGGATCCGCTAATCGGGGTCCGATTCCCTGTCTCCCAACCACGCTGAGCGTGGTTATAGGCGCGCTGAGCGCGCCAACCACTCGGAATCATAGTTTTTTCCTTATATTTAATGTTTTACACATACATTCTTCACAGCCTAAAAGACGGAAAACTTTAGCTTGGATTTAAGTGTATAATTTAGTCATGTTGGATTCAAAAAAATTGAAGGTGTTGTTTGTTTGCGCCGAAGTAGCCCCATTTTCTTCGGTGGGCGGATTATCCCAAGTTGCCTACTTTTTGACCCGGGCCTTAAAAAGATTTGGGGTAGACGTCAGAATATTCACTCCGAAATACGGGATTATCGATCCCGTCAAATATCCGACCAAAACCATTGTTCCAAACTTAAAAGTTCCCACCGGCGAAAATATTTCTAATAATAGCAATCAGCCATCGGATATCAATTGCGCCATAGAATTCTATCAACCGGAAAAAAACGATGTTCCTGTGTACTTCCTGGTCAACGAGGAATATTACCAAAAAAGAGCAAATGTCTATAATTACAATGACGATCACATCCGCTTCAGCTTACTCTCCAAAGCTGCCATAGAATTTATTAAAACAGGCAATTTTGTCCCTGATATCATTCATGCTAATGATTGGCATACCGGATACTTGATTGATCTTTTAAAAAACGATGGCAATTACAAATCCAACCCTGCCTTAAATAAAATTGCCACTCTTTTGTCGATCCATAACATTTATCAGGGGGTGTTTGATTTCGCCAATGCTAATCAAATGGATTTCGACGATGGCAAAAGTCCGTTGGCCCCGCTTTTTTCAGATATACTCATCAAACAAAATTCCTTAAAACGCGGAGTTATGTACGCTGACGTGGTCAATACTGTTTCCCAAACTTATGTCAGCGAGCTTCTAAGCGCCGAATATAGCGGTGGTCTGGAAAATCTATTCCGGGAATTAAGGGGCAAATTGTATGGAGTTTTAAACGGTTTGGACACAGCCGACTTTAACCCATCAGCTGACGAAATAATCAAACAAAAATTTTCCGCAAGTTCGGTAAATTTGAGGGCGGAAAATAAACTGGATTTGCAAAAAAGATTTAATTTACAAAACGATTCTGAAGTCCCTCTCATTTCTTATGTCGGCCGGTTGGATTACCAAAAAGGCCTGGACCTAGTCGTCAGGGAGTTTGAATACATAGTCAAAGAATTGGGATCCCAATTTATTATAGTAGGAATCGGTGAACAAAAATTTGTAGAATTTTTTTCCGAAATGGGGAAAAAATACCCGGGGAGGGTCGGGAGCCATCTGATGAGCGACTTTACCCTTCCCAGAAAAGTTTTTGCCGGGGCGGACATGATTCTGATTCCCAGTAAATACGAACCGGGGGGAATAATTGCCATCGAAGCCTTACGCTATGGCTGCATTCCGATAGTCCGGGCCACCGGGGGATTGGCTGATTCTGTGGTAGATTATGACCCGAAATCGGGCAAAGGTTATGGTTTTACGTTTAAAAATTTTGTTCCGGAGGGATTACTAACGGCAGTAGTCCGTGCAATTGAAACTCACAAAAACCTGCCTCTGTGGAATAAAATAGTTAAAAGGGCTATGACCGCAGACTTTTCCTGGAAAAAATCGGCCGGAAAGTACATGGATCTTTATCACCGGGCGTTGCAGGTTAGAAAAGAATCGCTTCAACCCAACCCCTCTCCCGTCTCTCGGCCTCTTTATTCCTAAACCTTACAAATATTTCAGCACCAATTTGGAAAAATTAGTCTCGCCTGATTTAACAGACTCCTCCGAAACATCTTTTAAATATCTGCCGTAAGCACTGGTGGACCACAGATGGTAAACATACGGCTCGGCGGGAATCTTCTCATCAGTTTCATAAAACTTCTTTAAATCTTCTGGCGACCAGCTAAAACCGTAAAACCGTTCAAACGGCATCACCTCTACCTCGTCAGCCCAGTAATGCGCTAAAAAGTACGGATATTTAATGCTTAATTCCGTCCAGTATAAATCGTTCCCCGTCGATCTGAACCCCCGCCATAACGACTTGGCCGGATCATAACCGTCCTGCCACCTTTTCAAAAAATTTGCTCCCGGTTCAGCCAATATCGCCGCATTGCCTAACCCCACCGTCTTTCCCCGGGCCTTTTCTTCACCCAACACCACCGAATGTTCTCTTAACCGCCCAAACGGCCGGTTGCAGATGACATCTGTATCTAAATAAATCCCGCCGGTCTCCAACAATTTCTTAAGCCGCCACACATCGGCTTTATGGGACGGTATAGTCAACTTTTGTCCAAACGCCTCTTCCACGGGTTCAATTTTGACCGGCTGGCAGAACTGCTTCGCCTTCGTCCACCACTGCCCGCTTGGTTCGGTGTCATAGTTAAAGTAAATTTTATCGGGATTATTCACCGCAGCCGCCGCTTTGATCGCCGCGTAATTAACCAGGCCGAAATCCTGGCCTCCGAAATAACAAAAGTGGATTATATTTGGGACTGCCATTCTTTATATTTCTCCTCGACTTTCCCCGACCAGTGATATTGCCACATTTTATTTAAGAATAAATGGTAAGCCTCTTCTGCTTTAGACTTCTTTTGATTGTCAATATTTGACATCCTGATGCATTTAATTAAATTCCTAGCTCCGGTTCCTACCAAATCCGGATGCCACCACGGCCAATTAGATAGCCAATATAAATAACACGATGAATAAGCCTGATCGAAAAGATCCTCGGCCACGCCTTCCAAATTTCCGTTTGTCAATCCATAAACAGTCTTCAGCAATTCCAAATACTCCTCCTGCAAAACATTTTTATTCCACAGATCAAAGTTTTGGCAATTTTGCCAGGTAGAGGCTTTAACGCCGGAAATAGTTTTTGCCAGACAACCAAATTTATCTATTGCCTCAGAAGCTTTGATAAATTTAATTTCCTTATCGTCCAATAAGTCAGCCAATACCTGCAGTCTTTCTGTGTAGTGATGGCCGAATAACTCGGCGTCATTGGCGGTTACGATTAAATTTTCTTTATCACTAATCTTATGCGCCAAATTCACTACGGTCTCTGCCGAAAGTCTTTCCGGGTACGACCTAAACAATTCGCCAATTGGGCGGTTATTTATTAATAAATATTTTTCGTCATATTTCACCACAGAATCAGGAATTTTAGAATTAGATTCCGGGGCATTTTCATCTACAAAAATATAATTGCTTTGGATTAAATCAATTGTGGCTTTATCAATCGCCAGCTCGGGAGGGAAAAATCCTGCCGTCGACGCCACTCCAAATAAATTTTTTAAGGCCAGGCTATTTTTTTTGATTTGTCTAATCAAAATATCTTTCGGAGTAATCGGCATCAACGGGTGATACATGGCGCTATTGGCAATTTCGGCCTTCCCATCGGCAATCAGTTTTTTTACCAGATCAAAAAATTCCTTGGCCCCTGACTTTTCCAATTGAACCATCAAGCTTCCGCTGATATTTAAAGTTATCCCAAATCCGAACTTTCCGGAGAGCATTTTCAACAAAGGTAAATAACAGGTATCCAATACGGATTTGGTAATCTTTAATTCCTGCGTCGGTGGTTGATAGAAATGCAGAACCATTGACCAATATTTCATTTAGTTTAAAATTATACGCTATAATAGGTAAATGAAGAAAACTCAGCCAAACCCCCAATTCTCAACCCCATTTAATGATTATTTCAAACTTTTTGATAAATATGATAAAGATGTAAAATACACAGATGAGTACGGATCATTTCTGATTTTAAGTTTAGTTGAAGAAATCGGCGAAATGTCCCGGGCTTACTTGGCAAAGCACGGCCGGAAAAAAACTAACTTGGCTGCCCAGGAAGATGAATCCTATGAACAAGAACTAGGTGATATTTTAATTTCAATCCTGCGGTTTGCCCGGATTAAAAACATCAATCTTCACGAGCGGATCATGTATTCCCTCAAAAAAATCGAAAAACGCCAAGACGAACCAAAGAAATAGCCTTATGAGCGGGTAAGGGGAATCGGACCCCTATATCCTGATTGGCAACCAGGCGTACTACCACTGTACTATACCCGCAACGTAAAATTTTCTTCGAAAATCAACGTTGCTGAAACGTTTAAATTTCTTTAGAAATTTATTACGTTTCGCACGCTAATTCGTAATTATACATTTTTTAATCAATACGGTAAAATAGCTTAACATGGGCGGGTGGCGGAATTGGCAGACGCGCAACTTTGAGGGGGTTGTGATCGCAAGATCGTGCAGGTTCAAGTCCTGTCCCGCCCACCAAAAAAGGATTTATTATATAGGCCGAGATAGCCAAGGTAGTCACGGCGGGGCTCTGAAAAAGCTCAGATGTGGGTGCAACTCCTACTCTCGGCACCGCACATTGAAACATCTGACAGACTATGTTGTATAATTAATGTTGTGAGTTCTAAGCTAATCGATTGTAGAAATCTGTTGCTGGATGGTTATAGTTACAATCAGATTAAAAACAAACTGACGATTTCTAAAGGAAGTATTAGTTACTGTTTCAAACATTTATCAAATTTGGATAAAGGTAAGGTAATAAGTTTTCGAATCAGGAATTGGAAACTTTCTTATTATAAAAAGGCACAAAAAATTAAAGACACAAAATTAAAAGAAGAAAAAATACTTCGTGAAAAATCATTAAAAGTCATTAATGATATCTCAAATAGAGAATTGCTTCTTATAGGAAGTTCCTTGTATTGGGCTGAAGGAGGAAAAACCAATAGGTGGGGTTTGCAATTTAGCAATTCTGATCCAGATATGATTATTTTAATTATGAAGTATTTTAGGAAAATCGTTAAAGTGCCTGAATCAAAATTTTATATGCAAATGGTCCTGCATGCTAACGTCGATGAAAAGCTTGCCCTAGATTATTGGTCGAAGATCACATATGTTAATAAATCGCAGTTTAAAAAAGCGTGTTACTCTTTAAGTAAAAGCAGTAAACAACTTAGGAATATCGGCAAATTACCTTATGGAACTTTGCAGGTTAGGGTTCATAATAAAAAACTGACACAACAAGTCTATGGATATATTGAAGGAATAAAGAAAAACTCAGCGGATCTGTAGCTCAACGGCAGAGCGTTCGGTTTACATCCGAAAGGCAGAAGGCTCGACACCTTCCAGGTCCACCAAAATTTTTCCAGTCAAAAAATAAGCCGGGGTGGCGGAATTGGCAGACGCGCATGGTTCAGGGCCATGTGATCGTAAGATCGTGGAGGTTCAAGTCCTCTCCTCGGCACAATAATGAATTAACAATCCCAATCCAAATGCGATCATCAGCAATGAACTCGCTTGAGCCATATTAAGAACAAAACCCTCTGTTAAATTTAATTGCCACACAAATTCAACCGGCCTTAGAAAATCCAGCCAAAATCTGCCCAATCCGTACCAGACTAAATAAAATCCGGCATAACTTTTTTTTATCAACTTCAACTTATTTGTTTTCTCCGCTAAAAACATTAATCCAAATCCCAACAACATCCAAAGGGCTTCATAAGCAAATAGGGGATGGAAACGGCGGTTTTCCCGGTCGATAAAAATTCCCCACGGCAAGTTAGTCGGTAACCCGTAAACTTCCTGATTGATAAAATTGCCGATCCGGCCGATAGCTTGACCGAGAGGGAGGCCGAACACTGCCAAATCGATAAGAGATTTGGCAGTAATTTTCAATTTATCCTGCAGAGCAGGACCATGCTCCGCATGGCAATTTTCAATTTTCAATTTATAATACGTCAAAAGCCCAACAAATCCACCTATCAGGCCTCCGATGATACCCAGACCGCCATTCCAGATATATAAAGCGCTAATGGGGTCAAACGAATAAATTTCAGGCCATAAATCTAAAACATGATAAGTTCTGGCCCCGATTAAGCCTCCGATTAACACCCACCAGGCCGCCTTCCAAAGCATCTCCTCGTCAATTTTCCTTCTCCTTGCCAACCACGTCGAAGCTTGAATTGAGGCCAAAACTCCGATCCCGATTATCAATCCGTACCAGTGAAATCCAAACATGCAAATATTTTAACAGTTTTTCGGATTAAATTTGTTGAGAGGGATTTAAACAATCCATCACTAATTTTACTATCTGATCTTTGGTCGTATTTGCTTTTACTAAATAATCTTTGGCGCCGATGGTTTTGGCGACTTTCTCTTCCGAATCAAGATTGGTCATAACAATGACCGGAATACCTTTTGTAGTAGGATCTCTCTTGAGTTGTTCCAGGACGTCAAATCCATTCATCCCTCCGGGCAGCATGATATCAAGCAAGATGAGATCAGGGTTTTCAATATTCACGAGTGTTAATCCCTCTTGTCCCGTGGTTGCTTCCACAATACGAAATTCTTCCCCGCCTGCCATCCGGCTGGAGCCGTCAGGCGACTGGCGGGCAGGGGACTTAAACATCTCCCGATACGCTTTCAATAATGATGCGTCGTCTTCGATAATCAAGATCCTTCGACTTCCCCTCGACTTCGCTCGGGATAAACGCTCAGGACTTTCAGTTTTCTTCATAAAGCTTTCGAAATATTTAAAATTAGGTTTTCGACAGCAGAAATAAAACTAGGAATTTGCGAGAAAACCTCTTCAGCCTTTTGTTCATCATAAAGATGAGCGGCTTCGTTTCTGCTTTTTAAAAACCCGAACCAGATTAACGGATTATCTATGAGTCCTAGATCAGCTGCCACTCTAAAAGCATCTTTGGGGCTGACAGCATCAAATCTACCTTTATCTTCAGCGTAATCTTTTAAAGTTTTCCATACCAATTCAAAAACAAACTCAAACCTTTGAATAGTTCCATCCTTTTCAAGCTGATTACTGACCTCCGGCATGGCTTCTTTAAGTCTTATAAAAGCCAGTTTGAGCTCCGTTAATCGAGAAACAAAAGTCATAATAATATTGTACTTGATAATGCTTTACTTCTAAAATCGGCGGATACGGCTCTAAAATCCACCACATCTGTCAAATAAGGAATATCGGAATTACTAAGGTCTTCCTTGATTTGTAAAAGTGTTGAAGCCGGAAGTATTGTTGAACCCATAATTCCAACATCTAAATCGCAAAATTTCCGATGGTTCGGTTGGGTACGTGATCCAAATATAAAGATCTTATACTTGGACTCATCCAAATGTTTATTTATAACTGACTTAATAATAGAACGCGTATCTTGATCAAGCATGATTAATTCTAGCACATCCCGAGCTCATGAAATTACATCTCAATTACGACTCCAACCCTTTCTCTCCAATTTTTGACTTCATGCCGGATAAGGGAATGGTAGCATAAAATGTCGAGCCGGATCCAATGGCAGAGGAAAATCCGTTTAATGAATAGCGGAGGGCGTTGGTCAGAAAATTGACGATCACTTGCCTTTTAAAACACTTGCTATTTTCTCAAGATAATTTTGAGAAGTAACTACTTCAGTGGTGTTGAGAAGCGGAAAGATTTTTTTGGCTGTACCACTTTTTGATTTAATTTCGATGGTCGTATAATTTTTTTTATAATCTTCAATAACTAGATCGACTTCTTTCCCGCCGTACTCCCTGTAAAAGTACATATTTATTTTTGCGTTTTGCAGTTTACGCGTCTTTTCAAGCTCAGAGATAATGAAATTCTCAAACACTCCGCCTTTGTCTTGTCGAATATCTAAGTCCCTAAAATCCTGAATTAAGATATTTCGAATTCCAAGATCATAGAAGTAAAGTTTACGGTTCTCAGAAACAGCTTTCCTGATATTCGTTTTAAAAGACGGAAGCGAAATTAAAATGTAGTTTTTAATAAAAATTTCAATATAATTTGAAACAGTAGAGGGGGCGGCCCCTAAAGAATTTGCTATCTCTCGAACGGAAACTTCAGAACCTAACTGTAATGCAATTTTGGTCAAAATATCTTTAGCCAGTTTGGTATTTTTCAGATCATAGATATCAATAACGTCTTTTAGCACATATGCGTCTAACATGTGTTGAAGGAGATCAATTTTTTCTTTTTCACTTAAATTACCTTTTGAATAAACTTCTGGATATGCGCCATAAATTTGCAGTTTTTTTGCCAGCTTAGACTTAAATTCTTCCATCTCTGAGGCTTTTGGCCTTTTGTTTTCTAAGACCTCAAAGATAGAAAGAGGCAAACAATAGATTTCGTTGAACCTTCCAGCTAGAGTATCAAACGCTTTTGAAGACTTTTGACGAAGTTCTGAACTTCCAGTGGCGATGATTTTTACCTTAAACTCATCAAAAAGTATCTTCAACATGACTGTTGCTTCCGGGTAATTTTGGACTTCATCAATAAGGATTACTTTATTCTCTTTTACAATTGCTTCAAGAATTTCTCTTCGTGGGGAAAATTTTTCCCTATCTGATTGTAGGTCAAAGTTGTATTTAGCAACCCCCAACTCTTGAGCAAGTTTATTGATGATGGTTGTTTTTCCGGAACGCCTTGGGCCCCAGACAAACAACACTTTCGTTTCGCTACTTTTGAGGTATTTACCTATCGAGCCTTCAATTGTGCGTTTGATCATATCTATATATTCATTTTAGTACTAATTTGTAGTTTGTCAACACGCATTTTGGTACTAATATGGAGATCAGTCGGGCTCGACTTATTTTATTCATCCCTCCAACCCTTTCTCCCCAATTTTTGATTTCATGCCTGATACAGGAATCGTAGCATAAAATATTGAGCCCGATCCAACGGAAGAGGAAAATCCGAAATCGTTAATGAATTATCCGTCCTGCCCATAAATCGCCAAGAAATATTTTCCATGGCATAATTGTTATGCTGCCAACTCTGCGGGGTTTGGCGTCCAATGACACAATAATCGCCTTTTTTGGTTTATATTCATCCTGAAAGGCATTCATGCTTCGCACATGGTGCGAATAAACCTGGGCAACGCCCTTAACTTCCAGAGCAACGTCTCTATCGCCCAGAATAAAATCTACCTCAAATCCGGAAGCGGTTCTCCAATATGAAACCGGATAGGCGAGTCCCGAGTAATGGCTGTGCGCGATGATTTCCTGCCAGATAAAATGTTCGAATGCCCGGCCAAATATCTCGCTTCCAACGGCAATGGCGCCTCTGCGAAGAAGCGTATTGGTAATACCCAGATCAAACAGATAAAACTTTGGCGCCTGTATGACGCGCCGTTTTGGTTTTTTCTGAAAAATAGGCACAAAACGTGCCAGCATTGTGTCCTCTAAAATCTGAAAATATTCTTTTACGGTTGGCGCGCTTATGCCGCATTCCCGCGCGATATTAGTAAAATTAACCACTTCTCCGTTGGAAAATGATGCGGCTTCAAGAAATTTTGCAAAAGCGGGAATATTCCGGGTGAGTGCTTCGGCGGCAATCTCTTCTTTTAAATAATCTCCCACATAGGAACGTCCCAAAAGTTCGGGCTGATCGGATCGGTAATGCCGAGGAAGACATCCGTGATTGAGGCCGCGCAAAAGATCAAAATCCGGTATTTCCTGCGACACCAAAGGAAAAAGCTCATACCGCAGCGCCCGGCCTCCCAGAAGGTTTCCGCCGCCGCGTTTCAGCTTGCGGGCGCTTGAGCCGCAGAGAACAAACTGAATTTTTTCATTGACCATCAGCCATTGAATTTCATCAAGAAGCTGAGGAATCTTTTGCACTTCATCAATAATGACGGGAGTATGAGGACGACTCGCGAGAAGTTCTTCCCGAATGAGAGACGGCCGTCGGTTAAGCCGTTCAAATTCATCAGACAACAAGAGATCATAATACGGGGAGTTTGGGAAAAGAGTTTTTAAGAGCGTGCTTTTGCCGCTTTGGCGAGGTCCCCAAAAAAAACAACTTTCCGACCCTAAATTCCGAAATTGCTGTAATCTTCGATACATATATCTATCTTATAATTACATGAAATTACAAATATATACTTTAGTTTATCATAGGATGTATCTTTGTCAAGACGCGACTGATGTCTTCATCCTTCCAGTCCTTTCTCTCCTTCTTTAGACTTCATGCCTGATAAGGGAATGGTAGCATAAAATGTCGAGCCCGATCCAACGGAAGAGGAAAATCCGATGGTACCGCCCGATGATTCCATGATCTGTTTGGCCAGATAGAGCCCGAGGCCGTTGCCGTCGGCGACGATGGCGCGGGCATTATCTGCCCGGAAGAATTTCTCAAAAATTCGCTCCTTAACATCTTTGGGAATACCGATGCCATTATCCTTGACCTGGATGGTATAGTTTTCCGGGGAAATAATGAGAGAAACAGTCACCACGCCCTTTTTATCTTTTGATGAGTAACGGATGGCGTTGGTCAGAAAATTGACGATCACTTGCCGCAGTAACACCGTGTCCACCGGCAGTTTGGCAATGGCTTTTTCGGGAAGTTCAAGCGACACTTGGCAGCCTCTTTCCTGAATCTGCGGCTCAAGCTCTTTGCGCACCTCCCCAATAAATACGGCCAGATCGGTGAGAACGGGTTCAATTTTGAGCCGGCCGGTTTCCAAACGGGAGACATTCAAAAGATCGCTGACCAGTTGGACCATGCGTTTACTGCCTTTATATACTTCCGATAAAAATTCTTTTTGCTTGTCATTTAATACTCCCGCGTCACCGGCCTCCAGCATCTCAACATACCAATTGATGGACGTTAAGGGAGTGCGTAGTTGATGGGAAGCCAGCGAGACAAACTCGGTTTTGGCTTTGTCAACGTCGCGCTCATGAGTCACATCCCGGAACACCACCACACAGCCGATCAGATTGCCTTGGGCATTTTTTATCGGGGCGGCACTGTCCGCCACCGGAATCTTCTGACCGTCTTTAGCAATCAACAGGGTGTGGTTTGCCATTTTTGTTCCTCGGCCGGTTTTAATGGCTTCGGCAATAAAATCATTACCGGGCTTCTGGTCACTTTCTTTAATCAAGTGAAGAACTTGGCGATAATGGCTGCCAATGACTTCTTTGCCGGAAAAACCGGTCAGCTCTTGGGCCACGCCGTTAAAGAGCATAACCCGGCCATCTTTATCGCAGGCCATGACCGCGTCGCCGATAGAAGCCAAAATCGCTTCGTCTTTGGCTTTCTCTCCCTCCAGCTGGCTTTTGGCCACTTCCAAATCCCCCAGGATATTTGTGATAGCGAGACGGCTGGTTTCATCTTCTCTTGCTTTCTGTTGCAACTCGGCGCTCCCTTTTTGAATATTCTCCGCCATCTGGTTAAAAGTCTGGCTCAATTCGCCGAATTCATCGCGGGTTACCAATTTCGCGCGGGCCGTAAAATCGCCTTTGCCGATCTTTTGAGCGACGCTAGAAAGTTCCTGAAGCGGAGCGATAATGCCGATGCTAAAAAGATACATAAGGATAAGAATGAGCAAAAAGGTGGCGCTGCCGGAAAGCAAATTTTGCTGTAAATAATCTCCGAGCGACCCCAGCACTTCGTCTTTATCAATTTCGACCAGCAATGCCCAACCGTTAGGGAAACACATAGAAGCGCCAAAAACGGGAATCTGGCGGTAATCAAGATACTCGCCAGTCATCTCCTCGGATTTAGCGCACAAACGGACGGGGGCAGTATCTACTTTCTGCTTCATTGTAGCGTTGACAATAAATCTTGACTCGCTGATCATCAGTTTGTCCTGATTGACCAGATACATTTCCATGGTTTTATTCCGGGCGGTCCAGGTGGACAGAGCGCCTAATTCCGTCTGGGCTTTTCCGGTCAAAATATCCGACAGCCCCTGGGCTTTAAAAAACAGCATGATGACCCCGATATTCTCTTGTTTGGTTTGATCAATAATGGGGGCAGTCGCGAGTATGGCGATATTTTTCTCTCCGAAATGAACGTCATCCATAATGTCAGACAGATAAGCTCCGGCGTAACGCGCTCCTTTGGCCTGCAAAAAAATTTCATAATCATGCGGAGCCATATCTTCCATGCCGACTTCGCTGCCGCGGCTGCTCGCCACGACTCTGCCGTTGAGGTTCATGATATGGATGCCGAAAATCATCGGATCCAGAGGTTGTTTATTTTCTAAAAGGTGGTGGCTCAAATCAGCCACTGCCTGCGGGCTCGCCTCGCGTCGAAGCGGGTCTCCGGAAAGAATGTTAACAAGCTCTTCGCGGATAAAACCATCCGAGGAAAAATCCGCAGTTCTCTGTTTGAGTGTCTCCAGCCAATTAAATATCTGCCCTTCCTGCATATCGGCAAGGAGTACCAGATTATCTATGGTCTGGGCTTGGAGATGATCCCGAGACAAACGAAAATCAATAGCGCCGTTAACAGCAATAGCCACCAGCGTCAGTCCGATGATAAAGAAAAGCCGGACGCGGATGGAAAAAGAGGAAAATAAAATCTCACTAATATTTTTCCCTTTTTTGGCCCGTAGTAGTAGTAGTAGTAGTAGTAGTAGTGAAACCAGCCATAGGAGATGGTAATACCACCAAACGAGATTCCACTCGCGGTAAAAAAATGGCGGCAGAATAGCAGCCGTCAAAAGAGCCAAAACATTGGGAAAAAACGAAGTAAAAAAACTGTCTTCTTTTCGCGTCAATATAATAAGGAGCAGGAGAAAAAAGTTGACAGCAGTAAAACCGATAAAAAAATTCACGCTCCCAAACAACGCGTCAGCTGCAAGATGCGAGAAAAAAAGGAGAGTAAAACCGGCGAGCAGTAAAAGATTGAGACTCAAAAATATTTTGGACCGCTTCTCAAAAATTTTCTCTTTGATCCGTTCGGAAAAGGGAATAATCAAGCCCCAGAGCAGAAGAGAGACTACAAAAAAGCCATAGTGCTCGGTAATGTCAAACAGCATTTCGTTACCCCAGCCGAAAGCCGGCACAAACACCGCGTGGGCGAAACTAAAAACTCCTAGAGTATAGAACGCCAAACTGAAGATGTACCAACGCAGATCTTTCTCTTTGGCGTAGAATTGATAGGAAAAAAAATAAACGAAAAAAAGAATGGAGGTAATGGCCAAAAGAGTAAAAGAATGGGCCAAAGAGCTGGTGTAAAATACTCCTGCCAGAGGAGTTTTTAGGATCAGCAAAAGCGCGCCGAGCGAGGCGGCCAGGAGGAGGAAGGGAGTGAGTAGTTGGTAGTTGGTAGTTTCATAGTTAGTTTGTAGTTTGTAGTTGGTAGCTTCTACTCACTACATACTACTCACTACCAGCTAGTTTTTAATCTGGACTTTTTCCGGCGCTGCCTTTCTCAAGGCGTCAACCGAAATATAATCAAAATAATTCGGGACTACGGTTTTATCGGTAAGTTTATTTTGGATAGCCCACTTTGCCTCCTCCTCCAGTGTTTGGATAATGGTTTGATCCAAAAACAGCCCGAATTGATAATCGCTCCACACCGAAGCCACAAATTCCCTATCTAGCCCCAATCTTTTGGAAACAATATCAACTGCTTCATTTCGTGCTTCGACTTTATGATTAGTGTCTTTTTGAATAAATTCTTCGGCTTGTTTGAGCGCTTGCAAAAATCTGACTATGGCTTCGGGGCGGTTTTGCAGAAACTTTTTATTCGGCACGAAATAAAAATCTTCCCGGAAAATTTTCCGGGTGGGAAAGGTAATGCTTTTGTCCCCCAGGGCCTTCTGGGCATTATAAATATGCGGCTGCCAGACCGAAATAGCATCCACGGCGCCGGCAGTAATACTCTCCGCTAATTTACCGGCTGGTATATCTACTTCCGTTACTTCCGATGGCTGGATACTGTTCGTACTTAAAAACAGGCCCAAAAAATACTGCCCGGTAGAGCCCTTGGTCAGGCCAATTTTTTTACCGCGTAAATCTCCTGGTTTGGTTATCCCACGGTCGCGTCGGGCCAGCACAAACACATCGTTATACGAAGACACCATGGCCGAAACAATGGCAAAATCTGGGGTTCCGCCAGAGGCGGATCCGCCTTTGGCGGAAAAACTGTTAAACATGACGGGGGTTTGGGCCACCGTTACCATATCAAGGTCTCCTTCGTTCAGCATCGCCGTAAAAGCGGCCCGGCCGGAATCAAATTCTTTGATGGTTACTTCCACGCCATTTTGGGTAAAATAGCCCTTGTCCTCGGCAATCCATACGAGCGAGGGCAGTAAACTTTTTTCCACCCCAAGGGTCATTTTTTCCATCGGCCCGGTATATTTTTTGGCCGGGTTCCGGTAGGTTTGGAAAAGAACATACCCCTCAACCGCCACGGCGATGATGACGATAATAAAGACCAACTTAGTTAGTAGTTGGTAGTGAGTAGTTTGTAGATTTTTATTTATTAAGTTCATAAGTAAACTTATTCAACATGCGCATAACCTCATCTAATAATTTATCAACCTTGGAAAAATCTAAATCTTTGCTAAATTTTAATCTTTTTGCAATTTCAATTTGAGTTTCAAGTTCTGCGCCTGAACCGTAAGCATTGAACAAAAAATTCCTAAAATCTTTACGGGAACTGCGCCTGCTTCCTTCAGCAATATTGGAAGGAATCGAAACTACGGCTCTTCTCATCTGCGAAGTTAAACCATACACTTCCTCTTTTGGGAATTTTCCCGTCAATGTATAAATAGCAATCACCAAATCCATTGATTTTTGCCAGACTACCAAATTTTCATACGATTCTACGTTCATATTGATTTAGTTTGTAGTTTGTAGTTAGTAGTTGGTAGCCGATGGTTTTCTACTCACTACTCACTACAAACTACCCACTACCAACTTTCTTCTTCAATTCCTCAATTTCTTTTTTTAACTCCATCATCTTGAGCTCGCGGCCGGCCATGGCTTTGTTGGCCGTTTCCAGCTCTTTGATTTTTTGCTCCAGCACCTGCGTTTTTTCGGAGATGGTAACATCAACCTTGGTTGTTTTTTCGCGCAGATTGGACAGGGCGGATTTTAGATTTTGGGCCAATTGGCCAAATTCGTCTTTTCCTCCGACGGGAAAATCAACGGCGCTCAAATCACCTTCCGATAATTTCTTCAAGGATGCATTCATAATCCCCAAGGGTTTAAACAGCCAGCGGACTTCAAAAAATTGCAACAGGATAAAAACCAGGATAATAATGCCCGCCATCGTCAGATTAAATTGGAAAAAGGTGCGGTCGATATTTTGAGTCAGAAGTACTTTTTGCAGGTCTTCAAGCGGCACGGTTATAACAACACTCCAGGTGCGTCCGGGAAAGACCGCGGCCGGAGCGTAGGCGGCAATTTTCTGTTTGCCTTCAAAAGTATAGCGGGCCGTGCCTTTTTTGCCGGCGGCGACATTTTTCCACATCTGATTTAAATCAGGACTCCGACCGGTAATATTCTGCATTTCCTCGGACCAGACATTTTTACCCATAAATTCAGCCCGGGGATGATACAAGATATCGCCGTTATCATCATTGATGGCGGCATAGCCCTGTTGAAGAATCACAACATCCTTAAGATATTTATCCCGTAGATCGTTGAAATTGATGGCCCCGCCCAAAGTTCCCAAAAATGTGCCAGCCTTATCAAAAATCGGAACATGGAAAGAAGTGGATGGCCCAGTGCTGGCAACGCCGGCTACAGGTGGAATGATACGGCCCATGACCGGCCGATGCTCCGGGTCTTCCATAATCTGCTTGAGGTGGGGAGCTCTCTCGGGGCCGTTAACCCCGATAGCAGTGCGGTTATGGGAACAATCAAAAATTCCTTTGGCATTCATCCGTCCGATGTTGGTGAGTTTCCCCCCGTATTTGAGGAACAGATCGTCAAGTTTTTGATTGCAGACTGCCGAGTCAGGGCTTTGAATTTCCGGCAACTGGGCAATCTGGGTGAGAAGCGTCAGATTATTTTCCATTTCCAGGCGCAGAGTATTGGCAATGGTCTCGGCAAAAGCCATTTCGTGATCTTGTTCTTCGGCAGTAAAGTTCTCCACCAGCTGGCTCCTCAACACTTGGGTGAAAAAGAGGGCCGCCCCCAAAATACTCAAAAAGGTAATGATGTTGATGGTGATGAGCAGGGTTCTTTTTTGCATGTTTATTAGTTTGTAGTTGGTAGTTGGTAGTTGGTAGATTTCTACTCACTACAAACTACTCACTACTTCTATTTTAGTATAGCAAATTTTGGACGTGTCAATGGTTCGACTTTGCTCACCATTGACACTAAAGCGTAGTCGAATAAGTCATTACTTTGACGAGAATCATATCGCATTAGATTAGCTCGAGGCTTGTTTGTTTCTTTTTATTGTTGAAACTTATGGAAAAAAGACTCCAAAAATCAAGGCGGCCTAAAAGTGAGTCCACGTTGCTTTCAATAAAATAGCAACGCATTTTAAAATCAATTTTTTCGATTCTTGCCAAAAGCGTGTATGGATAGGCGACAACTCCTTTACCTTCTATTCCCCCAATTACTGTTTTTGTCGCAGAATCTTTTTGGAAATCTGGAAAATAAGAAGCTAGCGAGTTGAGAGAGAGCGTGGTGACGTCCGCGCCGGAGTCAAGAAGCATTTCGAAGGGCCAAAATCCCTTAATAGTCTTTAATTCTAATTTTACTACAGGAACGAAAATTTCTCCCTCTTCAATTATTTTTGTTTGAAATGGAAAAAAAAACATTTATAGCTCCGGCTTTTTGAATTGGCCCGAAGAGAACAGTATCACTCGGTTTTAGATTTTTCTGTTGCATCTTTTTATAAACTTCGTCAATTCTTTTACCCACGGCAACAACACGGCTTTGGACGCTGTTTAAGGCGACAAGTTTACCGGAATACTTTTTTTGCAATTGAGCATAAGACACTTTTTTCATACAAATTTATTATAACATTAGGTAAGAATTGACAATATCATCTTGTTACGCTGATCGTTGCTGATTGCTCGGCGCTGGGGGCTGCTACGGTAATGCGGCCGTTAGCGGACTTAACAATGGTGTAGCCGGCAGTACCGGTAGTGGCGGTAATCAGCGGATCACGCGGAATAGCCGTCAGGTATTTTTCACTGGCGGTTAAGACCGAAAGATCAATTAAACTTGTACAAGGAGCAGCTTGGCAAACAGCAGTTGCGGTGGTAGTAATTGTTGTAGGCAGGGTGCCGTTATTGTCTATAGAATATTGGTAAACAGCATTAAGAATAGTATTGACGTCGGCCCGGCGCTGGGCGTTTCTGGTATCGCCAAGTTGTTTAACAGGATTGATGGCGACAATAACGATACCGGCCAAAATAGCGATGGCGGCCACGACCAGAAGTATTTCCAGAAGGGTAAAGCCACGACGTAAATTAGAAGTCTTGAATCTAGAATCTGGAATCTTGGACAGTAAATTTTTCATAGCAATTCTTAATTTTTAAGTATACATTATTTTTGGATTGTCAACAACAAAATTTTCCTATTTCAATTTCTTTATTGACGCATTCCCCACCAGAGACTGCATCTGAGAAATAGCGATACTATTGAGTTGTATTAAACGCTCGCTTTGAGATAATCCGCGGCGGATAAGTTCGGCGTTAATTCCTTCCAAATTTGCCAATACCACCAACTGAGTCACCTCTGTATAATCTCTGATATTGCCGTCTTTGGATGGATGTTCATCCCGCCATATCTTAGCGGTTTTCCCAAATAACGCCATATTCAGTACGTCTGCTTCACTGGCATAAATTATTTCGGTATTTTGCTTTGACAATAGATATGGAATTATGTGGGTTTGGATAGCATCAGTATGGATTCGATAATTGATTTTGGTCAGCTGACGTTTTACATCCCAGCCTAATTCAAGTTTTTTGTTTTCTTCTTGCTTTAACCTTTGAAATTCTTTAATCAAATAGAGCTTAAATTCGGCACTTATCCAGGAAGCAAATTCAAATGCTATGTCTTTATGGGCAAATGTTCCACCGCCATAACGGCCTGCTTTGTTGATCAATCCAATAGCATTAACTGACTCTATCCAGCGCTTTGGCGTGAGGGAAAAACTGTTTGCACCTGCCTGGTTTTTAAACACATCGAATTCGATGTGTTTAAAATTTGGATTATATAAGTGTTCCCAAATACCCAAAAAATCGATAGTGTCTCTATTTCTCATCCAATTTTGGACTATGTATTCTGTTCGCTTCTTATCTTTAAACCGCGCTATATCCGTCAAAGAGATATAATCTGTTTCGTTTAGCTGGAAGGTATAAATGTTGATTCCCTTGGCAATAATTTTTTTCATATTTTCATTTTTCCGTTTCAACATCAACAAATTTAAAACTATTCATAAAAAACCACTCCATCGGATCGAGTAATTTTTTACACAATGGGCATACGTGATCAACATTACCCACCTGAACTGCATTTTTATAGTCATGCATACATTTTTTTGATTTTTGTTGATTCTTTTTACTCATACATACAATAATAGTAAAGACTGTAAGATAAGTCAAAAGTCCGCCACTTCCTGCCAGGAAGTGATGTTGATATTTGGAGTAATCTTATCCAGAATGATTTTGACTTTTCTGACGATAACGCCGACGGTGCCTGAAGATGTAATTGTCCGATTCTGTCCGCCTTGACTGGTGACCGTATAGGTACACGATCCCTGTCCCAGAGAAAGATTTCCGGTTCCGATAAATGGAGTGGAATCCCGAATTTGCTGTAGGGCTTCTTCGCCGCAGGCATTGGCGAGGGCTTTGGCTTGATTGGATTGCTCCAGAGCAAAGGATGATCTGGAAGAACCCAATCCGAGCAACAATAAAGAGGTGCTGATGGCAACACCAACCGCTCCTATAACTAAAACAGTTATTAAGGCTATGTATCCTTTGCTTTTCATAATTTCCGCTTTCTTCAGCGTAGGGACGCCGATCCTATAAATGTCTTACTATAATCGTACTCATTGCGTCCTGATGGATTGATGTGCGTTAGCGTAAATTGTATACGAACGGTTCCAGGCGTCCCGGCGCGGGAAAGATTTGTAAATGCCAATCCGGAAGCAGCCACCCGGGAATTTGTGAGCGCAATAGTATCCTGCCGTATGATTCCGGTCGAGAGATCGAAGGCGCTCGTAAAATTAATATCTGCGGCGTTCCGTCCTGTCTGGGTAATGATTTGCATCACCGAAACCCCTTGCTGTTCGACTTCGGCAATGGTTTGATTTTTGACCCGCGACTGCATCAGCAGGGACAAAAAACCGGCAACGGAAAAAATAATCGCCCCAACGATGCTGACGTAGAGAAGAAGTTCGATGAGGGTGAATCCTTTTCTTATGGGGCGCAACAACATGTGCCTCCTTCCGCTTGTTGACAAAGACTATTTCCGCCGTTTTCGACGGTTTCTCCGTTTGCGGTACACTGAGGAACCCCTTTTCTGCATGTACCTGCTATGTAACTTCCCAAAGAAATACAATAATCATTACAGGTCGTAGGTGGCCCTCCTCCTCCCGCAACTTTCCAGTTTGTCAGGTAAGTAACTACTTGTACTTGTCCTGTGCGTTGTGGATTTTG
>Ga0209514_10001308_pt1 | contig 43973 bp, 39 predicted proteins | sample Subgrocontami58m_FD_187452 | JGI IMG/M metagenome (GOLD analysis project Ga0209514, IMG submission 187452) | Subsurface groundwater microbial communities from S. Glens Falls, New York, USA - GMW37 contaminated, 5.8 m (SPAdes) (version 3) | ecosystem: Environmental > Aquatic > Deep subsurface >...
TCCGGTTGCTCTCCACCCCGCTTCACAGCGACGCAGTTACCTTCGGCTACCGAGTTCGGGCATAATCTCGGAGGAGGACTTTCACCTCCTAAATCGCGCCTGCTCCCAGGCGCACTCATTCCGGACTTGATCCGGAATCCAGGAATAATGAACTCGGATTCCCGCCTCCGCGGGAATGACATCCTGTTTTCGTAATAGGTCTAATTCATCACGTTTTAGGCGTTATGTGTCAAGTGTTACGCTTTTGGAATATTGTGTTAAGATACTTAAAACTTAAAACGTAACACGTCTCGTAAATGCCTTTTTCGACTTTTTGCGAGACCATCAAAGATAGGCGGAGGGGAAGGCTTATGCGCATCATCGTCATGGGCGCCGGGCCGATCGGCGGCATCGTGGGCGGCCGGCTGGCGCGTCAGGGTAACGATGTCACCCTGGCCGATGTTGACCCGGAACATGTTCAGGCCATCCAGGAGAGGGGGTTGCAGGTTGACGTCCCCGACGGTCCCTTCCGTGTTTCTGTGCCGGTGGTCTTCCCCAAAGAAATCACAGGGAAATTTGACCTCGCCTTTATCGCTGTCCGGTCATTTCATACGCAACAGGCCCTGGCCGACCTGCTCCCGCATCTGGGGGAAGCAGCCGTTGTGGTCTCGCTGCAAAACGGGATCAACCCGCCCCTGATCGAGGCAAGGGTGGAACCGGAGCGGGTGGTGGGGACGGCGATCCGGATGCAAAGTTTCAAGAGGGGTCCCGGCCATCTCGACACACCCGTGCGGGGTCATCTTTATGTGGGCCACCTCGACGGGAAAAACACACCCCAGCTTGGCCAGGTCCAGGCGCTCCTCGATGCCGTCATACCGACGGAGATCACGGACAACATCCGCGGGGCAATCTGGAGCAAACTCACCTTTACCTGCCTCGGTTTTTTCGGGTCCCTGGCCGATGCCTCGCTCCGGACCATCTGTGGGAATGACAGGAACCGGCGTGCCTGCGTGGCGTTCCTGGGAGAGGTGGTCGGCGTGGGGCAGGCGGTAGGGGTGCGTTTCATACCCTTGAAGGAATATGACCCCCTGGCTTTTCATCCGGATCTTCCCTTGGAGGCCCGTCTGGCCGCCCTGGCGGAAACGGCGCGGCACTGGCAGGGCGACGAGCGCACCGGCCAGGGCCGCCAGCTCAAACGGGGCGCCAGGACCGAGGTGGATTACACGGTGGCCTATGTGGTGCAAGAGGGGCTCAGGGCAGGCATCCCCACCCCGCTTTGTCGTGCGGCGGTGCGGATCATCCATGAGATCGAAGCGGGGCAAAGGCCTCTCCAGCTTCAGAACTATGCCGAGCTGGCCGCGACAGGGGAGGCTTCCGCAGCAGAAGCCTTGGCTCGTTAAATTAAAAAAGTCTTCAGAGAAAGGGGAGTCTATGTCTAAGTTCGTCTATCCGTTACCCATCAGCCCTAATTTCCGTAAACCCACCAGTGTGGAGGAGTGTCTCCCCCAGGCCCGCCTGTTTGTGAAGAAGGAGCGGGGCCGGGCGGCCCTGGGGCCCGTACGCCGGGGAGATAAAATCTTGATCGTCACCTATGCCGATCAGGATGAGTATGTGCGCGAAGCCGTGATCCAGGCCCTGAAAGAGGCGGGGGCCGCGGCCGTAGATTTCCTTTTTACGCATGAATTGACAGGTGTGGAACAGACGCTGGTGTCCGTGGAAGAGGCCTGGCGGGAAGCAGAGATGATGCAGCAGGGCCGGGTCTCCGGTTCCTATACCGTGTCCGACCGGACGAGCGGCGTGGATTTAGCGGCGGCCCTGCGGAAGTATCTCGACGAACATCCCGGCTATACGGGCCTGTTCTGGGATACCGGGGGAAGGCCCCACCGGGTTTTTGCCCTGAAGGAACATGGCGGCACCTTCCGGGGCAACTGGTTGTTCAACAACTGGGAGGAGTTTCTTTCCCCGGCCTGGACTTTTCCCGATGAACTTTGGAAGGCGATGGAGCAAAAGATCCTCGACGCCCTGAGCCTGGCCTCTGCGGTGCGGATCACCGATCCCGAGGGGACCCATCTGGAATATGCCTTAACGCCCGAACAGGCGCATCGCTGGGCCATGACCGCCGGCCTGTCCGGCCATCTCTTTTTGGATCCTTTGCAGTCCACGTCGTCGGAAAATGCCGTGGTGCCCGTTTCCGAGAAGGTCCCTATGATCTTCCCCGGTTACAACGGGGTCCTGGCGGGCACAGCGAATCATTTCGGCTTTTTCCCCCGCATGGAGCTGCACTTTGCCGATGGCCGCCTGGTGGAGGTCAAGGGGGGCGGGCGCTACGGCGAATTGATTACCGAGCTGGAGGAACGGTACCACGATGTCCACTGGCCCGGGTATCCTGCGAAAGGATTTTTCTGGTATTGCGACTGCGCCTTGTGTACGACCGTCAAGGCCTTCCGGCGGACCTCAGATCTATTTAACAGCTACTGGCGCATCCCGAACGCCCCGGAGCGCAACCGCGCCGGCGTCTTCCATATGGGCATCGGTTCACGGCGTCACACCGAGGAGCACCGGACCTATGCCCGGGAGAACAACGTCCCCATGGGCCATATCCATGTCCATAATTATTTTGCCACCTTTGAAATCCAAATTCAAGGGAGCAAGAACTGGTTCAAGATCATCGACAAGGGCCGGGTGTCGGCCCTGGATGATGTAGATTTACGCGCCCTGGCCACGAAATACGGAGACCCCGACGACCTGCTCGCCTATGATTGGATACCGCCCCTGCCGGGGATCAACTGCGAAGGGGATTACCGGGAGGATTACGCCCCCGATCCCATCGCCTTTCTGAAGAAGAGAATCGCCGCCGGCCTGTCTATCTGAGCGGGGGTGAGGAGTTCCGCCGGAGGCAAAAGAGATAAAAAAGGAGGGAAGAGAGATGTGTGAACAGGGTCAGCACGTAGGAGGAGTTTGGGGTTGGCGCGGCGTTTTGGGCTACATCGCGCCTTCCGTTTTTGCCATGCTGGGAGAGGATTTCTACCAGACGGTTCCCGAGGGTGTGGGATTGATGGCCGTGACCCTTGGGATGAACGTGCCTTCTTCCGGCTCGGAAGTCGATGGCGCCCTGGCGGGTGTGGAGCAGGCGGCCCGGCAATTGGCGGCCGGCAAGCCCGATTTCATCTTTTTGGGGGGATTACCCCTGAGCGTCGGCTCGGGTTTCGGCCATGATCGGGAGATCATCAAGCGGATCGAGGCGGCGGCGGGGGGGATTCCGGCCACGGCATCCATCACCGCGGCAATGGATGCTTTCCGCGCCCTTTCCATAAAAAAGCTGGTCATCGCCAATCCGAGCCCGCCGGAACTCAAGAAACGCTACAAAGAATATCTGGAGGCGAGCGGCTTTCAGGTGGTGAATATGGGGGGGCCGGAGATTCCCCTGAATTGCGACAAGCGCAAGTTGCCCGCCCACATCCCCTATCTGGCAGCCAAGAAGGTCTATTATGAGGCGCCCGAAGCCGACGGCATCTATATGCCCTGCGGCTCCTTCAACGTGACGCCGGCCGTGGTCGAGGCCCTGGAGAGGGATTTGGGCAAACCCGTGGTCACTTCCCATCAGGCCTTCATCTGGGCAGGACTGAAAGCCCTGAAGATCAAGGAACCGGCCCGGGGATTCGGGAGGTTATTCCAGACACTGTAAGGGGGGGGCCGCGCTGGTGTCTTATGAGGCTCAGTGACCTGAGGAGGTGACAGGCATGGGATCAATATTTGTTGTGACGCGCCAAGATAAATTATCCTTGCGGAACTGGCTGGTCATCCTTTCCCTGTGGTTCCTGGCATTTTCCTGGTTCTGCGGTCCTGCGGCTGCGGAATCACAGGAGGAGTGGACCGCGAAGCTGGTGCAGGGGGCAAAGAAAGAGGGAAATCTCCGGTTTTCGACGGGGATGCGGGCCGAAGAAGCGGACAAACTCATCAAGAGATTTAATGAAAAGTACCCCTTCCTCAAGGTTGTCCTGAACCGGGCCACAGGCCAAAAGGCGGTAACGAAAATCCTCGCTGAGGCTCGGGCGGGCATGCATAACTATGATGTATACCAGACGAGCTTCACGGTCTTCTCCATTCTCAAGGAGCACGGCCTCTTAACAAAGTACATCTCCCCGGAAAGTAAATATTACCCCAAGATGCTCGTGGACCCGGCTGGCTACTGGACCGACCATTACTCCAGTTTTTTTGTGATGGGGTATAACACCAAATTGGTTCCCGCCCGGGAAGCTCCCAAGAATCTGACCGATCTGCTGGACCCGAAATGGAAGGGCAAGATGGGGATGGATGACAAGGCTTTTGAATGGTTTGCCGGCGTGTTGCGAAGCATGGGAGAAGAAAATGGCCTGCGCTTTTTTGAGAAACTTGCCCAGCAGGATATTCAGTTTCGCACGGGCAAACCTTTGATAACCCAATTGATGGCGGCGGGCGAAATCCGTTTCGGCATTGCCCTTTATGGGGATATGATCGAGGAGTTAAAGACCCATGGGGCGCCTATTGAATGGGTCCCCTTTGATCCCGTGGTCTTGATCCTCCATCCCCTTTCCCTGTCCGCCCATGCCCGCAATCCCAATGCCGCCAGGTTATTTGTGGATTTTCTGCTCTCCAGAGAGGGACAGGAGATGTTGGTCGACATGTATCGCACCTCCAAGAGAATCGATGTAAAATCAAAGCGGGAAGGGATAAAAGAAGGCATTAAACTGTTGCCTTATGATGCGAGTTTTATGGGCGATTACGAAAAAAATGTAAAATTGTTCCGGCAAATATTGCTAAAAACAAGACGCTGATGGGGTTTCGACATTTCAGTCTTATTTTTTCACCCATAAGACCCTAAGCAGCTGTTTTTTCCCAGTATCGGCTTTTGATCGCTCTAAGGACATGGAGCTCATACATCATTTTGTCTTTGGGAAACTCCGCCTCAACTTCTTTCCCGATCATCTTTATTATGGCGGCGGGCACCTTCATTTCTTTGGCAACCTTTTGATAATCAAAATATTCTATCTTTCTCATAGGACGTCTCCTTACAGTTCCTGAGGTGAGACAATTTCCACTTCTCTATAACCTTCCAAAACATTGCTCAGACTAACCGTTTTTCTCGTCTTTACGAATTTTCCTGCCGCGTACTTCAATGAGCTATTTCATTTCTATAGTAGTAATCCTTTTAGTTAGTCCGATCTTGCTTTCCATTTCAGGCATAAAATAGAACCATCCCCATTTACTCCCGCAGAATTCTTGCGCTGTCCTGTATCACAGTAAAAAACGTATGTTAGAATTATAAAGAGTTGTTCTTCTTTGCGAGAGTTCAGCATCGTCAATGACACCAACCAATTTCAGTACATCGTTTCCTGCTCCTGTCCACCAATAAGAAAATTGAATAGGGGCGGGGCCTTCTTGAATGGCAGTATTTAGAAAAAGCAATCCTTGTTGGCAAAGTATATCTAATCCGTCGGAATAATGAGCTTTATCCTGTTGTTCTAATTCATATAGTTCTTTAGCATGAACTGCAAAATTTCTATCCTTACCGAATTGCAGTATTGCGCAAAAAGCGGAAACCCCTAATGCTCCCCTGGCCTTTTTTACTTCAATATCCTTCTTTGAATCATAATCTGTGATTGCGATCAAAATTTTTTCGGCAAGAGGTTCCACCGATCCTGAAATGATTTTATCATCGTATTCTAAATATATTAGATCTTTAGTGTCGAAACTTGGTCGGTATCCTTTATTGGCAATAAGGATCTGCCTGGAGATCTGCTGAGTCGCATGTGCTATACCCAACTCATAAAAGACATTTTGATTGTCATCGGTTAAAACACCCATGACAATCTGCGCAACTGATAAGTGCTCTAATACGTTAATCCAGCCTGACGTGGTTCTTATGTCGTCTTTTGTCCGAAAAAGGTTCAAAGGTAAAGGCAATTTTTTGTTCGCTGAGGTTGCTGCAGGTTTTATCAGGTCATTAAAGATGACATCGTACTTATTATCAAAGGGCATCGCGACAAATATTAGAAGATGATCTATACCGTTGCGCGTTGGTTTAAAATCATGTGCATACATTAATGACCCTCCTTTAGCCACAAAGACGGTCTTAGTGGTATTCTAATGGGAAAATAAAGGGACACTTCCCGGATTAATTATCACTCAGCTCTTTGGAGTAGCCTGCCTCATAATACGGGAAGTGTCCCCGTATTTCCCTTACTTCCCCGGTTTCAGCCCTGATTCCCAGGGCATTTGCAATAGCCGCTCACTGCGCCAGATCCGTACAATCCAAATGAAACCTTTATCGAGACGGTAAACAATCCGGAATGGCGGGTAAATAAGCTCACGGACATTGGCGAGACCAAGTTCCGGAACAATCCGGCCGCTATCAGGAAAGCTCTCCAGTTGACTGGTTTTAGCAACTATTTCCGCAATCAACCTTTGGCCTGTTTCGGGGGATTGTTGCTCAACATACCAAGCGTAAAGTTCATCAAGGTCAGAGATCGCCGAATCTGCAAATTCAACTTTACCTTTGCCTTTCATTCCTTCAACCCAGCCCAAAACGCTTTTTAACATCGGCTAGGCTCATGGTCCGGCCCTCTTCAACATCCACCAATCCTTGGACAACCGCTTTCAGAAAGTCCCGTTCTTCCGCTTCCGCCTCATAGTCTTTGAGCGATTGCACTACTGCAACTCCACGCCCTCTGTTGGTCAGTAACACCGGACGATGTGTAGCATCAACCTGACTCACAACGCGGCCGGGATTGACTTTCAGATTGCTCAAGGGAACGATGTCCTCGGAAAATTTTACACTTGTTTTCATGAACTCTCCTTGACGACCTCGTAAAAAGTAAAAAAACTGTCATTCCCGCGGAGGCGGTAGTCCAGAACACCCCGTAATAACTGGATTCCCGCCTTCGCGGGAATGACAACAAAGAGGAAAATGCGACTTTTTACGAATTCATCCTCCTTCAAGGTCTTTTATTTAACCATGTAATAGCACCTGTTAACAAACCCAACAAGCATTTTCTCTTAATTGGACTGGTTAAAATCGGGGACACTTCACGGATTAATTACATTCCCTTAAGCTGATCCGGTTGAGGAGGGGGGCAGGTCATACTTGTGAGGCAACAGACCGGAGGAGAAAAGGCGGAAAAGGGGCTACGGTTTGATGCCTTCCCTTTGCAGGAACTTTTGTGCATCCTTATGGCCCAATTTTGCCGCTCTTTTAAAATCGTCGATGGCTTTTTGTCGGTCATGCAAGGAGATATGAACCATGGCGCGGCGGAAGTAAGCCGCGGCGAGTTTGGGGTTTAGCGCGAGGGCCTGGTCATAATCTTCCAAGGCCCGCCGCTTTTCGGCCATGGCATCGTAGGCGATGGCGCGGCCGAAGTAGGCTGCGGCTAATTTAGGATTTATCTCCAGGGCTTTGTCGTAATCTTCGATGGCCCGCCGTTTATTGCCCAAGCCGTAATAGACGTTGCCCCGCTTATGAAATGCTTCCGCCGAGCGGGGATTCGCTGCGATCTCCTTGTCGTACTCTTTGAGTTCCCAACGTTTTGCCTCCCGGACATTTTTGGCATTGGCATATTTCGGCTCCAGCTCCGCGGCCCGATCGTAATTCTTGAGGGCCTGCTTTATGTCACCGAGAGCGGAATAGCTGGAGCCTCGATTATAATAGGCATTGGCGAATTGCGGATTTAGTTCAATGGCTCGGTCGTAATCCTTGATCGCCCGCGGTTTATCGCCGAGAGCGGAAAAACAAACACCCCGATTATTGTAGGCTTCCGCAAATTTGGGGTTTATCTCGAGGGCCTTGCTGTAATCTTTGAGCGCCTGTCCTTTCTCACCGCTACTGTAATAGGCAGCGGCCCGATTATTGTATGCCTTGGCAAATTGCGGATTAGCCTCAATCGCCTTGTCGTAATCCTTGATCGCCTGCTTCAGGTCACCAAGCGCGTCATAGGCATTGCCCCGGTAATAATAGGTTTCCGCATGTTTGGGATTGATGGTTATGGCCCGGCCATACTCGGCGATCGCTTCTTGATACTTGCCCTCCTTTTGCAAGGCCCTGGCCCTTTTATAGGGATCGGTTGCGACGCGGCCCTCGGCTTTGGTCTGGCTTGCTTTGGCCTTATCCGGCGCCTCCGCAGCATTGCCCAACCCGCTTAGAGGCAGGCATAAAAGACATATCATAAGGGTCACGCCTATTAAACCCGGCCTCTGGAATATTTTCATGGCACCCCCTCCCCTGCTGTCTTGCACGCCCTGCGCTACCATTTAAAAACAGAAAGAATGTTTGAGAAATCGTCGGTCCAAACCTCGACATTTTGCTTAAGTTCCAGGTTTTGCCAGGCACTGTTGCCGGCCAGGCTGCCGAGGTCGGTTTCCTGCCTGGCCAGCAGGACCCAGTTCGAGGCGTTCCTCTCGCTGTCAGCATCTCCATTGTCCTTGCAGATCCTCCCGGCATAGCCCTTGGTAACGGCCAGCCTGGCCAGGACCGGTGCGAGATTGACGTACCTGTTGGAGATGTGAATGAGCAGCACGCCCTGCTGGTCCAGCTTGGAAAAATAGAGCTCCACAGCCTCTTGGGTAAGCAGGTGAATGGGGATGGCATCGGAACTGAAGGCGTCAAGAATAATCATGCCGTAGTACTGGGGAGGCGCCTTCTCCAAAGTCAGCCGTGCGTCGCCCAGGATGACCTGCACCTTGCCCCGGCAATCATGGAGATAAGAGAAGTAGCGGGGATCGGCGGCCACCCTCTTGATCGCCGGATCGATTTCGTAGAAATGGAGCTCCTGGCCCGGCCAGACATAAGCGGCAATGCTCCCCGTCCCGAGCCCGGTTACGGCAATGCGGTTTTTTTTCTTCCCGCCGCTGAACTCGGAAAAGACCTGGCCCACGGGACCCTCCATGGCGTAGTAGGTAAGAGGGTCAAACCGTTTGTCGGGATCAAGCCACTGCTTGCCGTGCAGCGTCGTGCCGTGGTAGAGGCTCATGAAATTGCCATTGTCCCGCACCACCGAGAGCACACCAAAGAAGCTCCTCTCCTGGTGAACAGTTTTGCGGGAAATATCTTTCGTCAAAACAATGGTCAGCAGCAGGGCGGCAATGGCGATTCCGAAGAGATAGGGCCGCTTCAGAAAAGACAGGCCATAACAGAGAAGGCCAAGGACGCCATAGATGGCGAGCTGAAAAAGGATCTTCTGTTCGACGTGGAAAAAGTCTGCCAGTACCTTCAGGCTGATGCCTTCCATGCTCCATTTATGTATTGACCAGTAGGCGAGAAGGACGAGCACCAGGGGCACAGCCAGGTAAAGAAGGATCGCCTGCCATTTTTTCAGATCCGTCCACAGGTTCCCCTTAGCCACAGGCAGGAGCAGGGCGCCGAATATCAAAGCCAGGGGATATTCAAGAACGGTCCTGAAGGCCAGGGGCGCGACCAGGGCGTTGAAAATCCCGCCCAGCACGCCGCCGACGGATATCCACAGATAAAATTCCGTGAGATGGCTCGCTGCCGGCCTGGAACCGGCGATCTCTCCATGGCAGACCATGGCGTAGATGAAGAAATTCAGGAGATGAAGAATAAATGTGGCCCCTTTGGGGACTTCCATATTGGAGAAACTCACCACGATGAGGAGGGTGATAGAGATCGGCAGGAGCACGATCATGACTCTGTGCACCGCAGCCGGGACCCGGGCAAAAACGATGATGAAAGAAAGGAGGTAGAGGGCCAGCGGGATGACCCAGAACAGAGGAATGGCGGCCACGTCTGTACTCAGGAAGGCCGTCACCCCGAGCATCAGGCTCGAAGGGACAAAGGCCAGGAGGACCCACCGGATACGTTCTCCGAAAGTGACCCGGGAATCAGGAGCAACGCTTCCTGCCGCAGGCTTGCTTTCCTCGCCTTCTCCTTCCGGCGGGCCGACGGTCAGGTATTTTCTGGCGAGCCAGGCACTGAAGATGGCACAGACCAGCAAGAGCAAATATCCGCTGGTCCATGCTCTGCTCTGCTCCACAAGCCGGAAATGAGGCTCTATCAAGGCGGGATAGCTGAGCAAAGCCAGCATGCTGCCCAGATTGCTGGCGCTGTAAAGGAAATAGGGGTCCCGGGCCGACGGATGAGAGGTGCCGGAAAACCACTTCTGAAACAGGAGTGAATTGGCGGAAAGGACAAAAAAAGGCAGCCCCACGCACATCATCAGCAACAAGAGTATATAGGCGATCGGGCTTCCCTCGGCAGGAGGAGTCCAATGTTTGGGGATGGCTATGGGAAGGGCGATCGTGGCGACAATCAGGATGATAAGGTGAATGATGATCTGACGGTTTAAACCCAGCTTACTGCTGAGAAGGTGGGCATAGCCGTAACCTGCCAGCAAAACTGCCTGAAAAAACAGCATGCAGGTGTTCCAGACGGCAGGGGTGCCTCCCAGGAGGGGAAGGATCATCTTCCCAATCATCGGTTCGATAATAAACAGCAAACCGGCACTGAGGAAAAGTGTCAGGGAAAACAGCGTGGGCAACAGTACGAACAACACCCGCGTGGGCAAGGATGAGAAGTCCTCTCTTTATTTTTAAAACCCGGTTCAGGCGGAGGATTATAATGGAATAAGATCCCTGTCAAGGAAAATACTGTTTCCCGGAATAGTTCACAGGCCGGCGCAGGCCGGCCTGTGAACTTGGCTTTGTTGGAGATGTTTCCTTGTCCTGCGAACAGGGTCTGTTACTTCTTCCCTTTCATGAAGACCGACCGCAACAGGTTGTCCCATTCGGAATACTTCTTCTCGTATTCGGCGGGCGTGTATTTGGCCAGCCAAATCGTCTTCTTGAAGTTCTCAGCCACATCCATATCCTTGCGGGGGGAGCTTGGTCCCGCCTTGATCACCGCCTTCTGTCCTTCCTTGGAGTGCAGGAAATCCACGAAAAGCGCCGCCGCATGGGGGTGGGGGGCTTTGACGGTAATGGCGGCGGAGTGGACAAAGGTAACCACCGGTTCCAGGGGCCGCCACTCGACAGGGGCCCCTTTCCGCTTGGCCGCAAAGACATTGTCATGGAAGATGGTGGGCGAAAGCGGCACTTCCCCGGAGGCAACCAGACCCAAAAGCGCGGCGCCGGACATGCTCTGGACCTTCACGTCCTGGCGGCTCAGCTTATCGATAAAGTCGCGGCCCATCACCTCCAGGGCATTGCCCAGCCAGGAGATGCCCGTGGTGTTGACGCTGATGGACATTTTGCCTTTCAACTTGGGATCCAGCAAATCCTTCAGGCTCTTCGGCACCTCGGCCTTGGGAATCTTCTCCGTGTTTAAGCCCAAGCCGATATAATTCTCCAGGTCCGCCATATAATAGACGCCGCCCGCCTTGCCCTTGGACTTGTATTCGTCTCCATAGGCGGCCAGATGGGGCGAGTAATACTCCTGGAGGAGACCCTCTCTTTGGAGAAGAACGATCAAATCGGTCAGGTTGATCACGTCCACCAGGTAGCGCCCGGCCGCATACTCCTCCGTGACCCGGGCGAACAACTCCTTGCCGTCAGTGCGCGTCTCCGCCACCTTGATGAAGGGGTATTTCTTTTCGAATTCCTGGGCCACGGCCCGGAAGCCCGTGTGGACATCGTAGAAGGTCAACTGCCCTTCCTTCTTGGCCCCTTCGATCAAAATCTTCTCCCGGTCCGGCCCGCGGTAAAGGGCAATTTCGGCCAGGGTCGTTGGTTTGCCCGCAGCACTGGCCGTCCCTGCCACTGCCAGCAGGATGACCGCGGCCAGCAGCAGGCAGCCCCCGGTTAGGTAAAAAAGACGACACTCTCGGCACAGTTTTTTCAACAACATCATAGCTCCTCCTTTATTGGCGAACATTTGCCCGTAGGCATTTTTCTTTGCTCCTGCTTCCCATCCTTATCAATCGAGGGTGCGCAGGCCATAGCGCCGGCTGAACTTTTGAAAGACTGCCGCCATGCCTACCAAGACGACCATCAGCAGGATGCTCAGAGCGCCGATTTCCGTGATCAGTCCATTTCCCCACATGTTGAAGATCACGACGGAGATAACCTCGGAACCGGGACGGGAGAGCAAGATGGCGACTGCGAGTTCCTTGATGCTGATCAGGAAGACCCAGATCCAGCCGGCAAAAAGGGAAGGCATCATCAGGGGAATCACAATCTTCCGGAATACCATCCACCAGGAAGCGCCGCTGACCTGGGCGCTTTCTTCCAACTCCCGGTTGATCTGAAGCAGCCCGGGATAGCAATAACGCATGCCATAGGGGATATAGCGGGTGACATAGGCCACCACCAGAATCCAGACGGTGCCGTAAAGCGGCACGGGCATGGTCAGATAGGTCACCAACAGGGCGATGCCCAGGACAACGCCGGGCAGGATCATGGTGAAGGAGGCCAGCTGATCGAGGAGCCCGCGGCCCCGAAAATCCGTTCTGACGCTGATCCAGGCCATCACCGCCGTGAGCAGGATGGTCGCCGTGGCGCTTGTGAGGCTGATGAAAAGACTGTTCCGGAAGGCGCCCAGGGTCAGGTTGTTGCGGATCACGGAAACATAGTTGTCCAAGGTGAAGGCCGTGAGGGCCTTGAGTGTCGGGGCATAGTAGGGGAGGAAGGACGCCCAGACCAGCATGAGGACGGGCAGGATGACCAGGGTGGGAAGCAGGAAAACCAGGGCCGTGGTGAGATAGCGCCACTTCCCCACGTCGATCAGTCTGGGCCGGAAGCCCTTGCCGGTGATGGTGGAAAACTTCTGGGCCTGGCTGGTCGCCCGGGAGTAATAGTACAGGCCGATGATGAGGAAGAATACCAGGATGACGGCATAGGCGCTTGCCAGGCCATATTTCGGCAGCAGGCCGGACTTGAGTTTCAGATAAATCTCACTGGTCAGCACCATGATGCCGCCGGGGATGCCGATGAGGGCCGGAATCTCAAAGGCCTCCAAGGCCCTGATAAAGGTCAGGAGCAGCACGGAAAGCACGCTCGGCATGGCCAGTTTAAAGGTGATATGATAAAAAGTCTTGCCGATGCCGGCGCCGGACGTGGCGGCCACTTCCTCCAGGGAGGGGTCCATGGAACGGAAAGGGACGGCCATGAAGAGAAAGACCACGGGGGTCCAGACCATCCCCTCGACCAGGATCATGCCGGTCATGGTAAAGATGTTGAAGGGCGAACTTGTCAAACTGAAAAGCTCTTTCAAGAACACGTTGAGCAGGCCGGCCTCCGGTCCCAGGATGAGGATCCAGCCGATCACCTTGATGATTCCGGGGATGGCGAAGGAAGTGAAGGCCGACAGATAGGCAATGTTTTTAAAGGGGGTATTGGTCCGCTCGACAATCCAGGCCACGAGGGTTCCCAGGGTGAGGGCAATGAGGGAACTGCCCAGGGCAAAGCGCAGGGAATTCGCCAACATGGTGAGGGTTTCCGGTGCCGAGAAGAGATCGCCATAGTTCTGGAAGGAAAAGATGGCGGGCCCGAAGCCTTGGGAAACGTAAAAGCTGGAGCGGACCATGAAGAAGACCGGCGGGATCACCAGATAGGCGACCAGGAGCGAGGCCCCGATAAAGAGCACCCGCTGGATGGTGAATCTCGAAGAAGCCTTGTCCTGAGCTATTGCCATTGCACTGTCTCGGTCACATAAAATTTTTCCATGAGGGGGCGCCACTTTTCCATTTCCCTGCTGTTCATCTCCACGGGAGGTTGCTGATCTTCCGGCAGGATGGAAAAGTATTTTTTATCGCCCAGTTCGCTCTGAAAGATCTCCTGCACCCTGCCCAACAGGGCCGCATCGAGAAAAAGGTCGAGCATGCTGGCGGCCAACACCTTGGCGCCATAGGCCGCAGCTTTATGGGCAATCGTCGTTGCCAGGGGAACCCCGGCGGCCCAGGTGTGGGATGAATAACCGGGGAAATTGGCTGGGAAGTTGATCCTCCCCGTGGGGATCACCCAGGAGACGCAACCGGAATCATTGCAGGAGGTGTTCTGCGTAGCCTCCTTCAGCGGCTTGATCTCCTTCTGAAGACCGATGACGGGCACCCGGGTCTTTTCCTGCAGCTCCCTGGCCAGGGCCTCTTCTTCCTCCGACCACGCGGGGAGCCCCACTGTTTCGATGTTTTGCTGGATGATCTCGGCCATCCCCTGGTTGGCGCGCGTCGGCCAGCTCACGGAGAGGATCTTTGTCTCGTAGGTGCAGCCCGTCATGAGGGCCGCGCCCTCGGCAATCTTCTTCGCCTTTTCAAAGAGCCCGTGGGCCAAATCCATGTCTTTGTCCCGAAACCACCACCACACCTTGGCGTAGCTGGGGATGACGTTGGGTTGGTCCCCGCCGTCCAGGATCACGCGATGGCTGCGCTGGGAAGGTTCCAGGTGCTGGCGCATCAAACCCCAACCCACATCCATCAGCGTCACCGCATCGAGGGCGTCCCGGGCGAGCCAGGGGGCCACGGCGCTGTGGGCCGACTTGCCGTGAAAGATAAACTCCACGGAAATATTGGCATACTGCCTGATCCCGTAGACCGTGGACAAAGCGGCGGCCACATGGGGGTGAAAGACGGCGTCGACCCCGTTAAAGTATCCATCGCGCAAGAAATAGGGCCGGGGAATGTTCTGCTCTTCCGCCGGAGCGAAATAGACTTTGATCGTTCCGGGGAGGCCTGCTTGCTCCAAGGCCTTCTTCGCGGCCACGGCCCCGCCGATCATGACTGCCATGTTGGCATTGTGTCCCTCTTCATGACCCGGCGCCCCGCCGGCGATGATCGTCTTTTCCTCGGCTATCCCCGAGACCTGCGAGCAGTTCGGCAGGGCATCCCCTTCGCAATGGACGCCGATCACCGGCTGGCCGGAGCCCCAGGTCGCCATCCAGGCCGCGGGAATTCCGGAAATGCCCGTCTCCACGGTAAAGCCTGCCTGGCGCAGGGCGTCGGCCGTATAGGCCGCTGTTTTGAATTCCTGCATGCCCAGTTCGGCAAAATAAAACACGGCATCCCCGATCTTGGCGATTTCTCCCTGATTCCGGTCGATAAACCGGAAGGCCTCCTCTTTGAGGGCCTGCTTCCGCTGTGCATCGTTCATGGCTTTGCTCCTGCCGGACTGTTTAAGGTATTTTGCAGAAGGCGGTTGGCCGCCGCGAGGGTGTCGGATACCCGATTGCGTTCGCGCCGCAGGGACGTGGCGAGGGCCTGGTATGCTTCACTCGCCGGGTCAAGCTTATGCAGGTCGCGCAGGGCCTGGAGCGCCGGAATAGGTTTGAATTTGGTGCCCATGGGGTCCTGTCCGTACCTGCCTGCCCGGGAGGAAAGCAGGGGCAAGAGCAGGCGGCCCAGGCCCATCAGGCAGGCATTGATTGCGGCGGTCTCGCTCTTCAGGCCGCTTGCCTCTCCCTTTTCTGCCAGGAGCGCCAGGTTTTGCCCGATGGCCTCGTTCAGGGACCGGGCCTTGTTTTCCAGCTCTTCCACTTGGGCGAGGAGGGGAGTCAGGTCAAGGGAGGATTTGTTATCTTCCTGTAGATCCTTCAGCCCTTTTTTATATAATTCCGCGACGGTGACAAATTCCAGGGGGAGTACGGCGTTGTTGCAGAGCCTCAGGATGGAGGTGGCATTGACCCGGAAGGGGATGGTGAGCAGCGCGCGGTCCACTTTGTCCAACGTATCTTCCTCCGTGTGGCTGTACCAGCCTTTTTTCCCGGCCGGGTCCGCTGCCGGACCCTTCGGAAAAACAGGACTGCCCGTAAAGGAGGGCAGCCCCATGCCCCAGTAACTCTGATCGCCGCTTTTGGAGACCCGGTTGCTTTTGGTCTCCAGACCGAGGGCGTCTTTCACCACCTGTTCATGAAACTTCCGGATCTCCTCCGTGTTTCTCGGTTCAAAGCCCGCGGAACCCGCCCGGCCCAAACCATCCATGACCAGATAGGCCACGGCGTTGTCGCGCACGTCATCCCAGAAATTGTCCAGGTACCAGGTGGAACCGGCAAAGGTCCCCTGGCTGTGGCCGGCCCACCAGGCAAAACGGATGCTCCGGCCCAGCTGATCTCTGAATTTCGCGAAGATCCTGGCCATTTCCAGGAGCAGCGCGTTGGCCGCGGCATTGTCCGTGGCCCCGACATACCAGCTGCAATAATGGGCGGCGAAAAGGACGTATTTCTCCGGTTCCCGGGTCCCCCGCAAAAATCCGAGGGGATGCCTTATCTTCCGGTAGCCGCGCCAGGCCTTGGCCTTCAATCTGGCCCTTACCGGACCGTTCTTTGCCAGGGCCGCCAGACGTTCCCCGTCCTCGCTGCAGATGGAGATGCCCGGCATCCCGGGGACCCTGGAGAGCGTCTCCACGGTGGGGCTCCCCCAGGTGTTGCGGAGCTGCATGATGTTGATCGACCGGGGCCGGCCGCTGGTGATGTGGATCTGGGCCAGGGCGCCTTTTTCTTCGGCCAGGCGCGCCGCATTGACCTGCTCTTCTCCGCTGCCCGGTTTGATGAGGACGATCTTGCCCCGGGCGTCCACCCCCTGATAATCTTCCGCCAACCCCTTGCCGATCGCGATCAGCTCTGCTTCCATCCCTCCGGGAGGCGTGGAGACGATGAAGGCGTGGGACAGCGCGGGAAAAGACTCCTGCACCGGGGAGATAATGGTCAGCTCCGCCTCGGCCGGGTGGCTGATATAGGCGTCGAATTCCTGGATCTCGGCCTCCAGGCCATATTCCGTCAATTTATCCCGGATGTATTCAGCCGCTTTTAGTTCGTCCTCCGTGCCGGCAATGCGGGTGAGGGTCGTGAAATATTCGAGATGTTTCCGGACTTCCTCGTCCGAATAGGCCGCCAGCACGGCTTTTTCCAATTCCTGCTCTGCGTCCGTCAACCAAGAAATATGCTTTTCCATCATTCCTCCCGGGAGTTCTTTCTCGATCCTTTTTCGTGCAGGGAGTGTAGGAAAGAGCGCGGTGTTTGTCAAGAATTAATGGCCCCCGGAGAAAGTTACATCTTGTATAATTGCAGTGATTATGGCTATAAAGCACAATCTTTTAAAAGGAGGGGGACCATGCGCAAGGAAAAATTATGTCTGGTTTTGGCTTTTCTGGTATTTTCCATCTTTAGCCTGCAAAAAGAACTTTGGGCCGCGCCCTACTATCAGGGCAAGGTAATCAGGATCATCGTCGGACATGAAGTAGGCGGGGGCTATGATCGCCTTGCCCGGCTCCTGGCAAGGTATCTGCCCAAGTATATCCCCGGCAAGCCCTCGATCATCGTGCAGAACATGCCCGGAGCGGGCACCATCATCGCGGCCAACTACATCTACTCCGTTGCCAAACCCGATGGTTTGACCCTGGGAGCAATCGATCGCGGTCTACCCATTGCCCAGATGGTGAAGGGAGACGGCATCAGGTTTGATTTGAGGAAATTTTCCTGGATCGGCTCGGCCGCGGCGGAAAGCACGATCCTCTGCCTGCGGACCGATCTGCCCTATAAGACGGTAGAAGATTTGCGGAAGGCAAAGGAGCCAATTCATTTGGGCTCCGTGGGCCAGGCCAGCAATGACTATCATTTTCCGAGCCTCTTGCAGGAATTTGCCGGCATGCGATTCAAGATGATCAACTATGTCTCCGGCACTTCGATTAACCTGGCTGTGGAGCGCAAAGAGGTGGAAGGCCGCGCCGGGAGCTTTAACGCCTTAAAGCCCATGATCGAGCGGGGCGTCATACGCCCGCTGCTCCGTTGCCGGATATCCCAGCCGGGTATCGAAAATCTGCCGGTGGACGAGGATCTGACGACCAATAAAATGGGAAAAACGATCATGGCCCTGCGTTCGGCCCCGGACCGCGCGGGCCGGCCCTATGTGGCGCCTCCCGCCGTACCTCCCGAGATCATGAAGACGATCCGCGAGGCTTTCGATAAAGCGCTCCGCGATCCCGGGCTGCAAGCTGACGTTACCAAACAGATGATGGCGGCGGAGTACATTCCCGCCGACGAGTGCCTGAAAATAGTTAACTTTGTCCTCACGCAACCGGAGGAGCTCGTCAGGGAATTTACCAAGTACATCAAGTTTTAAGCGGCCGCAACAGCCAAGCTGGGGACTCGTAAAAAGTCGAAAAGTTTCTTGTAGGGTGCGTTAGGCACAAGCCGTAACGCACCGTATTTAAAGGTTTATTACGCTTCGCTAATCCACCCTACATACTCGACCTATCGCGATTCCTGCGGAACGACCTTCCGGATTCCTGCTTTCACGGGAATGGCAAAATAGGGGTATCTTTCAAAAAGTTTCTTCCTTCCACATGCGTGGGTCGTAACAGAACTCCTCAGGAGCGCTGATTTTTATTTTTGGAAAATCGGGATGGACAGGATTCAGGATAAAATTACCTTCTGAGGAAATTAAAGCGGAAGGGACTTTGAGAACAGCGGTTTCCCTTCGTATCAACCAATCAGCGCCATAGGCTTTTAAAGAGTCCGGCGCGGGGCTATCTTTCCAATTAGCCGGCAAAGAAGCGGTGTCTATCTTTTCAATCCTGACCGCCTCTTGCGGAATTTCCACTTTAAAACAGAGGAACTTAATGTTTTGTCCTTCGTCCCCAATTTGCACAAATTGTTCTAGGGCAGCTAATGATTCAGTTTGTGCGGTATAAACAGCGGGGAACCCTTTAGGGGTCCAGCGCCCGCCCTTCCTTCGGGAACCTTCTCCATCAAAAGCCGAATCTTTATATTTCTGCTTGGCGATCCTCCAGCAAAACACTAGACAAGTACCCCGTATTCTATTTTTTCAAGCAGATCCTCGACTTCCTGTGCACCGGCTTCAGTCTGGATAAGTTGAATCGGCACCTTACCTCCCAAACCTCTTTGTGCCCGATGCAGCCATTTCCGTGCCATTTCTTCACCTTCAAGAACGGCAACGGCTAGAGCAAATATCCTCGCGATGCGGAAGAGTCTGTCACCCTCCGGTATGGTGAGCTTCTCATGAGAATCCCGCTTCCTCTGTAATGTTCTGAGGCTAATGCCCAAATAATCTGCAAACTCATTGTCCGTGAGATCCAAGGCCGCTTTCACGAGGCGGACTTTGGCATAGGGAATCCCTTTGCGAATAAGGGCATCAAAGGTCAACATTCCTCGATCTCTTTCTTTCGGATTCAGGTCCGCATCCTTCAACCCAAGTGTCCCGATAATTCTCTTCGTTATTTCTTCATTGTCAAAAACCAAAGCGGTGCTCATTTCCCACTCCTTCTCTATTATGGTAATTGTCTTTTGGCTTTATTTTAACGACAAATGACGCACAAGGCAAGGAAAAAGTCAGATTCTGTGCGCCCCCCTGTATCTTATTCTCTATGCAATCCATTGGTGGCATGTTTTCTTTCGGGACATAGTTTTCCATTACGCGCTTCTGCTGGCATATCGGCTTTTGTCATGGTATAGGAGCAGTAAATCATGATGACTCGTAAAAGGTCGAAAAGACCGTCATTGCGAAGCTGTAACCGCGAGTGAAACGCGGCGGTCAGCGACGGAGCAACCTCTTAATATCAACTTGTTACGAGCACGAGATTGCTTCGCGTCGCTCGCAATGACAGCTAAAAAGGTTTGTATAAGCCAATCCTGGAGGAGGTTGCCAACATGGAGGGAGTTGTGCCGGAGGGAAGGATTAAACCGGCGAAGGGCTACATCGTCTTTGACCCCGAACTCTGTACGGGCTGTCGCAGCTGTGAGGCGGTCTGTTCTTTTGTCAAGGAAGGTGCGGTGCGGCCGGAGCTGGCGCGCATCCAAGTGCAGCGGAATCCCTTTTTGGGAACGGTGGAGAATTTCCTGCCCAAACCCTGCCTGCAATGCGAAACCCCGCAGTGCATGCTTGCCTGTCCCGTGCCGGGGGCCATGTTTGTGGATGAGCAGACCGGGGCCCGCATGATCGAGGCAACGCTCTGTGAGAAGGGGTGCTCCAAATGCCGTGAGGCCTGCGGCGCCAACTTCGATCCCCCCCGCATCCTTTTTCACCCCGAAAAAGAGAGGCATATGAAGTGCGACCTCTGCGCCGGGGCGCCCGAGTGCGTCAAGTGGTGCCCCAACGGCGCCATCCGGTATGTCGGCCGCACGGAATTGGTGGAAAAGGGGGGGTACCGGCAAGACTTCATCGAGGCCTTTGCCAAGGATTTCGGACCGGACTTTGAACCCTGCGAGGGGCCCAAGTGGCAATACCGCGGACCCTGGTTAAAGGAGGAGTAAGACAATGCACGGGTGGGCGGGCCATATCCTGCGGATTGACCTCGGCACGGGACGGGTGAGTGAAGTGCCGACGGAGAACTATGTGCCGAAGTTTGTCGGCGGCTGGGGAGTCATGGCGAAGATCGCCTGGGATGAGCTTACCCCGGAGATCGGGGCCTTTGATCCGGAAAACAGGCTCATGTTCATGACCGGGCCCCTCACGGGCACCCTGGTGCCCGGTACGGGGCGCTGCGAGATCGGCACTGTCTCGCCCTTCAGCTACTCCTTTCACGGCCCCACGGAAGATTACGTGCGCTCGGGCATCGGCGGGCAATGGGCCCCGGAGCTTAAGTTTGCGGGCTTCGACGGAATCGTCGTGCAGGGCAAAGCCGACCATCCGGTGTGGCTTTCCATCACCGATCGACAGGTGGAGATCCGGGACGGCCGGAAACTCTGGGGTTTGGACACCTATGCAACTCAGGAGGCCATTTGGGGTGAATTGGGCTCCAAGAAGGTAAAGGTGATGTGCATCGGGCCCGGCGGGGAGCGGTTACTCCGCTTTGCCACGGTGGCGACGGACAACGGAAACCATGCCTCCGTGGGCGGCGTCGGCGCGGTCATGGGAGCGAAGAATCTCAAGGCGATCGCGGTCCGGGGGACCCGCGGGGTTACCGTTGCCGAGCCGGAGGCGCTCTATGAGCTGGCCTTTCGGATGCGCCGCAATTGGTCCCGGCCGGAAGCGCGCCCGCCCGACGGCCTGGTCATCAAGCACCGGCTGGGCCATGGCGGGCCCATCGATAAGGAGTTCCGGGAGTGGGAAAAGAAAAACACGTTGAAGGCCAAGGCCTGCTGGGGTTGTCCCATTGCCTGCCGGATGGTCTTTTCCGTGCCCGACGCCATCCGGTCGGGCATCTCGAATTGCTGTTCCGCCCTGTCCATACCGAACCGGGCCTGCCAAAGTTACTACGGAAGGTATACGAAGAACTATCTGAAGGTGGTGGGGCTGATGGACGGGGCCGGCATCAATACCCAGGAGCTCCACGGCATTGCCCACTGGCTGAAAGGTTGTTACGAAGCGGGATTGCTAAGCGAAGCAGATACGGGTATTTCCCTTCAAGACTACGGCAGCTACGAGTTTTTTGCAAGACTCTGCCGCACGGTCGTCCAGCGGGAGGGGTTTGGGGATATTTTAGCGGAAGGTTTGCAGCGGGCCTCCGCTGCTGTTGGAAAGGTGGGCAGGGAGTTTATCGACGATGTCAACCGCGGCTGCAAGGAGTCTTACCAGCCCCGGAGCTTTCCCACGTCCGCGCTGCTGGCTGCCTGTGAAAGCAGCGGCCGCCTGGCCCTCTACCATACCTGGGCCCTGCACATCCTGTCGAAGCACCACGCATACCCTGACGGACGGGGCTGGCTGAAAAATGAGGAGTGGGTGGGCCGCCTGCAGGAGGTCTTCGGCACCGACAAGGTGATCGACCATTCCGAGGCCGCCTTTTACGAACCCGATAAGGCCTACCTGGCAAAATGGACGGAAGACTACAAAACCGCCGGCGCCGGGTGCTTCATCCTCTGCGATACGGTGATGGCTGGTTTCTGGAGCTGGTATTCCAATGAACCCCATCGCGGGGTTTCTTCCGCGGAAAATGAAGCCCGGGCCTATTCCCTGGCCACGGGAGGGGAAATGGATCTAGCCGGCATGCTGCGGGTGGGCGAACGGGTGCGGAACGTGGAGCGGGCGGTCATGGTCCGGGAAGGGCGCCGCAGAGACGATGACGCCTTGGCCCCACACGTCTTTACTACCCCGGAAGCAGGCCGGGTTCCCGGACCCGAGGGACAGTGGATCGAGGTCAACCGGGCCCTCGACAGGCAGAAGTGGGAGAAGCTCAAGGATGCCTACTACGAGGCGCGGGGCTGGGACCCGGAGACGGGCATCCCGAGGCGCGCCAAGCTGGAGGAATTGGCCCTCAAGGATATTGCCGACGGCCTGAACTTGCTAAAAACAACCTGAGGATTACGATTTCTCCGGCAGGGTGAAGTAGAAACAGGCCCCCTCGTCCACTTTGCCTTCGGCCCAGACCCGGCCGCCGTGGCGGTGGACGATGCGCTGGACCAAGGCCAGGCCGATCCCCGTTCCTTTGTACTCTTCATCGCTGTGGAGACGCTGGAAGGCGCCGAAGAGCTTGTCATAGAATTTCATGTCGAAGCCGATGCCGTTGTCACGGATATAATAGACCGCCTCGTTGTTCTGGACATAGCTTCCCGCTTCGATCAGGGCCTTATCCCGGCCCTGGGTGAACTTGACGGCATTGCCCAACAGGTTGCCGTAGGCCTGACGGATCAGGGTACGATCTCCCGCAGCCGCCGGCATGCAACCGATCTTCAGGACTATCTCCCGGCCGGGATTGATGGTGAGCAGTTCCTGCCAGACTTCCCCGATCAGCTCCTCCATGTCGAGACTTCGCTTGGCCACTGTCTGCCGGCCGAGACGGGAAAAGGCCAGGAGATCATCGATGAGCTGGCCCATTGTCTCCACGTTGTCCTTGATCGACTGGAACCGCCGCCGGGTTTCTGCATCGAATCCCTCTCCCGCCTTCTTGAGGATCATTTGCACATAACCGTTAATGGCCCGGAGCGGCGCCCGGAGGTCATGGGAGACGGAATAGCTGAAGCTCTCCAGCTCCGTGTTTAGTTCCTCCAGCTGCGCGGCATGCTCCGCCTGGGACCGCTCGGTCTGCCTACGCTCGGTGATGTCGCGGAAGATAAGGACTGCACCTACGATCCTGCCGTCCGTGTCTCTTATCGGCGCAGCGCTGTCGTCAATGGGCACCTCTGTTCCGTCCCTTCTGACCAGAAGCGTGTGATTGGCCAGCCCGACGATGACTCCTTCCCGGAACACCCGGGCCACAGGATTTTCGACTGCACCGCGGCTTTCTTCATTGATAATATGAAAGACGTCCTGTACCGGTTTCTGGGCAGCTTCAGGGAGGGTCCAACCGGTGAGGGTCTCGGTGACGGCATTCAGGAAGATGATCCGGCCTTCCGTGTCGGTGGCAATCACGGCATCGCCGATACTCGCCAGGGTGACGCGGAACCATTCGCGCTGCCGGTACAGCTCCTCCTCGGCCCGCTTGCGCTCGTCAATCTCCCGCTCGAGGTCCGCCTTGGACGCCGTCACGGCCTTCAGGTCCCTGGTCATCCGGTTGAAGGCCTGGGATAACTCCCCGATTTCGTCGTTCTTCCTTTCGGCGATGGTATGATCAAGATTGCCGGAGCCGATGACGGCGGCGCTGGACCTCAAGGCAACTATGGATTTCAGGATGCGACGGTAGGTAAGCAGATAGCTGGCCAGCAGGAATAGGCCGAACAAACCCACGATGAGATACATGAGGATGGTTCTTGTATCTGTCAGCTGTTCCCGCTGTTGGTCCAACAGCTGCGACAAGCGTAAGGCATCTGTCGCCAGGGCCTGGCTTTGGACCGCCATGCGGCTCCAGGAGATCTTGAGGAAGGCGGGATCAAAGGCTGTGTCCTGATCTTGGGACCCACGCACCGGGGCCGAGGAAACGCTGTCGAACACCGCTTTCATCCGGTTTTCATTGGCCCGGATATTGGCGGCCAGGGCCTGCAGCTCGGGATTTTCCACATTCAGGGCGGCCACTTGCCCGGAAAACGCGGCAAACCTGGATTGCCAGCGCTTGAGTTGCTGGCTTTCGCGGTAAATCAGGTAATCGTTGGACAGATAGCCAAGCTCGCCTGCCCCCTGGGCGATGCCGGCGGCAATTCTTTCCTGCTTGCCGACCTTCTGGGCCAGTTGATGCGTTATGATCGCCGAGGCCGCGGCCATGATCAGGATGAGGCTGAACAGCACCATGGTGACGATGAATTGCGTTTTGATTCTCATTGGTTTCTCTTCAGCGAATGATGTTGACCGCCTCGGGTTTTATCGCCTTGAGAGCAGCCTCATAAATATAGTTTAAAAAGTCCGGTATCTGCTTTTCCCGGGTAAGTTTGTGACTTATCATCCACCGCGCCTCGTCTTCCAAAGCGACAATGAGCGACTGGTCAAGCAAAACCGAAAAATTGTAGTCCGGCCAGACATCCGCCATATAGGCCTTATCATAATGCAATTTTTTCTGAATGATAGCTTTGGCCGCCTCGGGATGATTGATAAGATAGCTTTCCGCTTGCACCAGGGCCTTCAAGAGTCCCGTCATCCCTTGCGGCTTCTGCGGGGTAGCGAACCGGTCCGTGCACATGAGGAGTGTGTAAGACGGCTGGTGTTCTTGCGTTTTCCAGACAACTATCCCCTTACCCAACCGTTCCCTGATCCGGCTGACATAGGGCTGCCAGGCACTGACGGCATCGACCTTCCCGCTCGCCAGGGCCTCCACGGACTGGTTAACAGGGACGTTTACCAGCGTCACTTCGGAATCAGCTATGCCCCGTAGATTCAGAAATCTGTCGAGCGAAAATTCGGGTCTCGAGTTCAGGGGTACGCCGATCTTCTTCCCCTTAAGGTCGGCAATGCTCTTGATTTTCCTGTCACCTCTGGCCACAAGATATTCCACAGATGACCTATTAATGACGCCAAGGGTGCGGATGTCTTTCCGGGAAAAAGCTTTACCCGCAAAGGCAAATTCAGACCCGGTGGCTATCTCGACTTCATTTTTCAGCACTCCATCGACGGCCGCCAGGCCTGAGGGGTAAATTTTATGGGTAACAGAAAGACCATGACGGGTGAAATAGCCCTGATCCAGGGCAAGCAAGATAAGGGAGTTTACTTCGCTGGTGGTCGTGCCAATCGTGAGGGAGGCAAGCGGCCCCGACCTTGCCCCATCTCCTGCCGGAGAACCTAAAACTAAGCCGGGTGCCGTGAATATTGCCGCCAGGAGAAGGATTGCCCTCGCAAGAGTTTTATTCTTCATTTAATCCGTTACGATCCAAAATTAAGGTAACAAGGTAGTCCTTGTGATGGCTATCATATCCGGGCCGATAAGAAAAGAAAAGAATGAGATTTTACCTGCATCCCGATAACCCGATAAGGCAATCAACCGCTTATTTAGATTAATCAGTTATCCTGTGCTTCAGTTGGCTGGTGTGGCAAAGCGATAGAAGTTGCGGTTCGGGATAGTGTCCAGGGCCTGTAAATTCCCGAAGCCTGTCCTTCCCCAGTCCGTAACCCTGGGCTTGTCATCAATTTCAAATCTGGCCCGGACCGTCCAAAGATATTTCGCTGCCGGCTCCAGGGGACTTTCCACCCTGTGGAAAGGGGCGGGAAGCCCGTGGCGTTCATAAATCAGTCCCACTGGCTGATCCTGCTTGCCTGCCCGCCAGATTCTCAGGTCGTAGGTTACCCGGCTGATGCGGTTTGCCTGTTTTTCCTGGTCCGCTTCCGGTCGCGGCGGAGGTGGAAATGATTCCCATTTTAAGGTGGGCTGCCATGAGTCCACTTCGACAAACGCCATTCCGGAGGTGAAAAAACCCTGGCGAACCTGCGGGTATCGGGGTTGGAGGCCAATAACTGGCGCTGCACAACCTGCCAGCAGGTAAGTAACGAGAGGTACCAAGAGAACTGGTGAGTTTTTGCGCTTCATTGCGTTCCTGTTCCCGGTGGCAGGCGCTGCTTATTTTTCCGCAGCAGATCCCATCTCTTTTTGATATCATCCTTTACGGGAGACACGGGAGACCGATAAAGCAAAAAAAGTTCTTCCACGATCTTTTCGGCAAGGGCCTGATAAGCCCGGTCCAGTTCTTCACAAAGCGGCTGGCCATTGGCGGCGGCCCACTCGAAAAAGGTGTGCTCGCCCCCACGGTACTTAAACGAAGTCTCGTAGAGCTCTCCTCCGTCAGAAGTCCGTACGACCCGTACCCGTGAATCCAGGGCAAAATTGAGCAAGGGATTTACATCCCATGGTCCGGCCAGGCCAAAGCTCGTGATGGCTACCTCCACTACCGTATCGATTCCTTTTGCCGCTAGGGAACGATAGTCAATTTTCTCTTCCGGGCTCTCCGGTCCCTTGTCCGGCAAAACCACCAGATGCTGGCGGGCTTGGTTCTGTGCCGCCCGCACGACACGATCAAGCATTGTTTCCTGCATTTTCAAACTGACGAGGGCGTTCTTGAGGACGGCTTCCGTTTCACTTACCTTGGCAGCCGATTCCGCATGAACAGCGCCGGAGACAGTGCCGGCAAGTCCGCCAATCGTTCCGGCGGTGACGGAAAAGGCCAGAAGGATGATCGCTCCCGCACCACCGCCTCCGCCGCCGCTCAGCGGCGCCGCCGCCCCGGCCGCGGCCCAGTTGGCCGCCCTTCTTCCGGCTCCGGCGAGCCGTCCTTTGGCCGGTACCCGGAAGTCAGGGTTGGGCAAAAATTGCGCCGGTACAACTCCGATCACCCCAAACTTGGCCCGCAACTCTTCGGATGGCGGAGGCGGCACGGTGGTCGGCCAGGAGACGCAACCTGTCTGCATGAGCAGGGCGATGATGCAGAGCAAGGCGATGATGGAACGATGTCGTGGCAACATGTTAGTCAACCATGCCGATTAGCGGAAGGCATCAAACGGGCAAGCGGCCCTGACCTTCCCCAATCTCCTGCCGGAGGGCCAAAACTAAACCAGGTGCCATGGAAATTGCCGCCAGGAAAAGGATTGCCCTCGCAAGGTTGTTAGAATATCACATCAATACAGATACTTAAAACATAAAACGTAACACGTAACACGTCTCGCAAAATGCCTTTTTCGACTTTTTACGAATTCATCACGTTTAGTCGGCTAAACTTTTCTTGATGAGCGGGACCTGGCTTTCAAAGGATTTTACGAACCTCAGGAAATCTTTTTCGGCCTCGTCGCCATATACTCTCGCCAGACGCATCCTATATTTCTTTGCCCGCTCGATGTACTCCTTGTCTTCCGAGGCTTTCCTGATAGCGGCGAGCAAGACCTTCTTCGGCTCCGGATGCAGCCCCGGCGGGGCAACCATAAAACGGCGGCCGGAAAATCGGAAAGCCAGATCGGGAAACCCCAGTTCCTTGATGCTCACTGCTCCCGGAAATTCGCTGGTCTCGGTAAAATTGATGAGCGGCCTGATCTCCTTTGCTTCGATCAAGGTTATGACCGAATCCTCATCGGCCATGCCCAGCTGCACATCTCCCCTTATCAGGGCGTTCATGCTTTCCACGGTTGAGGGAAAGGGGACGAGTTTAAATTTGAGCCCCATTGTATCCTGCATGATAATCGCCGCGGCATGGTTAAACCGTCCGTAGGTGCCTACGGCCATCTTTATCGGACCCTTCTTCAAAGTTTCCAGGACTTCGCCCCAGCTTTTAAAGCCATTTTTTGCCGTGACCAGTGTTTTGACCGTGGTATTGCCCAGGAGAAGAAAAGAGGCCTTGGTAAAATTGAACTCCGATTTGCCGTCACTGTTCAGGAGTACATCGATGACCGCCCCGGTGCCAAAGGTTCCCAAGGCGTATCCGTTTGACTTGGAATTGAAGAGGAGGCTGTAGCCTTTACGGCCGGCGGCAGCTGGCTCGTTCCTTAAGTGGATGTCGCCTCCTCTGGCTCCCGGACAAAGTTCTTTGAGGTATTTTGCCACGAAAGGGGTGAAGGTGCGCAGCCAGGTATCATATCCACTGGCCACGGAGTAGGGAATGATCATCGTGATTTTCTCCGCCGGATAGATGTCCTTGGCCTTTGCCCAAAGAGATGCCGGACGTTGGCCGGGGCCAAGGGCAAATAAACCGGCAGCTATGCCGGTGGCCTTCAGAAACTCCCGCCGCCCGATGGACCGCCGTTTCCCTGAATCCTCTCTTTTCATATGCATCCTCCTCGTGATTTCTGCCAAAAAAGCTGGCTCCCCTCAATCCATAGTCATACCGCCGTTGCCATCAAGAATTTCGCCGATTTACCCTCCCCTTATTTTACCTCATTTTTCATAAGGATAAGTGAAAGGTGTGTCAAGAAATAAATGACAAGGGAACTCGTCTTGTGTATATAGAGGTTAAAACAATCTGAGTTGTCACCAGGGAGGTTTCTATGGGAAATATGGACAAGAAGGCTATGGATGCTACTGTCTTGATCACCGGCGCCAATGGCTTCATTGGCTCCCACACCGTTCTTTTACTGGAATCTTTGGGCTACCGTGTGGTTCCCCTAGATGTCGTGCCCAGGTCGAAGGAGCTTTCACTCCTTCCCGTGAAGACGGCGACGCAGCTCCTGGATGTGGCCGATTTTGCCTCTGTCAACAGCCTCTGTAAAAAAGAGGAGGTAACGCACATCATCCACTTTGCCTTTCCTTCCCGTAAGGAGGACACGGAGGTGTTGAGTTTCTATCTCCAAGCGATGCGCAACATCCTGGATACGGCTAAAGAGACGGGCGTCCAGCGGGTGGTTTTTTCCAGCTCCGGTGCAGTCTACGGTCAGCTCAAGAAAGAAGACCACAGTCTCATTAAAGAAGACGATCTCGTGGCTATCTATCCGGCCTACATATATCGCGCGGCTAAGATCCTGGGAGAGTGGGTCGGGGACTTCTATGTCCAACACCAGGGGATCAGTTTTGTGGCCCTGAGATTTTCCTCCGTTTATGGCCCGGGCCTCTGGCGGGGCCTGGGAGAGACCCTCAAGCAGGGGATTTTGGGAAGAGAATGCCGGCCCTTTCTCACCCGGTCGCTGGATGACCCGATCTATGTCGCCGATGTCGCCCGAGCCGTCCATTTAGCTTGTTTCTGCGAAAAACCCCTGAGCCGGGCCTATAATATCGCCTCGGACAAACACTATGACGAAGAGGACCTGGCCCGGGCGATACGCAAGCATCTGCCGGAATGCTCTTTTACGATCGGCAGGAATCCCGATCGGGTAGCCGCGCCGCACCGGCAGCGGGGTCTCCTGGATGTGACGCTCGCCCGGGAGGAACTGGGGTGGGTGCCGGAATACGATCTCGACCAAGGGATCGCCGCCCTGGTAGAATGGCTGAGGAGCGTCAAGGATCAGCTGTCTTAAGAATTCAGCATGACGAGCTTCCACTGGGTGTACCACGGCAAATCATAGCTTCTAATCGCGGCGACGCACTCGCGCGGAACGAAAAGCTAACCGGCGCGCAGCTTTTTCGCGCGCCCGGCTGAGCGACTGGTTGGGCAAGATTTTGGAACTAATTTGATTTCCAGATGGCAACCGACAGCTTGGGCATACTTCTTGAGAGTAGTCAGGGATGGAGCATGCTTTCTCGCAGATTCCAAGCGAGAAATCGCGCTTTTTGTTGTTCCCATCAATTCCGCAACCGCCTCTTGCGTGAGACCGGACTTGGAACGCGCTGCCAGCATCTCGCGGATAAGGCCATACTCCTCTTCCAAGTCTTCGTATGCTTTGCGGAATCCTTCCCGTTTTTCGGCATTCTTTAGAAATGCCTTGTGGTCATGGTAAACAGGTTCGTATTTCAATTCAGCCATTCTGTACCTCCTTCATCCTTTTTCGGGCTATCCGCAATTCCTGCTCCGGGGTATCTTTTGTTTTCTTGACGAACGCGTGGAGTATCACAATGCGCTGACCAACGACAAAACAGTAAAATGCCCGTCCGATACCTTCCCGCCCTTGTAGCCTTAATTCGAAAAGCCCGCCTCCCATAGCTCGCGAGTGCGGCATGCGCAGATTCGGCCCGAACTCCATTAGCAGTTCCAAAATCCGTGCATAATCGGCCAATATGCCGACAGGCCATCGTTCGATCTCAACTTTAACGCGAGAATGAAAATAGCCGATAGAGTAGCTCATGGTTCGCGAAGGTTAGCATATATGCTAACAGGGGTCAACTGCATTTTGGAAGCAACAATTAAGGATGGTGTCCCTCAAGCTTGTGGCAGCGGGGTCTCCTGGATGTGATGCTCGCCCGGGAGGAACTGGGGTGGGTGCCGGAGTACGACATCGACCAAGGGATCACCGCCCTGGTAGAATGGCTGAGGAGCGTCAAGAGTCGTCTGTCGTAGGGATTCACCATGACGAGCTTCCACTGGGTGCCCCATGGCGAATCATACGGTTGCAGGGCAGATTTGTGGATCATCCGGTGGCAGCAGCCTTCATGATAAAAAATGGGACGAGTCGTTGTTGACCGCTTATGTTCACCTACAAGTCCACAGACTAAATGAATACTTGGTGATGAAGATTTGTGGTCGAAAGAATGGATAAATTTCTCCAGGGCTCTATGCGTCATGTATCTGCCATGTAACAACGCGCGGTTGCTAAATTTCTAAGAGAAGGGTCCCCTAATTGGAATGGAACTGAATTTCATAAATTAAGCTCACGGAAAGAACATGCCACAACGATACGGGATTGATTCATCGCTTGGAATATGGTCGAGGAACCTATACGCAAATGAAGCGTTGGTTTCACGATCTGCAATGTCCATATTTGTATTTGAGAGCCCTAAACCAACCAGCTTTATCCCGTCTTCATACTTCCGATATTCCATAATAAGATCGGCGTCCACTTTGCCGTGTAATCGATAAATAGCCACAAGAAAATGATATTTTTCAAAGCCATCCCAGGCGATAGCTTCATCATAACTGACAAATCGCCACACAATTCTTTTTGAATCAAAAGCGCCGTTAAAATCGTCACCTTTAATAATCGAACGGATTTTGTCCCAATCTTGCGTAGTCATATTTTTCTTAAACTTATCGCTCATGTATTTCATAAGATCATCAAGTTGGCTTGAGATGATAATCTTAATAATTTGTTCCTCAAATTGCTTCGCTGCTTCTGCGGTTTTCATATTTATTGTCCGGCAAAATACAGATCCGTTTTCGTATTGAGTTACACCTAAATGATTGGAACTAACGCAAGCTGTTAAAAAAGAAATTAACACAGTTAATAAAGTTATTCTGCTGATCTTCATTGATTAAGCCTTTTGAAATCCCATATTGACCTATCATCATTTCTGTTGGTTTCGATAAGAAACCTACATCAATCACATTGATATGTCTAACATTTCTTTCAGGAAGGAGTTGGTGTTCCTTGACCTAAGTATTTTGCAATAAGGAATCAGATTTCGTCAGCAGTGAACGCTAGCCGCTCCATTTCACGAAGAAAATCCCGGGACTGTTTCAGAATTTCCTGGATTTCCTCCTGATCAAACGTCACCAGTGGGCGGTAATCAACCTTCTGCCTGTTGTCGAACAACCAGTCGAAATGCTTTCCCCACATGGGATCAAGTTTATTCGACTTCACGTAATCACGGTGAAGGGAAGCCCGGACTTCCTTGTGTGACCTGAAAGATCGGTTATCCTTAAGGAGAACAGCGGAAAAAGCATGAAAACAACAGAAATAAGCATCCCTTACCGCAACCTGAAGCCGTCCTGCAGAAGCATTTTCAAAGGCTGAAGCTAGGTCGTCGCGGGCCTTTTCCATCCAATAAGCGATGATGTTATTCTCAGTCATGCAACGAGAGCCCCATCTCGCATAATATGTTCATAAACCGGAAATTCAAGGAAAATCCCACCATTCCACTCCTCATGGGTGGCAAAGAGAGGACTGAATATCACATCATATTCCATGCCGACTTCGAACAACTTGTCGACAATTGCCTTTTCTTCCCGCCAGTGGAGCGGGCGTGCGGTAACCATCAGCAAGTCAATGTCTGAACTATCATCGCTAGAGCCTCTGGATTTGGAGCCGAAAAGAATGACGGTTTCAAGGGGATACAAGGCCTTCAACACCTTCACGGCTGTTGTGATGGCGCCGTACTCATTTTCCGGCAAGGAGATGTTTTTCAGTTCCTTCACAAAGGACTCCTGATGTCAGGTTGAAAGTGTCTGAAATCTACATCAATGGTATTGATATGTCTATCAGTTCTTTTAGAAGGAGAGTTTATCGGGATTAGATAAGTTTCAATTCCTCAAGGCCGGCGGCGATGTCTTGCAGATCCAGAAGCTCCAGCCTGGCCCGGGTCGGGATGCCTGTTAGGGGGTCCCAGCCCCGTTCCCGATAGTAGGCGTCCTTCAAGGTCTCCCATTTGTCCCGGTCCAAAGACCTGTTTACTTCCAGCCAATGCCCGTCCGGACCCGGGACCTGGCCCTTCTCCGCGGCTGCTGGAGAGAAACAGTAATCAGCCAGCGTATCGTCGGCTCTCCGGCGTCCCTCCCGGACCATGATCGCCCGCTCGACATTCCGCACCCGCTCTCCTATCCGCAGCATGCCCTCTCTGTCCATGTCCACGCCGGTGGCCAGGGAGAAGGCCCGGGCTTCGTTTTCCGGAGCAGGTTCCCGGAAATTCGGTTCCTGGGAGTACCAGCTCCAGAAGTTGCCCATGACGGAATCACAAAGGATGAAACAACCGGCGCCGGCTGTCTTATAATCCTCGGTCCATTTCGCCAGGTAGGCCTTGTCGGGTTGATAAACGCCGGCATCGGAGTGGTCGATCACCTTGTCGGTGCCGAAGAGTTCCGTGAGCCGGCTCACCCAGGCTTCATTGCTCAGCCATCCCCGTCCTTCCGGCTCCTCGCAATGCTTCAGGAGGACCCTTGCAGCCCAGGTATGGGCCAGGGTCAGCCGCGCACTGCTCCCAAAGGCGGCCACCAAGGCGGATGTGGGGAGGAGGCGGGGATGGTAAACCTCGGGAAAGCCGCGATTGACGTCGTCAATGAACTCCTCTCCCACCTTCCCCAGGGAGGCCGAGGCCCGGCGCACCCCTTCCGCCAGGAGGTCTCCGAAGCCCTCCCGCCGGACGATCTTCCCGATGAGCCTCTCGAAGCATTCGTAGCTCCCGTAATCTTGCAGGGAGATCCCCGTTTCCTCTTCCCGGAGATACCCCGCCTTGTAGCAGCCGCTGAGCCACTTGATAATCGTCTCGATCTCCTGGCAATTGATCCCCTGGCTGTCGAGGAGTCCCACCACCTTGGCATAGTTCTTCGTATACCGGCCGTAGTAGTCGCGGCTTGCCTTGCGAAACCGCGAGATGCCGCTGCACATGTTGGCAATCCCCGACCTTATCCCCTCGGGTACGGAAAATACGGATTGGCAGGCGATGGGGCATCCCCAGCAGGCCTTGGCCTTGACCGTATCCTTTTTCCAGTGCTCGATGATCTTCTCCCGCTCGTCCCGCGTCCGCACCCGGCCGCCGCCGCCCACCCGGTGCTGGGTGACGCCGTAGAGGCTGAAGGGAGGCCGCGCCTCGGGTTGGAGCCGCAGGCGGTGCATCGCAAAGGCGAGTTCATAGAGTTCCTCGGGACGGGCCACGGAAACGCCCCCTGTTCCCAGCACCGCAATGGCCTTGAGGTTTTTCGACCCCATGACCGTGCCCGTGCCGCCCGTAGCCGAGTGGTGTCCGTTGTCCGTGGCGATCGTGGCAAAACGGACCAGCCTTTCCCCGGCGGGCCCGATGCACATCACCTTGACCTTTTTGGAACCCAGCTCACGCCAGATGGCCTCCTGGGTCGCATAGGTGTCGAGACCCCAGAGGTTCCTGCCATCCCGGATCTCCGCTTTTCCGTCCTGGATGTAAAGCCATACCGGTTCTTCCGCCTTCCCTTGGATGACCAGGCCGTCGAAGCCAGCAAACTTCAACTCCGGGGGCCACTGCCCGCCAATCCCCGAGCGGATGTAATCCTCCGTCGGTCCCCGGAAAGAGTAAGTGAAGGGGGAGATGGTGGCCACCTCGGCCCGGCCCGTGCCCGGCACGAGGGTCCCCGTGAGCGGACCGGTCATGATCATGATCCGGTTTTCGGGATCAAAGGCGCCGATGTTCGGGGGAAGCTCGTCCCAGGCGATCTTCGCCATGACCCCCCAGCCGCCTGCCAGCCTGGGCACGTAGTCCGAGGTCGCCACTTCGCTTATCCGTCTTGCCGTCAGGTCCACGCGCAGGATCTTGCCCACCCAACCGTGCATTCCTTATTCCTCCTCGAGCCAGGGACCCCGGTATTGCCACTTGGCACCCTGGAATAATTCGTAGGTGGGCCCGAAGTCCTTAGTAAAGGCTTCGGTAAAGCTGCGGCGGTAGCTTCCCCCTCCCTCCACCAGTTTGGTGCGGTTGATATAGCGGAGCGCGCCGTTCGGGCACCATTTGACGCAGGCCGGCGTACCGGAACAGAGGTCGCACTTCAGGGGCGTTTTTTTATCGGGATGGAGGATGATGCGGGGCGGGTCAAAGTAAGAACCGCAGGCATCCCGGCATGTTGTGCAGCCCGTAGGACAGAGGTGCCCATGGATCACCCGGGCGCCCGTTTTTTCATCTACCTGCATGGCGCCTTCCACCGGACAGGCGAGCATGCATTGCGGGATCTCGCATTGCAGGCAAGGCTTGGGCTGGAAATTATCGACCGTGCCGAGGAAGGGATTCCGGTGCACCTGGATCCTCGATAAGGATGGCCTGATGCTGCCCTCCTTGACAAAGGAGCAGCTGGCCTCGCAGACGTGACAACCCGTGCAGAGTTCCGGATCGTAGACCAGGTAGCCCTTGGCGGGGGTGATTCTTCCTCTCCCGATCTTTTCTTCCTGCAAAGGTGCTGTCATGCTCTTACCTCTCTGCGCCGTATGTTCCACGGCTGGGGCGTGGATTGATGATTTTTTTGGTGAGAAGTTGCTTCTTGTGGGCCGAGTGTAAGGAAGGGCCGGTTGTTTGTCAAGAAAAATTGGCCCAAAAAATGGCCGTAAAAGCCGGCCCTGCTTTTCCGAATAATTGCTTGACATAGGGCCTTGATTCTGGTTTTCCTTTCCGTAACAATGTCTGAAGCGTACTTTTTCATGAAGGAGGGGGGAGATGATGTCGCTAAAGAATATTCGCAGAAGGTGTGGTGGTTCCTGCCTGGCCCTTGGCCGCCTAATCCTGGCGGTGGCCATCCTGCTTGCGGCCGTCGGCACGGCGGTTGCCGCCGGCAAGCCGCTGACCGTGGCCGAGATTGCCCTTTATCAGGGACCGGACCGGGAAAAGCTGCTGATGGAAGGGGCCAGGAAAGAAGGGCAGATCACCCTCTATCACTCCCACGTCCACTTTAAGATCGTCGCGCAGGAATTCGAAAAGAAATACCCTTTTCTCAAGGTTGCGGAATGGCGCAGCGACGGGAAGGATCTCTTTGCCCGGGTCATGGAAGAGTATGCCGCCGGGCGTCACCTGGTCGATATGGTAAATACCACGGACTTAATGGTTTTTCTCCGCCGGGAAGGCATCCTGCAGGATTATTATTCGCCCCACCTGTCCTCTTATGGAGACGAATACAAGGCCAAGGGGAAAGCCGGCGTCACCTATATGGCGACGATTTTGAATTATATCGGCCTGGGATTTAACACGGAGCGCATCCCCCGGGCCGAGGCGCCCAAGAGCCTGAAGGATCTGCTCGATCCCCGCTGGAAAGGCAAGATGTCCATTACCCCCAATAATACGGGCATCCAGTGGGTCGGCAACGCCCTGGAGGTGATGGGGAGTGACTTTCTGGAAAAACTGAGCCGCCAGGAAGTGAAGGTCCAGAACATGTCCGGAGGCGCACTCCTGGGTCTGGTTGGCTCCGGAGAAGTGCCGCTTTCCCCCACCATCTTCGACGACACGGTCGTCGTGGCCAAGAGGAAGGGGGCCCCGGTGGAGTGGCGGGCCCTGGAACCGGTGGTAACCTTCGTTCATTCCCTGGGGATAACCGTCAAGGCTCCCCACCCCCATGCGGCGATGCTTTTCCTCGACTTCGTCCACTCCCGGGAAGGACAACAGATCATGATGAAGGCGGGGATAGGCTCCCCGCGGACCGATATGTCCTCCCCGGAAACGCGGTTCAAGAAGACAATCTTCCGGACAAAATACGGACCCGAGGAGTTTGAGAAAAAATTCGCCGAATGGGACAAGCTGCTGAGAACGCGCTTCCTGAGAGGGAAGTAGCGGGGAACCATGCATGTTCTCCAGGAAGCCCGGGAGTAACTCCGGGGATAGGCAAATTGACAATGGAAGGGAGCGGGTATGCCATACGTAGACGAGCATGGAATACGCATCTGGTACGAAGAATTCGGAAAGGGCGAGCCGCTCCTGATGACCAACCCGACCGGCTGGCCCGGGTCCGTCTGGAACCTCGAACAAGTCGGGCCGCTCAGTCAGCACTATCGGGTCATTACGTACGATCCCCGGGGAGTTGGACGCTCGGATAAGCCCGATCACGATTATACCACGTCGCTCTTCGCGGATGATGCGCTGGGCTTGCTCCACGCCCTAGACGCCGTACCCGCTCACGTCTTCGGATTTTCCCTCGGCGGGCGCATGGCCCAGATCATGGCCCTCAAGGAACCCAAGGCATTCCGGTCTCTCGTATTGGCAGGATCAGACGCGGGTGGCGGGATAGCCAGGGATGGGATTCCCTTTCGCGTGGCGGCCGCGCTGGTAGAACACCCGTACAACGTGGACTTCTGGCTGGACCATCTTCTGGCGGAGCATCCTTTTTCCCCCCAGTTCCGTGCCCTGCACCCCGAGAAAATCCAGCGCCTCGCCGAGACGATCGCCGCAAACCAGCCACCGCCAAAACTCTATTTACGCCATGTCCAGGCACGGGGTAAACACGACACGAGCGGCCGCCTTGGTGACATTCTGGTACCCACGCTCGTGATGGTGGGTGAGAAGGATATAGCGCCGGGCAGCAACCACGTTCAGGCAGCACGTGATCTCGCGGCAAAGATACCCAATGCGGAATTGGTTCTCGTTGACGCCTGCCATCTGTTTCCCTGGGAGATCCCCGAGGAAACGAACCGCCTGCTCCTTGAATTCCTCGGTCGTCACTCCGGGCACTCTTAGTCAATGGTAACCGGCAATTTTCCTTACCCGATGACGCCATCGATGATCAGTTGCGTAATGTCTTCCTCCGTCATGCCGAGCACCTTTTGCAGGACGTAATCCGTATGTTCTCCCAGTAACGGGGCGTGCCGGCTGAGCGGCTGCGGGGCGCCCCGTAAGATAAAGCCCCACCCTTCGCCCTGCGACTTTCCCGTTTCCGGATGGTCAATCTCGATCCAGTACCCTCTTTGCCGCAATTGAGGATCACGCTCCAGCAAGTCGGCGACGTTTTGCACCTTGCCGGCCGCCAATCCTGCTGTCTGCAGCAGTTCCATCACTTCGTCCGGCTTCCGGCTGCTGGTCCACTCTTCCACGATCCGGTCCAGGGCTTCCACATTCTCCAGCCGTCCGGGAAGGGTGGCGAACCGTTCATCATCTCCCAGGTCCGGCCGCTCTATCGCTTTGCAGAATATACGCCACTCCTCATCGGTAAACAGGGTAATCGCACACCACGCGTCCTCACCCTGGCAGGGGTACACCCCGTGGGGCGCCGCAGAGGCGGAGCGGTTTCCGATGCGTTCCTGACAGCGGCCATTGGCCAGGTAATCGAAGATTCCCGTCTCGGTGAAGCAGACCGTTGATTCAAACTGAGAAAGTTCAATGTGCTGCCCCCGGCCCGTTTGCTCCCGCTCATAGAGGGCGGAAAGCAAGGCAATCATGGCATGAAAGGGGTTGCAACTGACATCGGGATAGGAAAATACGCAGGGACAGATGGGGTCGTTTCCGGCTGTACCGGACATGTAGTTGAAGCCGCTGATCGCCAGCAAGTTCCAACTGGTCGCCCGATGATGGCGATAGACGCCTCCCTTGCCCATCGTCGGCATATTGAGCACGATAATATCGGGCTTCACCTTGACAAGTTCATCATAGCTGAAACCCCATTTTTCCATCACATGGGGAGCGAAATTGTCCATGACAACATCGCTGACCGCAATCAGCCTTTTGGCGATTTCAATGCCCTGGGGATTTTCCAAATCGAGCATGACGGATAATTTGTTGGTGCCATAGCGGTTAAACATGTTTCCCTGATTGAGACTCGTGGGGTCTACGGAGCCATGGCCCGGTTGCCTGCTGCTGGCGTGCGTCCGCAGATGGGCTTCGCTTTCGATCAAGATGACCTCCGCCCCGTAATCGGAAAACAGCTTGCCGGCAAGCGGTCCGGCCACGAAATATCCGAATTCCAGAACCCGGAGCCCTGCCAGAGGTAATTGCTCTTCCATCTTTGCTTCTCCACCAACCTTTGCCAAACCGGGGTTTCTTTAAATCACTCCCGCGTCTGCCAAACGGATCACTTGTTCGCGGCTCAATCCCAATTCCTCTTCATAGATGCTCTCATTGTGCTCGCCGATTAAGGGGGCCCGTCGCATTGCTTGCCCCGGTGCGAGGGAACTCCGGAACGGGGGACCTAAGTATTCCAGGGTCTCCCCCAATTCGGGGTGTTCGACGGGCATAAAGTAGTTGCGCGCCCGCAATTGTTTGCTGGCCGCTACCTCCGGGATGGTATAGGCGGGACCGATCTCGAAGCCCCGTTTCTGGCCATCTTCATAAAGCTCCTGCTTGCCGTGCCTCAGCAAAAATTGGCAGAACACAGCATCGATTTTCCGGACATTCTCCGGCACCTGCCGGAACCAGGGGTCTTTCCACTCCTCTCCTTTCAGCTCTTCCGCCAGGCCATCCCGGTCCAACCACCTGATAAAGTCATCCCAGCGCTGCAACCGGAGACGAAAATCAATATAACCGTCTTTGCAGGGAAAGACCCCGTTTGCCGCCTCGGCATGCCAATTCCACGCCCGACCCGTCATCTTGCCCGTCCGCTCGTATAGCGGCACCGTCACCATGAGGGTGACGGGAACGGAAGCATGCATGGAGACATCGATATGCCTGCCTTGGCCGGTCTTTGTTCTCTGGTATAACGCCATGAGGATTCCCGTGGTCGCCTGGACCGAGGCCATATGATAGGCCTGGGAACCGCCGAGCTTTTCCGGGGCCTTCCCAGGCCAGCCGCAGTTGTTGAGCAATCCCCCCAGGGCGTTTCCCACAAGGTCGGAGGCCTGATAGTTTTTCCAGGGGCCTTCCTGCCCGAAAGGGGTGAGGGAAGCAAAAATCAGGCGGGGATTCAGGGATGACAGAGCGCTCCAGCCGATTCCCTCTTCCTCCATGGCGCCGGGTGGGGAGGTCTCCACAACGATATCCGCCGTGGCGGCAAGTCTTTTAAAAAGCTCGCGGCCCTCTGGCGTTTGCAGGTTAAGGGTAATGCCCCTTTTATTGGCATTGAAATGAAACCAGAAGAGACTCTTTTCCCGATGGGGCTCGTCTTTATAGAAAGGACCGATGTCTCTGCTCCCGTCACCCCCGGGAGGCTCCACCTTGATGACATCCGCCCCCAGCCCCGCCAGCATTTTCGTACAGTAAAGGCCCATCCCATCGGCCAGGTCCAAAACCCGTATGCCCCGCAGCGGGCCGGTCGTTACATCATCCGTCATGCCTTTGTTACCCTATAAAAAGATTGATAAAGTATTGCTATTTCGCGGTGGGAGCATATGAAAAAAGATTGTGTGTGTCAATTGAATATATACCGAGGTGTTGTCCATTATTGAAGTCATCAACAGAGCCCAATTTGATTTTGTAGCAGCTTTCAAACTGAACTGCTTTACCAAAAATACGTTGCTGGCTAATTCTGCTACCTACCAAGAGTGACATGCCTCGTTTATGAACTTCAACCATTTGAGGTTGGAAAAGAGCAAAGCTAAACATCAACCAATAGTATTGCTAAGCTGCTTGCATGGGCTTAGTTAGGTCTCATCTATAGCTCTTAACAACTGCTTCAAAAAGGCAAAATACCTTTCTTCGATATCTCCTGGCTTTAGGTGTGAAAAAACGTATTCCTTGAAATTAGTAATGATAATATTCTGATCGTCTCGTTCCAAATCCGATATGTTCAACCACTGTTTAACGGTTTCTAGCCTACCACAATCCCTGTTCAAGGAAGGCAGTTCCTTACCCTTAAGTATTTCGTTATCTCTGATGGATTCTGACAAGGCCCTTCCTAAAACAAGACTCTTAACGAAATCCTCGCTGGTCATATTCCCTGAGCCCAGTATCTCTGAGTATCTGAGCCATTTACCCACACCCTTGTAACGCTTCTGATACTGAATGGCGACTGGGTCGTCATCGCTTATGACGATAAATTTTCGGTTGGCAAGATCCAAGGTTGAAGATATCCGTGGTATATCTTTAACGCCCTCTGCGTGGCAGGTCCCATAGGTATCGAACTGCTTAGTAGTGGCCTTCTTTCCTTTCGATTTCAGGGCAACGCGGAATAGATTCTTGTCTCTCCAGCCTTCGAATATTATATTAGTTTTCTTCAAGCCTTCAAACACAGAATAACCAAGTGCATTATAGATAACTTCTTCATCTAAGATATTTGACGTATCTGCTCTCTTGACGGTTGTCACTTCTTTGTCCTTTGTCACAATCAAATGGCGCGACGTGTTTTCTCTGTCAATCATAAAGATCGAGTGCGTTGCGTACAGTACATAATTTGAGCTGGAAATCTTGAGCAATTCGTCTCTCAAGTACTTCACTCCTGATGGATGCAAGCAGATGTCGGGTTCGTCAATAAGAATCAATGAGTTGCTTAGCTGCTTCGTCCTTTCTTTCGCGGATATAAGCAAAAGAAATGTAATAAAGCGCTTAAAACCATCGCTTCTACTCGCGAAGTTGTAGAAGTTGGATTCGTCTTGCACTCCAGCATCAATATGTGGGCCATTTTCGGAAAGGAATATGCTTATGCCCCTGTATTCTTTCCATATGCTTTGTATATGTTTGGTGGCTTTTCCAGCTACTCTGTTTAACAAGTTCCTGGTACCATTCGATGTAAATTTAGCGGCAGTCAAAGCCGCTGGTATGTCACTAATATCCGCGAGATTAAACATGATTTTGAGTGGGGTAAATGCATTAGGATCTTTGTTAAAGGCAATAAAGTCTATTTTCCCCGGCAACAGGTTATTGTCTGAGTATTCCCAGAAGATGCAAGTGGGCAGGTTATTCTTTACAGTACCAGTTATCAGAGGACCGCAAATTCCGACGACATCCTTTGTCGTTAGTTTGTTCAGGTATTCTGATGGAATTTCCGGAAAGTCGTCGACATTGACCGCCTTGAAATTAACTAGAGGAACTTCATTGCCCTTATCGATAACGACCTTATATTCTATCGGGCATGTCTTCGAGACACCCTTCCATCTTTCACATATTGCCTCTGGTTGTGTGGATGCCCATCGACTCTCGAACTTCTTGCCCGTCCTTATATCGACTATATAGAGACCCTCTGAAAGAGTTGCACAGTAGTCTTTAACCGACAAAAGTTCTTTATTATTTGTGATAAAGGGGCTTTCAACGTCTCGTAGCAATAGGTGTTGCATCAATCCGTTATATATCGATTTCTTCTCTTCCTCTTCGAATCGAAATATAAACCATACATAGGATTTATCGATTGGCTTTTCCTCGGAAAGAGGATCTCTCATGTCATCTGGAGTAGGGTTGTATTCGGCGGAAAGTAGTCTCAATGCTTTCAGGATATTGGACTTGCCGGACTCGTTTAAACCAACAAGAGCCTGGCACTGGGGATAAAAGTCCAGATTCAGGTCGGCAATTGACCTGAAATTCTTGATCATGACACGTTTGAGCTTCATGTTTATTATCTCCACTTTATAATCATGACGCTATAACTAACCCCGTCTTTCTAAAAGGAAACAGGGTTTGTTATCTAACTAATATTTTCCTCCAGCTCGGCATGTACGATAGAAATCATATAACTATCTTTCATATAATAGCTTTTTCTATCACCATTTGCGTCTAAAATCCACTATAGTGTAAAATTTTTTGCCGTGTTGTCTACAGGAAGGAGTTCTAGCCTTGGTCATTTCCCTAACATGCAACATTTCATCCCGAATTAAGTGACCTTTACTCATCAGCCAAACCGAACAGTAGTATTTGCTATACGTAACAAAATCTGATTTTCTTATTGATGTTAAGCTGTTAAGTTATTACAACTTTCGCAAAGAAGATACAACCTCCGCATTTATCTCAACAACAGCGCCAAATTTGTCCCTTATCTCTTCCTATCCCATTTTATGAGCCCTCTTGCGTATCACAGTGCAAATTCTTTCTATGATACTGTCGGCGCCATAATTATCGTAAAACTCTGATGCTAATTCATCAGCTTTCGGTACAATAATCTGAATCATATCGGACAGCATTCTTATGACAAGATTCTTTTTTATCAAAACAGAGTCCGCAAACTTCATCCAATGCTTGGCTTGGAGCCAGTCCGGTCGGTTCTCGCCACCGATCTTCATTGCCAGCTTGTCTGTAAGACTCTCATAAATCTTCGTGCAAAGAAGGTCGTAAAATGGTGCGAGACGGGGGCCGGGATCGGTCAACAGGATAGTAAGGTTCTTGGCGTGGGCGTCCGCATTGCCGATCAACACATTAAATACGACCCATTGCAAGAGTGCCATTCTATCTGCTGCGGGGCGGATGCTTGACCTGTTTATCAGATCGAAACATTGGTTCAGCGCTGGTCCACCCTCGCTTTCATATTTCTGTTCCGGAAGAACGCCGAGGGCCTGGCAAAAATCTTCTTGATGAATACGGACCACCGTGCCATTCGGCGTCCGTTCCCTGTCAAAGCGTTTTACGATGAATAATGTATCGAGGCCTCTCCGGATGGTTACCTCGGGAACCTGGAGACCGATCTTTCCGGCAAGCATCATACAGTAGGCCTCATTCATCACGGTCCCTTCAAGCCCTTGCATGGGGGGCTTCAGAATGTGCGTGCTCGGAGCGTTACCGGTGGCAAGAAATATCCTGTCGTCTTTCATGTATATGGGTAGCTTGTTCTGCGCTCCCGCCAGGGACAGGCGAATTCCCCTATCACCCGCCATCAAGGGCTTCCTCGGAAGCTCAGTTACGATTTTGTGAAGTTGACTTTCATCAAGTTCACGATATCCCGGCTTATCTTGAGGAAAACTACCTTCGGGTAAGACCGAAACAGCACCGGCACACTCGCCGCCTATCTTCCTTAAAAGAAGGAAATCATTCTTCTCCGAAATTCCCAGGCGTTGCGAGATAACCCTCCGCACCTCTGCTTCCGGGAGAAGATTAGCGAAAAAGGGACGGGCCAGGTCATCGGCGTAAGGTTCCTTCTGAAGGGGAAGAGCCAAAGACAGGGCAATAGCTCCAGGCTGATCGATCCATGCCGAATTATATTGAAATATAAATCTTTGCCGTTCATCAAGCCACAGATGACCTACCAGTCTTTCATGTAAATAGACCTCAAGCCTGTTCGCCACTACAGCATTACTCATTTTTCCAACCTCTCGGCATAATAGTGACCTCCAGCCCAAGGCAGGACAAGACTTGAAGGATCTTGCCAATGTGAGCGGTTGGTTTTCCATTCTCCACATTTGAAAAAAACCGGTAACCCACGTTACACATCGCAGCGGCATCGGCAAGTGTCAGTCCATCTGCTTTTCTTTTTCTCCTCACGATAATGCCTATATCGGCAGGTGAATTTACTTTCCCTTCCAAGATTACCTCCCTTCTTTACGGGATAATTATTACCGTTCGGGAATGTTAAGCGTCTTTTATGAGGTTGTCAAGCATAATGTACCCGTACGGGAATAATTACGCCATGAACAACCGTAAGCGGCAATATTATTACCGATCGGGAACATCATTGAGTGAGATCAGGGGCGCGGTTCATGTGAATTTTCAGGAAATTTTTCTGTAAGATTGCGGAGGGCCTTGTGTAATTCGGTGTAATTCGGGGGACAGTATATGTAATTCGGATGTAATTCGGGGGACAGTATACGTAATCTAATGTAATTTAAGATTAATTATATATACTGTCCCCCGAATACCTAATTTAAGATTAATTGGCGAGTAGACCGGTTTCTCCCGACGCTTTAGGTCGATGTTTGTGTTCTCCGTTTCCGCCTAGTTTCCCGGCGGTGCCACATCATCTCAACCATACATCAGTTGGCCCCGGCCCCTCT
>Ga0209514_10001309_pt1 | contig 43966 bp, 39 predicted proteins | sample Subgrocontami58m_FD_187452 | JGI IMG/M metagenome (GOLD analysis project Ga0209514, IMG submission 187452) | Subsurface groundwater microbial communities from S. Glens Falls, New York, USA - GMW37 contaminated, 5.8 m (SPAdes) (version 3) | ecosystem: Environmental > Aquatic > Deep subsurface >...
TGATTGATGATCGTCAGCAGAAATTGCAGTCATTCGCCGTCGAGCGTGGATACGGCAATGTCTAAGGACTTGACGAGGAGCTCGACGGAAGGGGTTCATAAGGGGTCGCAACCCCTTATTTCATTACTGTCGTTTTTGGATGGGCCATAACTTCATTAAGACTAGTGATCGTAAAATTAAAGTCACAATCATTCAATAAATACGTTAACACCCCTTCCAAGCTGTAATAAAAACTTTTAAGTTCTGATGAAGAAATTATTTTTGAAAAGCTGCAGATAAAATTAACACAATCATCCCAGTTTTGCTCATTTACCTTTGGTCCAATTACCGGAAGGGTAAATGTAAATAAATTGTTGATAGTTACTCCATCATATGTTTTCAGAATTTTGCACAGTCCTCTTACCAGAATTGACCATGATTTTTCGTTGAGTAAAGATCTAAATGATTTCAATCCCTCAATCATAGTCCAATGGGCAATTTTACCTTTTTCTGCATCATGAATCAGCACCATAAACTCGTCCCATCTTTTAACAGTGAGAGGAAGAGTGTAGACTATTAAATTCAACACAGGTCCGTAGCGCAAATTACTGATCGTATTTAAATCGGTTGGATGATTCATTAAGAAGTTATAATTTTCACGTCGTTCGTGTTGTAGTTTTACACTATCAATAATTAATTCACTTCTCTCATCTGTTTCAGTCATTCTTTGTAAACTTCCAAGTGCTTCTTCTTCCAACGTTCTTTTTTCAGTAGTGGATAATGTTTCTATTTTTTTGCGGGCATTGATTAAGCCAACTTCTAATCCTTTAATCCAACGTTCCGTCGTGGTAATATCATCAACCATTCGCTGAAGATGTTCCATAAATTGCCGCTTTGAATTATTACTTATAGTGTCGTCCGATTGGATTTCTTTCTCTAACTCAGCTTCAATAGTTACTTGATTTAATTTTTCACGCAGTTTTCCTTCGTACATTGAACTGTATTGAATAAGACTCTCTCGAGCCACTCTTATTTCATTTGTACGAAAAAGCTCTACTTCTTTAAGAGAAGTAAAAGCCTCTTCCATCCCGTGTTCTTTCATTTTTCGGAGAAATTGCTTCCATTCATCTTCTGAACGGCCGATTAAATGTAGAATTCGGGACAACCGTTTTTCCGCTTTAGCGAGGTAATTTAGAGTTTTTGCCGCTTTGTGAAGTTTTTTAATTTCTTTTTCAACATCTGGTTCTTTTTCAACTTGTTCAATTTCCTCTTTAAGTTGCTCTAAGAAACGATATTCTGCTGCCCCCCATTCAATTGCACGCACTACCTTTCGATCAAGCTCTTTTAGATTTATTGCTCCCACATCAAATTCCTCTTTGAATTATATTTCTCTTTGAATTATATTTCTCTTAAAGATACAAAAGAGACTTATCTATTTATTGTTTTTGTGTATGTGCATAGCACCATCAGGTCAAAGTTCAGCTAGTTCACATCGAGAGCGTAATTGGAGGATGCCCCCTACGAGGAAATAGCTCCTACTATAATTATGACAATAACTTTGAAGGTGCTATGCACATACGTTTTTGTAGCTTTTTGTAGCTTCCCACCGTAAATATTATAAACCAATATCTATTTTTGATCCTAATGAACCGTTTAGACAAATATAAACCCCTCGCTCCTGCAGTCGTCCGTGTCGGTCTTGGTTTAGTCTTTCTCTGGTTCGGCTTAACTCAGATCTTTAACGGTCAGTCTTTCCTAGGCTATCTTCCCGGCTTTGCCAAGCAGATTCCTCTTGCTCCATTAACAATCATTCTCCTTAACGGTATTTTCGATACGATTATTGGCTTATTTTATACTCTCGGCATCCTCACGAGGTTTACGGCATTCGTTGCAGCAGTCCATCTCTGCATTGTTGTCGTTGGTCTAGGCTACAATGACATTGCCATCCGAGATCTTGGTTTAATGATTATGTCTCTTGCTATACTAATTAACGGTCCAGATCATTGGACCTTTGATGCTCATTTCATGGGCCGAGTTAAGAGCAAAGTAAAATCTAAGAGTGGCTTCCTCGGCGATGCTTTGGGAATTAAAATTAAATTAAAGTAATGAGATATTAACAATGACAAACTGGAATACTGACGCTGGATTTTTAGAATTCATTTCTCAAAAATTAGAACGTGATGGAACAAATCTACTAACCAAGTTAGTTGATAGCCCGGAAGATTTACTTCCAAATCCTCAATTAATGGATGAGATGCGTGCTGGTACAGATCTTGGTCAGAAACTTTATTTACGTCTGCATCGTGTTTATGGCACAGAATTCTATAACGGTAATCTTTAAAAAAGTACGTATTAAGTTCTAGCGCCTCCGCCAAAGTGTTTCACGAGCTGAGCTATTTCCCCCAAGAAAGTTAGTTCCCGTTCTATCCGTAATTACCGCTCTTCTTTCAGCAATTAAGACTTAGAGAACGGGCGAGTGAAACAGCGAGGCGCTTACCCAAACTTAATATGTACTAAATAAGAGAATAAATAAAAAAAGAAAAATAATTTATCCTAATTCTTCGCTAAAGCCGCTTCAATAACTTGTTGGAAGACAGAAAATGGTTGTGCTCCTGAAACTTCTACACCATTAACAAAGAATCCGGGTGTTCCTTGCACTCCTGCTGCTGCACCATCTGCCATATCTTTCTGAACTTCGCTTGCCATTTTTCCTGAATCAAGGCAGTCATTGAATTTTGCTGTATCTAAACTTAATTCTTTAGCATATGTTTTCAAATCTGCAACCGCGATACCGGTACCATCTGCTTGTGATTTGTCAAACATTTTATTGTGCATTTCAAAGTATTTTCCCTGTTCTCCAGCACACTCTGCTCCTTCTGCTGCTTTCTGTGCATTTTGATGGAAACTCAAAGGGAAATCTCGATAGACAAACTTTACTTTTCCAGTTTTAATATATTTTTCATAAATCTGTTTCTCTGTATCCTCATAGAAGCGCGTACAGAAAGGACATTGATAATCGCTGAATTCCACGATTGTCACCGGTGCTTTCGGGTCGCCTAATACCGAATCATCATCAATTAACGTTTTCATATCGACTACTGCTGCCGCTGCACCTTGTCCAGGGTTAACTACTGTTCCACCTGTTGGTCCTGCACTAGGGCTACCTGTATTCCTAAACGCAAAGACCGCTAATACGACAATTAAAGCGACTGTTGCAAATTTCCAAAAGCGATCAGAACTAGGCTTCTGTTGTGTTTTTTCCTGTGTTTGTTCTTGTTCCATCTTTAAACCTCCTCCAAATATGTTTTTACTCCTATTTATTGCAGTTCTTTTATATTATTTATGGTACTGACAACTAACCATAAGAGAAACATTCTCTCTCACCACTCCACTTTCCTATAAACTATAAAACACTCTCTCATATCTTCAACTTTACAATACTTACTTAACTCCACTTTCAGCTGGTTCAGTGTAATCCGGGCATCCAATTTTACATCAAAGTCAATTTTCTCATAGGCTGGCTTACGAAAAAAAGCACAATCAATTCCCAAATTCCGAATTTCTTTCTTTTGATCATTATCCGGATCAAGAATGATCATCCCTTTAATCCTATCCACTAAAATATCAATAAAGTAGCTTTTAATATCGCATCTAAAAAAGGCAGCGGGTATAAGATAGGTTGTAATCTTCTTGATCGGAGCAGTGCTCATTAACATGATCTCGTTTAATTCCAGCTTTGGTTTAATTACTGAAAGAAGCCCTTGCTCTTCAAATTCTCGACTCTCCACAACAACATTTTTAGTATATTCTTCCTGCACTACCCCAATCATATTCACCGCGCGTCCGCCATGTTTACTTCGTCGTGGTCTAATCGTCACCACCAATGGTCGATCAACCATCCCACACAGTAACGCTGATCCAACCGCTAAATTTTGAATCTCATTTTCTGTTTCCGTTGTTATTCCTTCTATTGATCCCGTAATTGCTCTAAGATCATTTGGGTTTGTCACTTTCATAATCAACTGTGTAGTACACTGTGCTAAAACACTCTTTTGCACCAGTGCTGGTCGTTGTGAGACAACACACAAACCCATCCCAAATTTTCTTCCTTCCGAACTAATCAATCTGATAACATCCGTACTCTTTGCCTTGCCAAATCCTTTCTCTGGACAGAAATTATGGGCCTCTTCTATCACACAAAAGAAAGGCGGTATTTTCTCCTGTTTTCGCGCCATAAACAAATCTTTCAACAACTTATACACAATCAAATCTTGGATTTCCGGGAGCATTCCTTTCAAATTGATAATCGTACATTTCCCCGGCGCAATTAATTCATTCAATGGCGTGTAATTCGCCGCAAATAATCCCATCTTACGCAGATGGAGAATCATTTCAATAATCGCCCATTTTGATGATGAATTCAATTGCTCTAATCCTAAAAGAATTGTATCAAACGTAACATCTTCTAAATCTTTAATCACTGAAAAGAGCATTGCTTCTTGCGTACTCGTCAGCTGCAGCGGCAGGACTTTCATCAATTCATAACTCGTCATTTTTTCATCTAACTTTAACGGTCGAACATCTTCTTTGATACTCATATCTCCATATTCTTGTATTTGTGTTCCATATCCTTTTGGACTTATTTTCCAGCGCTGCAGCATCTCCGCATCTTCATCTGTTGGCCATTTCATACTAGAATACTCACCGTGTGGGTCAATTACCAACAATGGAACTCGTTTTTCCATAATCTCTTCCAATAGTCCGCCAACAGCATAACTTTTTCCCGCTCCCGATTTTGCCAGAACACACAAATGTTTTGTTAATACTTTTTGCAAATCAACAAAAATGGGGATATCTTTTCCTTCCAATTTTCCTAAGAAGCCGCCTTCTTCCTGAAGTGCAATTACATCTTTAATGAATTGATCTTCAGCCTCTAATACTTCTACCCCAATGGCGAACGGTGTACGAATACCCTTCACTCGTCCATCTTCATCTTTGTAACCAATAATACTACAATGAGCCGTCATTCCTTCTTCTGTTCTTTCTAACTCCATGATTTGTCCTAAGACAGGACCATACTCCGGGTGATATACCTGAAGAAATTGTAACTTACGTGCCGCGCTTGACGTTACTGAGAATTGAAACTGTAATGTGCTTGCTTTGCCAACAATTTTTCCTAGAATCATCCGTTCTCAACGAGAAATACTCTTTATTACGTTTTCGTTACTCTGTGTGGTAGATCAACAATTTAACTAAACAGAACTAGCGAAACAAAATAATATTCATCCTCAGCAAAGCATGCCCTACCCACACCACCATCAAAAGATAGATCACTCCTAACACCTTATTTATCGGCACATATGGTGAAACCCAATGTGTCGTTCTATTGTACCATTTGCCAGCCGTCCAACAGAGAATATTGTAGATCAGACAATCTAGTGCGATAATATACCACAAAATTCCTTCAGCGTAGAGTGTCATTATACCCTGCTATAAAGCTAGGTTCTATAAAAACCTAATCATTATCTACTCTTGGCGCAAGGATGAAACTCATCAATAACCGATCTGTCACTTTATACTCCAACTTCAAAGGATAATCGTTATTGAAGTGTAACGAGACTTGATCTGCCATTTTACCTGCTGCCGTCATTTTCTTAAGATATTCCAAAGAATACTTTGCTTTATACTTGGCATCGCCTACTGCGTGAATGGTTGTATTTTCATCAGCGTTGATTTCAATAAATGCTTTGGATAAGTCTCCTTCTGCTTTAACTGAGAGCGTTTTTTTCTCACCTAAAAAAGTAACTGACTCTGAAACAACACTCACATCATCAATCGAGTCAGATAAAATTCCCGAATCCATAACCACACTTAATGGAAATGTCAATTCCGGTACTTTCTGTTCTTTATCTTCTAATTCCAGCGTAGGAATGGAAAAAGAGCGAGTGGTGTTGCTCTTAAATTCGATTGTCAATTTACTGTCTTCTGTTGTTTCCAGTGTTACCACATCATCATTCTTTGAGCGGCGCAGAATTTGTTTAAGATTATTCAAATTAACTGCTAATTCTTCTTTTCCTTTCACTCTACATTCTGTAAAAGAACTCCCTAATAATTTGAAAATAACCATTGCCACATTGGCTGGATCCATTGCCACTAATTCTAGACCGTCGGTTGTTACTTTGAATTTTGCTTCTGAAACTAAATCAGAAATGATACTGATACTATCCTTAAAATATTTTGGTTCTGCAAGTACTAATTTCATGGTACATACCCCCTTAAGAAAAGTTTAGAATGAATCTGTTTTATAAAGTTTGTTGTGGTTGAGAACAAGTCAACATAAAGTTTTATTTAATCGTTACTCTCTTTCCATTCTCCATCAAATACACTTTCTTACAACCCATCTTCGTTGCCAGATCCGCCAACTCTCGCGCTTTTTCTCCACCAGCATGAGCAGGAATAACCGCTTTTGGCTTTACTAACTCTAATAATATTCGATGATCTTCACGCGCCGCATGGCCGGAAGCGTGCACGTCTTTAAATATACGAATATTCTTTCCATGCAAGTTCTGTTCCAACTTCTCACGGTTATGCTGATTTAATTCCACCGGAATAACTGAACAGCTGAAAACAACAATATCTCCTTCATCAAACCTGAATCCTGTTTCGCCGCGTGCAATGCGTGAGAGAATCGCTCTTGGTTCACCTTGATGACCGGTGCAGACAATTAGATATTTTTCTTTTCCTTCTTTCACAATTCGTCGGAGCATCCTCTCCACTTGATCACGATACCCCACGATCTGTACATCTTTAGAAAAATTAACAATACCCACTGTTTCCGCTGCTTTCACGTATTTTTCTAGTGATCGTCCCAAGAACACAATCTTACGGTTCAACTTTTGACCCATTTCAATAATACTCTTAAGACGCGCAATATGAGATGAAAACGTTGTTACAATCATTCCTTTTCCTTCACTGTTTGTATCCAACATTACTTCTTTTAACATCTGTCGAGCTACTGATTCAGAAGGCATCTTGCGATGCTCATGAGCATAAAGACATTCCACAATCAAAACGGCAATTCCTTCTTTTCCCAATTCTTCCAAGCGTTCTATATTCGGTCCTTTTCCTAGAGTCGGTGTAGAATCAAGCTTGTAATCATTAGCATACATCACTTTTCCTTCTGGAGTATGAAGAACAACAACAACCGTCTGGGGAATAGAATGAGTCACATGAACAAATTCAATCGTAATCGACTTTGATAACACATAGGTGGAGTTGGCATTTAAAGGAATAATTTTATTTTGCAATTCCATCCGTTCATCGCCCACTGCGCCTTTAATTACCTCTACTGTGTACGGTGTGCAAATAATCGGTGCTTGCGGAAAGAGACTTGCCGCAAAAGGAATCGCTCCGCAGTGATCAAGATGAGCATGACTTGGTACAATTGCGATCACTCTCTCTTTCCAGTCCGCAATCGCATTATAATCTGGAACTGCTTCCACTTTTAACAGGTCTTTATAGGTTTTAGCACTCACATCTTCTCTATCTTCTGTGTAGCGGATATAATTCTCCATATAGAGACCCATATCAAGAATAACTACTTCTTCTCCTACTTTAATCGCGACACTGTTTCCCCCGGTAGCGCTGTATCCACCTAAGGTGCATATTTCAATTGGCATAAGTATGATATTGCTTTCTGCTATAAAAAGGTGTCGTATGTTTGATCTCTCCACAAGTTTTATAAAATAAATTCTTTTAGAATAAATTTATGAAATTAACATTAATGATGGTTTGTCTTGTTGCTTTGCTTACCATCGTCAGCGGTTGCAATTTATCATCTGACCCAAAAACAATGGCCACCAGTGCAGCTATTGTGGAAAACATACCTGCAACTTCAGATACAACTTCCAGTGGTACAACTCCCACTACCTCCCCCCTCAAAGAAATTCACATTCAAGCATTCAATTTTGGCTTCACACAAGACCCCGTCACCATTAAGAAAGGTGATCACGTCAAATTAATTTTTACCAGCACTGAAGGAACACATGGGGTGAGAATTCCTGATCTTGGGTTATCAACAAAAGCATTTTCAGCTGGAGAGGAGCAAGTATTAGAGTTCACCGCAACTAATGCTGGAACGTTCAATTACTTCTGTAATGTTCCTTGCGGCAAAGGCCATCGTGAGATGCAAGGTAAATTAGTAGTTGAAGAATAGAACATTTAAGAGTAAAAAATAAGTGTGGGCGGCAGGGATCGAACCTGCGTAGGCACTAAGCCAATAGATGGCTCACAGTTTTTCATCGATTTCTTGTGGAAACCTCATAACTCAAACGACTTGAGTTTGGACTCATTTAGCACCATTGGCCAAACGAACTATCCCGTTTGACCGCTCCGGCACGCCCACACGAATTCTAACCGGAGCAGAACAAAAATCATCTACTGTTTTATAAAACTAACGTAAGAAAAAGAGTAGTAACGATATCAAAGACCTAACAACGTCGCAGCATTACGATAAAATATTTTTTCTCTAAGTCTATTCTCCTCTTTACAAGCTAGTTTAATCATTTTGATCGACATTTTACGGTCTCCGTAAGGCCAATCAGATGCAAACAACACTCTTTCGGATCCAAAAGCATTTACTAATTGGTGTATTCTCTCTGGTGACTGAAAAGAAGTATCTACATATGCATTTTCATATGTTGAAAGTCTACTAATTACTTCTCCCACTTCAATACCACCAGCATGTCCAACAATAAAATTTACGTTTGGGAAGTCTCTGATTAATCGTTCAGCTTCGGGGATGTTTCCATTTCTCGGTTCTTGTTTCTCTTTTTCTTTTCCGTGATAATATGAAGTGACACCACTATGAAACAAAATAGGAAGATTATGGACTGAAAAAATTTCAACTGCTTCCCTTAGTCTTCTATCAGATAACGCCACTTTTTGGACTATTGGATGCAACTTCATTCCTTTTGCCCCTTCTTGGACTTGTTTAGCGAGAGTTCCCTCTAAGTCATATTCTTTTGTAAAATCAATACCTGTAAATGGAATTATTCTCTGATCATCAGCTTTTTGTATATCCTCAAATGTAACATACGGTGGAATTGGCAAACAACAGGTTTGAGTTACACCCGAAGCATCTAATGACTTTGCCATATTCTCTACGGACGCAACAAAGTTTCTTTGGCGATTCGAATACGTTCCCCACTCGCGAATAAGATGTGGAGGTTGTTCCCCTTTATGTTGATAATAAATCAATGCCGCATAGAATCCTGCATCAATGAGATTTCTCAATTTAAATCCCGTATCGAATAAATTTCGATCTGGTAAACCCTCTTTACAGATCACATTACCTCCGCAGTGATAGAGTATATCTCCTAAATGGCTATGAATATCAATGATGGTCATTATTCAGAAATAAGTTAATGTCTTTTAAAAAGGTTTAGACTTTTTTTCAGAATTTCACTGTATATTCTGCAGTTGATTCTCAATATCTCGCAACTGCTTTTCTAACTCATCCAGTTCATTAGCTGGAGCTTTTTGCACAGGCTGCTCTGCTGTTCTTTCTACCACTCTTCGTTGCACTCGTTCTATTGGTACCACTTCGATGCGCGGTTCGCCGGGAAGAGTTTCTCCTTCTGATTGTTCTTCTGGATGCATTTGTTTCTCAGAAATACCCCGTAATTTTCCTTTAGGAAGATACTTTTTTAGCTTATTATCCACCATTGAATTAATCTCCTTCACCTGCGATTTTAACATCGTAAAAAGCGCTACTTTTTCTTCCTGTATTTTACGGAACGTTTCATAGCCTTGCATAAAAATAATCACTTCTCTTAACGACTCTAAAAGATCTTTACGCAGCATCTTTGGATCACCAACCTGAATCATGTATTCTGGTTCTTTCTCTAAACGTGGCGCAACCGCTTTCTCAACGGCACGTGGCGCAACTCTCTTAACATGATGTACTTTCTTTGGCACTACGACAACTTTATGATGTTGCGGTTTATGCTGCGGTGCTTTATGGTGTTTCATTGTTGTACTCAAAATTGTTCCGGTTCATTTAAAGAGTGATCAATAAAATCAACTTTCTTTTCTAACTCAGCAAGACTATTCTGCCACATCTCTAATTGATGGTCTTCTTCATTCTTAAGGTCGGTTACTTTTAATAACGTTTCTTTCGCTTCATCTAACTTCTTTCTAATTCCTCGCACAACGGCAAGGACATCATTATACTCATCAATTTTTACAAAAACAGGCATTCTTTCCATTATTAATCACCTTGCGCTTTGAATAATGTTTTATCAACTTGAAGAAGTCGATCATGGACAATTCTCACTGCCCGTTTCATCTTGGCATAATTTTCTTCTTCATTATACTCTGAAGCCTCCAACATCTTCGTTGTTTCAAACATCTCATTCATATCCTTTTTTAAAGAGTCAATTTCTCCTAAGATTCGCTGATAAACATCAACTTTGATAAATAACGGTTCACTCTCTGTCGGGTTGTAGGTAGAGGTTATCGTCGTTCTGATACTTTGTTGTGAAAGATATGATGGTGCAGTAGGTGTAGGTGAAGATCTCACAGATGGAGACGGTATTTCAGGAAGAGATTCATCAAACGAAGGTAGAGAAGGCGCTTCTTCCGTAATAGAAGGCATTTCCAAACCCACTGCTTCTTTTACACGAGAAGGTTCAATTACCCTTTCTTCAGGTCTCATCGCTGGGAAGCGTAATGTTCCATCCGCTGCTTGATGAGCCTCTGGAAAAGGCACCCTCGGTACTTTCTTTTTTGTGAATGGCCAGACCATGTTATAGTAACCTAATAGAATGGCGTTTAAAAACTTTGTTTAGTATTATATAATAGTAAAAACACCTATTTGATCAGTTATATTGTAATCACACAATCTATTTAACCTCTTTCTTTGAAGATTTGATTTTTATGGGGTGGTGGAATTCATTGTTTTTTGACAGTATCTTCTGGAAAAGTATCATTTTGCTGCTCTTTTGTTCAATTTCCTCTCTGGCGGCGGTTGAGATTAACGAAGTAATGTATGCTCCAACTGAATATTTTGGTGGTCAGTACAATGAGTGGGTTGAATTATTTAACTCCGGCAATGAAAGTGTTAATCTCTCAACATGTTTTTTGGATAGTAAAAAAGTTCTTTCCAAACTAGTTATCCCCCCTCAAGATTATTTTATCGTTGCGCGGAACACCACTCTTTTTTCAAATAATTATTCTTATGATGGCGCAATCATTGAACAATCTCTATCTTTTAAAGATAAAGCTGACACTATTATTCTCAACGGCACTTGCTCCTCTCAACTGGATTATAATTTCTCATTGGGTAACCCATTAAGTAATAATAATAGAGATCGTACCTTAGAGCGTAGTGTAAATGGTTCATGGGGAGAATCAATCGTTGACGGTGGCTCTCCTGGCAAAAAGAACAGTATTAACAATTTCGAAAGTGATCCCAAACCAATTCCTGATAATATCACGACCAATTCCACGACTAATCTCACCACTAACAGTACTACTAACATCTCTCTCCCTGTAACAGAACTCTGCAATATCAGTTTATCTCTCTCCGGAGACCCCATTATTAACGGCACTAAACTTAATTTTACGATCACTGCCGAGAACTTGGAAGCAACACCTATCAATATCACCATCAAAGGTAAAATCGAAACTATCAACGGAGAAATCATCAAAGAATATTCTCCCTGGACTGATCATACTCTCTCCAAATCAATCCAAAAGAAGTATTCTCCCACTGTTGACGAAGGAGTATATCTCGTCACTTTCTACGTCGAGAACAGTAGTTGCGGAGACAACAATCCTGACAATTCAATCCAAAAACTATTCGTCAAAAGAAGTACTCCTCTTCCACTCCAAAACTCCACTCTCACCATTGATTCTATCACTCTTGGTTCAGATAAAAAAGCACGCTGGGGCGACCAGCTACCCATTCGTCTTAGTATTTACAAAGGCAACGAAAGTAAAAGTGAAGTAAAAGTGTGGGCCGAAGATATTGATCAAAAAGTGAGTAAAACCACTTCATTTCTTCTCCCTGAGAGAAATCATCTTTCAACGTTAACCATTCCATTACAACTAGACAGCAATTGTAATCAAAAGATTAATGCAGATCATATCCTTGTCATCACTGAAGCATTTGGATTACGTACTGAAAAAGAAATACTAATTGGAGGGATATCCTCCGAACTCTGTAAAACAATAACTGTTGAAAAATCTGTTTTGACTTCCTCAACTACCTCTTCATCTTCCACTACTCCCTCAAAATCGCGCGCTGCCAGCATTTCCCTCGACGTCCCTTCATCCATCGCTGCTGGTGAAGTTCTTCCTGTTACAGTTCATCTCAAAGGAACAACTTCTAAAAAGAAATTTACCCTCTCTGGTTACGCTTATCGTGGCAGAACATGTTATTCTTGCTTTAATCGTTCACGCGATCAAGATGTAATTCTCAAAACAATAACCCTTGATAAAGACCAAGAACAAGACCAAGAGATTCTCTTAAAAATGGACCAAAATATTGATGAAGGAATTTTAAAAGTGAAAATAAAAATGACTCAAGAAGGGCTAAAGACTCCTAAAGAAGCAATAGCCGAAACATACATTCTTCCTGCTCCCAAAGCCATTCCATTAAGTACTTCCTCAACACGTAACCTGACTACTCCTTTATTGTCTAGTCCACCACCAAATACCCCGCCAACTGTTTCTCAATCTCATAGTATCTCTGAAAAGCTGCCAACTAATCCCGGGATTGTTATTTACGAATCCACTTCTGCCAAGACTAAAAAGAGCATTCCTTATTTTCTCATTGCCGCATTCGCTCTGCTTTCTGTAAGCCTTATCTTCCGAAGGAAATAATCTTCCGTACGTATTAAGTTAAGGGCTGGCGGGGTCAAGAATGTCTGCCGCGCGTTGGTGGAAAACCGAAATCTAGGTTCTCGCTGATCTCTTCAAAGAGCCCTTTGGATTTCCTAAAAGCAATGTGAGCGAGACGAGGCAGACTGACCCCCCAAAGCCCGAAGAAACTTAATATGTACAATCTTCCAAAAGACTTAAAAACCACTCCCCTTTATAGGATTCCATGGAAAAGACAATCCTCTTTCGCACTGTTTTAGAAGTAGTCGGACGACCTAAAGAATACGTTGAAAATGCTCTTCAAGAATACATTGAAAGACTTAACCAAGATGTTCATTATGAAATTGTCAGCAAAGAAATAGCTGAACTTGAAAAACAAGATAAGCAGGAGATGTGGATGACCTTTGCCGAGTTAGAAATTAAAACTTCATCGTTTGGGGATATCATTGGTTTCTGTTTCGATTACATGCCCTCGCTGATTGAGATCATTGAGCCAAATGAACTAGTCTCTTCTAATGTCGTTGTTTCTTCAATGTTCAACGATCTTCAAGCACGACTCCATCAAGTAGACATGGTTGCCAAACAACTTCGTTTGGAAAATGAACATCTTCGTAAAAATACTCAAGACTTGTTAAAAAACTATATCATTGTTCTTCTTGGTAATCAGAACCTTACTTCCATCCAACTCAGTCGCTTTACTGGTGTCAATATTAACCAATTAGAAGATTTTCTTGATCAGCTCATCGATGAGAAAAGAATTGATTTAAAAGAAGGGATCTATTACCTTCGAGAAGAGAACCTAGAACACTAATTAAACGAGTAATTTAAACTATCCTCATGAACTCTGAAGAAAAAAAGGTGGAAGCTGTCTTGTTTGCCGTGGGTAAAGAGATCACCACGGAACGCGTTGCTAGTCTCTGTTCGCTTACTGTAGAGCAAACTGAAACTATCATCGGTAGTCTTCAACAACAGTATGAGTCATTTGATCATTCCCTTCGTCTCGTTAAACGGGACAGTGGCTGGAAATTAACCGTTCGTGATGAATTTGTTCCGCTCGTTAGTAGTATTGTTTCTAGTACCGAATTGGAACGGCCGTTAATGGAAACACTTGCCGTTATTGCCTGGAGATATCCTATTATTCAATCTGACGTGATCAAACTGCGTAGTGCTGCCGCTTATGACCACATGCGTGCATTAGAAGAACAAGGCTACATCAGTAAAGAAAAATTTGGCCGTACTTTTCGCATCAAATTAACTAAGAAATTCTTTGAATACTTTGACCTTCCTAGTGAAGAAGCGAAACAGGCGTTCTTGAAAATAATACCTCCCGAACTGCTCAAAGAGGCTGAAGAAGTCAACAAAGAAGCGGACGAAGTAGAGCGTCTCATTGAGTTAGGCGAGAAAGAAGAAGAGACCAAAGATGAAATTAAAAAAGCGATGGGCGAACTTCGCGAAAACCAAGAATAATCCCCATTAATTCCATTCTCTCATTCTTCACCGCAATCTTTATATACCCTCCCCCTCTCTTTTTTCTAGCCGTTTTATCGTCGATAAAACATAATTTTACCCCCCTTAAACATGACCCCCTCCAATCCTTCAAATCAAGCTGAACAAAACCAGAGAATCATCCCCCGTGTTATTGAACTAGAAATGAAAGAGGCATACGTCAATTATGCCATGTCTGTCATCGTAGGTCGCGCTCTTCCCGATGTCCGCGACGGTTTAAAACCAGTCCATCGTCGTATTCTTTATGCCATGTATGATCTGGGGATGTTCCACAACAAGCCATTCAAGAAGTGTGCTCGTATTGTGGGGGAAGTTCTTGGTAAGTATCACCCTCACGGGGACACCGCTGTATACGATTCATTAGTACGTATGGCCCAAGATTTCTCTCTTCGCTATCCTCTCATTAAAGGTCAAGGTAACTTTGGGAGTATTGATGGTGATAATGCCGCTGCCATGAGGTATACTGAGGCTAAGCTCAACAAACTCGCCGAGGAAATGCTCCGTGATATTGATAAAAATACTGTCGAATTTAAAGATAATTTTGATGGCTCACTGAAAGAACCAGTAGTTCTTCCTACGATTATTCCCAATCTTATTGTCAACGGTTCTACGGGTATTGCCGTCGGTATGGCCACTAGTATTCCACCCCATAATTTACGCGAAGTCTGTGACGCCATTATGAATATTATCGATCACCCCGATATCAGTGTCAGCGAATTAATGTCCATCATTCCCGGTCCCGATTTTCCTACTGGCGGTGAAGTCATGTGTGGTGGCGCACTCCTCCACGCCTACACCAAAGGCAAGGGTAAAGTCACGATTAAATCGGTTGCTCATGTTGAAGATGAGGATAAAATCATCGTCAGTGAGATCCCTTACATGGTCAACAAAGAGGAGCTCATTCAACAGATTGCCGAACTTGTCAATGAGAAACGCATCCTGGGCATTCGTAACATTAATGATGAATCAGACCGTGACGGAATTCGTGTCGTTATTGAATTAAAACGAGATGTTGATCCGCAAGTAATCCTCAATCAACTCTATCAATTTAGCCGATTGAAAGTCTCTTTTGGGATAACTCTCCTCGCCCTTGTCAACAACGAGCCGCAGCTTCTTGGACTCAAAGAAATTCTTCAACACCATATTGATCATCGGAGAGTTGTTATCACTCGACGCACCCAATATGATCTAGAGCAGGCTCGTGCCCGTGTTCATATCCTGGAGGGCTTGCTCATCGCTCTCAATAATATTGATCCCGTTATTGCCGGTATCAAACAAAGCCGCACCGTTGATGATGCCCGTGCTTTCTTAATTAGTTCATATTCATTGAGTGAAGAACAGGCCAAAGCCATTCTTGAATTACGCTTACAAAAATTAGCCTCATTAGAACAAGAGAAAATCAAAGATGAACATCGTGATCTACTCGTTAAAATAAATTATTATCTGGATATTCTTGGTTCCCCCTCAAAAATTCTTGCTTTGATCAAAGAAGAGATGAACGAAGTCAAAAACAATTACGGCGATGGCCGCAGGTCACAAATCGTCCCCGGTGAAGATGATGATTTCAACATTGAAGAACTAATTGAAGATGAACAGGTTGTCGTTACGATTACTAATTCCGGCTATGTCAAACGCATGCCCCTTGATGTCTATCACACCCAAAAACGCGGCGGTAAAGGTATCCGCGCAGCAGGCATGAAAGAAGAAGACTTTGTTGAAAAGATATTCACCTGTTCAACACATGACCATTTACTCTTTTTTACCAATGATGGCCAGGTCTATTGGTTGAAAGTATATCATATCCCTGAAGCCAGTCGTGAATCAAAAGGCAAACATATCGCCAATCTGATTGAAATGCAGCAGAATGAAAAAGTTAACGCCGTCATTGCCGTTCGTGATTTCACCCAAGGCTATTTATTTATGGCCACAAAAATGGGTACGGTCAAGAAAACAGGATTACAGGAATTTGCCAATCCACGCAAAGGCGGAATTCGTGCCATTAATCTTGATGAAAACGATACTCTCGTTAACGTTCGCTACACTAATGGTAGTCAAGAAATTATTCTCGCCACCAAAGAAGGTCAAGCCAATCGTTTCAATGAAGAAGATGTTCGTCCGATGGGAAGAGCAGCACACGGTGTTCGTGGTATCAGATTAGACGATCACGACGAAGTTATCGGTATGCTTGCTGCTGAAGAAAATATGGAAATTCTCACTCTCACTGAATACGGATATGGTAAACGTACACCAGTTTCAGAATATCGTCTCTGTAACCGTGGAGGCAAAGGCGTTACTAATATCAAAATTACTGATAAGAATGGTCCAGTTCAAACTGTCATGCTTGTTGAAGGAGCGGAAGATTTAATGTTAATCTCGCGTCAAGGGATAGGCATCCGCATGAAGTGTACGGAGATCTCCGTTATCGGTCGGGCCACGCAAGGTGTCCGCGTCATGCGTTTGAATGAAGGAGACCAGCTTGCTGCCGCCGCTAAAATTGTTGTGGTTGAGGGTGAAGAGGATGTAGAATCTAAAAAAGTTGATTCTGGACTTTCCTCCGAAGAGGAAACGGGGAATCCTCAACCATGAAATTTGCTTTTTTAGTAAGTCCAGGATTAGCACCATTTGCGCAACGTGAACTTCTTGAACTGACACAATTACATTCTGAACTTCTTGATAATGCTGTTTTATTTTCAACCGAACACTATGGTTCTATCGAAAAACTACTTCTTCACGCCCAAACTCCTCGTCGTGTTATTGTTGTTCTTGGCCGTTGTCAAAATCCCCAACAATTTTCAACAACAGAAAAACTTTCTTCTTACTTTAACAGCGGTAAGACGTTTATGATTGAGGTTGAAAATGTTAAAGGTCAAGAAAACCGTCAAATTATCTCCAAGAACATTTACGAAGTCTTACAACATAAATTAGAAGTTGAAAAAATTGAAGTCAAAGTTGAGTACAAAAAACCGGACTTAACTGTCATTGTCTATTTTACCGGGAAAGAATATGTTATCGGTATCGATCTTTGCGGTCAAGAAATTAACGCTAGGGATTATCGCGTTTTTCCTCACTCAGGATCGTTGAAAGGAGATTTAGCCTATTGGCTTGTCCGTAAAAGCGGTTTCACCTCTGGGGATAAATTGTTAGTTGGTCTTGTCAAAGATGGAGCTATTGCCATTGAAGCAGCGTTGTTTGCGACACAAAAATCATTTCGCACACTTGATACTTATTGTTTCAAACAATTTCCTTCATATAACTCCCGACAAATAGAAAAAGATCTGGGAGATAGTAAACCTATTATTCATGCTTTTGATAACTCTCTCCCTAACGTCTTGGCCGCGCGGAAGAATATTGCCATTGCCGGTGTTAAAGAAAATGTTGACGTGCAACGGTATACGCCAGAAGATCTTGACGCCCGTTACGAAGAGAACAGTTTTGATCAGATGATTTTCATGGTCACATCGAAAGATGAAGAAAAGATCAATGAATTGTATTATCAAGTGGGCTTGTTATTAAAGAAAGATGGTATGTTGTTAATTATGGGCAGGGAGCAGTGGGATTTGCCTATCTCTGAGAAATTTGAGTTAGTTAGTTCTGAGAAACTGCCAAGGGGGGAAGGGTATTCTTCTGTTTGGCTATTGAAAAAGAAATAACACTAACAAATTATTTATATACTCCTTTCTCTTTATTCCACCACATATGGTTAGCAAACAAGAGCTTTGGGCGAGAATCAAAGAATTCCTCCGCTTTTCACGCCAAGAAGCTACGGGATTACTATTCGCCATCGTTCTAACCGGATTTATTTTCTCCTTTCGAGATTGGGGAACCGATAAATTCGATGCCGCTTTTGGCTTACAGAATCTGCTACTTGTCATTATTGTCGCCGCTATCAGCATCTTCTTTCGTATTGCTTGTCAAAAGATCTACGCTTTAAGTCAAGGTTACAATGCTGAATTTAAAATCTGGTGGCCAGGGCTGTTAATTATGTTGATTGTCGCATTTCTCAGTTTAGGACGTCTGCCAGTCATTCTCGTTGGTACGGTTGTGAGTAGTTTGATGGTCAAACAGCGTCTAGGGGAATTTCGCTACGGTTTCTCCTATAAAGATAATGCCATGATTGCGATGTGGGGTCTCTACGGAAATCTCATCGCCGCACTGCTCTTTGCCATTGCTCTCCACTCTCTCCCTCAAAGCTACTTCTTTGGCAAAGGCCTGGTCTTAAACCTTGTAATGGCGTTCTTTTCACTATTACCTCTTCCTCAGCTTGATGGATTACAAATTTATTTTGGTTCTCGCACTATGTATTACCTCGGAATTGGTCTGGTTCTATTGGCAGGACTCCTCTTGTTAACTAAAACCACGATCGGTCTCATCACTGCAGTTGTCACTGGTTCATTAATTGCTATCGTTTATATCCTTATCAGTTCGGAGAAATAAATCATGAGATCGGGAAACATAGTTGATGAACAATGGGTGGAGGCGTTCAGTTTATTTTTTGTTGTCGTCGGTTTCATCATTGCCATTGGATTGAGCAATCCTCTCTTTAGCTACATTACGGTCTTTCTTTGTGGAGCGCTTGCGGCACGTTTCTTTTATCAGAAAAGGTACAAAGAACCGATTCTTCCTTTCATCTTGATCATTCTCGGTTTTCTCTTAGGCTATCTCATGGGTGGCTTTTGGGTTAGTAGGTGGTTGAATCTTCTCTTTTTTATCATCGGGTTTGCTATCTCCTACTTTCTTCATAAGAGAGAGATTTTCGTAATCTTTAAAAGCCCAGGCTTCGTTAAGTAGAAATATGAAAAATTTTGTCAAAAAATTTAAAGCAAAAAGTGTTACCATCAGTCGCAAGCCAGCTGAGGACAAAGAAGACTTCTGGTCTGCGTTTATCGGTCTATTTGACGAAAACAACCCTCATTTGAAAGGCCGTGCTCCATTTGAAGTATTAGACATTCCTCTCGTTGAAAAAGTTCGTATTCGAGAGTTGCGCAATATTTCTTATTATTTATTGGGAAGCGACGTGATTATTAACAATTTAGAAGAAGTAAGTATCAGCAAAGAAGGGGCAATTGTGACGGTGACGGGTAAACAAGTTTTACCCAAAGAGAAATCGTAAAAATACGTGAAACCGTCTTAAAAGATGGGGGTTGAAAAAAGACGGTTTCTCGACAACGCATTTTTAGGATAGAAAATTGCCAGAACCATGTCATTCATCCATTAACCAAAGTCAATGGTTTTCTGGCTATTTTCCTATAAAGAAAAAAAATCTAATCGATCTCTAAAGCTTCCATAATCTTATCAAGCTTCTTATTGATCTGCTCCAACTCATTTCCGGATGGGCTGGATGAACTTGGACGTCTTTCTTCACGTTCATCATTCTTTCTGAAGCAATTACTGCAATAGACTGGTTTATCACCGGAAGGTCTAAATGGAACTTCGCATGATTTTCCACATTTTGCGCACGTTACCGGATACATTTTCTTCTCAAATGAGCTGTCCGAATCTCTTCGTTCAAAATTTCTTGATCCGAAGCGTGGAGATTCGTCTCTTTCAAATCTTCGTGAACCGTTACTCTCAAATCGTTTTGGCCCTTTTCTACCTGGTTTTGCATCTCTGTTAAAATCTCTCATAGTGTTTACCTTTAATATCTTGTTTTACTATAAAATAGAGTGGTTTATTTATAAATTGTTGGGTGTCTTTTGAGGGATCTGAGGTGGGCGGAGAAAAATTAGACATAATGCAGGTTAAGCTTCCCAGACTTAATGTCTGGGTCGAGCGTTAGCGAGAAGTATTTTGGTGGGCAAGTTATTCATTTAATATGACAAAGAGACAAGTGTACGTGCACAGTTATGTCTCTGTTTTACTTTTCTTGTGCCCGTAACTTCTAATTTGGTCGATAATTAAGTCCAGCATTTCAGCAATGTAACTTTTATTATCATTCTTATCCGCTTTTTCTATGGCTTGATAATATTGTTCTCGCTTTTCAAATGGGATAAAGAACATTGGATAGTTTTTCTTCATTAAGATGAAGTTCATTACTGCTCTGGCAGTTCTACCATTTCCGTCTTCAAATGGATGAATCCAAGCAATACGTGCATGAATGATAGTCGCCAATTCAAAGGGATGAAGCTTATCTTTATTGACATTGTACCATTTAAACAAGTTGAGCAAGTGCTTTTTAACTTCCTCGTGTTTTGGTGGAACATGATTAGAACCCTGAATTTGCACCTCAAAAAACCTCACTCGTCCCCCATATACTACTCCTGTGTTTTTGGTTAAAATCCCGTTTACTTTTTCTAAAAATTGTTTGTTTAACTCTCCATCATAAGACTGAAGATATTCCAAACATTCTTTCCCATTAATGGCTTCGTTGTAATCCTCTGCTCTTACACCTGAAGGGATAACTTTGTCTTTAAGAATTAAAGCAGTTTGTCTGAGAGTTAGTCTATTTCCCTCAATGGCATTAGTATGATAGGTAAAGCGGATAACAAAGTCTTCATTTAACTTTTCTCTAACGCTTTTTGGGATTTGTTTTAGCCATTCTTTATAACTTTCTTTCAGATCTTGCAGAGTTTCGGCGTCATGTTCAGAAAGGTAAGCATATTCTGATTTTTTAATAAATTGTTGTGAGTCTAGCTCTATTTTCTTAGTCGATTGGGCTAGTTCTTCTTTAGTGGGTTGCTTATCACCTAAGTAAATCCGCACTTTCTTCCATTTGTTTAAGCCCAAACGGATATTTTTAGTGAGGTAGAAGTATTCTTTCTTGTTCCGTTTGATTATCTCTACATAGGCCATATATTAATGTATGGGCACATGATATTTAAATGTTTCTGTTAAATGTGGACATACAGAACTGAGAAAACTTAGACTTAATGCATGTTAGTTTCCCCTTTCCCCGAACTGAGCCCGAAATTTTGGAGAAATTTCTGGGTGCGAAGTTCAGGGCTGAAAAGGTCAAGCGACATTGTGAGCGACTAAATTTGAGGCATTCCGCAAATTTATGGAGTGAACAAAGAGTGAAGAAGTCCGAATGTCAGCGGATGGTGGGAACCATCAGTTTTTAGTATAGGGGGTTTGTCGCTTTAGTCGTTCGTCGTGGGGGGAGTTCTTCCTTCGGACATTTAGACTTTTTCTACAAAAAAATAATACTATTTTCTGCGGGACAATTTCAACGCGATTCCAAAAAGTTTATATATCTCTCTCTCTAAAGAGATATTCAGTTTAATTAATTTAAAGAGGTTGAAGATGCAAGAGTCAAAAAAAATATCAAAACACAAAAAGAGTCAATTCTGGGGAGTAACTTAGAAGTTTCCCGTGTCAAAACAGATATCAAGGGGTTAGATGAAGTATTAAATGGTGGTCTGCCGAAGGATACAGTCATACTTCTTGCTGGTTCATCTGGTTCTGGTAAAACTATTTTATCATTACAATGGTTATTTAATGGAGTTAAAAAAGGAGAAAACGGAATTTACATCTCTATGACGGAAGCAGTATTTATGGCTTTGCGTAATGCAGAAACAATGACTTTTTTTGACCGCAAAGTAGTTGAAGAGGAAAAACTATATCTGCTGGACATTCGGAATGTATTGAAGGATGATGTGTTTGATCAGGCAAAAATATTAAAGTATATTGAACAGCAGGTCAAGGAACATAATGCAAAACGGTTAGTTATAGATTCTATCACTGCAATTCTGTACGCAATAGATGACAAGGCAAAGATACGCCAATTTATTTTTCAATTGAGTAAAGTGTTGTCAACTCTTGGATGCACTACCATTTTAACAAGTGAAATTCCTCATGAAGGAGGATATTCTGCCTATGGTGTGGAAGAATATATTTCTGATGGAATTATCTCTTTGACTAACAAACCTGGTGAAAATAAAATAATTAGAAAATTACAAATTATTAAAATGCGCGGTATTGGTTTCCGGTCAGGCGCAATCATTTTCGATATAACTCCGGAAGGATTAGTTTTATACCCTAAGATTCCTATCAATAGAAAGATTGCCTCTACTGAATTTAATGTTCGTTTGAAAAGTGGTGTTCCTAAATTTGATAATCTAGTAGGGGGTGGATTCCCCCAAGGTCACATGATTATGATCACGGGAAATACTGGTTCAGGCAAATCAACATTTGCCATGCAATTTATCCATGAAGGATTAGAGAAAGGAGAACCTTGTCTTTATGTAGCTTTGGAAGAGTCGTCTACACAAGTTAAAAAAACTGCGTTGTCACACGGATGGGATTTTGAAAAATATGAAAAGTCAGGCAACCTAACATTTATCGATCCTGATTTGATTGACCTGTATCCTGACAAGATATTATCAGAGATTCTTGAGACTGTAAAAAAAACAAAAGCAAAAAGAATTGTTATTGATTCTGCTTCATCATTGGAGAGTGCTACGATGAACAAGAATAATGTGAGGGAGTTCCTTTTGCAATTAACTGGAATCTGCAAGTCATTAGGTATTACTTGTGTAATGACCTACCTAACAGAAGAAATATTCGGTGGAACAAGTAACCAATTGCTTGGCTCTGGTTCATCTAGCGAATTACGATTAAGCTCTGTAGTTGATGGGATTATACTCCTACGTTATGTTGAAAGAGCGCAAACCGTTAAGAAACTGCTCAATGTTCTAAAGATGAGGGGCTCACAGCATGACAAAAACATTTGGGAGTTCACCGTTGATAAATCCGGAATGAATATTGGGAGTAAATTTAAAAGGTAGGAATAAAAATGGCAATAGCTCAACTTCTAAAACCCGCATTACAGAAAAGCAAGACAATCATGTTAGAACTTCCTGAGGAATCATACTTTGAGCAGAATTACAGAACGATTAAAGAATTGCAGAAGCAGGGGTATCAAGGGGTGTATGTGAGTTTTCATCGTCCATTCGGCAGTATCTCTTCTTTGTTAAAAAATCAAGGGATTGATCTGAAAAAAATTATTTTTATTGATGTCGCTGCTGCATTGACTAAAGAAAGTCAGGACAAAAATGAACGATGTATTCATATTTCTAAAGATATCGATGTTGATGAATTGGTGAAAGCAATTTATACCTCTTTAGATAAAATAAAGGGGAAGAAATTTATTTTTATTGATTCCTTGACAACATTAACATTGTACAAACCTCTTTCTGAAACTTTGCGATTTTCAGAGTTTTTAATGAGAACAGTAGAGAATGAAAAAGATGTCAAACTAATATTCAATGTTGCTAAGAATTTAGCACAGAAGAAATTTATCCAGGATGTAGCATTGAAAATTGATAGTGTAATAAAAGTTTAAAATGGCTGATTTAAAAAATTTGCAGAAGGAACTAGCAAATCTTCCAGATGAATGGATTGCATTAGTGGAAACATCAGCCAATAAGATTATTAATGTTAATACTGCTTGCATGAAATATTTTATAGATAAAAATTATACTGGCATAGTTTTATCTGCTTCACGACCATGTACAAATTTGCTGAAGTTGTATGAAGAGAATAAGATTGATAAAAGTAAAATTTTAGTGCTTTGTTGTGTTTGTACTGGAGAAAGCAAACAGGAAAATGTGATCCATATAGGAAGTGAGACTGCATTGACATCTATGGCATTAGCAATCAGCAAAGCATTTCAAGGAGTGAAAGGCAGGAAGTTTCTCTTTATAGACTCTATCAATACACTATTAATTCATAATGAGCCAAATAGTTTAGCAAGATTTATTCATTCTGTTCTTACAAAGATGAGACAGAATAATGTTAGTGGTTTGCTAATTTCCATTGAGAAAGATACCAATAGAGAAGTCCGTTCTGAAATTGCTCAATTATGCGATAAGATTATTAAAGTTTGAAATTAGCTCATATTATTGTTCTTGAATGTTCAATTTGTTCGCATTGATTGAACTGAACTCCCCCCAGTCGTTTTAGTCGTTAGAAATGTCCCCCTTACTCACTTTAGCCACTAAAAATTATTGCATTTAACGCATGTTAAGTCTGGGGGACTTTAGCGACCGAAAGTAAATCTCGTCTTTCGCCGCAAGGCGAAACAATATCAGATAGTGAGGAAGCGTAGTCCCCCCGAGTAGCGCAGACCGCAGTCGAGCAACGCAGAGTTTTTGCGCTACCGAGACTTTAGGGGTTGCCGTTGTTTTTCATAGTGATTCTATAGCTCATCTGCGGAGCAGACTAAAATCCGTGGGGGAGAATTGTGAAAATCGTCGTAATGTTTTTAAGAGAGTGCGTATTTTTCGCTTAAAGAATCGAAAGAGGTCATAGTCATGCTTAAGATTTATGTTGATACTAATGTTTATTTAGATTTGTTTAAAGCAAGGACGTCCAAGTATTTGGATTTGGGAGCCTTTGCTGCTCATCTCTTTTCTGCGGTTCGGGAGAAGAAGTATCAATTAGTCATCTCCGATTGGGTATTTGATGAATTTTGTAAATATGGGGATAGAAAAGATTTACAGAAGCTAATCTCTGGACTTGGGGATGTTGTGTCCATTACAAGAACATCTGATGATGATAAAAAAGCCAGGCAGTTATCGAGAACGAATTTTCCAGATGCTCTTCATGTCATCTTAGCCAAGAAAGGCGAAGCTGTTTATTTGGTAACTCGTAATATCAATGATTTTGCTGAGTTTCAGCATGTTATTGAGATAGCTACGCCAGAGTACCTTTGAACTTATTAATCGGATCATTTTTAGGTATTTCTAAAGTTGGGGTTTGGTCATTGAGTACATTGAGGTAATTTTCTACGATTTCTTGGACTATTTGTGTTCTTAATTTATAGTAACGTTGTAATGTGGCAAGATCATACCAATCTTTGTTTAGAAGAAGTGAATGATATAAATTATATGTTGCCATGGATTCCCAAAGCGATGAGAAAGTATCGTTAAGGAGAGGTCTTATATCTTCCATCTCTTTTTCGTTTTTATGATTTACCAACCGAAATATCATAGAAGCAAAAGCATTCAAATATTCAACAATTTCAGTATTATCTTCAGTTCGAGGAAAATTAAATAAAAAATCTCGTACTGTTTTTTTCAAAGTAGTGAGAGAATCTACTTTAAACGGTTCCATTAAAATATTACTTATGTTTAATCTGAGCAGGTAAAGTTGATTTCCTTTTCTAGTGTAATACGTTTGAAGAAGCTCATTGGTGTTGGCAATTTTGGCATAATCTTTTACAATGATATCTATCTCTTCATCATATTTTTTAGTGGGAGTAATATCTTCCTCCGTAGTAAAGAGCACAGCACATTCACCAAATAGATACCAGCCATAGGGAACGTTTTGAATTTTGTTTTCTTCAACCAACCTTACTAATATCTTTTGAAGAAAGGTTTTACTAATTACTTTTCCAGTATGTTCTTGCCAACGTTGTTTAATGCGGCTCAATAATGCTTTAGTAGTTTCCTCTTGTTTGGCGTTTAAAGGAAGACCTAAGAGGGTATCTTTCCGTAATTGAAGAAAATTAGCTTCATTAACAGTGTAGTAGGTTTTTCCACTTTCTTCATGTGGTGTTAATAGGTTAATTCGGGTTAATGTTTCTACGGCATTTTTAGCAGTTTCCCAATTAATACCTGTATTTTCAGCAACTTGCAAAGTAGTAAAAGAACCTTTCTTGAGTAGCTGGACTACATCTTCATAAATTTGAGAACGTTGTTTATTGGCCATAGTACGACATCACCTCTTATTTATGATAATCATAGTAATTTTAGTAACTTTATATATCTTTCTATACTAAAATCAATTTCATTAGGGCAATAAACAGAAACAAATTTGTTAGATTCTTCCATAAAGCTTAAATAGGTAGGGAAACGAGAGCGGAAAGAAGGCTTTTGAAGTCCCACTTTCCGTCCCTCTAAGCAAGGAAAGGAATAACGCAGAGTATTAAAGCGTTTTGGTGGTCGACTTCTAAAAGCCTCCTAAAAATAAGGAGGAAGAAAACTATGGATGTAAATAAAACCAGAGATAAAGTGAAAGAAAAACTGCCACGAGTACGGAAGCAGGCGGAGCATAACGACGTGATTAAATGGATGTGGAAATTGGGGGCGAAAGATCTCCAGAGCGCCGTGAGAACGAGCCATCTTGAGGAGAAAGTACCTCATGCGGCTACGTACCTCAAAAATCTGAAGAAAGCGCGATTCGTCGAGGTGTCAAAGAAAGGTTCAGCGCATTTTCTACTAGACCACGCTGCCACGGGTCAAGAAAAGCGTTTTCTGTATATATACCCTGAAATCAAAGAAGCTAGGGAAAAAAGATCAATGGCTTTGGTGAATCATGTTCAGAATGACCATGAACTGTTAATCCTGTCATTGCATACTCTTGGCCTCAATGAAACTGCCAGCATTGTAAATGTCTTGGAGAGCGTACAACACAGTGATGACCAAGAGACGGACAAAGAACATCTCAAGAATTACAGTAACATCGTTACGAAGTTTAAAGAGAAGAAAGTGCCGTTAAAAGGCTATGACCACTTGGAATGGAAACGTGGCAGTCACTCTTGGTACCTGAATCAGAGTTTCATTGCTGAATGCTCCTAAACTATCAGATTTTTTTCTTTTTTTAATTTTTAAATTCCACTATCGTAGAAGCGAATTTCACTTTACTTTTAATCTGAGCCTCTTTTCCCTCTCTCGTCTTCTGAACAAGTCCAGACTGCTCCAGCATCCGCACGTAATCGGCGCATTTGTTGTAAGCCAATTTTAGCTTAGAGCTTAGTTCAGAGATATTGAGTTCTTTATCTTGAGTTAGCTCCAAGATTCTGAACCGTTGAGGGTTGGAAATTAGCTTGATCTTCCTAAACAGAGAGGGGTTCTGGAATGATTCTACTTTAGCCGACATTACACCGTTTTCAGGGTAATATTTATATATGAAGATAGAACACCAATTTTGGTGTAGTATTGATGAAATATCCTGAACTTAACGATGAACCATTAACCGTTCAAGAAGAACGCGCCCAGTACGGCAAAGAGAAGCCCAAAGCTAAAGATACGGCTCGCTTAATCTGGGCTTCTAAACCGAAGAAAGAACCGAACGCTAAAGACTTAGAATTTCAAACGGCAGAGGAAGTTTACCCCAATATTGCGGATGTCAAAGACAAAAAACTAAGTCGTTTCTGGGCTGAAACCAAAGATATTAACGATGATCCTAATCGCTTAATCTGGGGAGATAATCTTCTGGTTATGCAGGCACTTCTCGCTAACGGCTACGAAGGGCAGATAGATTTGATTTATATTGATCCGCCGTTTAATACTGGTGAGAATTTTAATTTTAGTAATCAGGTCACATTAGGTAAAGAAATTTATGAAAAAGATTTACCTATAAATGAAAGGTTGGCCTATACAGATACATGGGCTAGGGGGATTGATAGTTTTTTGGATATGCTCTACTCTCGATTACAATTAATGAAAAAATTGCTTTCATCAAATGGTTCTATTTTTGTTCATATTGATTGGCACGCAGCACATTACGTAAAAATCATGTTAGATGAAATTTTTGGAGTTGATTCTTTTCGGAATGAAATAATATGGCAAAAAACACTTTCTAGGAAAGCTCAAAGCAACCAATTTGGTAACATGCATGATACAATATTCTTTTATTCAAAAGGAAATCCTGTTTTTAATACTCTGTACGAGAAAAGAGACGAAGAAACTATTGAAAAACGATTTCCAGAAATAGAAGAAGAAACTGGAAAAAGATATGTTTTAGATAATTTTACACAAGCAGGACAAGGGCAACCAAGAAAATTTGGAAAGTATGGAGTTTTAGCACCACCTACGGGAAAACATTGGATTTGGAGTCAGGAAAGAATTGATGAGGGGCTGAAAAATGGGTTTATTTTCTTTACAAAGAGTGGTATGCCAAGATTAAAAAGATATGAAACAGAAGGTTTGTTTATGGGTGATATTTGGCAAGGTAATGATTTAATTATTCATTCTCAAAGCAGTGAAGCAATTGGTTATAGTACTCAGAAACCAGAAGCGTTAATAGAAAGAATTTTGAAAGCTTCTTCAAAAGAAAATTCCATTGTCGCCGACTTCTTCTGTGGTTCTGGCACAACTGGAGCAGTTGCTGAAAAGCTCGGAAGACGTTGGATTATGTCTGATCTCTCCAAAACCGCCATCCAAGTAACCAGAGGTCGTTTAGTCCATCAAAATTCTAAACCATTCCTCATCCAAAATCTCGGTAATTACCAACGCCAATTAATCTACAGCAAAGAAATAAAACTGAAAGAGATGTATAACATTGTTCTCAAACTATTCGGAGCAACCTCTCGAACTGATTGGCAGGGCTTCGGTATTTCTAAAGAAGATAATAAAACGTTAGTCTTCGTATGTGAGCCAGACCGCCCCATGACGGGAAAGAAAGCCGTTGATTTAGCTAAATCAGCTAAAACGGCTGACGGCAAAGGCTACAAGAGATTAATTATTCTTGCCTGGGATTTTGAATACGATTTTGATGATACGTTCCAAAGACTAATCAAAAATGCTAAGAGGGATTTAGCTGATGTAGAATTCAAAATCATTCCATCTGACGTCTACAAATATCTTAGAAGCACGAAAGTTGGCGATCAGTATTTAGCCAATAAAATTACGTTTTACGAAAAACCATACCTCCGTTTAAGCGAACCACAAGTAAGCAAGCGGGACAAAGAAGAAGCACAAGTAAAAATCAAGATTGAACAATATGTTCTTAGAGATATTCCAGTTAAAGATGAAAGCAAACGCCCAGAAATTGAAAAGATGCTTCACAAAAATTTCGCTAATTTAATCGACTACTGGACTGTTGACTGGGATTATGATGGTGAAGTCTTTCGCAGTAAATGGCAAGCCATCAGAGACAGAAAATCATCTGATCCTGTATCCACCATCGCAGACACAACTCTAAAGCGTGGTAAGAAATATATTATTGCGGTAAGGGTGGTCGATGTTTTCGGTAATGATGCTTCTTTAACGAAAGAAATAGACCTCAGATGAAAACTACAAAAACAGAATTATTTGGAAAACATCCTCTGGCTAAAGCGATTGAGCCAGTAGTAGAAGAATGGGCTACCAATAATTATCCTGCGGTAAATGGTAAAGAAATTACATATTACACTAGAGAATTATTCAACTGGTGGTTTTCTGACCAAGCTCATGAAGGTGAAGTATTTCATATTTGCCAACGAAGAGCATTAGAAACAATAGTGTACTGTTACGAAATTCTAAATCTTCCATTAGTGGAAACACTATTTGAGGTTTTCTCTTCCAATCTGTTAGAAAAAGAAACACTGAAAGCGGGTATAGAAAAAATAAAGCATCCACGCTTTGGTATTAAAATGGCGACCGGAACCGGTAAAACTTGGGTAATTACCGCTATCATTGTCTGGCAATATTGGAATAAAGTTAAACTAAATGACCAACACTTTTCCAGTCATTTCCTGCTCTGTGCTCCTGGAAGTATTGTGTATGAGCGATTACTCGATTCTTTCTTAGGCAAAAAGCAGCCAGATGGAAAAAGACTACCATTTACCGCCGATATTAAGAAAAGTGTCTTTATGCCCGATAATTGGCGTGATGAATTTAATTTAAGAATATTCTCCAAAGAAGATTTACAGGAAAGTTCTCCCGTAACAGAAAGTCCATTTATTCTGATTACTAACTGGCATCAATTAATGGATACGACCAAGCAAAGAGAAGACACTTTAGCTGAAGATATAGGTATTGAAACAAAATCGGATTCTACTTCGTTACGAGTAGAACGTTTTATGAATTTCTTAACATACAACCCTGATTTAATCGTTATTAATGATGAAGCACACCACGTTCATAACGCTACTGATACAGAACAGAAACGATGGCAGGAATCAATTGAAGAATTACAAAAAGAAATTCACAAAAATAAAAACTCAGTTTTTGCTCAGTTTGACTTTACGGCTACGCCATTTGTGATTAAAGGCAAGAAAAAAGAATATTTTCCTCACGTAATCTATGATTATGGTTTAGTAGAAGCTATGCGTGCCATGTTAGTAAAGCAAATTTTCATTGAGAAAAGCAATCTTCTCTCTGAAAAAATTGAAAAATTACCCGCTTCGGAAATTGCATTAATTAGTCATCGTGATGAAGCAGGAAAACCAATCGAACTATCAGAAACACAGAAGCATATGGTTGATGTCGGTTTGGCTAAATTAGGAAGATTACAAGAAGAATTCGTCCGCCTAAAAATTAACAAAAAACCATTAATGTTCGTTGTCGCAGATCAAAATGCGGAAGCTGATTTAATCTCAGAATATATCAAGCAAAAAACAGATAATAATGGCTTTTCTTACGGCAATGAGGATAATGGCGAGCAAGTAGTTACGATTCATGAAGATAGAAGAAATCATCTTTCTGATGATGACTATGTTAAATTGAGAACTAAAGTGTTCACCAGCGATGATGTCAATAACCCAACAAGAATAATCGTTTCAGTTTTAATGCTCAGAGAAGGATTTGATGTAAGAAATGTCTGTGTTTTAGTCGTTTTAAGACGTTCTGATTCAGATTTATTAACTGAGCAAGTTATCGGTAGAGGAATTCGTTTAATGTTCCCAGAACCAGAATACCACCAAGACAAATCCGAAAACTTCCAAAGATTAGCAAATAGGCAAGAACTAATAAATTCGCAAGAACTAATAAATTCTTATGATTTATTGTTTGTAGTAGAACATCCGAAATATAACGAAATTTACAAACAATTAACCGAAGCAGGAGCAATTATCGCCAGTGGTAGTTCTATTGAGATTAGTTTGGATGCCAAAAGCGTTTTAATCTCCATAGACGAGAAGAGGATTGCTACATTAGATTTAGCCTGGCCGATAAATTTCTCTTATCGCACAGAAGAAGAGATTAATTTTCAATACTTTAATATCTCCGAACTGCCTACCTATAATTTACCATTAGAAAAAATAGAGCCGACGAAGATAATTATTACTGATTATCATCCAGATACTAAGTTTAAACAAGATTGGGAATTACAGGAAGCCAATTTCTCTTATAACACTTTTTTAAGAAATGTTGTTAAGAGTATTATCGGAACAAATAAAGGAACAGCTTGGCTATCTCGCTATTTTGCAGAATTAGCTGGTGTTGTGGATCAATATGTTTCTGAATTCTTGTTTAATGTTCAAGTTGATTTTGAGGATGAGGATAATGTTTTGCATTTACGTAATCAGGAACTTTTTGATTTTGTGGTTAAAGAAGTCAGAACACAAATTATGAAATTTATTCAAAATCTAAAATCTAATGATACCGTAGAAGCGCAATGGACTACTTTATCGCGTTTTAAAGATATGAAAGTTAGAATGGAGCGGGCTATTGAAACTAAGAAATGTCTTTATCCTGTTGTTGATTTCCCCTACAAAGGAGGTTTTGAGCGCAAATTCACCGAAGACCAATTAGAAAATGATTCTATGGTTGAAGCATATGTAAAGTTAAATCAGTATGTGCATGGTTTTTCTATCCCCTACATTAACAGCATGGGACATTTAGTCCAATACTATCCTGATTTTATTGTAAGAACTAAAGAGTTTATGTTAATTGTAGAAACAAAGTCAGAGAAAAATGCTCGTAATGATATAGACGTAAAGAGAAAGGCTTTAGCTGCTGAACAGAGATGTAGAGAGATGTCAAAAATAAATACTGTTCCTCCGGTAGTTCAGCCAAAGCCATGGCGGTATATTCTTTTACCTCAGGATTTGTATCAAGAGATGGAAGGACATAGTTTACGAACTTTAATTAGTAAGTGTGAAAGTTATTTAGCAGTTTTAAAGATGCGTTCAGAGTAGTCGTCACAATTCTCCCCCCAGTAATCGTTATGAAAAACCGAACGAAGTGAGTGCTAAATCCTGTTATGTTTAGTTACAACGTAATTAAAGTGTTCGTTTTACCGTCTATTTAGCTAGGCAACCCCGTTACGAAGTCGAGGCTCTCTTTCAAAAAGTAGCGCAAAAATTAGACTTAACGGTTGTTATGCGACCCCCACTTTAGCGAGCGAGGGTAGAATTTAGTTAATAGATAGTGAGCGAGCGTAGTGGGGGCAAGCACCGCAGTGCGCAGAGTTTTTTATTTGCCGGGTTGTGCAATAAAAAATTTGGGAGAGTAACGCAAGAGCTTTGATGCTCTGAGTAACGCAACCGCATCAACAACCGTTATGCGTAGTGAGGCTTTGATGGCGAACGGAGTTTTTTATTTGCTGGGAATGTAGTTGGCACCGTAGTTTTTTAATGAATCCTCCAATCATATCCTGCGTAGCAGACTAACATTTCGTTGTAAGGGGGGAATCGGGCGTTTTAAAATTAAAGTCTAGAAATTTAATGTTGCTGTAATTATTGTTTTCTTTGGATTTATTTCTTTTTGTACTGTAACAGTCCCATCATCTTTGTATTCATCTAAAATACTATTTGAAGTATTTACGTTTTCTCTTCCAATTCCATGGAGAAGTAGCCGTCCAGCACCATATTTTTTAAGGTTACTTAACTTAAACCTAACCTCCCCACTTAATTCGTCGTAAGACTTAAATCTAGTAATAAAAACCGTATAAGGGAGAGAACACACAATATTTTTTACTTTTTTTTGATAAGAATTTATATCAAATATTTCGTCATCAATCATACTATTATACAAATCTTTAAAATGATTATCAAAATACCCACCCGTAACAAGATTGCAGAGGTTGTTACCAAAAGTAGGAAAACGATTAGCGATATCTCTCTTTAACTCAACTATATCTTCTCCAGTATTGAAAGCATTTCTAACAACAAAAGAAACTTCTAATGCCTTATACATCTCCGGATCAAGCTTATCTTTGTAAAACTTTAGTAATGTTTCATCCTCTCCAGTAGGTAAATTTCCTTTAATTCTTTCTGTTTTCTGAGATGATTTATCCATTAAGAAAACTTGGTCTTGATCTTGAACAATTAAATCTAAAACTTCTTCTTTTAGTTTCTTCTTTTCTTCTTCAGTTGCTTTGCTGATATCAATAGCAAGTTTGTTTCCCTCTTTGAGTTCTATTACATTTTCAGTATTTCTTGAAAAATCAAAAAGGGTAATAGTATTACCTGTGAAGATGTCTCTAAATTTTGTTTCAAATATCTTCTTTAGATTATCTAGAATTTTCACTCTAATTTCTTTGCAAGATCAATCAAAGAAAATGCATCGTTCTTAATAAATGCTTCAGATCCCTTTCTTATCCCTGCCCATTCGTTAATTTGAATTTCTTCGCCTATCGGTGTTAGAACTCTTTGGGAAGGCTTATCTTTTTCTATTATAAAACCCTCACTGTCAACAGATTTTCCGTAAAGTTCTAATATATCCTCACGAGCAGATGTACTGAAAGTAACCTTGCTTAATTTCATTGAGTTGCATACCTCCAAGTAAACCTCAATACGCATAGCTTATTAAGATTTCTATACCGTAGGACAAACACCAATGTACAAACACCTCTTTTCTTAGTATAAAGAATACTCAAATCATTTATAAATGTATCTTGTTACTATCCCTAAAAATGGCTTTATTCCTACAATTAAACATACTCTCTGGCTTCGTATCTTAAATATCTCTAGAAGATACTTCACAAATTAGAGAAAACAATTAAAAAGAATAAAACTTAACCAATAAAAAATGGACAAAGAGCTCTTCAATCAAAAAACAGTAGAAAAATTAAGTTCTGAGATTAAATTAACTGCTGTACAAAAAAAAGCAGCAAAAGAATGGCTTTATTATCTTGATGAAGGTAAATTAAAGAAAGAAAAGCTCAATTACCTAAAATTTGTCGAGATTGTTCTTAAAGATTTACTAGGCTATGAAATTAAAGAGATTGATTTTGAAGAGGGTAATATAGAGTTTTCTTACAAAAACAAAGAAGGAAAAACGATTTTAGGGATTGAGGCTAAAGGAACAAAAACTAAAAGTTTAGATGATGAACAAAAAGGATACAAAGAGGGGCAGGAAAGTGCAATAATCCAATTATGGACCTATATGGGCAACTTAGATTTAGAATATGGAATTGCCACTAATTACAAACATTTTGTCTTAATTGATAAAAAGAAGTCTTCTTCCCGTCATTTTTTAAACTTTGAAGAAGTTAGGAACAATGAAAATAAACTTAAAGAGTTTGTTGCTATTTTCTCTAAAGAACAAATAATTGATAATGGCTTTATTGAAAAATTAGAGGAAGCCTCTGCTATTGAAGAAAGAAAATTTACTAAAGAGTTCTACAAGCTCTTCCATGAAACTAGGTTAATGCTAGTTAAAGAGTTTCAAGAAAATGGAGTATCAAAAGAAGAATCTGTTCATCATGCGCAATTATTTCTAAATAGGCTAATGTTTGTATTCTTCGCAGAAGATACAGATAAACTCCAAACGAGGCTTTTTGAAGATCTTGTCATTTCAGCACTTAACACTGAAATGATTATTTCCGAACACTCTAGTTTAGTTTCAACTATGATTTTAAACTTTTTTTTAAGTTTAGATAAAGGGTCAGAAACTCCGCGAAAGATATTCGGATTTAATGGAGGATTATTTAGAGAGGAAATCCCAAAAAGGATATACTTCAAAGATTTTAAAGATAAAAAATTTTTCAATGATATTTATTTATATTCGGAATTAAAGAAAGAGCCAGAATTAGACCCCATATCTAAACCAATATTTCAACGTTACCTAAACAAACTTAATCCAATTATTAAGAATTTGTTAGTTATGGCTTCATTTGACTTTAAAACCGAAGTAAGCGTCAATATTTTGGGCCATATTTTTGAACAATCTCTTTCCGATTTGGAAGAGTTAAAAGAGGATACTCCTCAAAAGAGAAAGAAAGAGGGAATTTTTTACACTCCAGAATATATCGCGGAGTATATTTGTAGAAATACCATAATCTCTTATCTGTCAAATAAGAAAGCGACTACACCAAGAGGATTAATCTTAGAATACGCGGATAATATAAAAGAATTAGAGAATAAATTTTCTTACTTTAAAATTTTAGATCCTGCTTGTGGTAGTGGAGCATTCTTAATCAAAGCAGTTGAAATATTACTTGAAATCCATAAAGAAATACAAATTTTTAAACAAGATAAAGGCCAATATACTGCGGTAAAAAGAGGCAAAAAAAAGCAAGATGGTGAACAATTAATGCTTCTTAAATGGAATGAAGAAGACGAAGCCAGAACAATAATTGAAAATAATATTTATGGGGTAGATTTAAACGAAGAATCTGTTGAAATTACTAAATTAAGTCTTTTTTTAAAAATCGCTAAGAAAAATAGGAAATTGCTAGATTTATCTAAAAATATTAAAGTTGGGAATTCTCTTGTAGAAGATAAAGAAGTACATAAAAGAGCGTTCAAGTGGGAAAGTGAGTTTAAAGAAGTTTTTGATGGTGGTGGTTTTGATATTGTTATTGGAAATCCACCCTATATTTTTGCACGAGAATCAAAATTTACTGAAGAAGAAAAGAAATACTATTATGCCAATTACAAATTACAACAATATCAAATAAACACTTATATTCTTTTTACTGAATTAGGTCATAAATTATTGAAAAAGAACGGTCTTTTAGGGTTTATTATTCCGAATAATTGGCAAACAATAGACACCTGTTATAAATTTAGGGAATTTATCTTTAATCAAACTTCTGGGATTAAAATTGTAAATTCTTATGATAAAATATTTGAAGATGCAAATGTAGATAATGGTATTCTTATATTTGAAAAAGAACCAAAATGGAATTATGAATTAATTGAATTAAAGAATAAAGAGTTTAATGTTATATCAAAAGGAAAAAAGTTTGAGGGTAATAATTATATCATTAATTTTACATCTTTAAAAAATAGCGAAATACAGCCTTTTCTTGACAAGATAAATAAAGTTTCGATAAAGTTAGATGAACTGTCAATTTTAAAATCGGGATTAAAAGCTTATGAGGTTGGCAAAGGAACTCCTCCTCAAACTAAAGAGATGAAGAATGATAGGATTTACCATACAAGAGAAAAGAAGGACAACACATTTTACAAATATCTTGAAGGAAAAGATGTTAGTAGATATTTTTTAGGTTGGTCTGGTCAATATTTAAAATATGGCAAAAATTTAGCAGCACCAAGATTTTTTGAATTGTTTTCATCACAAAGAATACTCGTTAGACAAATTCCGGCTCAACCGCCATATTGTATACACGCAATATACACTGAAGAAGTGTACATAAATGATATTAATAGTATGGTTATCTTTGATTTTAAAGAAAATTATAGTCCTAAATTTATTTTAGGCGTGATAAACTCAAAATTAACTTCATTTTGGTTCATTAATACATTTGATAAATTGCAAAGAGGATTGTTCCCTCAATTTAAAGTTAAAGAATTGGCCACGTTTCCAATTTTCAAGACAAAGGATAAAAATGAACAGAAAAGAATTATTGAATTAGTAGATTTAATCCTAAAGAACAAGCGTGATTTTAACTCTAAAAGAGAAAAGTTCTTAACTAGGATACATGGAACATTTAAGATTGAGAAATTGACCAAAAAGATCGAAGAATTTTATAAGTCAGAATTTAATGATTTGATGAACGAGATTCAAAAAATTTCATCGCATAATCTTAATTTGAAAGAACAGGATGAATGGGAAGATTATTTTAATGAGTACAAGAAAGAATTGGAGCGGTTAGATCATAGCGTTTCTGAAGCTAATAATTTAATTGATGAAGAAGTTTATAAGTTGTATGGTTTGAATAAAGAAGAAAGAAAGATTGTTGAGGAAAGTTTAAAACAAATATAACACTTGGAGGTGTATAAAATGAACACATTGTTTTTAGTAGGAGGGATAATAGCAATTATTGTTGCTGGAGGACAGTTTTTAGTTTATAACAGAACTACGAGTAGCTATATCCAAGCGGTTGCTGTTATTACGGCAATAATCAGTTTTTTGGCTGGGCTGGGATTAGTTGTCATGGGATTAGCTCAATAGGAATAAAGATATATGGCACTTAGTAGCTTAGTTGGAGTTGTACTTATACTGATTCAAGTAATTTCGATTATCTATAAAAAATTTAAAAAAGTAAAATTTCTTAACTTTCATGAGAAAGAGAAACTAATCATTATTTTCATGTGTATAATGATTTTTATTTTTGAGGGAGTAGCATATTACTCCAAGAAAATGCCTAATTTAATTGATGTTCTCCCTGTGGCAACAATGATAATAACATTGATCCTATTTGGGGTATTTGTACTTGGTAAAATAACAGATAAAAAGTTTGATGAAAAATGAGCTTCTAATCATCGTTTTTATAGAATTTTGCTCTCATATTTATTATAGATTCAATAATATCTTGTAATGTTGCTAGATAAATCTCAATATCTATTTTATAATTAAGTGGCAGTGATTCTTTTCTAAAATGAGCATATCCATTTAATTTTAGATATAATTCTCTTGCTTTGTCCATAAGTTCAATAATAGGTTTGAAGAAGATATTCTCTTCGGAAAGATTGTTTACTCCAAGTATAGCGAATCTGACTCTACTTTTTTGTGTTGGTTGTTTATTCTCACTAAATTCACACCAATCCATTTCTTTTACTTTATTATTTTTGTCTAATTCTTGAAGAAAGTCGCTTAATAGTTCTCTCATGGCGTGTGCTGGGTATATAACTCCCCTATCTTTACTTTCGTCAAAGAATGACTGCCATGCAGAATTAAACATATCTCTTAACTTTGGGCTTATTTGAAAAAGTTTGTCAGAAATTCTTTCTTTTTTCTCAATGGGCTTTTCTATTACAAAAGTCGCCCTCATTTTGTTAAATTCTGGTCTTCTGTTTTGAGTTTGATAGTAAATAGCACTTACGTCAGTTAGCACTTCCGCGGTAGTAGTAGAGGCGGTTGTCCCACTTAAAAATAATGTATTTGAGGAGAAATTAGACGCTTGTTCTGATAGTTTTTTAGAAAATTCATATTCGGAATTTATTATTGAACCAGCACTACCAATAAAAGAACCAAAATGGGGGTCGGGATTGGTAAAGCTGTTTTTCGGGATACAAACAAATAAAGACTCTACTCTCTGAAATTTTGCTGTTACAAGCTCATTTGATTCTTTAGCTTCTGCTATCTCTTTTTGTGTTTTATCAAGAGAAGAACTAACCAATCTTCTATTACTAATTATTCCTCTTATTTTGTTTAAATATTCGTCTTTGTTGCTTTCGGTCATATTTTGATTATCAATTGACGTTCTTTAAATAATTTGTTGAATTTTATCCGATTCCCCCTCGTCGATTCATTAAAAATTTTTGTTTATCATCCGTTATGTTAAGTCTAATAGAAATTGTTCTAGTTCCGTCTTAGATAAACGAAGGTGCAAGAAAAACAAGTTTTTCTGCACAGAAGGGAAAACTATCCCTTCTTGTGCCAACGTCGACATTCCCAGCGTAGCCCGAAGCTTTCTTGACAGAGTGTGCTCGAGCTTTGATGTGAGAGCGAAAACGACATCGAGAAAGTCGATAGAGGCAAATAAAAAATTACGCATAACTCCATATATCCTCAATAGCCTGTTTTTTGAGGGTATAGTGGCTGTAAGCCACAAAAAAGCATTCCCATAACTAAAAATTATGACTCTATTCCATAATACTCAAAAGATTGCCACTGGACACATTTATTTTAAGCTTATCTCTGAAGAAAAAAATGAGCCACTCCCCACTGGACAACTGCGCCTAAGCTATATATATTGAAATTAATCAGTAATCTCAAGATGTATGTTCCCGAATTAATAACCAAAGAAGCGTTAAGACAAGGATTGAGCCCTCGCACCATCAGAACCTATTGTCAATGTACGGAACGATTTTTCAGACATTATCCTAAAGAACCTCATCAAGTTAACAAAAATGATATTGAACAATTTATCGATAAGCTCCTAGAAAAGAAAGCCCCCGGAAGTACTATCAATGTTTATCTTAACGCTTTAAAATTCTTTTATCAGCAGGTGCTTCATAAAAAATTAACTGTAAACATTAAATATTCTAAACATCCTCAACACTTACCAGAATTCTTAACTCAGGAAGAAACTAAATCTCTTTTGGAACATATTGAAAATCCTAAACATCATTTAATCATTTCTCTACTTTATTCTACTGGATTTAGGGTAAGTGAAGTTCTTAATTTGAAAGTAAAAGATCTTCAATTTGAACAGAATTACGGTTGGGTGCGCCAAGGCAAAGGCCAAAAAGATCGTCCTTTTATCATCGCCCAAAGTATTAAACCAATACTTCAACAGTGGATTAAAGATTTGTCTGCAGACGATTATGTCTTTATGGGAATTCATGGTCAATACACTGCCTCTTCTATTCGTCAAATATTAAAGCAAGCAAAAAAGAAAGCGAAACTAACCAAGAATATTCATCCCCATACATTACGCCATTCTTTTGCCACTCATTTATTAGAGAATGGCTATGCTTTAACAGATTTACAACCCCTTTTGGGTCATAGTCGAATAGAAACTACGATGATTTATACTCATTTGGCCCATCCAAAATTATGCAACATCAAAAGTCCCTACGATAATCTGTAGTATAAAGAATAGAACAACTCAAATACTCATCTTATAAAATAAAAAATGGAAAACAATCTCCCCATAATCACAGACAACATCAAAAGCAAGATTTACACACTCAGGGGTCTGCAAGTCATGCTTGATGAAGATCTCGCAAAGCTCTACAACGTAGAAACAAAACGATTAAATGAACAAGTTAGAAGAAATAGTGAGCGATTTCCATCTGAATTTATGTTTCAATTAACAGATTCCGAGTTTGTTTTTCTAAGGTCGCAAATTGCGACCTTAAACAATGGCTCTTTAGGGTCACAAATTGTGACCTTAGACAGAGGGCGTGGGACACACAGAAAGTATTTGCCTTATGTTTTCACCGAACAAGGTGTAGCCATGCTCTCTGGAATCCTTAAGAGTGATATTGCAATTAAAATAAGCATCCAAATCATCAGCGCATTCGTTGCCATGCGAAAATTTATTTCATCAAATGCCCTTATCTTCCAAAGATTAGACACAGTAGAGAAAAAACAGCTAGAACATGACTTAAAATTCGAACAAGTATTTGACGCCATCCAAAGCAAAGACCTAAAACCCAAGAAAGGCATTTTCTTTGATGGTCAGATCTTTGATGCCTACAAATTTGTCTCAGATATCATCAGAACTGCCAATAGATCCATCATTCTTATTGATAATTACGTTGATGATTCAGTTTTAACGCTATTGAACAAAAGAAATAGAGAAGTAAAGGTAATAGTCTTCACCCGAGAAATCTCCAAACAATTATCCCTAGACTTAACAAAATACCACTCCCAATATCCTTCTCTTGAAGTAAAAGAATTTAAACAATCTCACGATCGATTTCTCATTATTGACAATAGCGAAGTATATCATTTTGGAGCATCATTGAAAGATTTGGGCAAGAAGTGGTTTGCTTTCTCCAAATTTGACAAAGAAGCATTCTCGTTGCTCAACAAATTAGGTCTAAAATGAAGAACTTATTCTTAACTCTTCACCAAATAAATCTATTTAAATCAAACTATCAAAACTAACCCATGCTCAAAGACTTCACTCCCCGCCTCTACCAGCAAACCATCTTAGGCACTGCCGCCAATAAGAACACCCTCGTCGTCTTACCTACTGGTTTAGGAAAAACAGCATTAGCTTTTCTCCTAGCCGTCCAACGTCTCCATCATTATCCCCAATCAAAAATCCTCCTTCTTGCCCCTACTAAACCACTCTGTGAACAGCACGTTGAGACCTTTAAGAAACACGTAGACATTCCATCTGAAAAAATAGTTCTCTTTACCGGCAGCATTAAACCAGAAAAACGAGCCGAATTATGGAAAGATGCCCAAGTCATCGTTAGTACACCCCAAGGTCTTGAAAACGACACCATCAACCGCAGAATCAAATTAGAAGAAGTCTCTCTTCTTATCTTCGATGAAGCACATCATGCAACAGGCGAATATGCCTACGTCTGGCTCGCTAAACAGTACGAAACTACCGCTAAATATGCACGCATCCTTGCCCTCACTGCTTCACCGGGCAGTGATCTAGATAAAATCAAAGAAGTTTGTCAAAACCTCCACATCGAACGTGTTGAAGTACGAACCGAAAAAGATCCCGATGTCAAACCCTATATTCAACATGTTGAAATGAATTGGATCGCCGTTGATTTCCCCGTAGAATTTCAAAAGATTCAGAAACTCTTTATTGATTGCAAGAAAAGTAAAACCGTAGAAGTACAGAAATTAGGTTATGCCAACTCTCCTGAATTAAACAAAGGTGAACTTTTAGCCATCCAGGCAGAATTACACAAACGTCTCACCTCTGGCGAACGTGACTTTGACGTCATGCGCAGCGTCTCATTGCTTGCTGAAGCATTGAAAGTAGATCATGCCCTGGAACTTCTAGAAACACAGGGAATTATTCCCCTCCACACTTACCTCACCAAACTCTCTCGTGAAGCACTCACGAGCAAAGTTAAAGCCGTTCAGAATCTTGTTCTTGATCCTCTCTTCAAAGAAGCGTTTTACTATACGGAGCAATTACACGCGCAACAAGTAAAACATCCTAAGCTCGAAAAAATGCAGGAACTTGTCAGTGAACAACTTTCTCAATCATCTTCTGCTAAAATAATTATCTTCACTCAATACCGCGATTCTGCCGAAACGATCGTTGACAAACTAAATTCTCAAAACATCAAAAATCACATCTTCGTTGGTCAAGCCAAGAAAAATGGTCTCGGTTTCTCGCAGAAACAGCAGAAAGAAATTTTGGACCAATTTCGCAACGGTGAATTTAATGTCCTCGTTGCCACATCTGTTGCCGAAGAAGGCCTAGACATTCCAAAGGTTGACAAAGTTATGTTCTATGAACCAGTTCCTAGCGCCATTCGCTCGATCCAACGTCGTGGAAGAACAGGTCGTCTTGAACAAGGCGAAGTAACCGTTCTCATGACTTCCAAAACAAGAGACGAAATTTATCGTTGGAGTTCTCATCACAAAGAAAAAAGAATGCACCGCAACCTAGAGACGTTGAAGAAAGAATTTGCGTTGATGGGGAAAAACGAAACACAAACCAAAAATTCTTCATTACAGCGTTTTATTCCAGAGGATACTGTAGTTGCTATTCTCGCCGATCACCGTGAGAAGAACAATCGTATCGTCAAAGAACTCATTGATCTTGGCATCTCCGTCAAAACGGCGCAGCTCACTTCAGCAGATTATGTCATCTCTGGAAGCGTCGGTGTCGAACTTAAGAAAGTCCCCGATTTTGTCGCCTCTATCATTGATGGCAGATTGTTAGACCAAGCACGTGAATTAAAACAAAGTTTCACTAAATCAGTCATTATCATTGAAGGTGAAGAAGATATTTTCTCCGTTCGTAATATCCATCCTAACGCCGTGCGAGGAATGATTGCTTCTCTTGCTCTCGACTTTCATCTTCCTATCTTATACACCAAGAATCCCCAAGAAACTGCCGCTCTCCTCGCCGTCATGGCTAAACGCGAGCAGGATAAAGGAAGAGATATTTCTGTCCACGATCATAAACCAAAATCCTCCCAGGATCAGATGGAATTCATCATCTCTTCTCTACCTACCGTCGGATTACTTAATGCCCGTAAATTATTAGCCCATCGTGGCTCATTAAAAGCTGTTGTTAATGCCAGCAAAGAAGAATTAACTGCTATCGAAGGCATTGGTGTGAAGACGGCCGAGAAATTGATTCAGTTATTTGAAGAAAAATATGGAAAGAAGAAATAGAGATTCTATGTTTGGCAAGACAACTGTCTTTAAATAGTTAAATCTCTCCTACATTAGAATGGAATACCGACATCCATTAACACCCCAAAAAGAATATCCTCTCACAGCACGAGAAATAATCCATGCCTCGTCGGAGATTCTCGCTGAAACGTATCCTCAGCAGACTATTCGTGGTGTTGATCTACACCTTCCCGCGTATGAATGGTCTGGGGCAGGAAGTGAGCGTGGTGGCTGTTCCGAAATAATCCAATTTGATACTTTTGTTGTAGTTCCTCCATCTGTTTCTTCTTCAAACAGATCTACTCTCATTAGTGTTGGCAAGAGGTCATCTCGAAATAGTTTTAATCAAATTCTACTTGAAGGAGATGCTTTCAGTTTTCATCCGGAACAAAATATTTATTCCTCTCGCGGATATTCTGTCCTTCTTCGCATGGAAATTCCCCCTGAAAGAGCAGCAGAGATTATTTCTGGTTCTTCTAATCGTCGCTCGGTAGAATCGCTTCTTCTCCCAGGAGTGCATAATTTTAACGCCGTTCCTTTACTCGCCTACGATCAACCTCGTGATCGTGCGGATAAATGTAATAGTCGTTTTCTCTCCAAAAGTAACGGGGGGATGGAGCAATTAGCAGACAATCTTTCAGCAGTTGCTTCTTCAGAATGGAATTTTCTCTTTTCTGGATCGCAAGAAAATCGTCACACTATCGCCCAATTTCTGGCCGCTTTTAGCTGTGATGGGGGAAAAGAATCGCCCTTGATGACACCTTACTTAGCCCTGGCGCAACACAATATTTATCGTCATCTGAATGCAAATTATACTTTTC
>Ga0209514_10001314_pt1 | contig 43818 bp, 47 predicted proteins | sample Subgrocontami58m_FD_187452 | JGI IMG/M metagenome (GOLD analysis project Ga0209514, IMG submission 187452) | Subsurface groundwater microbial communities from S. Glens Falls, New York, USA - GMW37 contaminated, 5.8 m (SPAdes) (version 3) | ecosystem: Environmental > Aquatic > Deep subsurface >...
CGCCAAGGAGACACCATGCTTCTGCCGGTTCGTTGCGTCTTTCGCTGGATCGAACTCAATTCGCATGGCATTATGATAGCTACAGTAAATCGTGATGTCAAGCGGAGCGCCGGCGTCTTTCCCTATGCGGGCCGAACGACAATTAGACAGACCGGCCTAATCTGTTTACGGCCGACGGGCTCGCCGCGTTGCTGCGGGGGTTTTGGCAGCAAGGTACCGCCTGCCTTGTTATCGAGACCGGCTTGGGATATCAGCATCGTAGGTCGGGTTAGCGCAGCGTAACCCGACAATCCACTTCCATCACTCACATCCCACCCCCTCGAAATCTATCGCACCCTGTCCCCAATCCGCTGGATATACCCCCGCCGCAACATACCGGCGAAAGCTGGAATACGGCCACTCCATCGCGGATGACACAAGCCCGTGTTTGACCGGGTTGAAATGCTCATACTCGACGTGTCGGATGACATCGGCTTCGTCCCGGAGCGCATGTTCCCAATAGCGGTGCTGCCATAACGCCTGTTCCTGCTTCGCTGTCCGGACGCGATGCGGCTCGGCGCGTAATGCCGGGTCACAGTGCTTAGTGAACCATGTCTTGATGAGCCGCCAGCGCGTCGCGAAGTCGGCGTCGCCCTCCGGCAGCGTCCAAATGCAATGCAGATGATCGGGCAGCACGACTATCGCATCCACCTCGAAAGGGCGAGTTGACCGCACCGCGCGGAACGCCGATCGCAAGACCCCAACCGCATCCGCGGACGCAAAGAGCGGCCGCCGTTGCTCCGTCACTGCGGTGAAGAAAAACGAGCCGCCTGGAATAAATGCGCGCCGGTATCGCATGTGCTTCGTCGGGTTACGCTGCGCTAACCCGACCTACTTGACTGCACCGCCATCTTAGCAATAAAAAGGCGTGGTAAAGTTGACTAAGGGTAGGCATTCCCTTGTATTCGTGTCAAGCGGAACGCTGAGTCATTCATGAGGCGGGTTTGCCTTTCACGAGCAGGTAAATCGGGGTGCCGACAAAGCCGTACGCTACTCTGATCTGGTTGACCAGCTACCGCCTGTAGGTAACCGGCACACCATGAGGGTTGCTCACGAAGAGCAGAGTGGAGGCCTCACTTACATTCTACCTTTTTCTGTCTTGACAATGGGGTATGTCTTACTTTCTCGCCGGTATGACCGCAAAGGCGTCGTGATCGTCGACCGCCGCGGCCGCTCGGCGGATGAGTTCGAGATTGCTCTCCATGGGCATCATATCACCGACCGCAAGCGTCACCACCATGGCTTCAAAGGGATAGAGGAGATGGGCGCGATATCTTTGCCGCAGCGTTGTGGAATCGAGAGCCACGATCTGATGGTCCGCAAGGACCTGTTGATACCGTGCGAGCAGGCGCGCTTCGCACGTCCGCCGGATTTCAGGTGTGAGCGCGGTGGCCAAGAAGTACGCGACATCGCCAATCCCCTCACCAATGCGGACGAGCTGCCAGTCGAGGAGTCCTGGTTGGGACTGCTGCCAGAAGAGATTGCCGGGATGTACATCGTGATGGACGAGGGTGCGCGGGCCGTCTGCAAGCACACGCATCACGTGGTGACGCCTGCGCGCATAGTGCACAGCGGGGGCGTGGAGCGCGATGGGAACGGCACTCCCGGCACGCCGTAACCCCCGTTGCATCAACGGTACTGCCAGGGCTGTTCCCAACCGATCTTCCCAGCGCCGGACAGGGCCGGCCAGCCAGCGATATTCACGATCGAGACTCGCTTTCTGCCAAAACTGCGCGTGGAGTCGAGCCAGTTGTTCGACCACCAAGGCCGCTTGGTCTGCCGTCAACGCATCCCCGGGAGCGCCGGGAACAGCGCCATGTTCTGTCACATCGGCAAGGACCAGCGTCGTGCCACGCCCGCACTGGCGCTGCGCCGCTAAGACGGTGGGATGAAGTACGGGGACAGCCTGCGTCACTTCCTGATAGAAGCGCACTTCCGTCTGGAGGAGGCGGGGTAACGCCGTGATGCACCAGGCTCGCCAAGACCGCGACGGCAGCTTCACGAACCAACGACGGGGCAACGTCTCCGGCCCATTGTGTTCAACCGCGACGCGTACCCGCGTTGTCGTCCCGATATCAACGGAAAGCACCTTGGCCTCCGACACGGTGGCGTCGGCAGCATGTTGCGTAACGATGCGTTGCGCCCAGGCGACCGTTAAATCACTCGGTCGGCGAACAAGAATAGCCTGCGTCACGGGCATTACTGATTCAACTTCGCGAAAGCCGCTGCCATCGCACCGCTTTGTTGCACTGCATCTGGTTTCGGTAGCGGGGTTTTGCCTCCTCGATGCGCAATGGTGCCGTCAATCCTCGCGGTGACTTCGTCCGATAGGCGCATGGTCAGAGCAATGCGCTTGCGTGCGATATCGACCTCCAACACTTTGACCTTCACGACGTCTCCTGCCTTGACGATACTGTGCGGGTCTTTGACAAACTTGTTGGCAAGCGCTGAGATGTGGACGAGACCGTCCTGGTGTACGCCGATATCGACAAAGGCGCCGAAATTGACAACATTGGTGACGATGCCCTCCAGCATCATCCCGGGCTCAAGATCCTTGAGGTTCTCAACCCCTTCGCGGAATATGGCGGTTTTGAACTCAGGTCGCGGATCGCGACCGGGTTTTTCGAGCTCCCTGAGAATGTCTTGTACCGTGGGCAGGCCGAACTTGTCATCGGTGTATTTCTCGGGTAGGAGGGCGCGTACGGCCTTGCCGTCGCCGATCACTTCACGGATACCCTTCCTGATGTCGGCGAGAATTCGCTCGACGACGGGATAGGCTTCCGGATGCACAGCCGAGGCATCGAGCGGGTTGTCACTATTGTTGATGCGCAAGAAGCCGGCAGCCAGTTCGAATGTCTTGTCGCCCAGACGGGGGACAAGCAGCAACTGTTTGCGGCTCTTGAAGGCGCCATGCTGATCGCGGTAGCTGACGATGTTGCCGGCAAGTGTCGGGGTGAGACCGGAGATGCGAGTCAGTAGCGGCACGGATGCGGTATTGACGTCGACGCCGACCGAATTCACGCAGTCCTCGATCACTGCGCCGAGCGACTTTACCAGCTTGCCCTGATTCACATCGTGTTGATACTGGCCGACGCCGATGCTCTTCGGATCGATCTTGACCAGTTCTGCCAGGGGGTCCTGCAAACGGCGCGCAATAGACACGGCACCCCGCAAAGAGACGTCTATATCGGGCAATTCCTTCGAGGCCAGTTCGGAGGCTGAATACACGGAGGCCCCTGCCTCCGACACCACCACCTTGGTCAGTTTCAATTCGGGGTGGCGCTTGATGAGATCGGCGGCGAGCTTGTCGGTTTCCCGGCTGGCTGTGCCGTTGCCGATGGCGATCAACTCTGCGCCGTGCTTGTGAGCCAACTGGCGAATGGCAGCAAGCGCACCTTCCCAGTCCCGGCGCGGTTCGTGAGGGTAGATCGTAGAGGTATCGACGAGCTTGCCGGTCTTATCGATGACAGCGACTTTGACGCCGGTGCGAATCCCTGGATCAAGACCGATGGTGATGCGCGGGCCGGCCGGTGCCGCGAGCAGCAGGTCGTGAAGGTTGCGGGCGAAGACCCGGATGGCTTCGTCCTCGGCACGTTCCCGCATCTGGTTCATCAACTCGAGCTTGAGGTGCAGCGAGAGCTTGACCATCCAGGCCGAGCGCGCCGAGTCCAGCAACCACTTGTCCGCCGGGCGCCCTTTGTCGGCGATGCCGAAATGGCCTGCAATCATGGCTTCGCATGGCGAGGCACGCGGCGGATCTTCAAGTTCGGGTTCGGTCTTCAGCGCCAAACGCAGGATATCCTCGTTGCGGCCTCGCAACATTGCCAGAGCCCGGTGCGAGGGAACGCTTTTGATCGGTTCACGGAAATCGAACCAGTCGCGGAACTTGGCGCCTTCGGTCTCCTTACCCTCGGCCACCATGGAGACGATCAGTGCATGATCGGACAGGTAATGACGCAGTCCGTCGAGCAGCCCGGCATCCTCAGAGAACCGTTCCATCAGGATCTGGCGTGCACCATCGAGCGCTGCCTTGACATCCTGTACATGCTGCTCCGGCGGTTCAATCTCAGTTCGAACATATTTTGCGGCTTCAATCTCCGGAACGAGTGTTGGATCGTTGAACAGGGCATCGGCCAAGGGCTCCAGACCCGCCTCTCGAGCAATCTGGGCCTTGGTGCGTCGTTTGGATTTGTAGGGCAAGTAGAGATCTTCGAGACGCTGTTTGGTCTCGGCACCATCGATCTCGGCCTTCAACTCGGCAGTCAGCTTGCCCTGTTCCTCTATGGACGCAAGTACTGTCGCACGGCGCTCTTCGAGTTCACGCAGATAGGTCAGTCGTTCCTCAAGTAACCGCAGTTGGATGTCGTCGAGCTCGCCGGTGATTTCCTTGCGGTAGCGGGCTATGAAGGGCACGGTGGCACCCTCGTCAAGCAATTGAACCGCGGCAATGACTTGGGCGGGCTTGACGCCGAGCTCGGTAGCGATGCGATGTTCGATAGTTTGAAACATGGGCGATTTTAGCGGTTGGAGAAAAGGTTGCATTCACCGTCCCTGGTTTGTCGTAACTACTCAGGTGTTTAGGCTGTAGGCTGAAGGCTGTTAGTCGTTGCACACGGACCGAATCAAGGTGCCCAGAACCTTTTCGGTCTCCATCATTGTCGCGTCGCATTCGGAAAACGCCTGGCTCATCTGTGCGCGTTCCTATAGTCTAACAGCCTACAGTCTATCTACCTACGTAGTTACGCAACCTTATATCTTATGCAGCGAGTCCCTCGGCATAGTGCAGGCGTTCCCCGCGCTGCAACTGCTCATCAAAAAAATCATTTACCGCCATCAATTGTTCCGCAATACTTTCCACCTGATTCATGCAGCGGCGGAACTGCGCCGAACCGACCAGCCCTTTGGTGTACCAGGAGATGTGCTTGCGCGCCACACGCAAGCCGACATGTTCGCCGTACAACTCGTACAGACCATGCAGGTGATTGAGCAGCACACGCTGAATTTCATCCACTTGTGGCGCGGGCAGGTGTACACCCGTATCCATAAAATGCGCGATTTCGCGGAACAGCCACGGACGGCCCTGCGCGGCGCGGCCTATCATCACGGCATCCGCACCCGTGTGCGCCAACACATACCGGGCTTTTTCCGGGGTGGTGATGTCGCCGTTGGCGATAATGGGAATCTTCACACTGGCTTTCACTGCCGCGATGGTGTCATATTCCGCCTCGCCGGTGTAGGCGCAGGCGCGCGTGCGGCCATGAATGGCAAGCGCCTGGATACCGCTGGTTTCGGCGATCTGCGCGATGCGCACTGCATTACGGTTTTGCGCATTCCATCCGGTGCGGATTTTCAAGGTGACCGGTACGCTCACCGCCGCCACCACCGTCTCAAGTATTTGTGCCACCAGAGCCTCATTCTGTAACAGCGCGGAACCGGCCATCACATTGCAGATCTTTTTCGCCGGGCAGCCCATATTGATGTCTATGATTTGCGCGCCAGCATCCACGTTGTAACGGGCGGCCCGTGCCAGCATTTTCGGGTCGGCGCCGACGAGCTGCACCGAGATCGGATCGGTTTCGCCCTCATGATTGGCACGCCGTTTAGTTTTTTCCGAACCATATAGCAGCGAGTTGGAGGCTACCATTTCGCTGACCGCCATGCCTGCGCCCATACTCCTGCACAATATGCGGAAAGGCCGATCCGTCACGCCAGCCATGGGGGCGACGATCAGGTTAGTTGTGAGTTGGTGGGGGCCGATGCGCATGAATCATTTTCCGTGAAGGGGAGTGATTAGTAATTGCTCAGGTGTTTAGAGTGAGCGAAACCCAACATTAAGGCGAGCGGCGCGTGGCGGGCGGGCGACTACCCGCTTGCAACGCACCCCTCTCGACCGCGATATCAGAACTGAAGGTGCTTATCAATCACCGCGTCCAACTCCGCAATCGTCGCGTCGTCGCGCAGTAATTTCATATCGACAGCAAGCTCTTGAAATTTCTCTTGTACAAATTGTTCATCAGCAACCGCTTTGAACGGGACACGAAAGAGAAGCCGATGTCGTGAGAGGGCATTGGGGGCAAGCGAACCGCTTATCCATGCGCCAAAGCGAACACCAGCATACAGTAGCTTGGCTTGAAGGAACGAGCATCCCCCCCGCTAGACACGCGTGATAAAACATGACGTCAGCGTCTTTTCGTGGAATGGCGGGGCTGTCACATGCGACATCGTGAACGACTGACGCGCGTCGGTAATCGTCGGTATATGGACTGCCCACCGTAGCCCATAAGGGACGCGGAATACTGGCCCCGTCAATAATACTGCCCGATGGAGCGGGCCATTTCTTTCCATCGGGGTCGGTGTACAAGAAATCTTCAAGAAGGCGCATATTGCGATCAGCACCGCTTCTGTCAACAAGCCATTCCGTCTTTGGATTTCCGGAAAATGCTCCATGGTTACTCATCGGGTCCTCCTTGAAAGTTCTAACGCCAAAATTCAGCCGACCGACGCGGCTTTATCGCGCCGGGCCGGCCGGCAGTACTTATCCTCGAACCCATCCATGTCCGCCACATCCAGGGCACTGACCACTGCCCCATCCTACTCTACCAGTACCATTGCATTGACCACACTTCGTTGGTGGGTCAGGAACAACAACATTACCGTCTCCGCCACATCCAGGGCACTGACCACTGCCCCATCCTACTCTACCAGTACCATTGCATTGACCACACTTTGCAACTGACATTGTAGCCTCCTCTGCTTAACTAACGATTGGTCTGTTGACTGCCTAATCGGGATAGGAGAGGAACCTCGCGGCCCCCTCCTCCCACACCACCGTACGTTAGGATTACGAATACGGCGATTCGGCAGATTAAGTCAGGGTGGTATGCGCACCCCAACCGGAGCATCTTCTCCCAGTGCACCAGCCGCGAGTTCATCCAAAATGCCGGACACAAGCCCAACACCTCGCCGGATGCCGTCTCACCGCTCCGCCGCAGGCGACTACTCTTCTCTACCGTTCTGGTCTTCGGTAGCAGACGTTGCGGCTCGGCCTCTCTGCTTGCTCCACTTTTTGGTTCCGGAGTGCCTCACCCCCCTCGCCTCTGCCGCTCAGACCGGGTCTTCCCGTCCTCAGTCCGCTCGTGCGGATAGCAGGCAGATCTCACAGAAGCTTCGCTGCGTAGACGCCGGACTGATCAAGCACACCCCACTGCGGATAGGACTTCGTTGTCACCTGCCAACTCGTCTCGAGCGTACCACGCCTCGTATCCGGCTCCTGTTCGTCGCCCCGCGCTCTTGGATCTGGCTTCTCCTAGACCCCATCTCGCAATGACGCCATTGTCCTTCTCCTCGCCTTCGGCTCCGCGATAACCTGACGCGAGGACTTTTACCTCCCTCGTTCTGTGCCATGCCTAGCACACACGCTCAGGATAACCCGCCGGAATATGCCCCGCAGAGAAGACCTCGATTTCAGCCTACGCTAATTCACCGGGCATATTCCTGGCGGGTTGATCCGCAACGCCATTAGACCGGCAGCTTTTCTCCTTTTGTGGTCTTGTTCTTTCCTGGAGTTTGGGATTACTGTGCTCACCCCTTGAACTCCGTCTCCACGTGTCATAGGCACTTCGTAGCCCCCGTCGTCAGGGCTTTGGTGACGGCTCTGGCGACGGCGTTGGTGAGGTCGGTTTGGTAGGCTCAGCCGACTTCTGCTTCTCGGCTTCGCGCTGCTTCTGCTGCTTCTCTTCGGCTTTCCTGATCGCTTCATCAATTGGATCGTCTGCCATCTGAATCACCTCCTTTCTTTGAACGGTGGTTACTCTTTCTCACAGATTCTTATGATAACGAACGAGGCTTGCTCACCGCAATGCTTCGCCTCGCGCCAATTCCTATGGCTGCCGAGGCAGTGTGCGTCCGGTCCCATCACAGTCATACGTGAATGTACTACCAAGTGTGATGTTGGTTGCACTCGTGCGGAGGGGCATGGCCCGCGTAACCACGACAGGGCTTGCCACAAGTGGGACACGTCAAGCCACAAAATTGCTCACTTGACAATACATCATCGGTAGTACCATCGGTGAGTACCCGGCAATTCCAGCCCAAAGACCATACCGATTCACGTGACGCCGCACTATCGGGAAGCTCACACACCAATTGGTCGCTCATTTCTTTCCCTCCTTCAGTGAATGTTAGCTCTGCAACTAGCCCAGAAAGTTGTACGGGGCACTGCGAGTACTCAGTGCTGGCCGTACCAGCTTGTTTGTTGCAAGATGAAGAATGGACCAAACGTATGCCCCACTGCATACACAAGACCTCGCGATCCCGCAAAGTACATTTGGACACCGCCCAAGATCGTACCCAAGCCTACATCCTGGAGCGTTTGTTTTATCTCGATTCCGTACAACGGCGGTGCGGGAGGCTTGAACTCACCGACCCTCACCAACGTTGCTACGAGCTTGACCGGGTTGCCGGTAGCCGGGTTCGCCCCAGGTTGGGAGGTAGCGGAGACGGCCATTACCACAGTCCACTTTGGCGGAAGGATCAAGCCGCCTTGCCATTTGATGATGAGGTGTTGCGTAGCAATGCGCGACTCCAGCAACGTATATTGCCGAATTAGCTGGCCCGTCTGCTCGTCTTGCGCTTCCTTGGCTTCGAGCACCTGCTCGGTCACCTCGCCTCCAACTGTGATCTTCACAGTCACCGTGTTTCCTGAGGTGTGACACTCAACTTGTGCCGGCTTCCCCGTATTTACCTCCTTGAACTCTCACCAATGACCGTCCTCTAGATTGAGGAAAAAGGCAGGGATGATAATTTCCAAGGCTGGCTTTTCACCGGACATAGTGATTTCTCCTTTCAACGATTTCCCGACCTGCTGCTCCCTTCAGATGACACTGACGGAGGACACGCCTAATCGGGATAGGGAGGGGCCCTCACCGCCTCCCACCTCCCAGGCCACCGTACGTTCGGATCACGAATACGGCGGTTAGGCAGATTAGGTAAGGGTGGTGTGTACACCCCAACCGGGGTGTCTTCTCCCGATGCGCCAGCCGCGAGTTCATCCCAGATGCCGGACACCAGCTCAACACCTTTCCGGATGCCGTCTCACCGCTCCGCCGCAGGCGACTCCTCCGCTCTACCGTTCAGGCCTTCGGCAACAGACGTTGCCGCTCGGCCTATCTGTTTGATCCACCTTTCGGCTCCGGAGTGCCTCACTCGCCTCTCCTGCCGCTCAGATCGGGTCTCCCCGTCCTCAGTCCGCTGTTGCGGACAGCAGGCAGATCTCCCGAGGTGAGCCGCAGAACTTTCGATGCGTAGACGCCGGATTTATAACGCACACCCCAAGACAGATGGAGGACTTCGTGGTCACGTGCCAGCTCGTCTCGGGTGTGCCACACCTCCTATCCGGTTGCTGCTCCCCGGATCAAGTCCGGGGCAGGCTCTGCCTCGCGCGTTTGGATTGGGCTTCCTCCAGACTCCACCTCGCGGTGACGCCCCTTCGGCAGGCTTAGGGCAGGCCCTTGCCCTTCTCCTCGCCTTCGGCTCCGCGAGAACCTGGCGCGAGGACTTGCGCCTCGCTCGTTCTGTGCCATGCCTGGCACACACGACTAAACTCTGCGGCGGGCAATCACCCGTCGGCTGGAGCGTTTTGTGAGGCGCTGAGTCGTTCGCGTTAAATCAAGTAATGATCTCAACGCATCGTTTACTGAGGCCGAATCAACAAATGCCTTGGCCACGTCTGGCTCAAGCATGACAACGTTGGCTCCTTCGTCTAAAATGCGTTTGTAATACTTGCCACGAACAGCTTTCGAATAGTCACAATTGTATTCGGGCCGTAATTCATCACTAATTGTTTTGCTTTGGCTTTCATGTCGTTTCCTTTCTTGGGTGGTTGCAAGACGAGCACTGATAATTCGTACGGCTCTGTCCCTCTCCGCACCTATTCGAATTCCATTCATCTCTATATCGGTATGTCAAAAAGTCCGATCATTCGAGGATAATAATAACAGAAACCGCTTGTGTGAAGTGTTAATGGTTTCTGTCCCTATTTTCTTTTATAACAGAGATTGACATTTTATGTTATCATAGAGCTCAAAGGAGGACATAATAAAATGAATATTTCACTGACGCCACAGCTTGAAAAACTAGTGAAAAACAAAGTAGAGAGCGGGCTTTATGGTTCCGCAAGCGAAGTTATGCGCGAAGCCTTGCGCCTTCTTGAAGAACGAGACCGGAGACACACCTTGCGTGTTGAAGAACTAAGGACCGAAATTAAGAAAGGCCTGGACAGCGGCGAGCCAACAGCTTTAGACGTGGGAGCCATGAAGGCACGGGGCCGTAAGCGGCTTGATGCGCAACGACACAAAGCAAACGGCTGATGGTGAGAATCCTCAAGCGCCCCGAGGCTGAAAACGACCTTGACGAAATCTGGTGGTATATAGCCCAAGACAATCCAGACAATGCGGACAAACTCCTTGACGAAATTGAGGAAACAAGCCGGAAGCTCGCTCGGTTCACGAATATGGGTAGAAACCGGGATGAACTCCATCCCGGTTTACAAAGTTTTCCAGTCGGTAAGTACCTAATTTTTTATATGCCGATTAGCGGCGGCATTGAGATTGTCAGGGTTCTGCATGGCATGATGGATATCGACGCTTGCTTTTAATATTCCGAAGACATGGGCTTTCTGTGTCGGATCGGTGCGACCACACGTTGACCTTGTGAAACGGAGAGGTCGACGATGGTTCCTTCCTGAACGTCGGCGTCTTCGGCAAAGGGCTTGGAGATTCGCGGCGCCACGCTGTTGTCCCATTTCTGGACCTGCATCCGCATCGCTTGTGCCTCCTGTTGTCTCGACAAAGAAGACACGCCAGGACGCGACCTGCAATCAACCGCTGCGGTCTTTGCCAAGAGCGACCTCTGCGGGATCATCCCCGAGTGAGCGAAATCTAATATTAAGGTGGGAGGCGCGGAGCAGGCGGGTGAATACCCGCTTGCGGAGCATCCTTCTCAATCGCGATGCTCGATGATCATTTCTTGTATTCTTCAAAGAACTTCTCGTCGATGTCGTAATCCCGCTTTGGAATTAGCCCCAATTCGAGCTTTTCAAACATGTCGATAAGGATGTCCCCGTCAACCAGTTCAATTGGTGGAACACCATCCCGCCTTGCTTCCTTCTTGGCTTCGAGAGTGAAAGTACCGGTGGTGATGATTAGACCCTTGTCTGCGCGACCCATCATGGCACCGCGAAAGTCCCGCACTTGGGACGGCGTAACCGCTCCTTGGTATCGTTTACACTGGAAGAGAACGTTGAAACTGACGAAAGGATTCACTTGAAGTGTTCCAATGCCGTCAATGCCACCGTCGCTGCTCTTGCCAGTAACCGTAACATGTTGGAATCCGGACTCACGAAGAAGCCTCTGGCTCAACCGCTCGAATCCCCCGGGCGACAACGATTTGATCAGGTCTAGCAATGCCGATCGATGATCCTTGACTTCCGTGTCGATTGGCACTGGCTCGTCTGCCTGTGATTCCGCTTGCTTCTTGTCTCTCTTGAGTTCAGCCCGGGTACTCTGGACAATCTTGAAGACCTCGAGAGCATTGAACGCCGATAGATCTAAGGTTGTGCCCTTGTTCGTAAGACTCCACACGCCTCTTCTTGAAGAGTCTAAGTAGCCTGACCACACAAGATATTGGCGTGCCCAATGAACTTGGTTCTTCACCCTCGAAAGACCGTTCTTGTTGACCGCTTCCTGCTCTGCTTCCGATACCTTCGCAATCTCCAGGGAACGATCGACTATTTCAGAAGCAGTCCCGGAACCGCCCAACTCACGCAACACTTCCAGGATTGGCCGGAAGAAGCGAATGAATTCTGGTCTTCTTGCCTGTCTCATCTCTTCCTCTTGTCACCGAACTATTAGGTGAACGGTCTTAGAGGCCGACAAAGGCCGGCGGGCTATCTCCCAAGACGGCTCCACTTCTCAACGGCGAATTGGTTCGCAAAATCCAACGCTTAACGGTTGGGCGCTGAGCGGCCGACGGTAACGGGCGCTTCAGTCAATCGGTACTACTCCATCGGGGTCGGTGTAGAAGAAATCTTTAAGCAGGCGCATATTGCGATCAGCACCGCTTTCGTCAACAAGCCATTCCGTCTTTGGATTGCCGGAAAATGATCCATGGTGACTCATCAGGTTCTCCTTGAGAGTGCTGACGACGACCTTGCGATGACCCGTTAGCGAAGGATGCCTCGTAAAGATCAGCACAGTTCAAGCCGGTCTGGTCCATCGGCGGATTAGACTGCGTCATGGGAAATACCTGTCGATGTCAAGTGCGCCGTGGAACACACCCAATATATCAATACCTGAGGTTGACCGCAGAAGGTAGGCAATCCGGTAATGCCCATGAGCAGAATCCTGATTTCACCTTCTGCCTCTGTGCGATACTTGTACCCGATTTCCGGAAACCTCCGCAGCACCTGTACCTTTTCGTAGATTCCAGATACGACCTTCTGGGCCGCAACCGGGTTTCCGCGGCAATGTAATCGTGTATATCGCGAAGCCAGCGATGCGCTTCTTCGGTCCACCTTATTTCTGCCATGTACGAATCCGACGCTCCATGTCTTCATTGGATATCACGCGCCCGCTGCGTGAATCATCCAGACCTCGCTCGATCATTCGCTCAAAGGCAAGTTCGCGCATGATTTCCTCATAGGTCGCGTCTTCAGGCTGCGACTGGATCACCTCGGTCATTTTCTCTTTAATGTTTGGCATAGCACACTCCCTTTAAAAATTGGACATAACATGGCCGGCGCTACTCCACCGCCGCTTCGATCGAGCGCCTGGTCAGGCTACTACCTCGACCGTTGCGTAGAAGTTGACTTGCTTCGCGGTACGGCGTGGTTCCACTGCACGTTGCCGCGGAGGTGGAATTCTGGTTCCGTCCTCGCGCAGCCCACGCACGTGCAGTTCGATGGCCCCCTCAATTCGCCGCAGCGCTGTATCGATGGTTTTCCCGGTTGCCACGCAACCCGGAAGATCGGGAACCGAGGCGCCCCAGTCGCTATCTACCTCTTTGTCGATCCGCACCAGATACTGTCGCTTCATGATTTTTTCCCTCGCGCTCAACTCGCGTGGTACCTCTTGGTTATGCGCTTTGCCGTGACGCGTTCGCATGGTAGTCTGCCGCTGCTAGGTCAGAGAACCCGCATGAGTTGGCACTCCCACCCACGGTCTGATCTTCGCCAGGATCTTGGCTAGGGCTTCTTCCGCCACCTCGGTGTCATAGGCCGCCTGCGCCCGCAGCCAATAACCGTTGGAAAGACCAAAGAACCGGCACAGGCGCAGGTCGGTGCCCGCCGTGATGGCACGCTTGCCTGCCACGATGTCACCGATCCGCTGGGCGGGCACACCGATTTCCTTGGCAAGGCGATATTGCGTGAGGCCCATCGGGATCAGAAACTCTTCGCGCAGCAACTCGCCGGGCGTCACGGGCTTAAGCTTACGCATGGTCTCCCTCCATCAATGATAGTCCACGATCTCAACGTCCTCGGCGCCCGCAGCCGTCCAGCGGAAGCACACCCGAAATTGATCATTCACGCGGATACTGTGTTGCCCGGCGCGGTCGCCCTTGAGCGCTTCCAGCCGGTTGCCCGGTGGCACACGGAGGTCTTCAAGCCGGCCTGCGATCTGTAGCTGCCGCAGCTTGCGGCGCGCGACCAACTCGATGCGCACGAACCGCTTGACCCGCCGGCCTTTCGAGAGAGCTTCCGTGTCGGCGCACTGGAACGTGTTGATCACAGGCGCATCATAACGTGTTGCGTGATTAACGTCAAGCGTGATGAGCAGATTGACTCGCGGAGCGTCCGCGCCATCTATTGCAGGGGCTCTTCATGCCGATAGCTTTTTGGCAATTTGTGCGACATGCTCGCCTTGAAATTTCGCGATGGTCAATTCGTTCTCCGACGGCTGGCGACGGCCATCTCTCCCGGCAAGCGTACTTGCGCCGTAAGGCGTGCCGCCCGTAATTTCATTCATGTTGAGTAGGGCTTGACATGAGTAAGGCACACCGACGATCACCATCCCCTGATGTAACAGCGTGCTGTGAAACGAGGTAATGGTGGTCTCCTGCCCACCGTGCTGAGTTGCGGTGGAGATAAAGACACTGCCCACCTTGCCGACGAGCGCACCGCTCACCCAATGTTTCCCCGTTTGATCCAGGAAATTGCGCATCTGGGCGCACATATTCCCGAACCGAGTCGGGGTACCAAAGATAATCGCGTCGTAATGAGGCAGTTCATCAACCGTTGCAATGGGTGCTTCCTGATCCAGTTTTGCGCCGGCTTTTCGAGCCACATCTTCAGACATCAGCTCCGGTACACGTTTGATGGTGACCTCAACGCCCTCCACGGAACGCGCGCCCTCGGCTACCGCCTTCGCCAACGTTTCAACATGTCCATACATGCTGTAATGCAGGACCAGGATTCTCGTCATTGACAGCCTCCTTGGGATACCGCTGACCGAGAGGTTGGGCGTCAAGCGGTCTTCTGCGGCACAAGGCGTACTTGAAGGTCACACCCCACAGCCTTCGCATACCGCTTGAGCGTTGTGAGCGACGGAGCGTGCTTTCCGGCAGATTCGAGCCTGGACACCGCACTCTTAGTCGTACCCATCCGTTCCGCGACGGCGTCTTGCGTCAGACCAGCGCGGGACCGTGCTTTGAGCATTTGGTTAGCAACTTGGTACTCAAGAGCAAGGGCGTCGTAAGCTTCGATGAACCCCTTGCGGGTTGCCGCCTTGGAAAGGAATTCCTTATGGCTGTGGCGGACGGGCTTGAATTTCAGCTCAGGCATCTGACACCTCCTTCATACGCTTGCGCGCCAGCTTCAGTGCTCGATCGGGCGTTTGCTGTGAGTTCTTGCTGAAGGCGTGCAGCACGACAACCCGTTTGCCAACGAGAAAGCAATAGAACGCCCTACCAATGCCGGAATGACCGCGAGGCCGAAGCTCAAATAAGCCATCACCAAAAGCTCGCGAGTACGGAAGCCTGAGGCTTGGCCCATATTCGGCCAGGAGTTCGACCAAGCGCGCGTAGTCCGCGAGGACGTCCACGGGCCACGACTCAATCTCGTGGAGCACCCGCTCGTGGAAGTACTCGATCTCGAAGGGCATAAATGGATGTTAGCACATACGCGAACACAGGGCAACGCACGCTACTCCAAGTTCTCCGGATGCCATTGCAGGCAGCAAGTCCGTCGTGTACAATGACTGATGGTCTTTCGGGATTCAGACTGCCAACCGGTGGCAGGGAAGCGACGGGAGAGACGGAATGATTGAAGCGGATAAGCTGACGAAATACTACGATAAGTTTACAGCGATTCGAGATATATCCTTCAAGGTTGAGAAGGGTGAAATCGTAGGGTTCCTCGGGCCGAACGGCGCCGGCAAGACCACCACGATGCGGATTCTCACCGGCTTCCTGCCGCCTAGCAGCGGGACGGCGCGCGTCGCCGGCTACGACGTCCTGACCGAGTCGCTTCAGGTTCGGCGACGAATCGGCTACCTGCCGGAGAACGTGCCGCTCTACACCGATATGAAGGTGACCAACTACCTGGAATTCGTGGCCGAAGTCAAAGGCGTAGAACGTGGGAACCGACGGCACAAGATCGGCGAGGTCATGGACAAGTGTGGGCTTGCCGAGGTGCGGCGGACGCTGATCGGGGCGCTCTCGCGCGGCTATCGGCAGCGGGTCGGGATCGCTCAGGCGCTGCTCAACGATCCTGAAGTGCTGATTCTGGACGAGCCGACCATCGGGCTCGACCCGAAGCAGATCATCGAGATCAGGCAGCTCATCAAGGCGCTGGCGGGCCAAAGCACGATCATCCTGTCGACCCATATCCTGCCCGAGGTCAGCATGATCTGTCATCGGGTGATTATCATCAACAATGGACAGGTCGTAGCGGTTGACACCCCGGAGAACCTCACAGCCGGGCTTCAGAGTTCCACCAAGCTGCGCATCAGGGTCGATGGACCAGTGGACCAGGTCGGGGTGGCCCTGACACATCTTCCAGGTGTGCTGCGGGTCGTGGCAGAGGATGAGACGCACATGCCTGCGTGCGACGCACAGGCAGGCGAGACCGCCAGGAGCTTCGTCGTGGAGTCGGAGCGCAACTGTGACCTGCGCCGCGAGGTGTCGCGTCTGATCGTTGAGCGCGGATGGGGGCTGCTGGAGCTCCGCCCCGCCGACATGAGTTTGGAGGAGATCTTCGTCCGCCTGGTAACCAAAGAGGCGCAGGAGGTGCGGGCATGAACGTCCTGGCAATCTTCAAGAAGGAGTTTCGCGCCTACTTCGCCTCGCCGATCGCCTACGTAGTTCTCACCATCTTCGCGCTCATCTCCGGGTTCTTCTTCTACAGCCTCCTGACTTTTTTCTCGCTCAATAGTCTCCAGGCCGCCATGAACCCCGCCCTCGGTCAAGGCCTGAACGCCTCTGAGTGGATCGTTCGCCCGCTCTTTCGCGACATCGCCGTCACGATGCTGCTGCTGATGCCGGCGGCCACTATGCGCCTGTTCTCAGAAGAGAAGAAGACGGGAACCATCGAGCTGCTCTTCTCGTACCCGATCAGGGACTGGGAACTGCTCCTGGGGAAGTTCCTGGCGGCGCTCGCGCTCTATGCGGCGATGCTCGGCATCAGCCTGCTCGACGTCGCGATGCTCGGCTCCTTCGCGCGCCTTGAATGGGGGCTCATCGTGAGTGGCTACATTGGTCTCCTGCTGCTCGGCATGGCCTTCCTGGGACTCGGGATCCTGGCCTCCGCCCTCACCGAAAACCAGGTCGTCGCCGCTGTCGGCGCCTTTGGCGTCCTCCTGTTGCTCTGGGTTATCGGCTGGTCCGCCGAGGCGGCCGGGCCCACCCTCGGCCCGATCCTCTCGCACCTCTCCATCATCAACCATTACGACAGCTTCGCCAAGGGCACCATCGAGAGCAGGGATGTGATCTACTACCTCAACTTCACGCTCCTGTGCCTCTTCCTGACACTCCGGTCCCTGGAATCGAAGCGGTGGAGGGGCTAACCATGGCAAAGCTCGCTCGCTTCGCCGCACCGGCCGGCGTCGTCCTCCTTGTCATGGGCGCGATCGGCTATAACATCCGTCCGGACCTGAAGGCGTGGATGGGAAGCCTCCTGCTGCTCGGGGCGATCCTCATCCTTGCCGGCGTGTATCGTTCCTTTGACGAGATCATGGCCTGGCTGAATCGGCGCTCCACGATCACCGGGCTAAACGTCGCCCTGATGACGATGCTGGTACTGGGAATCATAGGTCTGGTGGAGGTCATCTCGGCCAAGCACAATACGCGATTCGATCTGACCGAGGGAAAGCGGTACACCCTCTCCGATCAGGCCAGGAAGGTGCTCACGCGACTCGCCAAGGACGTCCAGGTCACGGCCTTCTTCCGACCTGACCAGGCGGAGCGCCGGCCCGCGGAAGACCTCCTGCGCCAGTATGCCGACCTCTCGCCGCGATTCCGCTTCGAGGTGGTCGATCCTGACAGGAATCCTGGCAGGGCCAAGCGATACGGCATTACCACGTACGGCGCCACGGTCTTAGAGACCAAGGACAAGGAGGAAAAGATTACTGAGGTGGACGAGGAGCACCTGACGAACGGGCTGGTGAGGCTGCTCCGCGAGGGGAAGCAGACGATCTATTTCTTGAAGGGGCACGGCGAGAACGAGCTGGAGGACGGGTCGCGGAACGGCTATCGGCAGGCCAAAGAGGCCATCGAGAAGGCTAACTACCAGGTCAAGGATCTGCTGCTGCTTCGCGAACGTGAGGTTCCGCAGGACGCCTCGATGCTGGTCATCAGCGGGCCGAAGCGCGACCTGGCTGAATTGGAGCTACAGGCCCTGCAGGCGTTTGTTGAGCGAGGCGGGAAGCTGCTCATCCAGATCGATCCGTTTACGGCGTCGAGCCTCAAGACGTTTGTCGGTCGATATGGCATCACGATCGGCGACGATGTGATTGTAGATCAGAACGCTCGCGTCATGGGTAGCGATTACCTGATGCCCGTAGTCTCAACCTACTACCCGCACGCGATCACCCGGAATTTTAGCCTCGCCTCAGTTTTTCCGTTTGCGCGCTCGGTTGACGTCGCGAAGCCGTCGCCGCAGGGGGTGACGATTCAGAAGCTCGGGGAGACGGGGCCGGGGAGCTGGGCCGAGACTGACAAGGGCGAGTTGAATCGCGGCCAGCTCAGCTTTGAGAAAGGGCAGGACCGGCAGGGACCGGTCCCGATCGGCGTCATCGCCACGGTGCAGGTAAAGCCTGAAACGGCGCCAGGACCAGAGGCGGGGAAGGCGGCGGCCACAGCGCAGGGGGCCAACGAGGGGCAGACGCACAAGCAACCGGGAGTGGCCAGACTGGTGGTATACGGCAACTCCGCCTTTGCCAGCAACAACTTCCTGAACTTCTCCGGCAACCGTGATCTCTTCCTGAACAGCATCAGTTGGCTGGCCGAGGAGGAGGAGATGATCTCCATCCGGCCCAGGGAGGCGAAGAGCACCCCCATCATCTTGAGCGCAACGCAAGGACGGATGGCCTTCTGGCTGCTGGTCGTCGTGGTCCCTGCCCTGTTCCTGGTCTCCGGGACATCGGTGGTCCTCGGGCGGAGGCGGTCGCGGTGAGATGGCGATCGCTCGGCCTTCTCGTGCTGGTTCTGGCGGCTCTGGCCGTGGCTTACTACGCCCTGGAGACCAAGGGCACACTATCCGGACCGGACGCTAACCGATTATTCCAAGCCGAGGAGAAGGACGTCGAGAAGATCTCCATCACGCGGGGCGAAGAGCTGATCGTGCTGAAGCGTGAAGGCGACGAGTGGCGGCTGATCGAGCCTGTGCAGGCCACAGCCGATGGCTCAGAGGTCACCCCGCTACTCCATGCGCTCCTGGAAGCCAGGGAAGAACGGCGCATCGAGGAGGCGCCAACCCGCCTCGCCGACTACGGGCTTGAGCGTCCCTCGATCCATCTCAGTCTGACGCTTAAGGGCGGGAAAACGCTACCGGCGCTCCTGCTGGGCGATCTGAACCCAAACGGTCGTTCCGTCTATGCCAAACGACCCGATCAGCCCGCGGTCTTCTTGGCGACCGTCATCGTGCGACTCCGTGCGGACCGGAAGCCGGACGATTTTCGCGACAAGACCCTGCTCGCGCTGGAGCCAAACGAGGTCACCCAGGTCGAGCTGGCAGGCAAGGGACAATTGATCAGCCTCAGCCATGCAGAAGGGAAGGGGTGGGAGATCAGCAAGCCGATCAAGGCCATGGCAGACGCGGCAGTAATCGGACGGTTGTTGTGGAAGATCAAGGACGCCCGCGTCACGGCATTTGTCGGCTCTGGTCCTGACGCCAAGCGCAGGTACGGCCTGGAGCGTCCCGATCTGATCGTGGAGTTAAAGGACGCAGGCAGCGTGAAGCGGCTCCTGCTCAAGAAGGCCGCCGATCCACAGGTCGGGCTCTACGCCATGGCTGAGCCTGGAGAGGGGGTGGTCACCATCGATCCGGCTTTTCTTGATAACTTACCGAACGGACCGAACGCCTTCAAACAGGCGACCCCACCCGCGTCGTCCTCACCTTAATCAGAAAATCCCGAAGCGACCGTAGGAGCTGAAGGCGTTAGGCTTTGGAAGACATTCGCTCGCCCCCCTGTGGCAAGCGCCAGTGCAGCACAAACGAGAGGGCGGTATAGTAGATTGGATACAGCAGAGACCAGGCGACCAGCGAGGGCGAGGGATCGGGAAACTGCCAGAGGAGAATCAGGAGCGACGCGCTCCACAGGATGCCCAGTCCGATGGTGAGGGGGCGGAGGATCAGGGTCCGGCTCGGATAGATATATCTGATCGGCACCAGCACCATAATCGCCGCAAAGAGAGTGAAGACCGCGTTGAACCAGAGGGGGCTCCTCCCGACATAACAGTAGAAGGCCAGGATGTTCCAGTACGAAGGAAATCCGGTGAAAAAATGATCCGGCGTCTTGGCAGAGACATGACAGAAACGGTAGGCACTGGTGAGCAGCGGGAAGGGCACAATCCAGATCGAGACCGACTCCGGCAACAAGTTGGCTTCATGGATCAACACGATAGGGACGACCACATAATTCAGATAATCAACAATGTCGTCAAGCTTCGTTCCATCGAATTGGGGCAGGACCTCCTTGACCCGGGCCAGTCGCGCCAGCGGCCCATCCACAGCATCGATCACGCCGGCCAGCACCATCCCGAAGAACGCCCCCCGATAATCGCCCCTGTGTATGGCGCCGAGGCACCAAGCCCCGACGACCGCTCCGGAAGCGGTGAACAGGTGCACTGCCCACGCCATCACCTGCTGCCACGCACGCTCTTCTCTTTTCACGCCGGACTTTCCATCCCCACTCCACCAGTCGCTTACTTGTCCCGACGTTTTTCTTTCTGAGGTTTATCGGAGCGGGCCAACTCCGCGATCCATCCTTTGACCCGCTTGGCATCGTCTGAGTCCGGCGGCACCAGGGCGAGAAACCGCTGGAACGCCTCAGTGGCCCCCTTCGCATCCCCCTTCTCTTTCAAGGTCTGCCCCTTATCGAACAGGGCATGGGCATACTTGGGATTCAGGTCCAGTACCCGGTCATACAGCTTAATGGCCTCATCCGGCCGGTTACTCTGCGTCAGGATAATTCCGAGATGAGTCAGCGCCTCGACCTGGCTCCGATCGGTTATCAGGATCTGGTGGTACTTATCCCAGGCCGCTTGGAGGTCACCGGCATCGAGCAAGGCATGGGCCGACTTCAAGGCCGAATCAATTTCAGAGAGCGAGAGACGGGGGCCGGGAGCAGTCGATGCCGAAGAGGCAGGGGATTGCGTCGGCCTGACGAGAGGAACGAAGGCTGAGGCCACGTACCCAAGAAGAAAGCCTACAGCCAAAGTACTACCCAGCATTATGACGAGGCGTATCTTGCCAGCGGACCGTTGTTCTTCCATGATCTCCTCTGAGTGTCCTTCGAAAATAGTATTCAGCAATCAACGGTCAGCTTCAGACAAACCCCCATGACCCCCCTTTCAAAAAGGGGGGATACTTATACGTTTCCTTACCTCCCCCCCTTTCGCAAAGGGGGATTGAGGGGGTTTTCGTGCACCAGGGTTGGATAGTGCCTCACGAGGTGTTCTTTACAACAATACTCCTCTTTTGCTGATTCGAATTGTTTACTCAGATACTTACCCGCGGTTCCGTCTTCTCATCTTCGGGCAATGAGCTTAGCACGGTTTCTGCCGCGAGCGTCTCCTCCAATTCGACAGCGTGATCCTTGGCCATTTGTTCCCCCGCAATCTTCCCCGTCAGCCAGACCTGACTCATCGGGTAGATATCAGGCCGAAAGATGACGCTGTAGAAGTGCCAGATCAGAACAGCAAGGGTTGCAAGCCAGGCCTCGTAATAATGAACGGCGCTCGCCAGGTCAATAACCAACAGGGGCCAGCGCTGCAGCACAACGGTTTGGGACCACATGATAAACCCGGTGCCGGCCATAATGACAGTTCCCCACATGACCGCCCAGTACTCCAGCTTCTCCACGTACGTAAAGCGGTGGAAACGGGGCCGGTGTGGCCGCAGACCCAGGTTAAAGGTCACCATTTCCCATGCCTCGTCTAAATCCCGCCGGCAGGGTTGCATCAACCGGAACTGAGTCCGACCACGCTGTGTGCCGAAGAGATACGCCAGATGATACCCTGCCGTCAGCGTCATGAGCACGCCGGAGATTCGATGTAGCCAGGCTCGGACGGCATAGCCGCTTTCGATCCAGGCCAGCGGCCGTGCCCACCACGAATCAGGATACTTCAGTGCAAAGCCGGTGATCACCAGGATCGTGAAGGTCACAAACAGCGTGACGTGCTGAATCCGCTCATTGAGTGTCAATCGCTCAAAGAGCCGGTGCGCCACCTCGGGAGGCACGCTGGATCCGTCTTCCTGCTGCCCCTCTGCCCGCCAACGCTCTCGCAGATGTACCAGGAAGTCAAGCCCGTTGTGCAGGCTCATCCCGCCAATGGTGACAAAGATAATCACAAGGTAGATCCGTCGGACCAGGGCTACCCATGGGTGCTCGCCGAACCCGGGGGCCACGTGAATCCTGGCGCTGGCCAATTGCATGCCGGCGCCTCGATGGCACTGCCCGCAGGTGTCCGAGAGATTCATCGGGTTGATGGTCGAGCGAGGATCGGAAGAGGGCTGGATGTTGTGGGTTCCATGGCAGCTTGCACAGTTGGCCACCACGGGCGACCCACCTCTCGCAGCCAGGCCGTGAAAGCTCTCAAAGAACGTCCCGGATCGCCGCGGCGCAAGGCCAAACTCCTCAACCACCCGTACCGCCTCGTGGCAGGCAGCGCATGTCTTGGAGACCGTCAGTGGCGCCACCCGCGATCCAGGGGCGCGGGTGGCGGTGATCCCATGCTCCCCGTGGCAATCAGTGCATGTCGGCGCCGCGAAAACCCCGTGTGAGACGGCCCTCCCATGCACGCTGGCCTGAAACTGACTGGCTACGTCGTCGTGGCACTGCTTACAGGTAACGGCGACGTTCTGTTTGAAGACAGCCGAGGCGGGGTCTGCAGCTCGTCGGATCTCATGGGCGCCATGGCAATCGGTGCAGGTTGCGGCAGTAAGGTTGCCTCTCTGCAGGATGGCCTGGCCGTGGATGCTCTGCACAAAGAGCGCAACGACCCGCGGCCTGGCGATCCGTTCTTGGGCGATTACCTTAGGATCGGCATGGCAGCGGGCACAGGTTTCGTGAATCTGCGAACGATGGGTGGGTGACACAGGGTCGCGGTGGGATTTGACGGCGTGGGCCGTATGACAGGTGGCGCAGGTAGGCAGGTGCCGGGTTTTCTCCCCGCGGCTACCGGCATGAATGCTGGCCGCCATCTGCTTTGCCTGACGGCCATGGCACGACGCGCAGATGACGTTGCCATCGGCGGCTATCTTCTGGATTCGGTGACTGCCATGGCAGGCGATACAATTGGCGCTGGGGCCGCTGCCACCCAGCTTGACATGAGCGCCCTCCGGACCCTTCTCATGGAGCTTGAGATGGCAGGAGCCGCAACGGACTGGCTGGGGCGTTTCGGTGTGAGGCCCTTCTGAGATGTCACTATGGCACTCGGCGCAGGCAAGCCCTTGGTGCGCAGATTGAACCAAGTCGGCCGGCTCTACGAACAGCGAAGCATATCGTCCTCCCTCGGTCTCCTTCTTCAGGTCGGGATCGCTGTGGCAGGCCAAGCACTCCTTAGAAGCAGAGGACGACTCCGAGGTAACCGCAAAGGCATTCGGAACTACAGTGAAGAAAAGCCAGACAAGGAAAAGGCCCACGGCCGCCTTTCCGCAGCATACGCTCCTCATTATCAAGCGCGAAATGGTATCGCTACCCACATTCCCAAAGAGGGGGTACGATAGCAGCGATTGCGGATCGACAGACTCTCAAGTCAGCCACCCGCCCCACCTCAGTTACTGCGTCTCGGTGCTCTTCGACTGCGGAACCATAATGACCTTATGGCACTTCAGGCAGTTGTTCATCTCCTTTGTGGAAAATGCAACCTTCCCGTTATGGCATGTACCACACGCCTTTCCTTCATTGAAGGACTTCATGGTGATGTCCGGAGAGGTTCCATTCTTATTTTTGAAGGGTTTACCCTTGCCGTGGCAACTCAGGCACTTTTGGCCTTTTTCAATATGCACGTTGTGACCAAACGTCACCTTCCCAGGGCTCGGGTTCCCCGCCTCATCCTTGGTCTTCTGCTCGAAGGCGAAGGGGGGTGGAATCTTCGGCTTTGCCTGGGCGAGGCTACGAGGCGGCGCGAAGCTTACGAGCAAGAGGCACGTAAGAACAAACGCAGCGCTCCTTCCGATAATTGATCTCATGCTTCTTCCTTTCTACAGGCAGTCCTTAGAAAATGTCTCTTGCGTTTATTGCGTCATCGCGTCTATTGCGTCTATTGGATCGAAAGCGGGTAGAAGTGATTGCTCGCCGCTTCGCTTCCGCTCGCATCTTCGGGGCATGATCCCATACGCTCGTGGCCCATGCGAGCGGACTGTCATGCAGACTATAAGTCACCCATCCATCCATGTCAATGCCGGAGGGTAACTACTTAGGTAGATAGACTGTAGTCTTTTAGACTGTAGGAACGCGCACAGATGGGCCAGGCGTTTTCTGAATGCGACGCGAATAACGATGAAGACCGAAAAGATTCTGTGCGCCTTGATTCGGTCCATGCGCAATGACTAACAGCCTTCAGCCTACAGCCTCAACACCTGAGTAGTTACGCCGGCGGTATTGTCAGCCCTTCCCTCTTCGTCTATCAACTTCCCTGATCTTCAAGAAGAGGCCGACCAGAACCGCGCCAATGACCAGCATGGAGACCGCCAGCCCCTTGCGGCGGAACTGCAGCTCGGCCAGAAGGTCCTGGCCATGCTCAAGACTCTTCTGCGCTACGATGACCCCTGGGTCGGCAATGGCCTTGATCTTTTCCACCTTGAGCGAATGAGTTTCTGCCCTGGCCTTGATCAAGGATTCTTTCGCCGCAAGGAGCTCGAACCGAGGAGCGCCAATCTCCATTCCTGCGTGCTCGGCCCTGGTAAGGATTACCGCCGCCTGATCGATCCGACTTGAAAGACCCTCAACCATGGTTCGCAACTCAGCAGCCTTCTTGAGGGGCGCAGAGTTCGCTTCATGGCAGGTAGCACAAGGGGTATCTTCTCCACCGGCCAGCATCGCGTCTGACGGTTTCATGACATCGTGATTACTATGGCATGTCACGCACGCCGGCATCCCTAGCTCGGCGAATGCCGACTTGTGCGCGCTCTTGTCGAAGAGCTCGGCTGTGGCTGCATGACAGTGGCTGCAGACATTCGCCACTGAATCGATGCCAGGAGGGGCGGCGCCGTGACTACCGTGGCAGCCGCTGCATGTCGGAGAGGCGAGGTCCCCTCTCTTGGTTAACATCTCGTAATGGATGCTCTGCTTGTACTTCTCAAACTGATCGGTAGGGATCTTATACTCTTTCATGTATTCAGCGTTACCGTGGCATCGGCTGCAGGTTTCAGCGACCTTGGTAGGATAGGTCCAGGCCATCTGATCCTTAACGGCACGGATGGCATGCACATCATGGCAACTGGTACAGACGGCAACCTTGCGATCTCCATCGCGAAGCTTTTTGCCATGAATACTCGCATAGTATTCCTTCACCTGGTCTGTCCGAATAGATGGATTAAACTTCCGCATATAGACTGGATCGCTGTGACACTTCCCGCAGGCTTCAGGGACCGCATGCCGCTTCGGTTTGCCCCGGAACCCCTTGGCCGGACTGTGGCTCTGCGCCTTGTTGCCGGCCGCGGTCTGGTCGCCGCCGTGACAGTCCTGACAGCCCAGTCCCCGCGCCACGTGGTAATCGTCTGTAATCTTGAAGGCCGGACGGCTGAGGCGCTCCTCTTTTGATGTCTTGTGACAGTCAACGCAGGCATCCTGCGCCTCCGCGAAGGGAACGCGAATCAAGCAGGCCACGGTCAGGAGGAGGCCGAAGCACGCAACGCGTAGCGCGATTCTCACGGCTCCCTCATTTGAGGGTGGGCGCGAAATATCCAAGCGCAGTGAACACCACAATATACGCAATGATGCCGATCCCGATCCATCGAAAGAGTGGGCTTGGCTTTCCTGAGGCGCTTCGTTTATCCAGAAATGGGACCAATAAGAGCAACAGCCCGCCCAGACTATAGCCCAGGATTCCCAACACCTCTCCGTCAAAGGGACCGACCTTGGCCGGAATATACTTCAAGCTCTGAAACATGAAGACGAAATACCATTCCGGTCGGATTCCAGCCGGCGCGGGGGCGAAGGGATCGGCCTTTTGTCCCAGCTCCCATGGGAACAGCGCGGCCAAGGCAGCCAGGAGCCCGAGGGTGACAAACCAGCCGAAGAGATCTCGCAGCAGAAAATTAGGGACAAACGGCATGGTCCTAAGCGGCCGTCCGGCCTGATCTCGCTCCACGACCGGGGAAACGCTCATCCCTTGCTTCTGAACCAGCAACAGATGGAGGCCGAGGATCACGGTCATGACCGCCGGCAGGATGGCGATGTGGATGCCGTATAAGCGGGAAACCGTCGCACCCGTGACCTCGTCGCCACCCCGGAGAAGCCGCATCAACACATGACCCACAAGCGGGAACTGCCCGGCCATCTCGGTCCCGACTTTGGTGGCAAAATACGACAGAACATTCCAGGGCAGCAGATACCCACTGAAGCCGAAGAAAAGCACCACGCCGAACAGCAATATTCCGGTCACCCATGTCAGCTCTCGTGGCTTTCGGTAGGCCTGGGTGAGGTAGACACTGAACAGGTGGATCATCATCGTCAGTACCAGCAGGTTGGCTGACCAGCTATGGATCGAGCGAATGAGCCAACCGAATTGGACCTCGGTCATAATAAATTGAACGCTCTCGTACGCCTCTTCGCCGCTGGGCCGGTAGTAGAGGGTCAACAGGATCCCGGTAGCCACTTGGATCCCGAAGAGAAAGAGCGTCATCCCACCGAAATAGTACCAGACGGTATGACGATGGACAGGGATGACCTTCTTCTGGATGAGATGCCTGAGCGGCCAGAGGTCGATTCGCTCTTCGAGCCAGGCCGTAATCCGATCTCCCGTCACCTCACTTATCCTTTCATGACGATGATCTGATCTCCCCGGACGTTCAGTTTCAGAGGCTCCAGGGGCCTCGGCGGCGGACCGCTGATGTTCTTTCCATTCAGATCGTACACGCCATTGTGACAGGCGCACCAGATATCCTGCCGATCTTCCCGGTATTGTACCGTGCATTCCAGGTGGGTACAGACTGCGGAAAAGGCCCGTAGCTCGCCAGCCGAAGTCTTCACCACGATACCCGGGCGACTCCTGAAGCGGAAGATCCGCCCCGAGTTCGCCTTCAACTCCGCAAGTTTCCAGGGAAGGGTCACGCTGAACGTAGTTGGCTCGGCAAGTTTAGGAGGAATCAGGTATTTGACGATCGGGTAAAGCATGGACACGAAGAGCACACCAATGGAACTCCCAAGAAGCCAGTTCACCGTTCGCCGCCCACGATCGACCTGTTCATCTTGCTGTGGCACAACCATTCCCTCCTTCAGGCTTGAACGTGAAAAGCCAGCCCGTCAGGCTGGCCTCCCTACTCCTTACGCACGCAACGTATTAGCACCTCAGCGAGGCGCCGGAAACCGGGGGGCGCGGTCAGAACTGATAGCGAAGCGTAAATCCTGCAATATGGGCGTTGTAATTCTGGACGAACCGAGCGCCTAAATACGTATCGGTCGTCGGGGGCAGGTTCGTTAGGCCAGACAGCCCGATCGTGTCGGTCGCCCAATCGGTCTCCCGAAACTGCTCAAATCGATATTCGCCCTTGAGACTCCAGTTCCTGGTCAGGTTATAGCGAAGCGCGGCAATAAGGGTGTGCAGGTTCGTGTTTGCCAGAGGATAGCGGACGGCTTTCGCCGTGGCTTGCTGGGCAGCGGTACCACTGGTCGGCGTTACCGGGTTGAACGAGTCGATGATCGTGTCAGCATCCGAAAAGGAGTAGCTCAACCGCAGGTTAAGACGCTTGGGAATCAGGCTGACGTCAGCGCCGACCCCGTAGGTATCAACCTTATCCCTGTTAAGACTCCTCCAGTTGAAATCGGAAAAGTCACAAACTACGTTGCTGACTGGAGCGGTGGGGTTCGTGAAATTGCATCCTACCGCCGGTACAGTCGTCGTAGCCACGTTACTGATAACCGGCCTGGAGCGAGAGAGCTGATCGTACTTGAACTCCTCCCTCATGTAATTCACGAAGAACGAAAGCCACGGCAGCGGGCTGTAGGCCAAATCACCACCCAGACTCCACCCTCTCGATTCCTGTAGCCCGAGCGGGGACTTGTTAAAATTATCCTGGATAAGGCTATAGGTGGTCGTAAAGTTCAGCGTCTCGATTGGGGTGATCGACGCCAAAATCTCAACCCTGTCCCGAGTCCGGTCGGCTTCGTCAAACTTCCGAAGCAGAATCGATTGACCCTGGAGGTTCAGGCCAAATTCCTCCCCTTCGACATCTTGCACCACATGCGCCGCGTGAGCCTGAGTGTTATAATTGCTAATGTCGCGCCAACTCCGGCGATAGGCGGCTCGGAGGAGCAGCCAGTCGATCGGCGTCCAGTCGAAGCTGGTTTTTAAGAAGTGCTCATCGCTGGTCGGAACCTCCCTGAGTTTCGAATCGCGGTCCCACCGCTCCCACTCGTAGCCCAACTTGAAATGAAGGTCTCTGAAAAGAGGATAACCCGCGTCCAGGTGGGCATTGTGCTTGGTGTAGGAGAAGGGCGCATTGACCCGCGCCTCGGCCGTAAGCGACGTGTCCCGGACCGTATGCGCGGGAAACTCGATCTCTTTCGATCGATTATTGAGGTCGTAAAAGCGATAACCTCCGGACAGCGTCAGCGGGACACTGGCGACCGGACGGCTCGTCCCGTTGAGCGTCACAAGGGTTGTCTGGACGTCCCCGTCCAGATCGCGTCTTGGGAGCGCTAACAGGGGATCGGCTGCCAAAGCCGGGTTAATGGTATGCGGGACGAAATCCTGAGTCTGGAGCCGCCACCCGTAGGAGACCTTCCCCGTAACTCTGGTCTGAAGCGGCAGGGAGACGCCACCCGAGAGAAACAAGTTATACGCCTGGTTGTTCGGGTCCATGGTGGTCAGGCCGCGGGCGGAAGCGGTCGGGCTGTTCGTCGCCGAGAGCGGGTTATCGAACGTGATATTGTCGATGCCCTGGTCGAAGATCGATGCGGAGCCGCCAAGACTAACGTTCCAGCCAGGCCTAGCATATTGGGTCTTGGCCTCAACCTGGTGGGTGCGGTTAAAGAGGGGGGCCGGAAGCTCGACAATATTTCCCCCGGGGCTGCTGAAGCCCGCACCAAAAGGGATCGTCCCGTCCTTCTGCGTGAAGGTATAGCGGACACCGACATCCAGCGAATCTGTCAGGTTGTACTTCAACCCGAATCCCGCCTTGGTAGTCAGGAAGCCGAGATCAACCGGCGTGGCATTGGCCAGGAAGCCTGCCAGTACGGAGGCCCTGGTCGCGGGTGTGGCGCCCTGTACCGTCGATGCGACACCAGGCGGCAGGGTCAGGCTCGCCGCACTATCCTCATGCGTGGTGGTAAAGAGTGTTCGTCCTGTCGCACTCAAGAGGTGCGGGATCTGGTCCCAGAAAACCTCTAACTCATAGCCGCCGTACTGCCCTGCTCGAAACAGGTAGCTTTGGTCCTGCTTGAAGCTGTCTAGCGTGGTAAAGTCGATGTAGTGCTTTTTATCTTTGGTCTCCAGGGAAAGTCGAAGGTGGTCCATAAAGGGACTCTCCTCAACCACGCGATACTCCTGAAACTTGGCCGAACTCCGTCTGCCATCGATGTCGCGATAACCGCCCTCGACATCCAACCCTGTCAGCTCAAAATTAAATGGCAGCCCGGTGTTAAGCCAGTTGACCCAAGAAGGGGGAGCCTCCTCCAGCGGGGCCTGTTCAGCGTAAACCGATGCGACGGCAGCCAACGGCAAGACTACGGCAAGCAGCAGTGCCTGACCAATCCGCCTTGCCCCGGGGAATGCTGCCATGGCCCACCTCCTCCGCTTCATGTAGATTGCCACCTCAGTTCGTGAAGGCGAACCCTGAGGGATGGTTGGAGCCATGGATCTTCTGGTGGCAGTTGACGCAGTCCCTGTTGATGACCTGCTTTGCTCCGGTCGTCGGATTGTATGGGCTCGTTGGGTGTCGGGTCTCGATATGACACTGTTGACAGAGTCTGGGGCCCCTGACCTTCAGGAGTCTCGAATTGGTGGAGCCGTGCGGCTCGTGGCAGTTCGTACAACTCTCCGTGACGGGCGCATGTTCCCAGAGGAACGGCCCCCGCTTCTCGGCATGACACTTGAAGCAGTTGTCATTGACCGAATCTTCCCGGAGCATCGCCTGCGTGACGGTCCCATGCGGGTTGTGGCAATCAGAGCAACTGATCTTCCCTTCGCGCAGCGGCATGTGGGAGCTGCGCTGGAGCTGGGCCCGGCGGGTCTGGTGGCACTGCGAGCAGACCTCGATCGCGGTCGGCTTCGCCAAGTTGTATCGATCGGACACCGACTCCATCACCTTGTGGCAGGTGACGCAGGCGACACCACGCATCTCGTGGGTACTCCCCTTCCAGGAGGTGTGCTCACCCTTTTCGTGGCAGCCGTTCACACACGTGGCATTCTGCACCTCGACCGGCTCTGCCCCCTTCTTGAACGTAATTAATGTCTCTATGGCGCCACCCACTGTATCTACGTGCGGGCCCCCGGGGCCATGACACGACTCACAGTCCCGCTGCTCTTGGGGGGTGCGCGGGTTCACGGACATGATCCGCCCCATCATCGTCTTGTGAAAGCGCTGGCCCGACTCCTCATGGCACATCAGGCAGGACTCACTCCCTACATACTTAGCACCCGGCGGTGGACCGGCCCACTGAGGTCGAGGAGCATCGGTGGTTGAAGCGGATGCGCTTGGCGCGGGGAGAGCTTCGGTTCCGGAGGGCGACGAGCTAAATCGACTGCAAGCCCATCCAACAAGGAGAATAACAAGCAGCAAGGGCAATAAGGCGACTACAGTGTCACGCTTCTTCATCTTTGAACCCCTTAGGTTTGGAGCACCAATGGAAACGCGACCCTGACTCCCGGCAGTGAAGGGACTATATGATTGTTGGTATGGATTGTCAAGTGTTTACCTGTGTTGTGTGCGGCGCTGGCCGCTGTCGCCTGCGTACGCTGGAGCTTCCACTACCCCAACATTTATTCGTCGTCATTCTTTCATCGCAACGCGTAAGCATCAGTCAACATTGAATCCGCCGCGAACTTCTGACTCAGATAGTTGATTACCATACACCTTCAGAACGATCGTATAGTGGCCCGGCGGGAATTGACCGACAGTGCGAATCGGATCTGTGTCGGCAGGGCCTACAATAATGGCTGCTGGGTCATCAGCACCCCACGTTGCCTCAACGAGACCACCTGCAACAGGATTGCTACCCGTATCGTAAGTCGTCCAACGGACCCCGAACCTGATTGAGCGACCTGGAGGAAGATGAGACTTCAGTCGCGCTTCCCAGTATAGCCACTGTTGTTTTCCGCTCGGGAAATCGCTGATGTATGAGCGTTTTTCGTCAGGTGGAATATCGTACAGAATTCTGCTCGGAGTCAAAGCGTCCCGGTTAGGATGAGGGATGGAAGACGACGAGTTTAATGGCTTCACCTCCGGATACCATGCAAATACTCTCATTTCGGATTCGCCGATTTGGACTTTCGAGCAAGCAGCGTAGATGTAGTGCTCATAACAAAGATGGTTCCTGATCTCCGATACAGTCCCGAGTGCTGCCAGCGCGGCAACGAGAGAAACGATCACGGTAATGCAAGCCACCGTCATTTGGCGCCGGCGCTTCTGCTTGGAGTGAACAGATTCAGGATTCACTGACGCTTTCCTTTGCAGCCGCTGAGACGCCTAAGCACAGCCCTGCTGATCTGCATCTAAAGATTTCCGGCCAGGAATGTGGGCTATTCACACGCATAGCGCCCTCTGCGCCTCCAGGGTAGCCAAAAGCTACCCCCTGATCGGAGGGGATGTCAAGCTGGAACTGGGCCCGGGCACATGCTCCGTTCCGATTCTTTTTCTCGGTCACATCCTCCGTACTTGCCTCCGCATACAGCCATGTCTTTCGACTCGAAAGTGTACTTGTCGACCAAAGAGGGGCGGTACTGTAGCCCATCTGCAAAGAGGCTTCAGGCCCGAAAAATCGCTTGTCGCATCGGACGGGTTCGCCTATGATGAGGGCGAGATCATTGAAAAATCTCGACTAACCGACGGAGGGACGCACTGAAGTGAAAGCCGACGTGATCTTGGAGGGCCTGAATCCCAGACAGGAAGAGGCGGTGCTGCGCACCGAGGGGCCGCTCCTGGTACTGGCGGGGGCCGGATCAGGGAAGACCAGGGTCATCACCAGGCGGGTCGCCTATCTGATCAGCCACTGCGGGGTCCCGCCATGGAATATCCTGGCCGTCACGTTTACCAACAAGGCGGCCGGTGAAATGAAGCGGCGAGTGGCGGATCTCTTGGAACATAACCGCCCTGAGTCGGTCGACCAGACTCACCACGAGCGTAGTCAAAGGGATGGCGGCAGCGTCTGGGTCGGAACGTTTCATTCCACCTGCGTTCGGATTCTGCGGAAGCATAGCGCGGCGTTAGGCTTGAAGAGTTCCTTCGTCATCTATGACGAGGGCGATCAGATGAGTCTGATGCGGGATTGTCTGCGGGGGCTGGGCTTATCCGATCGCGCGGTCAAGCCTCGTGCGATCCTTTCCCGCATCAGCCGCGCGAAGAACGAACTCCTCTCCCCCGAGGAGTATGCGTTGCAGGCCAATGACCACATGGAGGAGCGGACCGCCAAGCTGTACATCATGTATCAGGAGCGGTTGGAGGGGCTACAGGCGCTCGACTTCGACGATCTCCTCATGTCTACGGTGCGCCTCTTTGAGGAGCACCACGAAGTGCTGGCTGCCTACCAGGACCTCTGGCGCTACATCCTGGTGGATGAGTACCAGGATACCAACCACGTCCAGTACCGCCTCATCCATCTGCTGGCCGGCAAGTACGGGCATCTCTGCGTGGTAGGCGATGACGACCAGTCGATCTACCGGTGGCGCGGCGCCGACCTGAACAACATCCTGGACTTCGAGCGGGACCATCCGGGCTGCGCGGTGATCCGGCTGGAACAGAACTATCGATCGACGCAGCGGATCTTGCAGGGCGCGGGGGCGGTGGTCGCCCACAACAGCGATCGGAAGGGGAAGACCTTATGGACCGAAAATGAGGTCGGGGACACCATCGTACTCTACCGAGCCCTCGATGAAACCGATGAGGCCCTCTTCGCCGCCAGGACGATCCAGGGTCACGTAGCCAATGACGCAACGCGGTACGACGACTACGCGATCTTCTACCGGACAAACGCGCAGTCTCGCGTCCTGGAGGAGGCCTTGCGTCAGGCCCTGATCCCGTATGTTATTGTGGGTGGGCTCCGCTTCTACGAACGAAAGGAGATTAAAGATCTCCTGGCCTATTTACGCTGGGTGGTCAATCCCGCCGATAGCATCAGCTTCAAGCGGCTTGTGAATGCGCCGGCGCGCGGTATCGGACCGGCTACGATCGCCAAGCTCGAACTGTTGGCCATGCAAGGCAAGAGTACGATCTGGGAAGCGTGCCAACGCGCGGTACGGGAGAGACTGTTCAACGTCAAGCAACAGGCGGCCATGGAGGGATTGCTCCACCTGATTGAAGAGGTCAGGGCAAAATCCGCCTTCACCCAGATTCCAGACCTGATCGCAGAACTGATCACTGCTTCCGGGTACGCTGAAGAGCTTCAGCGCGATGGAACGCCGGAGGATCAGAGCCGCCTGGAAAACCTGAAGGAACTCGTTACTGCTGCTCAAGAGTTTGTGGAACGCACTGCGGAAGGGGGGCTGCCGGCGTTTCTCGACTCCGTCGCCCTGATCAGTGACCTCGACGCGTATACCGAAGGCCGGGGCGCGGTCACGCTTATGACGCTCCATACGGCCAAGGGTCTGGAGTTTGACACGGTCTTTATGGTCGGGCTAGAGGAAGGGATCTTCCCTCACGCCCTTGCCATGCCTGACGAGCGTGAGTTAGAGGAAGAACGCCGACTCTGTTATGTTGGCATGACCAGGGCAAAGCGACGGCTCTACCTTGCGTCGGCACGACAGCGACGGCTCTACGGCAACAGTGGATTTAACCTGCCGTCACGATTCCTGGATGAAATCCCGCCCGAAGTTCTCCAGGTCCAAGATCCGTGGGAATCCAGGGGCGCACCGCCCCCTGCCTTTCATAAGCATCAAGAAGAGGATGAGCCCTTTGTCGACCGCCTGCATCCAGGAGCCCGCATCCGGCATCCTGACTTCGGCATCGGGGTGATCCGGGAACGGAGCGGCAGCGGGGATGATTTGAAGATCGTCGTGAGGTTCAATGGCGCCGGTGAAAAGAAGCTCATGGTCAAGTATGCCCAACTGGAGCAGGCGTAGATAACCGCTTGCCACGCAGGACACTAATGCAAGAGGACATGTGCCATGAAGATCACACTTAAAGAGGTCGAGCATGTGGCCCGGCTGGCCCGTTTGGAGCTTACCACGGGAGAAAAAGAACGGATGCGGGCTCAGATCGACTCGATCCTGAGCTATATCGACAAGCTGAATGAGTTGGACACGTCTGCTGTCGAGCCGACCTCTCACGTCCTGCCGATGACCAATGTCTTCCGTGAGGATGAGGTCATGCCTTCGCTCTCTCAGGAAGAGGTCCTGGTCAATGCGCCAGACCGGCATGAGCTCTTCTTCCGGGTCCCGAGAATCCTGGAGGAGTAACGCCGTGGACCTCACTCAACTCACCATCCACGAGATGCAGGCAATGCTCGCTACGCGCGACGCGAGCGCAACCGAGCTTGTCCGCTCGGTGTTGGATCGGATCACGCGCCTCGATGGACAGGTCATGGCGTACACGACCCTGACCGAGGAAAGAGCCCTTGAGCAAGCCGGAGCCGTCGATCGGTTGCTCGCCGTGGGTGATCCTCTCCCGCCGTTGGCCGGCATCCCACTGGCGATTAAAGATGTCATCTGCACGAAAGGGGTGCGGACCACCTGCGCATCGAAGATCCTGGAACCCTACGAACCACCGTACGATGCAACGGTTATCCGGCGCCTCAAAGCGCAAGAAGCGGTCCTGCTGGGGAAGACGAACATGGACGAGTTCGCCATGGGCTCTTCGACGGAGAACTCGGCCTTCTTCCGGACACGGAATCCCTGGGCGCTCGACCATGTCCCCGGTGGCTCCTCTGGCGGCTCTGCCGCCGCGGTGGCGGCCGATCTCTGCGCCGCCGCGCTCGGCAGCGACACGGGTGGATCGATCCGGCAGCCGGCGAGTTTCTGTGGCATTGCGGGTCTCAAGCCGACCTATGGCCGGGTCTCCCGATACGGCCTGGTGGCCTTCGCCTCATCACTCGACCAGATCGGACCCTTCGCGAAGGATATTCGCGATTGCGCCATATTGCTGCACGCGATCGCCGGACACGACCCCCGCGATTCGACCTCGGCGAATCTGCCCGTCCCAGACTATTCGTCTACACTCACCGGAGACGTTCGGGGGGTGCGCATCGGTATTCCCGACGACTATTTTATCGAGGGGATGGACCCGGAGGTCGAGGCGGCCGTCTGGACCGCAATCCGGACGCTGAAGGAGTTGGGGGCGACGCAGGAAAAGGTCTCCCTCCCCCACACCCCATATGCCATCGCGACCTACTACATCGTGGCAACCGCGGAGGCCAGCAGTAACCTGGGCCGCTACGACGGGGTCAAATACGGGTATAGGACCACGCGACCGGCTGACTTGCTGGAGATGTACCAGAGGAGCCGGCGGGAGGGATTCGGACCGGAGGTCAAGCGCCGGATTATGCTCGGGACCTATGCGCTGTCGGCCGGCTACTACGATGCCTACTACCTCAAAGCCCAGAAGGTCCGGACGCTGATCCGGCGGGACTTTGAGCGGGCCTTCGAGCAGTGCGATGTGATCGCGACCCCGACCTCGCCGACGCCGCCGTTCAAGTTCGGCGAGAAGACTGAGGATCCGCTCCAGATGTACCTCTCGGATATCTTCACGATCTCGGTCAACCTGGCTGGTCTGCCCGGTATCTCGATCCCATGCGGGTTTACCAAGGCCGGGCTACCGATCGGGCTTCAGCTTATCGGCAAGCCCTTCGACGAGGCGACAATCCTGAAGGTGGCGCACGCCTATGAGCAGGCAACCGACTGGCACCGCCTCAAGCCCCCATTGTGAGATGGTGGCAATAGCGGTGAGACGACTCGCCATGGCGCTTACCTTGGCGCTCAGCCTGCTACCCTCCCTGGCCTCGGCCGCGAACAAGGACTTGGTGGTTTTGAACTCGGAGCGTTGGATCGACACCCTCAAGGGCACGGTGAAGAATCTCAGCGCTGCACGGGCCGAGGAGGTCATCGTCGTCGTCCGATTCTTTGGCCAAGCGCTAAGTCATACCCCGTCGCAAAAAAGCAAGCCTGGCCCCCGGCAGGAGTTGGGCCAGCAGACGGCACAAGTTGTGGCGCTCGACCCTGGTCAGGAAGCGCCCTTCGAACTCGATATCTCCGAGAAGCACCGTACGGCAACCTCGTTTAAGTTTGAGCCCCACGCGATCTGGCGCACGGGCCGTCGAGCCCCTTCCAAGGGGCGCTAGCCAGATGCTCTACTTCGCCTACGGCTCGAACATGGAGCGGGTCCAGCTCAAGCGACTCTGTCCGAAGGCGACGTTTGTGGCCGCGGCGGTACTCTCTGACCATGAGCTCACCTTCTCCGGGAACTCCCGGGTGTGGGGCGGCGGGACTGCAAACATTCGCGAAAAGCCAGGGAAGCAGGTCGAGGGCGTGGCGTGGGAGATCAGTGAAACGGAACGAAAGGCGTTGGATGAGTACGAAGGGTACCCCGGTCTGTATGTCCGAAGGGAGGTCCGGGTACAGACCCGCTCAGGCAAGATCATCGCAGCGTTTGCGTACATCATGGGGAATCCGGACCGCGAGACGCCCCCTTCAAAACGATATAAACAGTTGCTGATCAGCGGTGCCGAGGAACACGGGCTGTCCGATGAGTACGTTGACTTTCTCGAGTCAATCCGGCCTCTGACGTAGAGGGCGAAGGAGCGGTAATTGTCCACAACATCCACCTATGAGGCGGTCATCGGGCTGGAGGTGCATGCCCAGCTTCTGACCAGATCGAAGATTTTCTGCGGCTGCAGCACCGTCTTTGGCGCCCCGCCAAATAGCCAGACCTGTCCCGTCTGCCTGGGGATGCCTGGCGCCTTACCGGTCCTGAACAGACGGGTGGTGGAGTTCGCCATCAAGAGCGCGCTTGCCCTGGGGTGCGACATCGCTCCAGTGTCCCGCTTCCACCGGAAAAATTACTTTTACCCGGACATGCCGAAGAACTACCAGATCTCTCAGTACGAACTTCCGCTGGCCCAACGTGGAACGATCGCATTCCCGGTCGGCGGCGTCATCACGCACGTCCGAATCCATCGTCTCCATCTCGAAGAGGACGTCGGCAAGCTGCTGCATGCTGGTACGTTGCAGGTCGCCGACTCCAGCCTGGTGGACTTTAACCGCAGCGGCGTGCCGTTGATGGAGATCGTCAGCGAGCCCGACATCCGCAGCCCGGAGGAGGCCGCAGAATATCTCAGGCAGCTTCGAGCGATCCTTGTGTACCTGGAAGTCTGCGACGGCAACATGGATGAAGGCAGCCTGCGCTGCGATGCCAACGTCTCGTTGCGACTGACCGGGAGAGAGGAACTGGGGGTCAAGGCTGAAGTCAAGAACATGAACTCCTTCAAAAACGTGCAAAAGGCCCTGGCCTATGAAATCCAGCGACAGACCCAGATCCTCGAAGAAGGGGGACGGATCGTCCAGGAAACACGGCTGTGGGACGCCGACCAGGAACTAACCCTGCCGATGCGAAGCAAGGAGCACGCTCATGACTACCGCTACCTCCTCGAGCCGGACCTGGTACCGCTGACCGTCTCACCGCAGTGGATCGACGAGATCCGCGCAACCCTGCCCGAACTGCCGCAGCAGCGACGCGCCCGGTTTGCCAGGGAGTACGGGATCCCGGACTACGATGCCGCGGTCCTGACCACCTCCAGACCGCTTGCTGACTACTACGAGGAGGTCGCACAGGTCTCCCGCGAGCCAAAGCTCGCCAGCAACTGGGTGATGGTAGAGCTCTTGGGCCATTTGAACAAAGATAGCCGGGGGATTACCGACAGCCCGATCCCGCCGGCAGAGCTGGCCGCTCTCCTCACACTGCTTCTTCGTGGAACGATTAGCGGCAAGATTGCCAAGACGGTTTTCGAGCAAATGTATCAAACCGGGAAATCTGCTGAGCTGATTGTCAAGGAGCAGGGACTGACTCAGATCTCGAACCAGGACGAGCTACTTCAGATTGTTGAGGAGGTGCTTCTCAAATACCCTGGGCCGGTCGCCGACTACCGGAAAGGGAAGGTGCAAAGCCTTACCTTCCTGGTCGGCATGGTGATGAAGTCCAGTCGCGGTAAGGCCAACCCACAGGTAGTCAACGAGTTACTGATCGGGCGACTCAAGAGTGAGGAGCCTGGAGGGGACAGGTGACGAGACGCGGACGGGGGCGGCTCCTCGGGTTGCTCCTGGTCTTGGCTGGGCTCGTCGTGGTGCTCTTCGTAGGCCCGCTTCTGCTGGACCAGGAGCGGTACCGAGGAATCTTCACCAGCCGAGCCAGCCAACTGCTGAACCGCACAGTGACCGCGAGCAGCCTACGAGTACACCTCCTACCGTCGCCCGGGGTGACCATCCGGGATCTACACATTACCGATCGTGCCCCGTGGTCTGAACCGTTCTTAGACGCGGAGCAACTTCATGTCGCGCTCAAGCTGCTGCCGCTCCTCAAGGGCGAAATTCAGGTCAGGAACATCCGCATTGACCGGCCCCGCATCAGGTTGGCCAAGGGGCCGGATGGCTGGAACCTCGACGATCTGATTCGACCGGCCGCGCGAGCAGCAACAGCCGAACCGCATCGCCCTGAAGGTACGAGAGTCGCGAGGGGGCATCCTGCCCTGCCGGTCCTGGCGGCAGGAGGTCTGACCATACGCCATGCGGACCTCATTTTTGAGAACCCTCTCCACCCTTCCGGACCGGCCAACCTTGAATTAAAGGATGTCAGCCTGGAGATCCCGACTCCACTTCCCCCTGCGCCTCTCCGTATCCATGCCAGTGGAACCCTACCCGGCAAGCTATCCGGCTCGTTTGATCTCACCGGAAGCATACAACGTCATGAAGGAAACCATCCGCCGATTGAGGTAGAGTTGTACGTGCGAAACCTTGAGACTACGCAACTGGCATCGCTCTTCGGCTTATTACAATCCTCCTCTCTCGCAGCATTCAGTGGAACCATCGGTCTCACTGGAAAAGCCGTTGGCGAGTGGCCTCTCCTTGATCTGCAGGCTGAAGCGGATCTGCGGCAAGTCGGCGTGGCGCTTCCCCGCTTACAACATGCGGGGACAGGCGCAAAGGACACAGGTAAGGCGTCCGGGGAGAACGCATGGCTGCGAACGAAGGGACGATGGGATGGCGACACACTCGACCTTTCTGAGATGAACCTGCTTTGGAAGGGTCATACCACCACGGGCCGGCTCCACCTCGAAACCCGGAGGTCGCCTCGTCTCCAGTTTTGGCTCAATACCCCTGACCTCTCCCTCGAACCTTTTGTCGCTCTGGCAACCACGACAAGCGCGGCAACGGATCGTTCGAATTCTGCAGGCACGCCACGCCCCGCACTCCACGTTTCAAATCCCCCAGTGCCCCCCTTTGATAAAGGGGGGGTGGAGGGATTTCGCACTCAGCACTCCCCAGAAGTCAGCGGCCTCCAGGTTGAGGGACACCTGCGCTCCGATGTCCTGCGTTGGGGGAATCTGGTCCTGACCGGCGCAGAAGGCGACCTTGGTTACTGTTGTGGACAGCTCACCATCCGTCAACTCAAGGGCGGTTTCTTCGGTGGAAATCTATCAGGCGATGCGGCACTCTCCTTCAATGGGCGGGCGCCCCGTGTAAGAGTGACCACGCATCTGGAGGGGGTCCAGACTGAACCGTTCATGAAGGCGATCCAGGAGCCGCGGTGGACCTTACGCGGAATGATGACGCTGGACTCGAAGATGGAGTTTTCGGGACCGCTCGGTCCTGGAGCGCTCGCCAAGATCTCAGGACAAACCGACATGGCCGTGATGAACGGGCGCGTGACCGGCTACGCCCCTTTGGAAAAGCTCTCCAAAACTGCGGACCCTATCCTGAAGAGCTTGGGCATTCCTTCCCTCAATCTGAACGAGTTCGACCGCCTCAGCGCCCACTGGACCCTCGATGGTGGAATCCTGCGAACCCGTGATCTGACACTACTTCGGGACGGGGCCAAGTTCTATGCTGTCGGAAGCGCCAATCTGCTCAATCAGACCCTGGATTTCGACGTCACGGCCAAGCTGGCGAAAGCGACGCTTGAGGCCAAGGTACAAGGACCCTCATCCGATCCGGTCGTCACGCCTCAAATGGGTCGCATCGAGGGACGGATCAAAACAGAAGTCGGCAAACTCCTGGGGAAAGATCGGGACAAGGAGCTGGGGAAGATGCTAAAGCAACTCTTCAACCGATGAGGAGGCAGATGCGACTGGGTATTGTCACCCCATTTTACTTCCCCTCCGTTCGTGGCAATTCGATCACGGTCCAGCGTATCGAATCGGGGTTGCGGGAGCAAGGCGTAAACGTCCGCGTCTGGTCCCTGGAGGATGGCCCCCCGCCTGGGGAGATCCTGCAGGCATTAGTAGCATTCACTCCTGATCTGGTTCATGGATTCCATATCAGTGCGTCGGGGCGGATCGTCACGGATGCTGCGTTTCGGTTGGGTATCCCCTCGATCCTCAGCGTAACCGGAACAGATGTCAACACCGACCTCTTCGATCCTTCCAGGAGGACGGAGGTCATGGACGTCCTTCAACGGGCAACGCGGATCGTGGTTTTTCACAACGTGATGCGGATCAAGCTTGTCGGCGAACTGCCGCAGGTAGAAGACCGTATCCGGGTAATCGGCCAGACAGTACGTTATCAGGAGATTCCATTCGATCTCCGGCGCCGGTTAGGTCTTACGCCGGATGATCTGATCTTCCTCATTCCCGCAGGCATCCGGCGTGTAAAAAATGTCACCTCCTGCCTGAAGCCACTGGATGCGCTGAGAATACAGTACCCCCAGGTCAAAGCCGTCTTCGTAGGACCGGTCATCGAAAAGGCTGAAGGGATCAGATTACGGGAAGCCTTACGGGACTATCCCTGGGCCTTCTACCTGGGACCGGTCCCTCACGAACAGCTCTGCGCCATGCTTTCGTCCGTTGATGTGGTCATTAACTCCTCGCTCTCGGAAGGCGGCATGGCGAATAGCATCCTGGAGGCGATGAGTCGGGGGCGAGCGGTCCTCGCCTCGGATATCGAGGGGAACCGATCGGTCGTACGAGACGGGATCGATGGGCTCCTCTTCGCCTCAGAGCCGGAGTTCGCCTGCAAGGCGGAACGACTCATCAGAGAACCCGGCCTCCGCGATGAACTCGGGAGGAACGGAAAGGAGAAGATCGAACGGGAGTTCTCCCCGGAAGGAGAGATTCAGGACTATCTCCGCCTGTATCAGGAAGTGCTCGGCGCCTGCTCCCACAGCGAGTAGAAGACGCATCATGGATCTCCACACCCTCGAACTGTTTTGCAGGATCGTCGAATCGGGAAGCTTCTCGAAGGCAGCGAACGCGTTCTACCTGACTCAACCTACGGTGAGTGGTCACATCAAGAAACTGGAGGAAGAGGTGGGGGTCAGGCTCCTCGATCGCCTCGGACACCGGACGACCCCAACCAAGGCCGGAGACCTGCTGTATCACTATGCCAAGCGGATCCTGGCTCTCCGTCAAGAAACCCAACAGGCCCTCGACGAGCTGAGAGGAGGGCTGAAAGGAGAACTGATACTCGGCGCCAGCAGCGTCCCAGGCGGCTATTTGCTGCCGCCCCTGATCGGGCGGTTCAGGGCCCAGTATCCGGACATCTCGGTCGTCCTCAAGGTTTCGGACTCAAAAGAGATCATCGAAGCGGTGATCACCGGCGCGTACGAGGTCGGCGCCGTAGGCGCACAATTCGACGATGGCAGGATCGAGTACCAGAAATTTGCCGAAGACGAGATGGTCCTGGTTGTGCCACCCACGCACCCTTGGGCGTCCCGAAGGAGCGTCAGGGTGAAGGAGCTGCCGAGCCAGCCGTTTCTCATTCGGGAGCGAGGTTCTGGAACGCGCAAGATTCTGGAGCAGGCATTAGAGCAGCACCATCTGTCGATGGGAGCCTTCAAGGTGATCGGAGAGATGGGCAGTAACGAGGCGATCCGGCAGGCGGTCAAGACAGGCGGCGGCATCGCCATCATCTCGAAGCTCGCCGTTGCGAGCGACCTCAAGTGCGGCGAACTCACCGCCATTCCCGTCGCAGGCCTGAAACTGACCAGGCCGTTCTACCTCGTCACCCATCGCCATCGTTCGCGCTCCCCCATCTGCAACGCCTTTCTCGCCTTTCTCGACACCCCCACCCTTCCCCATCATTCCCAGTATCCCTGATTCTGCCTAAAGCATGCAGTGACAAGCCAGCTCCTCACCGAACGTATCTCCTTTGCTCTGAACGCTGACGCCTCACGGGTCCTGATCGCCTCGGCTTTGATCTGCAAGAACCGGTGGAGTCTGCCGGAATAGGCTGACCAGACGTGCAGTGTTTGCCATACTCCAGAAAGCTGAAAATATCTTGCTAAGTACGGAAAAAGCCTATAGGATTTGCTCTATACGTAAAACTCATCAGTGGAGATAGGTTGACCAATCTACTCAATAGATGGCGCGGACGCTTCGCGCCGCGCCATCGGCGTTGCGGATTGCGGCCCGCTGCTAACCCGCAACGCCATTGGGCGCGTGTTGTAGCCCAGGCATAGGGAATTCGCGGCAAGGTTCATGTGCCGAAAGTTCCACAAACTCACGCGTTGGTGCATGATAAATATAGGAGGCCAAAGCCATGAAAGACCAACAATTACTTGAGCGAATTACTCTCGACCACAAAGTCATGGCTGGCAAGCCTGTCGTCAAGGGAACACGCTTGACGGTTGAATACATCCTCAATCTGCTAGCGCATGGGGCAACAGCGGCAGAGATTGTAGGAGAATACAAGGGCCTCACGCCGGAAGACATTCAAGCCTGTATCCTGTTTGCTACCAAATCCCTGGAAAATACCACCTTCATGCCGCTGGCAACGGGGATGGTCTGAATGCGCTTCCTTGTGGACGAGTGTACCGGTCCAGCCGTTGCCGAATGGTTACGTACGCAGAAGCATGAAGTCTTCTCGGTGTATGATGAAGCCCGCGGCCTAGACGATGGCACCGTCATCCAAAAAGCGTATGCCGAGAACTGGATTCTGATTACGAATGATAAAGACTTTGGGGAGAAGGTTTACCGAGAACGACACCCGCATAAGGGTGTCGTTTTTCTACGTCTTGATGATGAACGGGCGAGCAGCAAGATTGAGACTCTCCGAAAACTGCTCGAAAACTACGCCGACCGATTAGCCAACCAGTTTGTAGTTGTCGCAGAGACACGAGTTCGGTTTGCCCGTGAGTAGCAGCAGCACAAGAGGGTCGCAAGTCATAGCAGGGGGTGGGTCTGTGTTTGTCAACTTGATTTGGCCCACTTTGATCATCTGATTTGGCCCACCCTCTCATATCGGTAGAGTGCAGATGAGCCTTCTGGTCCTGCGATAGAGCTATCTTCCGTCATTACGAGCTGCAGGCGAAGCAATCTCACCGTTGTTTGCAGCGTCAAGGACCGTGAGATTGCCACGGTCGCGTTGCTCCCTCGCAATGACTCCGCGGGTCCCTTCTTCGTCAGGGCACTGCTTCGAACTATGCCTATCCGGTTGACACCCAAGACCACTAGCGGTAGTGTTATGATGTATGAGCGTGCGCTTGGCCTTTCCCACGACGCTGCTGGAAATGCAGCACATGTTCCCAGACGAGAACGCTGCGGCGGC
>Ga0209514_10001317_pt1 | contig 43784 bp, 31 predicted proteins | sample Subgrocontami58m_FD_187452 | JGI IMG/M metagenome (GOLD analysis project Ga0209514, IMG submission 187452) | Subsurface groundwater microbial communities from S. Glens Falls, New York, USA - GMW37 contaminated, 5.8 m (SPAdes) (version 3) | ecosystem: Environmental > Aquatic > Deep subsurface >...
GTGATAGGCGATGTCATTGGCGAAATAGGTGGCGCTGCCGTCGGACTTGCGCAGCGGGCGGTCCACGTCGTCGCCGAAATTGGTGGCCCGGAACAGGGTCTGCGGCCGAGGCTCCCAGTCTTCCGGCGTCTTGCCCTTGGGCGGTTCCAGCACGCCTTCATAGATCAGGTCGTCAGCGCGCAGCCGGTCGATCAGTAGGTCGGTGGCGCCAGCCGTAACCAGCGCGCGTTCGGAGCTGAAAACATGCTGGTCGACCCCCAGAAGGTCCAGATCGGCGCGGATTTCGCCCATCATCATGTCGATGGTCAGGTCGCGGACGATGTCGATCCATACTTCCGGGGCGGCGATGCCGAGATCGGGCTGCGCCAAGGACGGGCCGTACAACGCCGCCAGACGCTCCCCGACCGGTATCAGATAGTCACCGCGATATTGCAGGCCGCCGGGGACTTCGTTGGAGAAATCTTCCTCGGTCAGCGGTGAGTCGATCGCTTGCAGGTAGCGCCAGTAGGACGCCCAGGCGAGGGCGGTGACCTGCGCGCCGGCATCGTTGACGTAATACTCCTTCGTCACGTCGTAGCCGGCCTTGGCGAGCAGATTAGCCAGGGCGTCGCCCACCACGGCCCCGCGACAATGGCCGACATGCATCGGCCCGGTGGGGTTGGCGGAGACATATTCCACGTTCACCCTTATGTCGTTGCCCGTGGTGGCGTCGCCGTAGGCCTCTCCGCTGGTCAGGATGATCGGCAGCAAGGCGCGGAACGCGATCGGTTCGATGCGCAGATTGACGAAGCCCGGACCGGCGATGGAGACCTCGGCGACTTCCGGGGCTTCGCCCAGGAAGGCGACCAGGGCGGCGGCGATTTTCTGCGGCGCCTGACGCGCGGCCTTGGCCGAGACCAATGCGGCGTTGGTGGCCATGTCGCCATGCGCCGGATCGCGGGTGGGCGTGACCTCGACGCGGGCGGCGATGTCGTCGGGCAGGTGGGGCACGATCTGCCGCAGGGCGGCGATGACGGTGTCACGCATGCGGGCGTAAATGTCGTGATTGGTAGGATTCGGGGTCATGAGGGTCAGGGTCCCGCGGTTCGGATCACGATGTCTCCCACCAGATGGGAGGGGGGCGGATCAAGAGGAATAGGTGGGGAGGATCGAGAGGCTGCGCTTTGATCGGCGGCCAGTGTTCCGACCCGACAGAGAGAGCCGTCGGGCCGGGACACTGGCTTTTTGATTTTGTGTTCCGATTCACGCGACGGGTCGACCCCATCTGTCGCGATCGGAACACGGATTTTGTGTTCCGATTCACGCGACGGGTCGACCCCATCTGTCGCGATCGGAACACTGATTTTGTGTTCCGATTCACGCGACCCAATCCGTCGCGATCGGAACACGGGCCTACCCGCTGACGGAAAGATCGGTCAGTCGTCGGTGCTCATCCATGGCGTAGCGGTCGGTCATGCCGGCCACATAGTCGCCGACGATCCCCGCGGCGCGCTGGCTGCCGGCCTCTCCGGCCCGGGCGCGCCAGTCATCCGGCAGCAACGTGGGGTCCGCGTGCAACAGGCGGAACAACTCCTCCGTCAGGCGACGTGCCTTCGTGCTCATGCGGTTGACCCGCCAGTGGCGATACATGCGGGCGAACAGGAAATCCTTGATCGCCTGGTTCGCCTCGGCCATCGGCGGGCTGAAGGCGACGACCCGGTGGCGCGACCGGCGGATGGCATCGGCGTCCTTGGGGTTCAGTTTCGCCAGCAACCGGGTGGTTTCCGCCATCAGGTCGGTGACCATCGCGTTGATGACCCGGCGCAAGGTTTCGTGCCGTAGCCGGGGCGGCGGGACGTCCAGGCTGGACATACGCGCGGCGCGCAACGCGTCCCCGACCACCGGCAGATGGGCCATATCGTCAGGGGTGAACAATCTGGCGCGCAACCCATCATCGAGGTCGTGGCTGTGATAGGCGATGTCATCGGCCAGCGCCGCCACCTGGGCCTCGGCGCTGGCATGGGTGCCGAGGTCGAGTTTATGCCGGTCGTTGTAGTCGGCGATGTACGGCGGCGGGTTGCGCAGCGGGCCGTTGTGCTTGGCCAGCCCCTCCAGGGTCTCCCAGGTCAGGTTCAGCCCGTCCCAGCCGGCGTAGCGGCTTTCCAGCAGAGTGACGACGCGCAGGCTCTGGGCGTTGTGATCGAAACCACCGAAGGGCTTCATCGCCAGGTTCAGCGCTTCTTCGCCGGCATGGCCGAAGGGTGGGTGGCCGAGGTCATGCGCCAGGGCCAGGGCCTCGGTCAGATCCTCATCCAATCCCAGCTCGCGGGCGATGGAGCGGGCGATCTGCGCGACCTCGATACTGTGGGTCAGCCGGGTGCGGAAGAAATCGCCTTCGTGGTTCACGAAGACCTGCGTCTTGTATTGCAGCTTTCGGAATGCGGAGCTGTGGATGATGCGATCGCGGTCGCGCTGCCAGGGAGAACGCGGCGGCGCCTCCGGCTCTGGGTGGAGCCGGCCGCGTGCGGTTGCCGCGCAGACGGCATAGGGAGCCAATTGGGTCCGGCCGGTCATCATGGGGTGGCATACCACCTGTCGGACCGGCTCTTCAATTCCGCCCTCCGGTCGCTGGGCAATCGGGGGAAGGAACGCAAGCCTTGGGGCGCTGCCCCAAATCCCGCGAGGGCTTCGCCCTTCGAACCCACCAGGGGCACGGCCCCTGGACCGCGATCAGTTGGCATCCAAGGCCCAGCCTTGGTGGGGGTCGAGGGGGCAACGCCCCTCGCGGGGGCCGGGGCAGAGCCCCGGGGCTCTTTTTCCTTCTGCCGATTGCCCTGCTTCCGGTTGGATCGGCACTTCAATTCCGTTGCGTTAGGGCCTATCTTCCAGGGCATGGAACAGTTTGCGATAACCGAGCGCGCCGCCGCGCGTATTGCCGAGATCGTGGCCGCCGAGGGCCGGGACGCCGCGTTGCGCGTCGCCGTGCTGGCGGGCGGATGCAGTGGCTTCCAGTATCGCTTCGAACTGGATCAGGCACCGCAGGCGGATGACCTGGTGATCGAGCGATCCGGCGCCAAGGTGCTGGTCGATCCGTCCAGCCTGGACCTGCTGGCCGGGTCGGAGCTGGATTTTACCGATCAGTTGATGGGGAGCCACTTCGCGGTGCGCAATCCGAATGCGAAGTCGGCCTGCGGGTGTGGCACCAGTTTTTCGATCGACTGAGGCTGTCAGCCGCAAATCCGGCCGCTCACACCGGTGAGCGGACCATGAAGCGCGCCTCGTTGCCGTAGCTTCGCAGTCGCTGCAGGATCCCCGGGTCGGTCTGAACACGGAACCCCTGGCGGGTCCAGAACGGCGCCGATCCGCTGACCGCGACCAGGGACAGGGTCCCGAGCCCCTCGCGTCTCGCGTGCCGGATCAGGCATCGGACCCCGGCAGCCCCTGCCCCGGCGCCGCGCGCTTCGGGCAGCAATGCCATGTCGTGGATATAGTAGGTGTCGGGTTCGGCGGGCAGTCGGACCAGCTTCGTGTTCAGCTTCGGCGGATACCCGAGCCGCCACGGATGACTGACCGCATAGCCGATCACACCGCCATCGCTCGACAGCACCAGGCAACCGGCCGGATACAGGGCCAAGCGTTCGGCCACGATGGCGGGCGATTCGGGAAACGCGCGATGCACCGCCGCCCCGATTGCGTCGACGACCGGGAAATCGGCCTCGGTCATCGGGCGCCAGACCGGGCGACCCCGCGGTGTCATGGCTGTCCGCATGGCGATCCAGTCTCTTCAATCGATGGACGGCACCGCATCATCGGCCGTGGCGAGCCATCGCATGTTCAGTCGGACCGGCAACCGAAAACACGTCCCCCCTCCCTTTATCCCAAGCTCCATCATCTGCCACATGTCCGCTCGCCTGATCCCGCGCTATCATCACGGCGAGACCGAAGTCCCGACGGGTGGACCGAACCGGTCCGGTGCCCGCGACAATACCCCACCGGCAGTTCCCCACCAGCAGTTCCCCACCGGCAATACCCCGCCGGCACCACAATGACGGAGCCCCACACCATGCTGATCCAGGCCGTCGATTTTCAAGCTGAAGCCGATGCGCTGCATGGTTTGCTGACCACCTTGAAGGAGGCCGACTGGGAACGGCCGACCCTGTTCAAGCAATGGACCGTCAACGACGTGATCCAACACCTGCACGACGGCGACCTGATGGCCGCTGCGTCCGTCGCCGGCCGCGACATCTACGCCGCTCGCAGGGCCGAGATCCAGGCCCGCAGGGTCGACGGCCGGAGTCGGCTGGAGGAAACGCGGGAGCGGATGGGAGACCTGACCGGCAAGCGCCTGCTGGATCGGTGGTTCGACCAGGTCGTCGCCCTCACCGCGCAACTATCCGCCATGCCCCCGGATACGCGCCTCGCCTGGGCGGGCCCGGACATGGGCGTGCGCATGTTCACCACCGCGCGCCAGATGGAGACCTGGGCGCATGGGCAGGCGATCTACGACCTGATGGGCGTTCGCCGGGATCCCACCGACCGGCTGCGGAGCGTGGCGGAAATCGGCGTCCGCACCTATGGCTGGACCTTTGCCAACCGCCAGAGCCCGGTCCCTGGACCGGCGCCGTATGTTCGCCTCACGGCGCCCTCGGGCGCGGTCTGGGAGTGGAACGGTCCGTCACCCGACAACGCCGTCACCGGCGATGCCCTGGCGTTCTGTCAGGTCGTGACGCAGGTGCGCAACGTCGCCGACACCGACCTGGTGGTGACCGGGGAACCGGCCCGCATCTGGATGAGCCTGGCCCAATGCTTCGCCGGACCGCCGGAGAACCCGCCCGCCCCAGGGACTCGCGTGATGGCGCGCCCGATCGGGTCGTAGCACCGACGGGGCCGTGCCCGGGTCATGCCGGTCGCTCGCCCTTCAGCGTAAGCCGGAGCAGGAACCGACGCTGGTTCCCTCGATGGAGGCACTCGGGATCCGACGCCGTTTCGTGGTAGGCTTGGCGTTGGCGATGCCGGACTCATCGCCGATCATTGGCCAGCGTGGCCCGCATGGCCAGCGTGGCCCGCCAACCCAGGAATCCCCGCATGCCGCCTACCTTCGCCGACATCGCAGCCGTAACCCCTGACAAAAGCGGCCTCGCCACCGCCCATGCCGCTGTCGTCGCTCTCCTCGACAGCGGCGACCGTTCGGCTGCCTTGGCGCTCTGGGACCGGCAGCGCCGCGAATACGACACCTGGAGCGCCCTGGTACATCTGCGCTTCGCCCAGGACACCGCGAACGAATCCGCCAAGGCCGCCCGGGACTATGCGGACGCCCTGGCACCCGAGGCGACCGAGTATGAGGTCGCCATCAAGCGCCGCCTGCTGGCCGACCCGGACCGGGCGGCGGTGGAAGCAACTGCCGGGGCCCATGCGTTGCGGCTGTGGGAGGCCGACATCGCCACCTTCGATCCCGCGATAAAGGCCGAGCTGGAGGAAGAGTCGCGGCTGTCGGCGGCGTATACCGCGTTGCTGGCATCGGCGCGGATCGAACTCGATGGACAGACCCTGAATCTGGCCGGGCTGGGGCCGTTCGCCGAGGACCCGGACCGCGACACCCGCCACCGCGCGGAGCAGGCGCGCTGGGGGTTTTTCGCGGCGAACGCGACAGAACTGGACCGGATCTACGACGAGCTGGTGCGTCTGCGTCATCGCATGGCCCGCAAGCTGGATTACCCGACATATACGCCGCTGGGTTACCGGCGGATGCGACGCACCGACTACGGGCCGGACGACGTCGCCCGCTATCGCGACCAGGTGGCGCGTCATGTCGTGCCGCTGGTCTCCCGCCTGCTGGAGGACCGCCGGCAGACATTCGGCTGGGACCGGCTGCGCTTCTGGGATGAGGCCCTGATCGACCCCATGGGCAATCCGAAACCAGCCGGTGAGCACGATTTCCTGGTCGACCAGGCGCAGACGATGTTCGACCGCATGGATCCTCGCCTGGGCGGGTTCTTCGCCCTGATGCGGCAAGGCGACTTCCTGGACCTGAAGAACCGTCCGACCAAGGCCGGCGGCGGGTTCTGCACCTCCTTCCCGACCGAGGGCGTGCCCTTCATCTTCGCCAACTTCAATGGCACTCACCACGATATCGGCGTCTTCACGCATGAGATGGGGCATGCGTTCCAGAACTGGGAAAGCCGCAACCAGCCCGGGGTCGATTACCTGTGGCCGACCATGGAATCGGCGGAAATCCACTCGATGGGGCTGGAATTCCTGACCTATCCGCAGATGGGCCTGATGGTGGGGGAAGCGGCGGCGGAGCGATTCCGGCGCATGCACCTGATCGGCGCGCTGGCCTTCCTGCCCTATGGCGTCTGTGTCGATCACTTCCAGCACGAGGTCTATGCCAACCCAGAAGCGATGCCGGCCGATCGCCATGCGATGTGGCAGCGGTTGGAGCGGATCTACATGCCGTGGACCGATTACGGGGATCTGGCGTTTCCGGCGAAAGGCGGGCGCTGGCAGGCCAAGCACCACATCTATTCGTCGCCATTCTATTATATCGACTACACCTTGGCGCAGTGCTGCGCGATGCAGCTCTGGGTGCGGTCTCGCCGCGACCAGGAAGGCGCGTTGGATTCGTATGTGCAACTATGTGGGCGCGGCGGGTCGGCCCCTTTCCAGGATCTGGTGCGATCGGCGGGATTGGTGTCGCCCTTCGCCGAGGGAGCGCTGGAAGACGTGGTAAGGGAAGCGGCCACGTTCCTTGGGGCGCGGTAATCGAAGCCGAACCGGTGTCAGGTCGTCGTCAACCGGGTGCCTTGGGCCATGGGAGTCGCATGATTGACTGGATTTGTATTTGTACCCTGACAGTAAACCCCACTTCCATGGTTTTCAGCCGCGCCCATCCCGCCCGCATGGTTTTGGAACCGCGCGGTTCATAGTGGCAGTTCCAGCCTCCGAGCCTCGCTGCGATCCAGCCCGAGACACCACCCGGGCACCGCGCGGTCACGCCGCCGGCAACGCGATGCGATAGAATGCCAGCGCATTGCCGGCAAACAACCGCCGGCGATCATCCGGCGCATACCCGACCGTCACGTCCTTGAACTGAGTGTAGATCCAGTCCCAGCTTGCCTTTACCCCGTCCACGGGGTGGTTCGAGGCCAGCATGCACCGCCAGATGCCGAAAATGCCGATCGCCTCGCGGATCACCGACCCGTTCACCGCCAGGGTCCAGGGCTGATCCCTCACGGTCAGGCCGGACACCTTGCACCAGACATTGGGGCAGGACGCCAGCGCCTCCATCCCCCGTCGCCAGACCGCAAGCTGTTCGCGTGAGCGATCCAGCGGATACCCCGTGTGGTTCAGCGCCACCCGCAGCCCTGGATGCTCCCGGCAGACCTCGGCCGCTTCCTCCAGGTGATACCAGGGCACCCGCAAGTCCCAGGACAGGTCGTATTTCTCCAGCAGAGTCAGACCCTGGCGCCATTTCGGGTCTTGCAGGCTGCGCGGCTGGCCACGCACGCTGTCGCTCGGCCCTGATGCGATCACCGGCTTGGTTCGGATCCCGCGCACGAGGGGAAAGGTCTTCTGTTTGGCGACGATCTCCTCGGCGTCCGGGGTATCCACCCAGGCATGCGCGACGATCGCGTTCGGGAAGCCGTGTTGGGCGTGGATCCCGGTCAGCCACTCGGTCTCCGCCACCTGCTGGGAGCGATCGCACTCGGCTTCGACATGCACCGTGGCGACGACGTTGTGCAGGGCGGTATCACGACGATATTCCGGCGGCAGATAGGATCGCCGGAACCGGGAATAGTCGCCGAGATGGGACCGGTTCTCCACGGATGTCAGCCAGGGATAGCGGATCGGACCGTCCAGGTCCCACAAATGGTGGTGCGCATCGACGATAGGCAGGTCGTCATCCGTCATGAACCAACTCGCATCCTTCAGGCCGCCAGATGGCGGGGGTAGATCTCTCAGGCAGGACAATCCACCCCTTCCTCATCCCATGCAACGCACCCACCGACCCTCGGCTGGTATGGACCCGGCGCGTATCAGCGGCGTGTGGCGCCGCTTCCGACCCGGTGGCACAAGGTCCGCGAACCCCATCGCCGCCGCCCGCATGCCACCCGCATTCCCCGGTTCGGCGTCGTCCTGGGTCGGTCGCCGGCCGTGGCACGCGGTGGGGAGCGGGTTCCACCATCGCCGTCGGTGTCGCGGCGTGCGCGGTTCGGCCCCGTTCCCTCAGCATGTCCGGTCAGGCCGGTGACCGCTCAGGTCAGGTCGGACGTCTTGAAGTCCGCCGGAACGATGATTTCCAGAACTTCGCAATCGGCAGAATAGTCCAAGACCGTGTGTCTGATCCCGGTCGGCTGCAACCAGCAGCTTCCGGCGGACATCATCTGCTCTCCATGACCGTCGAACTCGTTCTTCATCCAGCCCTTCAAGACGTAGACCAGTTGCAGGTCGACCTCGTGGACATGACGGGTCCGCACGTCATCCGTGCAGGGGGGAACCAGGCGAATGACATGAGCCTGGCAGAGACCGCCCGTGGCCGCCGCGACGCCGAGATCGCGATACTGGGCATAGGGCCGCAGCCCATCGGCCTTGAAGTCGGCTTCGTTCAGATGGCTGACATTGAACCGCTGCGGGCCGCGCGCGATCGAAACAGCCGGTGGGGTGGCCTTGCGCTTCGCCGGCACCACGGCGCGCGTGCGGCGAGCGGGTGGCGCGGCCTTGCGGACCGCGGTCGCGCGCGGAGCGCCCGCGGGGATTCGTGCCTTGGCGGCTGCTGTCTCGCGCGCGGCCTTCCCCGGCGCGGCTTTGGCACGGGCCATTTTGGGCGCGGCGGCGGCCTTCTTGGTCGCCTGCTTCGGAGGAGCCGATAGTTTCGACGCGGACGTTCTTCCGGTTGCCACGCCTTTGCTCGCCGCGATCCTGGCCGGCGGGGCCTTGGCAACCGGGGCCTTGGCAGCTGAAGTCCTGGCACCCGAAGTCTTGGCAGCCGAAGTCTTGGCAACGGGAGCCTTGGGGGTTGCCGCCTTTGCGCGATCGACCTTTGCCGGAGCTAAATTTGCCGGAGCAACCCGTGCCGGAGCAACCCTTGCCGGCGCGGTCGTGGCCCGCGGTCTCTTGGCCGGCGAAGTCTTGGCCGTTCCGGTCTTGGCCGCTGGTGTTCGGCTCGTCGGTGCTTTCGCCGCTGGAACCTTCGCTGGAGCGGCCGTCTTCCCGCCCGCGGGGCGTTTGGCGGCGGCTTTCTTCGCGGCATCTGTCGGATTCGTTGCAGTGCGGGCCATGGCGTCTCCCTTCACAGTCTTGTTGCTTGCCCGCAGTATCGGCGTGCTCGGCGGTTTGCTTCAAGTGGAAGATGTCCCGCCCGCGTGGAGATCGACAAATCTCCGTGAAGACACCAACGGCGCCCTGTCCGGGGGACTGGCCGGCAATGCGCCACGGTCTCGAGACGCTACCGTTTGCAAGGGTGCTCCGTGCCCCACCCTCTCGCAACCGACCCGATCTCTGCCTATTCTGATCCCATGAACCTCGATTTCAGCGAAGACGAGATCCGTCGCTATTCCCGCCATATCCTGTTGCAGGAAGTCGGCGGCATCGGTCAGGCCAAACTCAAATCCGCCCGGGTCCTCTTGCTCGGCGCCGGAGGTCTTGGCTCGCCCCTGATCCTGTATCTGGCCGCGGCCGGTATCGGCACAATCGGCGTGGTCGACGACGACCATGTCGAACTGTCGAACCTGCAACGGCAGATCGCCCACACCACGGCCCGGATCGGCGTTGCCAAGGCGTACTCGGCGGCCGAGGCCGCGACCGCCATCAACCCGGAGGTGCGGATCGAAACCCATATCACGCGCCTGACGGCGGAGAACGCGCTGGACCTGATCGGCCGCTATGACCTGGTCTGCGACGGCACCGACAATTTCGCCACGCGGTTCCTGATCGCCGATGCCTGTGCCTTGGCGAAACGCACCCTCGTGTCCGCCGCCGTGCTGCGGTTCGAGGGGCAGTTGTCGGTGTTCAAGCCGCATGAAGGCGGCCCGTGCTACCGCTGCCTCTACCCCGAGCCGCCGCCCGACGGAGTGGTGCCAAGCTGTGGGGAAGCTGGGGTGCTGGGGGCGGTGACCGGCGTGATGGGGACGTTGCAGGCGACCGAAGTCCTGAAGGAGATCATGGCCATCGGCGACTCCATGTCCGGCAAATTGCTGGTCTGGGACGCGCTGGCGTCGCGGTTCCGCACCGTGAAGCTGCGACCCGACCCGCGTTGCGCGTTATGCGGCCCCAACGCGACGATCAAGGATCTGTCCGCGCATGTCGGCGCCGAGGGGCCGGTCTGTGCCGTCTGATATGCGGTTGGGTGTGCTGCTGCTGTCGGGTGCGCATGACCGAGCGCATTACGCGTTTGTGGTGGCATCGGGCGCAGCGGCCATCGGGCGGACGGTGACGCTGTTCGTCACGAATGCCGGCTGTCATGCGCTGTTCGAAGACTGGTCCGGGCTGGACAACGGCGAGCGTGACGTCCGGGTCAGGGACTCGGGTGTGGCGGGGCTGGCGGAACTGCGGGAGGCCTGCGTCGATCTGGGAGTCCGGCTGATTGCCTGTGAAGCGGGCCTGCGCGCCGAGGGCCTGGATGCGAGTCGCTTGATGCCTCAAGTGGAGGTTGCCGGGATTGCCACGTTCCTGTCGGCGGTGGGCGGCGGGCAGATTGTGTCCATCTGAACGACGCTTCCTCGGTTTGCCGCCACTCGGCACTTGACCCGCCTTGCGCGGGCTTGCACCCATTGCGCATGGGGTTCCCTGTCTTGTCCGGCCTGTGCCGCCTTCTGCTGTCCGCATGCGTGGTCATCGGTGCGACATCGGCGTTTGCGCAGTCCGGACCCGGCCAAATGAGTACCCCGAATCCGACGAACACCTTGCAACCGCCCGCCAAGCCTCAGGTCGATAAGCCGACAACGCCGCCGGTCGCCGCGCCAAGACAGCCGGTTCGCCAGTCGGGATCCACGCAGGCTGGACCTGGCGACAACACCAAGGCCGCGCCTTCGCCCCGATCGGCCACCTCCAGAGGGGGCGCCGACGCGCTGCCGCTGCCATTGCCGCCGCCGCCCGCACCGCCTCCCCCCGAAGCGGCGGCGCCACCCTCGAGCGGTGATGGCGGAGGTCCCGCTTCCCCCGCCGACAAGAAGGAATCATCGACCGGCAAGCTCCCCCGATTCGCGGCTCTGCGGACCGATGAGGTCAATCTGCGGCGCGGGCCCGGGACGCGCTATCCGATCGAGTGGGTCTATCGGCGGCGCGACCTGCCGATGGAAATCGAGCGGGAATTTGAGGTGTGGCGACTGGTGCGAGACCATGAAGGAACGCGCGGCTGGATCCACCAGGCCACTCTGACGGGCCGCCGCACCTTCCTGGTCACCAGCGCCGAGGCGGCTGTGCGGAAGGACCCGAAGGACACGGCCCAGACGGTCGCGATCCTGAAATCGGGGGTCATCGGCCGTGTCCGGTCGTGCGAGGCGGGATCTGACTGGTGCCAGATCCAGGCCGGCTCTTATCGCGGGTATCTGCGGCGCAATCAGATCTGGGGTGTCCTCCCCGGTGAGGTCGTGGCGCCCTGAGCCGGATTGTTGGTGACAGATCCGAACCGCCGCGCCGCGATCGCCGGTTCGCCCGGGTGTTCCGATCGCGACACATGAGTTCCGCCCGTCACGTGAATCGCACCACCCGATCAGTGAACATGTGTTCCTGGCCAAGGCCACGATCCTCCGGAACCGGAACACTGGCCCCCCGGGGGCACCGCGACGTTCGGCTGCTCAACCGACGAGAAGCGATGATATAGTCCTGATCTCATGGCGTTGGCGGTTGATGCGGTCTTCCCGCCGCCGTGGCCGATGCGCGCTGGTCCGCCCGCAAGGCCCTCACAGGGAGGGCACCAAGGATCACGATGGGGAAGCGGAGGCGTTCGGCCATCAATGGGGCGACCAACGGGGTAGCAACAGGATCCCACATTCGGTCGCGTGCCATAGCCAGGGGAACCAGCCGGGATCAGCCCGACGCTTCCGTCTTCATCAACAGGCCGGCCTCCCTGACCGACGGACGCATGAGACGGGATATCTCAGGTTTGCCTGTGGATGCCCCTAGACATAAGGACATGTTTATGTCATTAACTATGACATGCAGTCCCTGCTGAACAACCTGCGTGCCGCTGCCGAATCAACCCGCCTGCGTCTTCTGGCGCTCGCGGCGCGTGGCACGTTTTGCGTGATGGAATTCGGCGAGATTCTCGGCCAGTCGCAACCCCGGCTGTCTCGCCATCTGAAGCTGCTGTGCGAATGCGGTCTGCTGTCTCGGGATCGGGAAGGCGCCAATGTCTGGTTCACCCTGCCCGACGACGATCATGGCGCGCTTGCCCGTGACCTGATTGCCCGCCTGCCCGCCGACGACCCGGTTCTGGAAGCGGATCGCCGTCAGGCGGCGCGGGTATTGGCGGAACGCGCCCGTATCGCCTCGGACAGTTTCCGCCGCAGGGGGGCCGATTGGGACGAAATGCGAGCCCTGGAACTGCCGGCCCAGGCGGTGGAAACGGCGTTCCTGGAACTGCTCTCGACCGTCGACACCGAGCGTTTGCTGGACATCGGCACCGGCACCGGGCGCGTTCTCGAACTGCTGGCCCCCCGCGTCCGGCGGGCGTTGGGGATCGATGCGTCCAAGTCCATGCTGGCTTTGGCGCGCGCCCGTCTGTCCAGCGCCGCGTTCTCCCACTGCACCGTCCGTCTGGCCGACATGTATCGGCTGCCGCTGGCCGATGCCTCCTTCGATACCGCCGTGCTGCAGATGATCCTCCACTATGCGGAGGACCCGGCGGGGGTTCTGGTCGAGGCCGCCCGGGTGCTGCGACCCGGCGGGCGCATGATCGTGATCGACCTCGCTTCCCATACGCGGGAGGACGTCGTCAGCCGCCTGGCGCATCGGTGGCCGGGTTTCACCGATGCCAGCATGCACGCGCTGTTAACCAGTGCCGGACTGGAATGCGCCGATAGTGTGACCATCCCGGGACCGCTGGATGTGCGTATCTGGTCCGCCGTCCGCCTCGCCACCGTACCGACCGCCGACCGCCACGCCCTCGCCGTTTGAAAGAGCCCCCACGCAATGAGCCGTCCCCATCTCCTCGATAGCCTGCGCGACACCGTCCTGCTGTGCGATGGCGGCATGGGAAGCCGCGTGCAGGCCCTGACCCTGGACGTCGAGAAGGATTATTGGGGGCGGGAGAACTGCACCGACGTGCTGGTCCTGTCCCGGCCGGACCTGGTCCGCGAAATCCACCGCGGCTATTTCGAGGCCGGGGCGGACATGGTGGAAACCAACACGTTCGGCGGCTCCCCCGTCACTTTGGCCGAATTCGACCTGGCCGACCGCGCGTTCGAGATCAACAAGATCGCCGGAGAACTGGCTCGGGAAGCGGCGGAGACGTTCTCCGACGGCCGCCATCGCTGGGTGATAGGCAGCATTGGGCCAGGAACGAAACTGCCCAGCCTGGGAAATATCGCCTACGATCCGTTGCAGGCGGCACTGGCGGAACAATGCCGCGGCCTGATTGCCGGTGGGGTCGACGCGATCCTGATCGAGACCTGCCAGGACACGTTGCAGATCAAGGCCGCGGTGAACGGCGCCAAGATCGCCCGCGCCGCCGCCGGCACCGATACACCGATATTCGTGCAGGTGACCGTCGAGACCACCGGAACCCTGCTGGTCGGCCCCGACATTGCCTCGGCCGCGACCGTCATCCATGCCCTGGATGTGCCGCTGATCGGGCTGAACTGTGCCACCGGACCGCAGGAAATGGCCGAACATGTCGGCTGGCTGGCGAAGAACTGGCCTGGCCTGCTGTCCGTGCAGCCCAATGCCGGCCTCCCCGAACTCGTCGACGGCCAGACCCACTATCCCCTCGGCGCCGCCGAACTGGCCAGTTGGATGGAGCGATTCGTGGCCGAGGACGGGGTCAACCTGATCGGCGGCTGCTGCGGCACCTCGATTCCGCATATCCAGGCGCTGGACGCGATGCTGCGCAAGCGTAGCAGCTTCCGCCCGACCCCGGTCCCGCGTAAGCCGGTCTGGGTGCCGGGTGTCGCCAGCCTCTATCAGGCGGTGCCGTTGCGTCAGGAAAACGCCATCTTCGCGATCGGGGAGCGCTGCAACGCCAACGGCTCCAAGAAATGGCGGGAATTGCAGGAAAAGGGCGACTGGGACGGCTGTGTGTCCATGGGCCGCGAGCAGATCGGCGAAGGCTCCCACGCGCTGGATATATGCACCGCCTTTGTCGGCCGCGACGAAAACGCCGAAATGACCGAGGTCATCCGCCGCTTCACCGCGTCGGTGAACAGCCCGCTGGTAATCGACAGCACCGAAACCCCGGTGATCGAGGCGGCGCTGAAACTGCATGGCGGCAAGCCGATCATTAACTCGATCAACTTCGAGGACGGGGAGAAGCACGCCGCCGATCGGCTGAAACTCGCAAGGCAGTTCGGTGCCGCCGTCATCGCCCTGACCATCGATGAGGTCGGGATGGCGAAGACGGTGGAAGACAAGCTGCGCATCACCCGCCGGCTGGTCGATTTCGCCTGCAACCAACACGGCCTCCCGCAATCGGACCTGTTGATCGACCCGCTGACCTTCACCATCGCCACCGGCAACGAAGACGATCGCAAGCTGGCGCAATGGACCCTGGAAGGCATCGCCGCCATCCGTGCGGAGTTCCCCGATATTCAGATCATCCTCGGCCTGTCGAATGTCAGCTTCGGACTGAACCCGGCGGCGCGGGCGGTGCTGAACTCGGTGTTCCTGGACTATGCGCAGCGCGCCGGCATGAGCGGGGCGATCATCCACGTCTCGAAGATCCGGCCGATTCACCTGATCGCGCCAGAGGAGGTGAAGGTTGCCGAAGACCTGATCTTCGACCGCCGGTCCGAAGGCTACGATCCGCTGCAAAAGCTGCTGGAAATCTTCTCCGGCCGGAAGCTGGCCGATGCCGTGGTGAAGAAGCGTGCCGAAACCGTCGAAGGCCGTTTGAAGGACCGCATCGTCGATGGCGACCGCAAGGGTTTGCAGGACGAGTTGGACGACGCGCTGAAGCTGATGCCGCCGCTCGATATCATCAACAACGTGCTGCTGGACGGCATGAAGGTGGTGGGCGAGTTGTTCGGCGCCGGCAAGATGCAGCTTCCGTTCGTGCTGCAAAGCGCCGAGACCATGAAGGCCGCCGTCGCCCATCTGGAACCGCATATGGAACGGGTGGAGGGCCAGGAAAAAGGCACCATCGTCCTGGCGACTGTGAAGGGCGACGTGCACGACATCGGCAAGAACCTGGTCGATATCATCCTGACCAATAACGGCTACCGCGTGGTCAATCTCGGCATCAAGGTGCCGCTGGCCGACATGATCCAGGCGGTCCAGGACAATCACGCCCATGCCATCGGCATGTCCGGCCTGCTGGTGAAGTCCACCGTCGTGATGCGCGAGAACCTTGAAGAAATGTCGCGTCAGGGCCTGGAAATCCCGGTTCTGCTGGGCGGCGCCGCGTTGACCCGCAACTATGTGGAGGACGACTGCGTCCGCGCCTATGCCAGTGGCCGCGTCGCCTATGCGCGCGATGCCTTCGACGGGCTTCATTTGATGGACCGGGTCACCGGCAACGGTTTCGACGACTATCTGGCCGCGGTGCAGTCCAAGCGCGTCGGCAAGGCGCGCAACACGTCACGCACCCTGGGCCAGGCCGACGCACGTGCCTTCCAGCCCGTCGATGTCGTGGCCGTCCAGTCCCGTCGGCGGCGTCTGACCCGCGATGTCCCGGTCGTCGAGCCGCCGTTCTGGGGTGCCCGGATCATCGAGGCGGCACCGAAAGCCATCGTGCCCTTCCTCAACGAGCGCAGCCTGTATCAGTTCCAGTGGGGCTTCCGGAAACAGGGCCGCAGCCTGGACGAGTTCCTCGGCTGGGCGAAGCAGGAGCTGCGCCCGGTCATGCGGCGCATGTTGTCACTGTGCGAGGAGCGCGACATCCTGAAGCCTCAGGCCGCCTATGGTTACTGGTTGGCGGCCGGGCAGGGCAACGACCTGATCATCTTCGATCAGGACGGCTCCACCGAACTGGCTCGTTTCGCCCTGCCGCGCCAGCCGAAGGAGGATGGCGAGTGCATCGCCGATTTCTTCCGCGACGTCGACGACGCGCACCGCGACGTGATCGGGTTGCAGGTCGTCACCGTGGGCCAGAAGGCATCCGACGTGGCACGGGAGTGGTTCGAGGAGAACCGCTACCAGGACTATCTTTACTTGCACGGATTGTCCGTCGAGATGGCCGAGGCGATGGCGGAATATGTGCACAAGCGCATCCGCGCCGAACTGGGCTTCGCCGGCGAGGACGATCGCGACATGGAGAAGATGCTGAGCCAGTCCTATCGCGGCAGTCGCTACAGCTTCGGTTATCCGGCCTGCCCGCATCTGGAAGACCAGGCGCCGATCCTGAAGCTGTTGGGCGCAGAGCGGATCGGGGTGGATCTGTCGGATGAGTTCCAGTTGCATCCGGAACAATCCACCAGTGCGATCGTCGTGCTGAACCCGCACGCGAAATACTTCTCGGTCTGAGTGTCCGTCCGGGAACATAGTGTGCCTTTTCAGAGGGATACCGTGAGGCGGCTGGCAGGCGCGGCCCCGAAAACGATGCGGGGCCATCGACGAGGGGCCGCAACGCACCAGGCGGCCACGGTATCCCTCTGAAAAGGTGCTCTATGTTTCCGGACGGACACTTAGACCGGGCGGGCGGGCGCGGTCCCCATGGATCAACGCCCCACCCGGGTCCACCCAACGACCGTCCCTGGAAACAGGCGTCTGCCCAATCGGTATGCAGTTATGAATGGCGGAGTTAACCGCATGGAAGCGGAACAATACCCCCCGATTCCCGCATTGCCTCGTAACGAAAACCCGCCTTATCCGCGCCTGATCGGAATGGATTACCAAAGATCCATACTTAAAGTAGAATCTTAAGAGCCCCAATAAATCTCGTCATATCAGATACTCGCAACGCAATCTGAAACCCAGATATGAGCTTCGGCGAAAAGCGCCAATAGCCGGCTTCGCGCTAAATTAACCATTCGGCGATTTTGTTAACCATCGCCCAAAATCCAGGCAAAAGACCCCAATTCCGCGGGTTCTGACCCCCAAAACCCGCATTTTACCGCCAAAATACACTTTCTGCTTGCCACCGGCACCGCGCGCAGTCTAGAACAAAAAGTAAACATTCAATCGCTTTCCATGCCCCAGCATCCCGGTACCCAGCCAGTGACCCCCGTTTCGTCCATCAGAATCGCACATGGTCGTTCGAAAACGCCGCGAAGAACCGGGGGCAAGGCCGCGCATGAGGGGGAGAGCACCTCATCCCGGAAAAATGAGGGGCCGCTCGGTCCTCCCCGCATTTGACAGCCCGCCCCCCGCTTGGTTCCGTGGCTCCGACATAACCCGGGGGAAACCGCCATGAGCCTGAGTCTGGACGGCGTGCGTGTGCTGGAACTGGCGCGATATCAGGCCGGCCCGCGTGGCGGCATGATCATGTCGGACCTCGGCGCCGAAGTGATCAAGATCGAGCGCCTGGGCGGCGAGGAAACCCGCAACAACCCGCCCATGGTGCGCGGGCAGAGCATCTATTTCACCGTCTACAACCGCGGCAAGAAAAGCATCTGCCTGGACATGCGCAACGATCGCGGCAAGGCGATCTTCGCCGACCTGGTCAAGACCGCCGACATCGTGCTGGAGAATTTCCGCCCCGGAACCATGGACACGATGGGCTTCGGGTATGAGCAGCTCAAGGCGATCAATCCGGGGATCATCCTGGTCTCCGTCTCCGGCTTCGGCCAGCAAGGTCCCTACCGCGACCGCCCGGCCTTCGACCCGCTCGGCCAGGCCATGAGCGGGCTGATGTCGCTGACCGGCCAGCCGGTGGGCCAGCCGCTCGGCACCGCGTCCTCGGTCGTGGACCGCTACACCGCCCTGCACGCGACGATCGGCGCCCTGGCCGCGCTCCGCCACCGCGACCGCACCGGCGAAGGCCAGGTCGTCGATGTCTGCCTGCTGGATTCGGCGCTGACGATGGTGGAAATCCCGACGTCCTATTACCTCTCAACTGGCGAAATGGGCGGCGAGGGCGGCCGTCCGCCCTATCGCGCCAAGGACGGCTGGGTGGTGATCGCCGCGGTCGGGCGGGAGATGGCGGGCCGACTGATGGGCCTTGTCTCGGGCGACGCGACGGATGCCGGCCCGATTACCTCCGGGGTCGGTGCCGCCGGCGGCCCGGATGAACGGCGCCGCAAGCTGGATGCCTGGTGTGCCGACCGCACGGTGGACGAGATTTGCACCAAGCTGCTCGATCTCGGCGTGCCGGTCGCTCCGGTGAAGACCATTCCCCAGGTCGCCGAGGACCCTCATCTGTGGGCGCGGGAAATGCTGGTGAAGATGGACGACCCCGTCGCCGGCGAAGTCTACGCCCCCGGCGTCACCATCAAAATGTCCGCCACCCCCGGCCAGCTCGGCCCCGTTCCCACGCCGGGGCAGCACACCAATGAGGTGTTGGGCCGCCTGCTGGGCTATGATACGGCGGTCCTGGACGAATTGCGGGCCGCGAAAGTTATCGGGTAGAGCGTGATCACGCCGCACGGAACCTGGCAGCGTGTGTATCGCGCAACGGAACAAAGGTTCAGAGCGGTTTACCGTTGCCAGTCATGGTTAACCGCTCAGACGGATCGCCCGCACCGACCGGACACATGGAGGCGACTATGGATGCGGTTACGACGGATACGACGATCGCCGACAATCTGGCCCGCGTGCGCGAGCGGATTGCCAACGCTGCCATCGGCGCCGGACGCCGCCCGGAGGACGTGACCCTGGTCGCCGTGTCGAAGACCAAACCGGTGGAGGCGGTGCTCGCCGCCATGGCGGCCGGGCAGACGGTGTTCGGGGAAAATCGCGTGCAGGAAGCCGCGGGCAAGTTCCCCCCGCTCCGCGCCGACCACCGATTCAGCCTGCACCTCATCGGCGGCCTGCAAACCAACAAGGCGCGCGACGCGGTGCGCCTCGCCGACGTGATCGAGACCCTGGATCGTCGGAAGCTGGCCGAGGCGATCGCCGCGGCGATGCAGAAGGAAGCCCGATCGCCGACCCTGCTGATCGAGGTGAATACCGGCTCCGAGGCGCAGAAATCCGGCATCGCCCGCGCTGAGGCCGACGGCTTCATTGATGAATGCAAGGGCCGTTTCGGTGCGGCGCTGGTGGGGCTGATGTGCATCCCACCGCATGACGAGGATCCTCGGCCGCATTTCACCTGGCTGGCGGAGCGGGCCGCCCGCCACGGGCTGTCGACCGTTTCAATGGGTATGTCGGCGGATTACGAGATCGCGATTGCCTGTGGCGCCACCTTGGTCCGGGTGGGCAGCGCGATTTTCGGGCCTCGATAGGCCGTGGCCGGGTCATGGTGTCCGTCCGGGAACATAGTGCGCCTTTTCAGGGGGATACCGTGAGGCGGCTGGCAGGCGCGGGCCCGAAAGCGATGCGAGGCCATCGATGAGGGGCCGCAACGCACCAGGCAGCCACGGTATCCCTCTGGAAAGGTGCTCTATGTTTCCGGACGGACACAATAGATCGGGGGGGCGTGCGGCCGGCGGCGTAATTCCGTGGCGGATGACGCAGATCAATGCGGATCGATCCATCCGGCACGAAACTTTTCTCGGATCATCATAACGGAGGCTGGGAACATGGCCCTGAAAGACATTCTCGTTCAGCTCGATACCGGGGATCGGAGCAACGCGAAGCTTGCCGCAGCCTCCGGTCTCGCTCGACGCCATGGCGCGCATCTCACGGCGCTGTTTGTCGTGGACATCCCGGAATCGGCGTTTTTCTATGGCGGGGCCATGCCCTATGCCAGCGGCGGGCCCGACCTCGTCGCACAGACCCGCGCCGATCTGCTGGAAGGCGCGCAACGCGTTGAAGCGCAATTCCGGGAGACGGTACGGCGCGACGGTCTGGAAGGTGAGTGGCGGTTGGCCGAGGGTGAAACGCCCGCCGTGCTATCCCTGCATGCTCGCTACGCGGATCTGACCGTGGTCGGCCAGCCCGGACCCGACAGTGGCAGCCGAGTGGAGGAGATTGTGGTGGGACCGCTGATGTCGGCGGGGCGGCCGATGCTGGTGGTGCCGTATGCCGGGTCCTTCGCGCAGATCGGCGACCACGCACTGATTGCCTGGAATGCGAGCAAGGAGGCCACGCGGGCCGTGCATGACGCGTTGCCTCTCCTGGAGAAAGCGTCAAAGGTGACGATCCTGGCCATCAATCCGCGCCGCGGGGTGCAAGGCCATGGGGACGTGCCGGCCGCGGATATCGCCTTGCATCTGGCGCGCCACGGTGTGCGGGCCGAGGCGTCCCACACGGTGGCGACCGACATATCCGATGGTGACGCGCTGTTGTCGTACGCGGCGGATATCGGCGCCGACATGATCGTTGCCGGGGGATACGGACATTCCCGGGCACGGGAGATGGTGTTTGGTGGGGTTACGCGGACCCTGATGCAACAAATGACCGTGCCGGTCCTGCTGTCGCACTGAATTTACTCCCGGCCGCCGGGTTCACGGTTGGGCGAATGGCGGGCACACCGTCCCCTTTTCGGTGGAATTTGGCCCGCACGCCCTCTCTGGCCTATACTGTCGCGTCGGTTGGCGACGGGAGAGGGCGGATGCACCTGTTCAAGCAACATGCGGTCAAGAACGTCGCGGAAATCTCCGCGCTAATCCCGGTCATCGACTACGGCCCCTATTTCGCCGGAAAGCCGGGCGCGCTGGACCCGTTGGTGGAGCAGGTCCGCCATGCCTGCGAGAATGTCGGTTTTCTGTATGCGCTGAACCATGGCGTGCCGGAAAGCGTGATCGATCGCGCCTTTGCCGCCTCGCGCCGGTTCCACGCCATGTCGTTGGAGCGTAAGCTCGCTCTGCGGCTGAACGAGAACAATATTGGCTATATGCCAATGAACGCCTCGGTGCAGGGCGCCTCGACGGTGCACCAGGCGACCAAGCCGAACCAGAACGAGAGTTTCTTTGTCAGCCATGATCGCGGGGCCGACCACCCGGATGTGCTGGCCGGCCTGCCCTTGCGCGGCCGCAACCAGTGGCCGGACGATATGCCCGGCTTGCGGGAAGACATGATGGCCTATTTCGGGGCTCTGGGGGCCATGTGCGACCGGATGCTGCCACCGTTCGCGGTGGCTCTGGGCATGCCGGCGGATCATTTCGCGCCGTACTTCGCCAATGAGGCGCACGCCAATCTGCGCTTCCTGCATTATCCGCCGCAGGAGGACATGAGCGAGAATACTTTCGGCGCCGCCCCGCATACCGACAACAGTTTCATGACGGCCCTGGCTCGTACCGAGGTGCCCGGTCTGGCGGTGCGGCTGCAAACCGGGGAATGGTTCGCGCCGCCGCTGATTCCTGGTACCTTCCTGATCAACCTGGGCAACATCATGCGGCGCTGGTCGAACGACCGGTTCCTGTCCACGCCGCACGGGGTGATCAACGAGTCCGGGACCGACCGGTATTCGATCGCCTATTTCCACAGCCCCAATCCCGCCAGCACGATCGAGTGCCTGCCAAGCTGCGTGTCGGCCGACAATCCGGCTCGGTATCCGCCGGCGGTGTATCGGGACTTGGTGCTGGAGTTCTATCGGAAGAACTATTTCCACCAGAAAGGACACCAGTCGGAGGCGGCGAAGCTGGTCGCCGCGGAGTGAGGGGCGCGGGGCTCCGCCCCGATACCCCGCCAGGGGGCGTTGCCCCCTGGACCCCCACCAAGGCCGACGGGCCTTGGAACCGGAACATTGTCGTTTGAACCCTGGGGGCCTACCCGGACGATGAGGAGTCCGGGTAGGCCCCCAGGGTTCAAACGACAAAAGAATCGCATTCCAAAGGCCGTCGCCTTTGGCGGGGTCCAGGGGCAGAGCCCCTGGTGGGGTTCCGGGTCAAAGCCCCGCCCTTGCCACACCGCCCGCTCAGCGGGACAACGCTGCACAGAGACGATAAAACTAGGGGAAGAACCACGATGAAAGCCTACGAAGCAATTGCCCAATCCCTCCTCGCCGAGGGCGTGACCGACTTCTTTGGCCTGATGGGCGATGGCAACATGTGGCTGTGGGGCGCACTTTGCCGCGACCCCAAGGTCAAGCCCTATAACGCCCGCCACGAATCCATGTCGGTCTCGATGGCCGACGGTTATGCCCGCACCACCGGCAAGGTCGGCGTCTGCATGGTCACCTGCGGCCCCGGTCTGACCCAGTGCGCCACCTCGCTGATCGCGGCCTATCGCGGCAAAACCCCGGTCGTGCTCATCGCCGGCGAAATCCAGCAAGGCGCCAAGAACCGCACCCAGTCGATGGACCAGCGCCGCTGGGTCGAAGCCTCCAGCGCGCGCTTCCACACGGTGACCAGCCTCGACAACATGGCCGAGGAAATCGCCGAGGCGTTCTATGCCGCGCGCTTATATCGCGGCCCCGTCGTATTGAACCTGCCGATGGACCTGCAGGAGATGGAGATCGACTGGGACTACAGCTATCGCCCCTCCACCGATTTCATGCCGCCGCGCATGGAAACCCCAAGCCCCGACCTGCTGGCTCCGGTGATCGAGAAACTGATTGCCGCCGAACGCCCGGTCATCATCGCCGGCCGCGGCGCGCGGGCCTCGGGCGCGAAGGATGAGATCATCAAGCTGGCCGATCGGGTCGGCGCGCTGCTGGCGACCTCCCTGCAAGGCAAGGGCTATTTCGCCGGGCATCCCTGGGACGTGGGAATCGCCGGTGCCTTCGCCTCGGCCCCGTCGGAGAAGCTGCTGGCCGAGGCCGATTTCGTCCTGGGTGTGGGCGCCGAGCTTGGGTATTACACGACGGAAGGCGGGCTGCTGTTCCCGTCGGCGGAAGTCGCGCGTATCGACATCAAGCCGATGCCCGAGGAAATCGGCGTCATCCCCGGCATGTATGTGCAGGGTGATGCCAGGCGAGCGATCGCCGCCATCAACGAAGCCGTGGAGGCTCGCCAGGTCCGCAAGGAAGGCATGCGGACGGCGGAGACCCGGGCCGTGCTGGATGCGCCGGATCATCAGTTCACGCCGCCGACTGACGGTCTGGACCCACGTGCTCTGGCCCGCAACATCGGTGCCGCCCTGCCCAAGGGCGTGCTGCTGACCTGCGGCGCCGGCCATTTCTTCACCTGGCCCGCGATGTACACCCCGCTGCCGGAAGGTGCCGAGATCCAGTATTCGTACGGCTTCGGCGCGGTCGGCCAGGGCATCGGCGTCGCGATCGGCACTGGCGCCGGCAATCCCGGCCGCCAGCACGTCGCGATCGAGGGCGATGGCAGCCTGATGTTCAACATCCAGGAGTTGGAAACCATCGTCCGCCATGGGCTGAACATGGTCCTGATCGTGTGGAACGATGCCGGCTACGGCGCCGAGGTCCATAAGCTGGTCGCCAAGGGTTTCAACGAGAAGCTGGCGCAGTGGGATTCGCCCAACTTCGTGGCTCTGGCCAAGGCGTTCGGCGGCGATGGCGTGCTGCTGAAGGACGCGTCCGAAGTCGGCGCAGCGGTGGCAGAGGGCCTGCGCAAGGGTGGCCTGTATCTGATCGATGCTCGCGTGTCGCCGTCCACCCCCACCGAGCCCTATGCGAAGGTGTATTTCGGCACTGAAAGTCAGGCACCTCTGCTGCGTCCGGTCGCGTAACGGCCCATGCACTTCGAAGGCGAATTCAAGGTCCCTGGCAAGGCGTCGGATGTGATCCGGCGCTTTGCCGACGTGCCGCGCATGTCAGGCTGCATGCCAGGCGCGGTGCTGGAAGCCCAGGCCGAGGACGGCTCCTGGCCCGGCGCGATGGTGGTCACGTTTGGCCCCAAGAAGGTCAACTTCAAGGGGCGGGCGACCTGTGAGTTCGACTTCGATGCGCTGACTGGCAGCGTGCATGGCCGCGGCACCGCGGACATGCGCGCGGCTCGGATCGGGGTGAAGGTCTCCTTCGCCCTGCGTGACGATCCGGCGGCGGCGACGCCGACCACGATCGTGAAGATCGTATCCGACGCGGAATTGGGCGGCGTGCTGGCGGACTTTGCTCGTGCCGGCGGGACGGCAGTGGCCAATGTCATCATGGCCGATTTCGCACGCCGAGCGGCCGCGGAGTTCTCCAAGGACGAGGTTCCAGTGGAACCGGCGGTGGACGAACCCGTCGCCGAAACACTGCCCGACCCCTCCACGGAGCCGACGATGAGGATGGCGGCCCCGCCACTGCCGCGTCCTGCCCCACCGTCGCGGGCAGCCGAGCCGGTGCCGCTGGCCGCTCACACGTTGTTGTGGGCGGTGATCAAGTCGCAGTTCGTTCGGCTGGGGCGTTGGTTGGGGTTGGTTCGGTAACGGGCCGTTTGTGGCAGGGGACGCCATGATGGCAGCCGGTGCCGCTGATGATTTGATCGCCTCGGCCAGGACGCTTCCGCCCGGACCATGAATTGGCCCTTCGGGCCGCGCCTCGGGCTTCATTCATGGCGGGTCGAGACCTTCGGTGGGTAACTGACTGGAACCGGAGAACGCACCCTAACCCTTGTCTTGCCGTGTGATTGCAGCGCTGTTCCGCGCCGCTGAGCGTGATGACGGGCCGAGGATGCGGGGGCATGACTGCCCCCGCACGGAACCTATCGCATCAATCCGCCATCGATCGCGATGCACTGCCCCGTCACGTAATCCGACAGATCCGTGCACAGGAATTCAATCACTTTCGCGCAATCGTCCACCCCGCCGAGGCGCCGGAGCGCCACCCGCTCGGTCTGGTCGTTGTTGGCGCCGACGCGGTTGGGCATCACGGTGGCGACGACACGTCCAGTCGTGATGGTGCCGGGCGCGATGCAGTTGGCGTTGATGCCGAACGGCCCTAAATCCTGCGCCAGATAGCGCGTGTAGTGCAGGATCGCCGCCTTCGCGGCCCCGTAATGGGCGTAGCCGCCATCCAGCGAGGGGTTCAGGCCCGCCACCGAGCTGACGGTCACGATCTTGCCGGACCGCTGCGCCTTCATGATCGGCGCCGCCGCGTTCACGCAATAGACGGTGCCATAATAGTTCATCTCGGTAACCAGATGCAGCAGAGAGGTCTCCAACGTGCTGGCTTTGGTATCCAGCGGCCGGCCTCGCCCGCCACCGGCATTGGCGACCAGGATGTCGACTCGGCCCCATTTATCGACGACCTGCTTGACCATTGCCTGGACCGAGGCCTCATCGCGGACATCCGTCTCGATGCCGATCGCCTCGCCTCCGCCGGCGTTGATCTCATCCACGGTGCTGTCGGCGGTCATCGCCTTCGCTTCGGCCTCGAACTCCTCATAGGATTTCAGATTGAGGTCGGTGACGGCGATCTTTGCGCCCAGCCCGGCCAGCCGGCGCGCATAGGCGCGTCCCAGGCCGCGGCCGGCGCCGGTGACGATTGCGACTTTCCCATCAAGTTTGCCCATCGATGTCTCCTCCATTCCGCATGGTGCCCGGGCTTAGAGCATGCTTGCCTTGAGCGGAACCGTGTGACGTGCGAGTCACGCTCAAAAACAACGAACCAGCGCTGCTCCGTGCGTCCGGTCTGGTTGAACGCGCGCCCGTACACCTCGCCTTGCCGACCCGGATCGGCAAGGCGAGCCGCTGGGGGTATGCCCGCGGGGGATCGTATTTCCCGCGAGCTGTACTAGCATCCTGGCGCACAGGTGCAGGGTGGCAACCCGAGGAGGACAGGATGGCGATTTCCGTGGCTGACATTGGCAGTTTCCACATCGGCGGGCGGGCGGTGACCCTGTCCGGCCTGCCACCCCGGCGCCTGGTGCTGACCGCGGGTGCGCCGGCCCGGGACTTCCCAGCCGATGGCGATTTCGAGACCGGGCAGATGTATGTCCAGTTCGTGCGCCTGACCGCGCCCAAGGCCCGCTATCCTCTGCTGTTGTGGCATGGCGGCGGGATGACGGGCGCAACCTGGGAAACCACACCGGATGGCCGAGCAGGGTGGCAGTCCTATTTCCTGAATGCCGGCCATGACGTTTATATCTCGGACGCGATGGAGCGGGGACGCGCGTCCTGGTCGCGCTATCCGGAGATTTACAGGGACGAGCCGCATTTCCGTTCCAAGCGCGAATCCTGGGGCCTGTTCCGCATCGGCCCGCCAGGCTCCTATGCCACGGATCCGGCCCAAAGGCGGCCTTTTCCAGGCCAGTTGTTCCCGGTCGAAGCGTTCGACCAATTCGCCAAACAGGTCGTCCCGCGCTGGGCGAGCAACGACGCCCCGACCCAGGCCGCCTATGACGCACTGGTCCAACGGGTCGGTCCCTGCGTGATCGTCACCCACAGCCAGGGTGGCAATTTCGGCTTCAACGCCGCCTTGCATGCGCCTGATCTGGTGAAGGCGGTGATCGCCATCGAGCCATCTGGCACCCCGGACCCGTCCGCCGTTGCGCTGGGTGGCCTTCGGCACGTCCCGCATCTGGTGGTCTGGGGCGATTATCTGCGGGACGACCCGTTCTGGCGCGGTCTGCGGCCGAATGTGGAACGCTACCGGGCGGCATTGGAAAGCCAGGGTGGTACCGCCGACACGCTCGACCTGCCGGCCGAGGGCATCGCCGGGAACTCGCATTTTCCGATGATGGACCGCAATTCCGACGACGTGGCGGATAGGGTGCAAGCCTGGATGGGCCGGCAGGATTTGATGACGTAGGGAAGGAACTTCGCGCGCCCCGCCTCTCAACCGCGATGCTCGGGCGCGTCTCGAGCATCCTCCACGGCACAACGCTTTGAGTCGTCCGGCGACAGCGGAGAACAGGGGTTCGCGGGGATGCTGGTATCAAGTCCCGCCATAACGAAAGGGAGGCCACCTGATCGATCAGAGCTTGATACCAACCTCCGTCACCATTGACTCTCGCACCGCTTGCTTATCAACCGTCATGCTTGGGGCAGGCCCGAACACCACGACGGGGGGCTGCCAAATCGGTCAGCAATTGCATCGGCTGGAATAAGCGGATTGGGCTCAAGCGGCGCCATCGGTTTTCACGCAGCAAGAGTACGTTTTCAGGGGTGCCGACCATGGACCTGAGTTTTCTCTCCGCCACGGCCCTGACCGAATTGATCCGGTCGCGCCGGATCGGCTGCCTTGAAGTGTTGGAGCATTTCATCGACCGCGTCGAACGGCTCGACGGTCCGATCAACGCCGTCGTGGTGCGGGATTTTGACCGTGCGCGTGATCGTGCGCGCCTATTGGACTCATCAAAGACGCGGAATGCGCCGCTGTTCGGCGTTCCGATGACGGTGAAGGAGAGCTTCGACGTCGCGGGTCTGCCTTCCACTCGCGGGCATGTCGCCAACAAGGACCACCGCGCCATGGTATCGGGCCTAGCGATCCGGCGGCTGGAAGATGCCGGAGCGGTGATTTTCGGCAAGACCAACGTCCCGGTCGATCTGGCGGACTGGCAGAGCTACAACCCGCTCTATGGCACGACCTCCAATCCGTGGAATCTGGCGCATACACCGGGCGGGTCGTCGGGCGGGTCGGCAGCGGCTCTGGCAGCAGGATTGTCGGTGCTGGAAATCGGCAGCGATATCGGGGGCTCGATCCGCGTGCCGGCGCATTATTGTGGCGTGTTCGGTCACAAGCCGACCTGGGCCTTGCTGCCGAATTACGGCGATCCGGCGACCAGCGCGGCCGCCCCAACCGACATCGCCGTGATCGGCCCCCTGGCTAGATCGGCGGCCGATCTGGCAACCGCACTCGATCTGTTGACGGCACCGGATCCCGCCGAGACCGGCTTGACCATCGCCCTGCCCGCCCCGCGTGCCGCCACGTTGCGCGATCTACGCATTGCCGTCTGGGCCGATCAGCCAGGTCACGCAACCGACGAGGAGACCACCACGGCGCTGAACAAGCTCGCCGTCTTCCTGGAACACGCGGGCGCGACGATCAGTCGCACCGCCCGTCCCGGGTTCGACCCGACCGAGGCGTTCCATCTGTATCTCCGCCTGCTCGATGCGGCCTGGAGTGCCCGCAATTCCGAGGAGCTGCTCAACCTGAAGCGTCACGCCAAGGCAAATCTGCCCAAGGACGACACCAGCGCCGACGCCATCATGGCTCGATCGGTGGATATGCCGCATCGCGTCTGGCTAGGGCTGAACGAGCAACGACACAAATTCCGTCGAGGGTGGACCGCGTTCTTCCAGGACTGGGACGTGGTGCTGATGCCCACGATCGCCGGCGCCGCGCTGCCGCATATGCAGGACGGACCGACCTGGGAGCGGCGAGCGAGCGTGGATGGGCGGGACATCCCATACAACGACCTGCTGTTCTGGCCCGGTCTCCCCGCCGGCTGCCATCTTCCCGCCACCATCGCCCCGCTCGCCATGACCCAGGCAGGACTGCCATTGGGCGTGCAGATCGTCGGCCCGATCCATGGCGATCACACCACGATCGCGGTCGCCGGGTTGCTGGAGCAGGAGTGGCTCGCCTTCAAGCCGCCGCCGTGGATGGTTGGGTAGGACGGCGATTCGGCGGGGTCTCGCCGCTGCCGCAGGCGTTCAGCCCTCGGAACCGAACTCCCGCGCCGCCTCTCCCAGGCAGGCCCAGACATAAGGGGCGAAGGACCGCGCGACCTCGATATGGAAGGTTTCGGCCCCCAGGCGCCACAGCACGATTTCGGCCTTGCCCAGCAGGGTGCGGGTGCACATGCCGACGGGGAAGGTGGCAGGATCGAGGTCCAGGGCGCAAAACGCGTTGAGGCACCAGGCGGCGCGGGGGCCGGTGATCTCGATCGAGTGATTGCGGTGGGAGACATCCACCACGCTCGCGGGCATGTCACCGGAAGCGACGACCGCCTGTTCCAGCAACGAAACCTCGGTTTCCGGCGCCAGCACCAGCCACTCATCCGGCCCCAGCCAAAGCGCGGCGCGATCGCGGGAGACGATGCCTCGGCAGGGTACCGATCCGAGCATGACGCCGATACTCGCGCCGATGGCGGTGGCGGCGGCATTGTTGGCGCGAACGATCAGGCGGGATGTCGGCGCCAGAGCGGTCGCGTGGACGTCGGGACTGGCGGGGAACCCGGATAACGTCACGGACGGACGTCGCTCGGCCTTCGCGCCTGGATCTCCGGCCGGCTCCGCGGCAGAGCGATCCAGACCAGCGCGGGTTGCCGGCAGGGTGGGCGCGGCTTGGCTCGACACGGCGCGAGGCAGCGGGTCCGCAGATCGGCGACGCTCTGCCGAGGCGGCGCCTGGGGGCGTGGCTCCGCTCGCAGGGGACATCCCGGCCGCCGAACCGGTGTCCAGAAATCCCGGCCGGACCACCGTGAACTCGACCGTGCCGTTCGGCAGCGGCACGAACAGCGAGGCACCGATCCGTGCCCGTCCGCCCGCGACCAGGGCCAGCGCGATCGAGCGACCCAATGTCGCGCTGTGATACGATGACGTGACATGTCCCAGGCTCGCCCCCGCACCGTCGGACAGGGCGACGATCTGGGCGCCTTCCTCCAGCACCAGCACCGGGTCCTTGGTCAGCAGCCCGACCAATTGCGGCCGGTCCTCCCGCAGCATGTCCGGGCGCGCGAGGGACCGCTTGCCCACGAAGTCAGGTTTGGCTTTGCCGATCATCCAGCCCAGGCCCAGATCGTCCGGTGTCACGGTGCCGTCCGTCTCCTGACCCACGATGATGAACCCGGCCTCGGCGCGCAGCACGTGCATCGCCTCGGTGCCATAGGGTGTGATGCCGTATCGCTCGCCCGCCGCCATCACCGCGTCCCAGACGGTCTGGGCCTGCCCGGCTGGGACGTTGATCTCGAAGCCGTCCGCCCCGGTGAAACTCACCCGGAACAGGCGGGCCGGCATGCCGAGGATGCGGCAGGGCCGCACGCTCATCGGGGACATGTCGGCGAGGGCAATGTCCTCGACCAATCCCGCCAGGATGGTGGCCGAACGAGGCCCCTGGATGGCGATCACGCCGAAATGCTCGGTTGTGGAGGTTAGCCAGACCTGGAGGTCGGAAAATTCGGTCTGGAGATAGTCCTCCATGTGATGCAGCACTGAGGCCGCGCCGCCCGTGGTCGTGGTGACGTGGAACCGGTCCTCGGCCAGCCGCCCGATCACGCCGTCGTCGCGTATGAACCCGTCCTCCCCCAGCAGCACGCCATAGCGGCAGCGACCGACCTCCAGGCGGGAGATTGTGCCGGTGTAGAGCCGGTCCAGGAACGCGCCGGCATCCGGGCCGACCACCTCGATCTTGCCCAGGGTGCTGGCGTCGAACAGACCGGCGGACCGGCGCACCGCCAGGCATTCCCGCGCCACGGCGGCGTCCATGTCCTCCCGCCCCAGGGGGAAGAAGCGGGCCCGCTTCCAGGTACCGACATCCTCGAACACGGCGCCGCGGGCCGCCGCCCAGTCATGCATCGGCGCGCAACGCACCGGGTCGAACAGCATCCCGCGAGACGCGCCGGCCAGGCTGCCGAACGTCACCGGCGTGTAGGGCGGGCGGAACGTCGTCAGTCCAACCTCCGGCATCGTCGCGCCCAGCAGACCGGCCACCGTCGCAAGCGCGTTGAGGTTGGACGTCTTGCCCTGGTCCGTCGCCATGCCGGTGGTGGTGTAGCGCTTCACATGCTCGATGGAGCGGAAGCCTTCGCGGGTCGCCAGGGCCAGATCGGCCGTGGCGACATCGTTCTGAAAATCAACGAAGGCCTTGGCGTGCGGCGCGCCGGGTGCCGCCACGCGGGACGGCGCCAGCGCCACGATGCCGTCGACGGCGAAATGCCGGACACCGCCGCCACCGGCCGCATAACCGTCCGACAGGCAGGCGGCCAGATCGAACACGCCGGCGCAAGCACCGACCGAAACCTCGTGCGCCGCTGACGTGCCGGGCAGGAACACGCCGGTCGCGGGGTCGAAGCGCAGCTTGCCGCGCGATTGCGAGAACAGATGAACGGACGGCGTCCAACCGCCACTCATCAGCACGCTGTCGCAGGGGATGACCTGCGTGCCGCCCGACAGGATCGCGGAGTGCACGCGCATGCGACCCTCGGTGCGGGCGATGGTCTGACCGGGATAGACCGTGATCCCGGCGGCCCGCGCGGTTTCGACCAGCGCCGCGGTCGGGTCCTGCCGCATGTCGACGATGCCGGCGATCGCGACTCCGGCCGTGTGCAGATCGAGCGCGGTCCGGTAGGCGCTGTCGTCGTTGGTCGCCACCACTGCGCGCGCGCCCGGTTTCACGCCGTAGCGGTGCAGCCAAATGCGCGTCGAACCGGAGAGCATGATGCCGGGCCGGTCATTGTACGGGAAGACCAGCGGCCGCTCAATGGCGCCGGTGGCGATCACCACTCGGCGCGCCCGGACCTGCCATAGACGCTCCCGTGGGGCCTGCGGATGCGGGTCGGCGAGATGGTCGGTGACCCGTTCCACCAGGCCGATCAGGTTGTCCGGATACCAGCCGAATGCGGTGGTGCGGGGCAGCAGGGTTACGGTGCCGGCCAAGGCAGTGACGGCCTCCGCCACCCAGGCGGCGGCGGGCCATTGGTCGATCGTGGCGGTGGGTTCGGCCAGGAGGGAGCCGCCGAATTCCGCCTGCTCATCGCACAGGATCACCCGCGCGCCGGTGGCCATCGCGCCCAAGGCGGCGGCGAGCCCGGCGGGACCGGCACCGATCACCAGCACGTCGCAATGGGCGTATTGGTGCAGGTAGCGGTCGGGATCGGCTTGCGTGGGCGCGTGTCCGAGGCCGGCGGCGGCGCGGATCGCCGGCTCATACAGACGCTTCCAGAACGACGGCGGCCACATGAAGGTCTTGTAGTAGAAGCCGGCGGACAGCAGTGGCGCCGCCCATCCTGCGGTGGCCCCCAGGTCGAATTGCAGCGATGGGAAGCGGTTCTGGCTGATGGCGCGCAGCCCGTCATACAGCTCGATCTGGGTCGCGCGGAGATTGGGTGTGATCCGCCCGCCGCCGCGGTCGATGGTGACCAGCGCGTTCGGCTCCTCCGACCCGGCCGAGAGAATGCCGCGCGGGCGGTGATACTTGAAGGAGCGGCCCACCAGATGGACATCGTTGGCCAGCAGGGCGGAGGCCAGGGTATCGCCCGCGAAGCCGGTCAGGGCGCGCCCGTCGAAGGTGAAGAGCAAAGGTTGGTCGCGGCGGATGCGCCCCGTGTCTGGTGTCCGGAAGGGCTGGGTCATGCCGGCGGCGGGTCGTTGGGCTTGTAGGTCGCGGCAATGCGGTCCGTGACGCTGTCGCGTATGGCGTTGAAGAAACGGCCGCAGCCATGGAGGTGGCGCCAGCGTTCGGCGAGCCTGCCCTTGGTGTTGGCGCGCATGTACAGGAACTCCGCCCAGGCTTCGTCGGTTACGGCCGACGGATCGGCGGGGCGGGCGATATGGGCCTGCCCGGCATGGCGGAACTCGTTTTCCGGGCGTTTGCCGCACCAGGGACATGGGATCAGCAGCATCAGTGGGACACCGCGGCGGCCGCGGCCTCATCGATCAGCCGGCCGGTGCGGAAGCGGTCAAGCGAGAACGGGGCCGCGATCGGATGCGGCTCGTCGCGCGCGATGGTGGCGGCGAAGACATGGCCGGAGCCGGGGGTGGCCTTGAAGCCGCCGGTGCCCCATCCGCAATTGACGAACAGGCCGGGCACCGGGGTCTTGCCGATGATGGGCGAGCGGTCCGGTGTGCAATCGACGATCCCGCCCCAGTTGCGCAGCATGCGCAGGCGGCGGAAGGTCGGGAACAGCTCACAGATCGCGTCCAGGGTGTGGCTGGCGATGTGCAACCCGCCGGCCTGGCTGTAGGATGTATAGACGTCTGTACCCGCGCCGATCACCAGTTCTCCCTTGTCGGACTGGGAGATATAGGCGTGCACGGTGTTCGACATGACCACGCATGGCATCACCGGCTTGACCGGTTCACTGACCAGGGCCTGGAGCGGGAAGGATTCCAACGGCATGCGCACCCCAGCCATGTCCATCACCACGCTGGTATGGCCAGCGGCCACCACGCCGATCCGGCCGGCGGCGATGGGTCCTCTTGTGGTTTGGACACCGGTGACTTCGCCCGACGGCGCGCGGGCGATGCCGGTAACCTCGCAGTTCTGGATGATGTCGACGCCGAGGGCACTGGCGGCGCGGGCATAGCCCCAGGCGACCGCGTCATGGCGGGCGATGCCGCCACGGCGTTGCAAAGCGGCGCCAAGGACCGGGTAGCGCAGGTCCGGGCTGATGTTCAGCGGCGGGCAGAACACACGGGCTTTACCCGGCGACAGCCATTCGTTGTCGATGCCCTGCAAGCGGTTGGCGTGGACATGGCGCTTGAACACCTGCACATCGTGGACGGTGTGGGCCAGCATCATCACGCCGCGCGGGCTGTACATGACGTTGTAGTTCAGCTCTCGCGACAGGGTTTCCCACAGTTTGACCGAGTGTTCATAGATCGCCGCGCTTTCGTCCCACAGGTAGTTGGATCGGATGATTGTGGTGTTGCGCCCGGTGTTGCCACCGCCCAGCCAGCCTTTATCCAGGACGGCGACGCTGCGGACGCCGTGCTCGCTGGCGAGGTAATAGGCGGTGGCCAGGCCGTGCCCGCCGGCACCGACGATGATCACGTCGTAGGCGGGCTTCGGGTCCGGCGAGCGCCATTGTGCGTCCCACGTGCCGGAGAAGGCGCGTCGGATCAGGGTGGCTAAGGAGAACGTGGATGTCAGGCCGGGGGGCATCTTGGACCGGTCGGTTCCTTCACGCCTGCGCTGATGGCGCGCGCCGTGCGACGGACTGAGTGTCCATCCAGAAATATAGTGCACCTTTTCAGAGGGATACCGTGGTCGTCCGGTGCGTTGCGGCCCCTCATCGATGGCCCCGCATCGCTTTCGGGGCCGCGCCTGCCAGCCGCCTCACGGTATCCCCCTGAAAAGGCACACTATGTTCCCGGACGGACACTGAGACATGGAGCCGCTCCTGGATGTTAGACGCCGGGTGCCACGATGCTGATCTTCGCGTGCCACACCCTGCCTTGGCGGGACAGATGAATGGCATGCAAGGAAGGCGTCAAGCCATTGAACCGTTCCGTGCCGGGCGGGGTTGCCAACAAAGGCCCCCAGGCTGGTCCGGTGCCCTGTGCATCTCGCACGGTGTTCGCGCCGAACCGCAACGTCGTGTCGTCAGGTTGAGCGTCTCTCGTGATCCTGTGGCGAGCCTCTCGCCCGCCATACAAAGCGCGTTTCCTATCACGCTTCGGACGCAATGAGGCGACGGTCAGGCCGAGCGGCGGCGAAAGAGGAAGCAGGTCAGGCCGGCGGCGAGAAGCGTCAGTGACCCGGGCTCCGGCACCGCGGTCGCGTCGAAATTCGCTCCGACGAAGACGAAGCGATTGCCGCCTATCTGCGTCGCCGGATAGGCCAGCGACACCTCGCTGCAGCAATTGTATCGGGCGGTGCCGGCCGCGCCGACCTGGATGAAGGGGGCGACTGTCAGATCGATGATGTTCACACCGACCACGCTACCGGACCAGACCCATGCGTCGCCGGTCCCCGCGAGATAGGTGCCGACAACATAAAGCTGCCCTGCATTGAGCGATACCGGCGCGATGTCCACCCAGCGGAATACGCCCTGAAGCGTGGAGGAGGTACCGGACAATACCGTGGCGGACGTCACCAAGGCACCAGCACCCGTGTAGAGGCCGACATCGTGCGCCTGTGCCAAGCCATCACCTCCGGCGTCGTAGAAGCCGAGACGGGTGACGGATAGCGCCTGCGAGGGCGTGAACTCCCAGCCGACATTGCGGTTACCGGCATCGACGTAGGTTGCGGTGACCGAGGTAAAATCAATCGCGGGTGTCGCCGTTGCCGGGCCGGCCATCGCCCATAGGATAGGCGCGACAAGGATGGCTCGTGTCCAGGACCAGGGCATTGCTGTCTTCCTTCGTTGACGCTTCTTCAATGAGATATTTATCACAAATGACGCAATTGTCACGTGTCTATTGGTCGAACGCCTCCGGGGAGCCCGAGGCGAATTCTGGCGCTGCTCAGCGAATTGTGGCGCAGTTCGCCGGCATTTCGAGTTTGTATTGAACGGCCCATGCCGTGTATCGTGGCCGGACAAGACCCTCTGCCGGGATCGTCGCGGCGTCACAAGCACACGGCCCGATGGGTCGACGCCGGCCGTATGATCGGAACGCGTGGACGGGTTTCTGTACGCCGCATGTCGGTGCCTTGGCGCCCCTTCCTGATCCGCGACAATCCCATTACACACCCTCGTCAAAGGGGGACCCGACATGGCTGATTACGACTACATCATCGTGGGTGCCGGTTCGGCAGGCTGCGTGCTGGCCAACCGGCTGACCGAGGACCAGCGCACCAAGGTGCTGCTGCTGGAAGCCGGCCCGAAAGACAGCTCCATGTGGATCAACATCCCGGCCGGCTTCACCAAGCTGCTCAACAACCCGAAATACAACTGGAACTTCGAAACCGAGCCTGAGCCCAATGCCCATAACCGCGTCATTCCGGTGCCGCGCGGCAAGACCCTGGGCGGCTCCAGTTCGATCAACGGCATGCTGTATGTCCGCGGCAATCCGCTCGACTACAACACATGGTCGCAGTTCGGGAACCGCGGCTGGTCCTACGATTCCGTGCTTCCCTACTTCAAGAAGTCCGAAAACTTCGAGGGCGGCAGTGATCCGTCCCGCGCCAGGGGCGGCATGCTGAACGTTGCCGAGATGCGTGAACGCGCCGAATTGCTGGACGCGTTCATCGACGCCGCGGCGGCCGAGGGCTATCCGCGCAACAAGGACTACAACAACGGCAAGCAGGAAGGCTTCGGCTACTACCAGGTCACCCAGAAGAACGGCGAACGCTGGTCCACCGCGCGTGCCTTCCTGGAACCGGCAAAGTCGCGCGGCAACCTGACCCTGGTGACCGAGGCGATGACCACCTCGGTCCTGTTGGAGGGCAAGCGTGCTGTCGGGGTTGCCTACACCCAGGGCGGCGTTGCCAAGGAAGCCCGTTGCAACCGCGAAGTCATTCTGGCCGCCGGCGCGGTGAAATCCCCGCATCTGCTGGAACTGTCCGGCATCGGCCAACCCGAGCTACTGCAATCATTGGGCCTGACCGTACGGCATGAACTGCGCGGCGTGGGTGAGAACTACCGCGATCATTATGCGCCCCGCATGAACTGGCGGGTGAAGCTGCCCGTCACGTTGAACGAGCAGACAAGAGGCCTGTCGCTGGTGAAAGAGGTCATCAAATACTACACCCAGCGCAAGGGCATCCTGACCTACACCGCCGGCATCGTCTATGGCTTCGTCAAGACACGCCCGGAGCTGGAAGAACCCGACGTGCAGTATCATTTCGCTCATGCCAGCTACGCCTCGGCCAAGGATCGCGTGCTGGACAGGCAACCCGGCATGACCCTGACCGTCTATCAGTGCCGGCCGGAGTCGAAAGGATCGATCCACGCGCGGTCCAATGACCCGATGGCCGCGCCGGCGATCCGGCCGAACTACCTGGCCGATGAGGTTGACCAGCGGGTCCTGGTCGATGGCATGAAGATTGGTGCCCGCATCATCAACAACCGCGTGCTGGACAAGTATCGAGCGTTCCGGATGAACCCGGCCGAGTCCGTGCAATCCGACGACGAATGGCTGAACTTCGCGCGCGAGAACGGGCAAACCACCTACCACGTCACCGGCACCTGCAAGATGGGGCAGGACCCGATGGCGGTGGTGGACGACCAGTTGCGGGTGCATGGGATCGAGGGGCTGCGGGTGGTCGATGCCTCCATCATGCCGACCGTCGTGTCCGGCAATACCAATGCCGCGGTCATCATGATCGCGGAGAAGGGTGCCGACATGATCAAGGCGGCGGCCAGTGGGGCCGCGAAGCAGGCTGCCTGATCGATAGCGGGCACGGTTTGCGAGATTCAACCCGCAACCCGTGCCCCGTCACGTTCCGTGTGATCCTCCGAGCCCGGCCTTGCTGAAGCGGGCAAAAACGGCCACGACCCTGCCAGGCCGCCCGCAGACCAGGGCTTCGAAGATCATGGCTCATCCCTGGCGGTAACATCATGCGTTAGCGGTCTGATCTGGCGGGATTGCTGACGGCAATGCCAGGAAAGACCAGGTACCGCAACAAACATCCCCCTGGGATCTCGGTAAGGCCTTGGGCCCTTTCCTTCGACGTCAGTAACAGACCCCGCCGCAATTCATTGTAAAGGCCACGCTTCCGCTGAGGGCATTGTCCCGTCGATCGGGATGCCCGGCCACGTGCCTGGTCGCCGACCTTGGAGGATCATCTGCCGCTCTGATTGACGATATGTTATAACATATCATATAAGACCAAGATGCTCACGCAAACCTGCCCGCCCCGCTCAAGCGTCGCCGCCCGAGTCCCGGGTCCCCTGCACTGGGACGCCCCATGAGCGGGCTGGTCGTTGAATCGTTCCCCGGTCTCGGCCCGCATGGCTTGCCGGACCGGTGCGTCAGCGTATCCTCCGGCGATCCGGGGGTCCTACTGTCGGTGCATCGCCCCGAAGTGCATTTGGCGATCTGGCACCGGCTGCTTCCCAGCACATTGTCGGGGCGCCAGCTCCGCCCCTTGCTGGACGCCGCGCCGTTCACCGCCGTTGCGTGCGCCCCTCTGGAAGAGCTGACCGACAGCTTGGCGCGGAAGCTGCCGGCGCCGCCCCCGGCCGACCTGCTGCTCGACATCGACGATCTGGCTCTGGGGTTTGCCATGTTGGCCGGGCATCGCGGCACCGTCCGCGCGCGACTGGAAGCGCTGACCCACAACGGTTGCTCTCGCTGGCACGCCGACGCGATCGGATTGCGGATGCTGTGCACCTATTGGGGGCCGGGCACCGAGTTTCTGTCATTGGACGGTGGGGCGGCGATGGCATGTCAACTGCCTATCGGCCTACCCCGGGTCGCGATGGGGCAGATCGCGACGGGTGCTGTCGCCATCATGAAGGGAGAAGCGCATCCCGACGCAACAGGATGTGCCTGTATCCACCGCTCTCCCGCCGCCGGCCCGGGACCGCGGGCCAGGCTGCTGCTCTGCATCGATCAACCCGATTGGAATCTGGACAAATGACCCCAAAGGGACTCTCGGATACAAGACTGCCCGTCACCGTGTTGTCGGGCTTTCTGGGTGCGGGGAAAACCTCTCTCCTCAACAACATCCTCGCCAACCGCGAAGGCCGCCGCGTGGCGGTCATCGTCAATGACATGAGCGAGGTGAACATCGACGCCAGCCTGATCGCGCAAGGCAGCGACCTGTCTCGTACGGAAGAGAAACTTGTTGAAATGTCCAATGGCTGCATCTGTTGCACCCTGCGGGAAGACCTGATGCAGGAGGTCGCGAAACTGGCGAACGAAGGCCGCTTCGACGCCCTTGTGATCGAAAGCACCGGCATTAGTGAGCCAATGCCTGTCGCCGCGACCTTTGATTTCCGAACCGAAGACGGGTTCTGCCTCGCAGACGTTGCCCGCCTGGACACAATGGTTACCGTGGTCGATGCCGCCGCCTTCCTGCGCGACTATTCCAGCACCGACTCTCTGGCACGCCGCGGCCATGTCGCGGGCGACGGCGATACCCGCATGCTGGTGGAATTGTTGGTGGAGCAGGTGGAGTTCGCCGACGTTATCGTCATCAACAAGGCCGACCTGGTGCCTCCCAAGGCTTTGGGCCAGCTTTCCGGTATCCTGTCGACCTTCAACACCAAAGCGGAGATCGTCAGCGCGGTTAACGGGCAGGTGCCGCTGAAACATGTCTTGGACACCGGCCGATTCGATTTTGCGCAAGCCCAGCAAGCGTCGGGCTGGGCGCAGGCGTTGTCGGGAGAACATGTTCCGGAAAGCGAGGCATTCGGTATCACCTCCTTCGTCTGGCGCGCCCGCATGCCGTTACATCCGGCCCGGTTCAAGAAGGTGATCGAGTCCGATTTGCCCGGCGTGATCCGCGCCAAGGGCTTCTTCTGGCTAGCCACCAGGATGCCGTGGGCCGGCAGTTGGCAATTGGCGGGCAGCCTCGGCAAGCATGAGGCAGCCGGGCTGTGGTGGGCTGCCGCGCATCCCCAGCATTGGCCCGAGGACGCGGACTCGCGGAGATTGATCAAGGCTAACTGGCGCGAACCCTACGGCGACCGACGGCAGGAGATCGTTCTGATCGGTGTCGGCATGGACCATGTGGCGTTGCGTCGGCGCTTGGATGCGTGCCTGCTTACCCCGAGTGAAATGCGGGCCGGCGTGAAGGCATGGGCAAAATTGCCCGACCCATTCCCGGTCTGGGGCGCGGAGTAGGGACGAAGCCCGACCGGAACACGTCACCGATCACCGAATGACCGCCGCGGGTGTGGTCCCTACGCCTTTCCCATCCACGCTAACCGTTCCACAATGGCGGGTGCCAACACGGGTTGGAGAAGGGGCCGCGCGTGGATTTCGACATCACCCAGGAACAGTTCCGGTTGCAACAGCGCTGCCTGGAATTGGCGGCGGACTTCACCACCCGCTCCCCTCAGCATGATCGCGACGCGTCCCATCCCACCGAGAACTATGACCAGTTGCGCAAGGAGGGCTTTCTCCATCTGACCGTCCCCAAGCAATGGGGCGGAACCGGCCACGACTTCCTGACCCACACGATCGCCTATGAGGCGTTGGGACAGGGCTGCCCCTCAACGGCGCTGGCATTCAACATGCACGCTTCGGTGGTGAACCCGCTGCTGGAAAGCCCCGAAGTCACCGACGAATCCAAGCGTTATGTGGCCGATCTGGTGGTGCGACAGGGCAAGATGATCGGCGGCAACTTCTCCGAGCCAACCCATACGTCGATCATCGGCGAACGCCCCTTGAGCGTGCGGGCGCGCAAGGTGAAGGGCGGCTACAGCATCACCGGGCGCAAGATGTTCGCCTCGATGCTGCAAGCCACGGATTATGTGCTGGTGCTGGCCTACCCGGACGAGTCGACCAGCCCCCGGGCCGGCATGCTGCTGCTGGTGCCGCCCGACGCGCCCGGCCGCTCGGTGAATGCCAACTGGGACGTGCTGGGCATGCGGGCCACCCGCAGCGACTCACTGATTCTGGACGATTGCCGCGTCCCGGACAGCTCGGCCGTGTTCCGGACAGAGGATTTGCGAAATTTCCGACTGTCCTATTTTAACTGGTTCTGGGGTTCATATACCGCCGTTTACCTGGGGCTGGCCGTGGCCGCCTATCGGGAGACGATCCGGGTGGTGCGGGACCGCCAGCCCCCGGGCTACGCCCAGTCCCTGGCCTATCACCCCGATGTCCGCCGCCATGTCGCAGAAATGAGTGTCGACCTCGAAGCCGCTCGGCTGATCACCTACCGATCCGCCTGGCTCAGCGCGACCCAGGGACCAACGCCCGAGACCACAGCGGCGTTGTATCGTGCCAAATACATGGTTGGGGAGGCCGTCAGCCGCATCACCCGCACCGGCCTGACCCTCGGCGGGGCGCACGGCATCTTCAAGGGCAATCGCATGGAGCAACTGTTTCGTGACGGGGCTGTCGCGCCCATCCAACCTCCAGCTGCGGATTTTTGTCTATGGAGCATGGGGACGCACGAGTTGGGCCTTGACCCGGAGGATCTGCTGCCGCCCATGCGGCCGGAGTAATGCATCCCGCGCAGTCCTCGACCGGGAGCGCCAGCCACAGCATTCACACATCCCGGCCACGGAGAAAATCCTCCCCCTCCCCTTGCGGGAGGGGGCGAAGGGGAGGGGCAAAACCGCACGGATATTGCGTGAAACCTCTCCCGCCCCCCCTCTCGCAAGGGTAGGGGGAGGATTTTCTCCATGGCCGGGATATCCATAACTCTACCAGCCCCACCCGAGAGACGATGACCCAGGGCCGTTGAGGGCGTAGAAGACGCTGGTGACCTTCCCCCAACCTCCCCAAGCCGCCCTCGCCGCGATGGACGCGCTGATCCGCCAGGACCCCGACCTGGGCGGTATCCTGGCGCGGGCCGGTCCGCTGCCATGGCGCGCCCGCCCGCGCGGATTTCCTGGTTTATTGCAGGCGATCGTCGCCCAGATGATCTCCAACCAGGCCGCCGCGGCCATCTGGGGTCGCTTGCGGACGCTTCCGGGTGCCTTGGATCCCGCCGGGTTGCTGCAATTGCCCGAGGACGATCTGCGCGCGGCCGGTCTGTCCCGGCCCAAAGTTTCGCATGTCCGCTCCCTGGCCACGGCATTCCTCGATGGAACCTTGGACGCGGTCCGTTTGGCCAGCCTCGACGACACCGCCGCCATCGCCGCCATCGCCTCCGTCCGTGGGCTCGGTCCCTGGACGGCAGAGGTCTATCTGCTGTTCGCGGAAGGGCGTTTGGATGTCTTTCCGGCGGGCGACATTGCCCTGGCCGGTTCGGCCGCCGCTGTGAAAGGGCTGGACCGACGGCCCAACCCGGTGGAGCTGCGGACTTTGGCCGAACAATGGCGTCCGGCAAGGGCCATGGCGGCCCGGCTGTTATGGCATCATTGGCGGCACCTCACCGGGCGCCCGGCGATGGATGATTTTCCCGCGGATTGACCCGGTTCGACGCCGGAAGGCGTTGGTTGCTAACGAAATCTTTACCCAGGCTCGCCATCCTACATACGTGGCCGACATCAACCTGCCTCTGACCCAGAGCTATCATCCCTCCAGCTTCGTCGAGCGAGGGGTCGCCATCCCGGTGACCACCCCTGCCCTTCTGGGCGCACGCATGCGTCCGGCGCAGCGGACCGGCACTGAATTCATCATCCCCAATCCGTCGGGTGGGCGCGGCGTCTACATTCTGGATTGGGGTGGCGTGCGCCAGCTCTGCCGCCCGACCGTGCATGACACTCTGCTGCACCAGCGGGTCGGGCGCTTGCCGAACATGACACCGTCGGGCGTGCGCCAGATCGCCCGCGAGATCGCGGGCGAGGGCCTGGCCGGCCGGGATGCCCGACGCGCGGCCGACGCCGCGGCGCAAGCGGATGCCAAAAGGGTGCTACTGGCCAATTTTCTGTTGCTGATGACACTCGTCGAGCAGGTGGAACCCACCGGGATGGTGGTCCAGGAAGCCATGAAGCGCACCCCGGAACTGGAACTGCGCGCCAGACAGGCCATCCGACAGATCGCCCCCAGGGTCAGCGCGCATCCGACTGCCATCGCGGCTGATCTGGAAGTCCTGGCCAGCCTGTTTGCCCATGGCGGATTGGACCCCTGGGGACAGTCGCCCCGTCTGATCAGGCTCGTTGCGCGCATGCGGGACTTCCGGGATCGCCTGATCAGAGACGCCCAGCAGACCCCTGATGAGGCACGGGGTGGACTGGCCGCGTCGTTGGTCACCTCTATCGCGACCTTCATCCGTTGCGCCGAAATCCTGATCGCGAAGGCGCACGGAAGGCTGGCCGATGTGGTGGGATTGTTGGGCGCATGGCATGCCACCCCAGCCGATATCCAAACCACGATTGCCCGTCCGGATTGGCTGTTGGATGGCTGGGAACAGATCTGCCTGCTGGCAGAGGATCCGGCCAGCGTGCATGATTCCCATGCCGTGATTGAGGAGGTCGCGCAACTCGTGCCCCTGCTGCCAAGAGAGGCGATGGAATGGCTGGGGGGCGGTTTGACACCGGATGCGCTGGAGCCGTCCCAACGCGCCATGGAGCAGGCGATGCCCAGGCGCCATGGGGGGGCGTCATTCGGCCTGGTCGCGCGGAATGAGAAACTTCGCGCGATGGGTGTGTAGGAAGGGAGGCAGCGATCGGATGACACGTCAGCCGACCCGTTCGTCGGATCCTGCGATCCGGGCGATCTCACGCACCCTGATGGAGGCCGGCGACGAGCGGGTCCTCCAGATCGTCCGCATGATCGACGGCATGGCGGATCGTGGCCTCGCGGACGAGATGATCGCGCCGCTCCGCCCACGCTTGGCCCGCCTGCGGCCACCCCGTCCGCTGACCCTGGATAGGCTGCTGTTCACGATCTTCGACCCGATCATCGTGCCCGTCACACGCTGGCGCCCGGGGACGGCGACCTTGCCGCGCACCGTATTGCGGTCGCTGGCGGCGACGACCCGGGCCGGTCTCGGTTCGGCAGCACGGGCGATCGAGGAAACGGTTAAAGGCCATACCGTGAACGACCGCGACGTGGCATTGGAGGCCGGGGGCCTGCTCTGGCCAGGTGCGGGCGAGATCATTTTCGCCGCCCCAGCCCCGCTTGAGTGGGAAACGACTGGCCTGAACATGAGTTTTTATCCACCGCTGGCGCGTGTGGTCGGCGCCCTGCTGACTGAAGCGGTGACTTTGGAGACGATGCTGAGTGGGGGCCGCGATCCCGATCCGCGAGCGATTTCTGCTTTGCTGGAACGGATCGGGCTGCGTGCTCCCGAGGCGCTTCCTGTTGCTATGGTCCTGTTGGTGACCCGCGCACCGAGCCTGATCGCTTCGATCGCTCAGATGGCGGCGGCGAAGCTGGTCGGTTCTGAGGTAACCCTCCGCCCCGCCTTGGATCAGGCGATTGAGACGTTGACTGCGCAGTTGGAACAGGCCGATGCGGTCGAAGAGCGCATTCACTCGGTCAGTCTGGCCGATGTTGGGTCCGCGGTGCGTCGGGTTTCGATGCTGTTGCAACAGCTCGGGGACGATTCCGCGCCCGCCCCGCGACGGGAGCGGATCAAGGCGATCCGCCGCCAACTGGACGCGAGCTGCCGGAGCCGGTTCGCCGATGGGCTGACGACCGACTTCATCGCGCCGCTGCGG
>Ga0209514_10001318_pt1 | contig 43777 bp, 39 predicted proteins | sample Subgrocontami58m_FD_187452 | JGI IMG/M metagenome (GOLD analysis project Ga0209514, IMG submission 187452) | Subsurface groundwater microbial communities from S. Glens Falls, New York, USA - GMW37 contaminated, 5.8 m (SPAdes) (version 3) | ecosystem: Environmental > Aquatic > Deep subsurface >...
CGAGCCGATGCGCATCGGGCCGGATGTCTCGGTCGTCTGTCATGCCCGAAGTCTGGGTGGATCGGGGCCATGCGGCAAGTGCGTTCATCACGTTTCTCCGGCGCTCGCGGGTCGTCGCACCGAGCTTTGGTGCAACGCTAGCTCCCACCGCCGAAAGTGCGTCACCATTCCATTGCGCCCCCTACCGGATGCACGCGCAGCTCTGGGGGTGTGCTTCGGCGCATACTGGAGGGGCATAAACGGAGCGCGCGCCGTTAGGCGCGCGCTCTCGAAGCCCCGAGAATTGCGACGAAGCACACCCCCGGAGTTGCGCGCTTCCCCGCGGCGCAGGGTACTACTTCCGTCGCTTCCTGGCCGGCCGTTCCCGCACGAACCGTGCGCCCGACGCGCGCGACTCGGCCAGCGCCGCCATCATTTCGCCCGACGAGAGTTCGAGGTCGACGCCTGGCACGTCGAGTGGAGACCCGCCCGCGCGTCTGGCGGGCTTTACTTCGAACACCTGCCCATCGCGTCGCCGGATGAGTACGCCGCCTTCCTGGCGGGCGAGGTCGAGCAGGCTGGCGAGCTGTTGTCGGGCCCGTGAGAACGTGTACTCGCGCATCAGGCGATCTCCAGAATGTCCACGCCGCGCTCGGCGGCCACGGCTCGCTGCTTCTTGTCGAGCGTCAGCAGCGGCGCGCCGGCCGCTCGCGCGGTCTCGATGACGTAGGCATCGTAGGCGGAGAGACCCGCCTCCGTGGCGAGCCGCAGCGCCGCCGCGATGTTGCAGTCCGCATACGCGAGGGGAATCCGCCCGAATGAGCGCCATGCCCGCTCAACGGCTGAGAAGTCGGTGCGCCGCCGCCGCACCAAGGCTACCAGCACGTTGCCGACTTCCCACCCGAGGCTGGGGGCCGCGAGTATGCGCTTGCCGCGGGTGCACTTGAGGATTGCCGGCCGTTCCGGTTCGATCAGGAGCACCGCGAGCACGACGGACGTGTCGACCACGATCATGGAAGTATCCGAGTCGAATGGTACAATTGTACCATAGTCGAACGACTCTGGCTGTGCAACCGCTGTGAGATTGGTCGGTATGAACGCACACCCCCGGAGCTGCGCGCGTCTATCCCACCAACGCCGCCAGGCCTCGGTTTGTGGCAGGGGCGAGCCGTCGAGCGTCCCTCGCGAGGTTCACCTGCATCGCCGCTGCCGCCACGTCCACAACCCCTCGGTCGGTCGCGTAGCCGGCTTTCGTCTGCAGCCACGTGAGGAGGTCGACCAAGTGCCAGATAGCGGCGCTCCCCGCATGCACGGGCAGCGGGAAGCCGCCCGCGTGCGTGAGCATAAGCTTCCGCATGTTCTGGCGGCTGACCCCGACCAACTCGGCCACGTCGGTCAATCCCACGAAATCCGGCGCCGCTTCTATGAGGCGGGCGGAAGGAGCCGCTCGCCGTACGTCTTCCAGCGCACTCCGGATGGCCGTCTCGGCGGAGTCCGCCTCGCGCGTGAACTCCAACGCGAGCCGCCCAGGCTGCCCGATGCCGACCACCGCATCCTCGCAGCCCGCCACGGCAAGCCGCTCTACCAGCGCGTCCGCGTCGGACTCGTCACCGCTGAGCTGGTATTTGAGAACGAAGGTGTACTCCATTGGGCTATTCCGTCCATGGCATTGTCGGGACAGTACATCTTGCCCCATGCGTGACTACCCCCCAGTTCGACACGCCATCCCTGCTGTTCCGCATGCCGAAGGGCGTCCTCAACCTCTTTCTTGGGGTGCGAACGACGGGCCATTGCTCTCCCCAAGAATGGGAGGAAGGGGGCTAGGTTGTCAAGTGACAACCAGCCGACAGTGACGACCATCCGATGCGCTTCTTGCGGGATATCTCGGTCGTCTGCGCGCATCGTCAACGTCAGTCACACACACTACACGGCGCCGCCGAAATCGCGCCACCATTCCATTTCGGCAGCCGTCGAAATCCCGCGCGCGAGAGGGGACTGCCGCTTGGGGGAGGGGACAGCAGTCCGCCGCTCGCTCGCGCGCTACAGGATACGCACCGCCACGAGGTCCCGGTCCTCGGCGGCGCGCACATCGGCGGCGGTCAGTGTTAGTACGGCGTGTGTCCGACCGGACGCGCTCATGAACTCAACCTCGAAGGCGTCGTGTGCGTGCACATGCACGATCGTGCCCACGTCGTCGTGACGCAGACCGTGCTCCGGCAAATCGCGGATGAGCACAACCGTATCGAGTTCTCGGAAGGTCATCTCGGTGCTCCGGGGTACGCGGTGACGAATCGCGGGAAATCCTCCTCCCGCCGAGTGATCCAGACGGTTACGACGCTCGCCTCGCGACCGCTCGGTCCTCGAAGCATAACACGCAATTCGAAAAGCCGCCCGAACACCGTTAGGGCAGCGGGGATGGCTCCATCAGCGGTTGCCCCATCCTTGAGATCCCGCTGAAGACGGGGCCACTTCGCGCGAGTGTAGCCGAGACCTCGAAAGAAGTCGGCCTTGAACCGGCCGTGGGGGTGGACGGGCGAGAGGAGGTAGTCCCGCACTTTGGCGGGGTCCACATAAGCGCGCTCCGCGGCGGGAAGGCGCATCGATCACTGGAAGTTCGCGTGCATGGCGCACGATGAGCTCGATGGCTCGCGCGTGCGTTACCGGATTGTTCCACCCGACACCGGTTCATCGCCGGGGGACGCGGCAGGCCCGCATCTCCGTCCTCGCAGGCTCTCGGACCCTACGAGCGCGCTGCGCGCGCCGTCTATGGGTCCTGCGGCCGCCTGCCGCGGACGGAGACGCGGGCCTGCCGCTTGGGGGGAGGGGTGACAGCACTCCGCCTGCAAGCGAAACGCGCAGCTCCGGGGGTGTGCTTCAGCGAATACTGGAGGGTCATAAACGGAGCGCGCGCCGTCAGGCGCGCGCTCTCGTAGACCCGAGAATTTCGCTGAAGCACACCCCCGGAGCTGCGCTACACGACGCGGGGTTTTGCGACGTCGGCGGCGACGGCAGGATCGCTGCGCCGCACCCGTGGGTCCGTCCGCGCGTCCTCGTGCGCGAAATCCGGCACCAGCGTGTGCAGCAGCTCGCGCAGCTTGTTCTCCTGATCCTCGGAGGTGACGGCGGACTTCACGAACAGGTCCAGCCGCTCCAGGATCCCCGTGTCGGCGGCCTTGAGGTCGGTGCAGAGCACCTTGGGGTGCGCTGTAGGGCGAATGGCCTCGTCGCCGAACAGGACTTCCTCGTAGAGCTTCTCGCCCGGGCGGACGCCCGAGTACTCGATGTCCACGTCCACGCCTTCCTCGAGCCCTGACAGGCGGATGAGGTCGCGGGCGAGGTCGACGATCTTCACCGACTCGCCCATGTCGAGCACGAAGAGCTCGCCCCCCTTGCCTAGCGCCCCGGCCTGCAGCACGAGCTGCACCGCCTCGGGGATGGTCATGAAGTAGCGGCGCATCTCGGGGTGCGTGACCGTGACGGGGCCGCCGTTCTTGATCTGGTTGAGGAAGGTGGGGATCACCGAGCCACGCGAGCCGAGCACGTTGCCGAAGCGGACCGAGACGAAGTTCCGGTTCTCGGACTTGGCGGCGCGGAGCACGACGTGCTCGGCGACGCGCTTGGTGGCCCCCATGATGCTGGTGGGGCGCACGGCCTTGTCGGTGGAGATGAAGACCAGCTGCTGCGTGCCGGCGTCGATGGCGGCGTCCACCACGTTCTGCGTGCCGAGGATGTTGTTGGTGACGGCCTCGACGATGTTGTCTTCCATGAGCGGCACGTGCTTGTGCGCGGCGGCGTGGAAGACGGCGTAGGGCTTGAAGCGCTGGAAGACATCGTGGATGCGCTGGGCGTCGCGGATGTCGGCGATGACCGACGACATGGCGAGCTTGGGGAAGAGCCGGCGCATCTCACCGCTGATCTCGAAGACCTGGTTCTCGCTGTGGTCGAGCAGGACGAGGCGCGCGGGGTCGAGGGCGGCAATCTGGCGGCAGAGTTCGGAACCGATGGAGCCGCCGGCGCCGGTGACGAGCACCACCTTGCTGCCGGCGTGCTGCCGCACCTGGGCGAGGTCGGTGACAATGGGGTCGCGGCGCAGGAGGTCCTCAATTTGCACCTGTCGCAATTGATCCACGCGCACGCGTCCCGAGACGATGTCGCGGATGCCGGGGACGATCTGCACGGTGGCGCCGGCCTCGGTAGCGCTGGCCACGATGCGGCGCACAAGCGAGCCGCGGGGACTTGGGATGGCGATGATGAGTTCGTCCACCGACTGCTCGCGGACGACGCGGGCAATGTCGCCGAGCGAACCGAGGACGGAGATGCCGCCCAGAGTCATGCCCTTCTTGGTGGGGTCGTCGTCCACGAAGCCAACGACCTCGAACTGGAAATGCGCGCCGTGGGTGCGGAGGGCGCGGAGGATGCTCTGGCCCACCTCGCCGGCTCCGGCGATGAGAGCGCGCTTGGCGGGACGCCCGGTTCCGCGCGACGTGCGGTTGAAGACACGTACGGCGACGCGCGGAAGGGCCATCAGATTGGCGGCGAGCAAGGCGTCCCAGAGGAGGGACGAGTACGGCATGCGCACCGGGGCGAGCCCGGCGGCCCGAATCACTACGGCGCCCACGAAGATCGTGATGAGGCCGGAGACGGCGCCGGCAAAGAAAATGCGCTCGAGCTCGGCGAGGGAGGCGTGCTTCCAGAGGGCGCGGTAGAGTCCGAACGTCCAGGCGACGGCCATGCGGATGGGCAGGGCGAGCATCGCGTACGCCAAGACGGCGCGACTGGTGTCTGTGGACCAGGACAGCGACTCGAAGCGGAGCGCCACCACCAGGAAGGGAAGCGGCGAGAGCATCGCGAGGTCAATCAGGACGAAGTGGCGATTGCGCATGAAGATAGTTCGAGACTGGATTGGTGCCGATTACCTATTCACTCGTCGTCAAGAGTGTGTCAGAACGGGTCGCGGCCCGTCTGTGGCTGGCCGCTGACACTCATTTGACGCACGAACCTGATCCTCTGCGAGGTAGCCAACTTTACCGGAGACTTGTCCGAGGGCAAGAAGGGAATCGTAGCGATCGCGATCGGGCGGCAGAAGCCGTCCAATCGGACTAATGTCAAACGCCATTAGAAATGTCCGCACTCTTCCGCCATTAGAAATGTCCCCCGGGTGAGTGCTGCTGTTTGGCCCGCGCCTCGGCGACCATCGCGTTGTTCTGCCGCCGCCACGGGTGGTTGCGCGGTGGCCGCCAGGGCTCCCGTGGCTCCGGGGTGACCGGGGGCACGTCGGCCGAGATGTGCGGCACCCGCGCCGCGCGGGGTGGCGCCTCGTGCCAGGTGCACCGGCGGAGGCCGTGCGGGGTCAGGTGCACGATCTCGATCGCGCCATCGCGCGCTTCGCGGACCAGCACGCGGGCGCCATCGGGCACCCGATGATGCCGCCCGGAGCGCTCGAGCTGGAGTTCCCGCCCCTGATAGCGAATCACGCCGTCGCGACCGACCTTGCGCCGGTACTCGAGCCAGCAGAGGGCCGCCCACGCGCTGGGCGTCGGCGCTGGCCGGTGGAGATCCAGCGGCTCGGCGGCCGCCCGCGCAAAGCGGGCATTGTGCGCCGGCGTGTAGGATGCGAGGAAGGCATTGGCGGCCTCGATCGACGCGACCGGCGCGCGCCGCATCAGCTTCACCAGGCGATCCTGATGCGTGCCGTGTGCGCGCTCCACGCGCCCCTTCGCCTGCGGCGACGAGGCGCCGATGAGCTGGATGCCCAGTGCCGCACAGATGCGCCCGAACTGCGTGCCGTGCGCCGCGGGCCCCGCCGTGGAATCCGCGCGATTGGCGGTGCTGAGGTACGCGGCATGCCAGTCACAGTACAGCGCGCGCGGCACGCCGTAGGTCGCGATCCAGGCGCCGAGGAGGTCGAGCGCCGACCACGTCGTCTCCCGTGGGGCAAACTGCTGCAGCGTAATCCCGGTGGCATCATCCACCAGCTCGAGCAGGCAGCAGGGCGCGCCCCGCCCCTCGAACCAGTCATGCGGACTGCCGTCGAGCTGGACGAGCTCACCGAAGTGCAGCGCGCGCGGCCGCCGACTGCGATGCGGCGCATGCCGCCGCACGCGACTCCACAGCCCGGCGGCCCGCATCCAGCGCCGCAGCGTCGACGGCGGAATCGGGAGCCCGCAGGCGGCGGCCACCTGCTCCGCGGCCAAGGTCGGCCCGAAGCGCTGGCCCGGACCGCGCGCGGCGGCGCCGCCCAACTCCTGCGCGACGAACGCGAGCGCCGCCTCGTGCGCCGCCGGCGCCCAACGGCGATTGGACGGACGCCCGACACTGCGGTGCACGAGCCCCGCCGCACCCTCGACGACAAAGCGGCGGAACAAGCGGCGCGCCTGCCGCGTGCTCAGCCCCAGCCGGGCCGCGGCCTCGAACGGCCGCAGGGTCCCGTCCCGCACCTGCGCAAAGACCACGGCGCGCTCCCGCTCTCGAATCCCCATCGCTATCCGCTCCACGTCGGCCTCCTCGGAGGCCCGTAACGTGGGGGACATTTCTAATGGCGGCTAAAGCGGACATTATCGATGGCGCGCAACAGCCCCCCGCCACCTGATGCGGGGGCCGGATTGAATTTCCGCGGACCTTCCCGTTCCCCGAGGCCCCCCATGCGCGCCGCATTTCTGTCGACCCTGCTGGTGTGTTCGACGCACCTTGCCGCCCAGGTCCCCGCCTCGCCCGCCGGCTGGCAGTGGCGACTCGACCAGCCCGGGCGATTGCAGAACGACAGCAAGGCGCTGCCCACGGATTCGACGCTCTTCTTCGTGGACATGGCGCCCGGCTGGCACGTGACCATGGGCCCCGGCGGCTTCCTGTATGACCCAGCGAACACGGCGAGCGGCCGGTTCGCGGTGCAGGCCGAGATGATCCTGTTCCCGAGCAAGATGAACGACGAGTTCGGGCTCTTCATCGGCGGTCGCGACGCCGGGGCGGGCGGTGAGGCGGTCTCGTGGTTCGTGGTGCGCCGCGACGGGCAGGCCGGCGTCTTCGCCTTCAGTGACGGCCAGATGCGCCCCATCAGCGACTGGGCGCCGCGCGAGGGGATCAAGCCGCTTGCCGCCGACGGCAGCGTACGCACCGTGGTGCGCGTGGTCGCCGAGCCGGATTCAGTGCGGTACTTCGTGGACGGCAATCGCGTCGGCGCCTGGCCACGCTCCGCCCTGCCGGTGGACGGCGTCGACGGCCTCCGCGTTGGCCGAGGCGCCAACATGCACATCACCAACCTCGACTTCACGCGGCGCCACGCGCCGTATCCGGCGCGCCCTCGGTAGCGGCTGGAAGTTCGGGCGCGGCGCCCGCATTCTGGGCGCTGCGCTCCCACGTGCGGCGTCGGCCGCCCCTGCGCCGCGCTCCCGCGTTCGGCGCCGAGGCAGTAGCGTTGTGGCATGCCGAGCAAGGGACGCGCGTATCGCACCGTGGACGTCGAGGGTTTTGAGATCCTCATCGGCAAGGCGGCCAGGGACAACGACCACCTCACGCTGAAAGTGGCCAAGCCGCACGATCTGTGGCTGCACGTCGCCGCGGTGCCGGGGAGCCACGTCGTCGTGCGCAATCCCGAGAAGCTGCCGGAGATCCCCAAGCCGGTGGTCGAGCGCGCCGCGGAGTACGCCGCGTATTACAGCAAGGCGCGCGAGGCCCGTGGCAAGGTGGAGGTGCACGTCTGTTGGGCGGCTGACGTCCGCAAGGAGCGCGGCGCGCCGGCGGGCGAGGTGCAGCTGCGCCGCTGGGACAAGGTGAAGGTGTATCCGCGCGCGCTCACCGAGGGAGACGATGAATAAGTATCAGATTGCTACTTTATCACTGTCCCTGGTGCTGGCCGCGGCCGCCGCGGGGTGCGGCGCGAGCGCCGGACGGGCGCCGGCACCCCAGGCGCCGCCTGCCGCCGCCGTTCCTGCACCCCCGGCGATGCTCCCGCAGAATCCGTCGCCCATGCAGGAGCGCACGCGCACGCACGAACGCCTCCAGCAGCGCCGCGAGCTCACGGGCGTGAACCTCACGATCGACAGCATTCTCCCCGGGCCGGTCGAGGTCTTCATCCCGCAGCGCGCGCTCACGCTGGATTCGGCGCCGCTGCTCATCCACCTGATGGGGGCCACGTGGGTGCCGCGACGCGCGGTCGCGTCGATGGAACGTCCGGTGATCGTCGCGGCCGCCTACTTCGGGAGCGGTTCGGCCACCTACGCCCGCCCATTTGCGCGCGACACGCTGCTCTATGCGCGGATGCTCGACACCATCAGGGCGCGCATTGCACAGGTCACCGGCGCGCCGCGCATCACCGGCATCTACCTGAGCGGGTGGAGCGCCGGCTACGGCGCGATCCGCGAGATCCTGCGGCGCCCGGAGTTCCTGCCGCTGGTGGACGGCGTACTCCTTCTCGACGGCATCCACACGGGATACATCCCCGATCGCAAGCCGCTGGCCGACGGCGGCGTGCTCGACACCACCGGCCTCGCGCCGTTCGCCGCCTTCGCGCGGCTCGCCGCCGCCGGCAGCAAGCGCTTCCTAATCACGCATACCGAGATCTTCCCCGGCACCTTTGCCAGCACCACGGAATGCACCGACTGGGTGCTCGACGCGCTCGCCCTCACACGCGTGCCGGTGCTCGAATGGGGGCCCATGGGCACGCAACTGCTGAGTCGCACGCGCAAAGGGCGTTTCGAGGCCCTCGGCTTCGCCGGCAACTCTGCCCCCGACCACGTGGACCTGTTTCACGGCATGGCGGCGTTCGTGGACCGCCTGCTTGCACCGTAAGCCGGAGTATCACATGCACACGACTCGCCTGATCCTCGTGCTCTCGTTCGGCGCCGCCACGGCCGCCGCCCAGGGCGCGCAGGGTGATTTTGTCGCTCGCGATTTTCGCTTCACCACCGGCGAGGTGATGCCCGAACTGCGGATGCACTACACTACGCTCGGCGTGCCGCGGCGTGACGGCGCCGGCGTGGTGCGGAACGCGGTGATGATCCTGCACGGCACCGGCGGGTCGGGACGCTCGTTCCTGACGCCCACCTACGCCGGCGGCCTGTTCGGGCCGGGCAAGCTGCTCGACACGACGCGGTTCTTCATCGTGCTCCCCGACGGCATCGGCCACGGCGGGTCGAGCAAGCCGAGCGATGGGCTGCGCGCCAAGTTCCCGCGCTACACGTACGACGACATGGTGCGTGCCCAGCACCTGCTGCTCACGCAGGGGCTGGGCGTGAACCACCTGCGCTTCATCATGGGCACGTCCATGGGGTGCATGCACGCCTGGATCTGGGGATACACGTATCCCGAGTTTGCCGACGGACTGGTGCCGCTTGCCTGCGTACCGGCGGCGATCGTCGGGCGGAACCGGATGATGCGCAAGATGATGATGGACGACATCCGAAACGATCCCGAGTACAAGGACGGCGAGTATACGTCGCAGCCGCGCGGCCTGATTGGCGCGCTGCAGCTGCTCTACATGATGGGGAGCTCGCCGTTGCTGCAGCACCAGCAGGCGCCGACGCGCGACGCCGCCGACTCGGTGATCACGGCCTATCTTGCGGCGCGTTTCCGTGCGACCGATGCCAACGACATGGTCTACCAGTTCGACTCGTCGCGCGAGTACGATCCATCGCCGCACCTCGCCAAGATCACGGCGCCAGTGCTCGCCATCAACTCGGCCGACGACCAGGTCAACCCGCCCGAACTTGGCCTGATGGAGCGGCTCATGCCGCAGGTGGCGAAGGGGCGGTTTATCCTCCTGCCCATCACGCCGCAGACACGCGGTCACGGCACGCACTCGGTGCCGGCGGTGTGGGGCCACCTGCTGGCCGATTTCCTGAAGGGGCTGCCGGAGCGGTAGCGCCATGCGGGTATTGGACACGCCGCATCGTGCGCCTCTTGCGGGGGCACGTGTTACGAAGCAAATCTCTGTGCGTCCATAAGACGAATGCTGGTTCCCGCAAGGGAGCCCCCCGTCATGGAGGAAGATGGCCGTTCCGCTCGGACAGCCTATCCAGCGACGACACCCGCGTCCATCTGATGACGCGCGCTGGAGCCTCCACCCCATCAGCCACGCCCCGCTCGGGATCCCGTTCCCGGTGCGGGGCGTCGTCTTTTCCGGCGAGGTTCAATGTCTCATCGGAGTCTTTACCGGTTCGCGCTTGCCCGTTCACCCCGTGGCCTGGCCCGCCGTCACGATCACGGCGTCCCCCACCAGAAGCGCCACGTCAAGCGCGCCACCTTCCGTGACTGTGGCCGCCGCTGTGTCTATTGTGCGGCCCGTCTGGGACTGGAGGCCGCGACCCTCGACCATGTGATCCCGCTGTCGCGCGGCGGCAATCACGCGCCAGGCAACCTCGTGGCGGCGTGCCTCAACTGCAACCAGTTGAAGGGATCCATGCTCCCCGTCGAGTTCTTCACCCGCTATCCGTGGGCGGGCCAGAACTTCATGCGCTACGCGCGTGCGGCGCACCGGAGCATCAAGCGTGGGGCGCGGCGGGCGGTGAGTCTCGCGTTTGCAGAGGCAGCGTAAAGACAGACGGAGGACGGAGGACGGAAGACGGAAGACGGAAGACGGTGGATGGAGGAGCTCGGGCTCTTCCGTCCACCGTTGTTGCGTTCCCAGCGCGATCTGATCGATCGGTCCGCTAGCCGCCCTCCATCCTCCGTCCTCCGTCTTCCGTCCTCCGTCTGCCGTCTTCCGCCCTCAGAATCATCTCCTTCCGCTCCAGCCCCCACGCATATCCCCCAAGCCCGCCGCTCTTGCGAATGACGCGATGGCACGGAATGAGCAAGCTCACGGGATTCCGGCCGACGGCACTTCCCACGGCGCGCGCCGCCGCCGGCTGCCCGATGGCATCGGCGATCTCCTCGTAGGTCGTCACGCAACCCGGGGCGATGCCGAGCAGGGCCGTCCACACCTTGAGCTGGAAGTTGGTTCCGCGCACGTGCAGGGCGAGCGGACCCGAGGGAGCGCCGAGCGCGCCAAGGGCCTGACGCGCCGCCTTGCGCGTGCGGGCGGCTGACTCGACGAGCGTCGCAGCCGGCCACTCCGCGCGAAGTCGGGCGACGGCGGCGCGGCGATCAGCGGCGGTGTCGGCGAACTGAATCGAACAGATGCCCAGCGGCGTCACGGCGACCAGCGCCATGCCCAGCGGTGACTCGTGGAATCCCCAGGCGATCTGGACGCCGTCCCCGCCGCGCCGCACCTGCCCGGGTGTCATCGCCTCGGCGTGCACGATCAGCTCGTGCAGGCGCGACGGATTGGAGAGCCCGGCGTCGAGCGTGGTGGGAAGCGCCGCCCGGTGGTCGCGCAGCAGCGAGCGGGCGAACTGCGCCGTGGCCTGCTGCAGGAATCGCTTGGGACTGATCCCCACCCAGCGCGTGAAGAGCCGCTGGAAGTGCGATTCACTGAGCCCCACGTGCCGCGCGACGTCCGAGAGCGAGGGCTGGTCGCGCCAGTGCGCCTCGAGGTACCGGATGGCGCTTGCGATGCGCTCGTAGTCCGTGGTGCCGGTGCGGAACATGCAATGAATTGAACCTGTCGGCGTGAAAATGGCGACACATCTCGCGGCCCCTGTCCCCATGTTGGCGGCGTGAACCACGCGACAGGGTCATAGCGCCGCCATCCTTGGCCCCGCGATCGCCTGGTTCGTGCCTTCATCACGAACTCAGGGAGACGCGAATCATGATGGAAAACCACACGAAGCGGATGGCGCGCGCCGTCATTGGCGCGGCGCTGGTGACACTCGCTGCCGGCTGCTCGGATGCGCCGGCTGGTCCGTGGCAGGCGAAGCAGGACGGGAAGGCGGAGCGTGCGGTGGAGGCCGTGAAGGACGACTTCGTGCGCACCGACATGCCGTTCGTTGCCACTGGCAATGAGCGGCTCACGCGCCGCGAAGTGCGCGCGCGAGACGGCCAGCTCTACGTCATCGAGTCGATTCGGGACGCCAGCGGACTGCCGCGTGAAGTCCGCGTGAGTCGGGGCGGCCAGTCGGTTGCGCGCCTGAGCAACTCGTGGCACCGGACCGCCGCGGGATATGAGCTCGAGCACCAGCGGATGACGCGGTATGCGTCCGGACGTGCAGCCGCGATCATGGACTCCCGCAGCGGCGGCGGCGTGTACGCGCTGGCGGGTGGCCCGGTCGTCATGCACGCGCGAGAGGCGTTGTCCGGCCGGGGCGGCGCCGATGGGGTGCGTCCTTCACCGCGCCTGCGGTCGCTGGAGATCGATGGCTCGACCGATGGCGGCTGCGATGCGGAAGCGCGTGCAGTCGAAGCGGCCATCGACGACTGGCTCTACTCCGTGATCGTTCTGGCGGGTGCCACCATCACCGCCAACCCGATCGCAACCTGGTCGGCGTATGCGTACCAGCTGAAGAAATACCGGGACCTGACCAGGACCGAAGCCGCCCTCGACGAGTGCGTGGCGCGGGCTGGCAAGCCTGTCGACGAGGCGTGACTTTCATCCATCCCCACAGGAGGAGTCGTGACGACGAAGAGCCAGTGGATTCAGAATTCGATGTCCGCCATCGTGATGCTGCTGATCGCGGGGTCGATGTGGCGCCCTGAATGGAAGTGGCTCGATGAAGCGGCGCTGCTCATCCTGATCATCGGCATCATCGTCTCGCTGGCGGTGCAGACCGAGGCCGACCGAGAGCGCACACGCCGCGGCAGTTGGCTCATTCCGGTGGCGGCTCTCGCCGTTGGCGCACAGTGGGTGTACCTCGCCTCTGCGGAGGACCGTGTGCGCACCACGCTTCTTGGAGTCGTTCTCGTGATGGCTGCCACCGGCATCGCCTGGCTCCGGCAGCGGGCACGCTAGGCACGGGGTAGAGTTCGCGCACGCGAGCCGCGACATCTTTCGCGAGCAACTTGGAAACGGCGACGGCCCCTGACGCATGCGTCAGGGGCCGTCCTGCGTCCCTCACAATGACAGGCGCCAGCGATGCGAGCGCGTCAGTAATCCACCGGCCGCAGGTAGCTCTCGCCGATCGCGGCGGCGCTCAGCATCGCGACCGTCGGCAGTCGCCGCTTCCAGTGCGTGCCGTCGAGGCGGCGCCGCACGCGCTCCACCTCGGCTTCACTGAACCCGCGTTGCATGATCTCGGCGGGTGTCCAGCCGTGGAGCAACCAGTTGAGGATGGCGTCGGCCTTCGCATACGTGATGCCGAAATCGCCCTCGTCGGTCTGTCCTTCCACGAGGTCGGCGCTGGCCGGCTTGTCGATGATCTCGGACGAGATGCCGAGGTGGCGCGCGAGCGCCCACACCTGCGACTTGTAGAGATCGCCGAGCGGATTCACCGGCGGCGAGTCGTCGGCGTGCCACGTGAAGTAGCCGAGCAGGCGCTCGCTCTTGTTGCCCGTGCCAAGCGGGAGCGCCGCGTAGCGCGCGCTGAGGTCGAAGAGCGCGATCATGCGCGTGCGGGCCATCACGTTGCCGCGCCGCGCGGCATCCGCCTCGGGTTCCGACGCCAGGTAACCGTCCACGGCGGCGGTGATGTCGAGTGTGCGTCCCTCAATGCCGAGCTGGTCGATGACCATCTGGGCATGCGAGAGCGAGTCGGCGCTCGAGAGGCGATACGGCAGGCGGACGCCGATGACGTTGGACGGCCCCAGTGCGCGCGCCGCGAGCGCCGCGGTCACGGCCGAGTCGACCCCTCCGGAGACGCCAACGATGGCCTTGGTGAATCCGCGCTGCCCCAGCTCGTCGCGCAGGAACTGCACCAGCCACCGTTCCACCATCGGTGCATCGATGTCGAGCGGGGGCGGGGCGGACCGTCCGCCGTCGGCGGGCACGACGACCGGCAGTCCACCCGCGCTCGTTCCGCCCGACGGGCGCTGCTCCTCGGCTGCCGCCGGTGCGGTGCGAGGAACGACGCGCGGCTTGGGCGAGAGGCGCGGCGCATAGACCGCGCGCTTCATCTCGGACGTCAGGTACGGAATTGCGACCTTCAGGTCGCTGAGCATCGGGGCATCGGCCCGGCTGCGCGCGAGATCACCGAGGTCGAGCTCGGCGACGAGCAGCGCCTCGTCCCACACCGGCGCGCGGGCACGCACGTCGCCACGCGGCCCGGCCACCAGCGACCCGCCCTGGAAGAGCTTCCCGCCCTCGCTGCCCACGAGGTTGGCGAGCGTGCAGAAGACGCCCTGCTCCTCGGCGATGTCGCGGATGAGGCGCTCCCAGCGCGTGATGGTCGCGGGGCCGTCCACGCCGTCGCCACGCGGGTGCGTACCGCGCGCCACCGCCGCCGCGCTCACGAAGATCACCTGTGCGCCGTCGAGCGCCGCGATGGTCCCGGTGAGCGAATGCCACGCGTCCTCGCAGACGAGCATGGCGCAGCGACCCCACGCGGTGTCGAAGGCGCGGATGTCGTAGCCGCGCTCCATGAACCGCTCTTCGTCGAACAGCGAATAGGTGGGGAGAAAGTTCTTGCGGTGCACGTGGAGCAGCACCGGCTCGGGCCCGCCGAGGCGGGCGTAGAGCGCGCTGTTGTACAGCGTCCCGTCATGCCGCTCGTAGAAGCCCACCATGACGTCGATGGTCGAGCCGGGGCGCGCCGCCGCCCTCCAGTGGCCGTCGAGCGCGCGCACCACGTCCTCCGGCGTCATCGCGTTCTCGCGAATGCCCCCTTCCACGAAGTAGCCCGAGAGAATGGCCTCGGGGAACTGGACGACGTGCGGGGGCGGTTCCATGGCGGCGGCCTGCGCCAGGATCTGGCCGGCCCGCTCGAGGTTGGCGCCGACGTCGCCCTTCTTGGGGCGGAACTGGGCGATGGCAAGGCGGAGAATGGACATCAGATGAAAGGTCGCATGGGCGCCTTGGCTGGGCAACACGACGGGGGACGAGTGCGGGGTGCGGGGGCTTAGTGCGGGGGGACGAGTGGAGTGAGGAGGGAAGGGCGAGGAGGCCACCTCCCTCGTCCCCCATCCTCCACTCGTCCCTCCTCCTTAACCCCCGCACCCCACCCCTTCCCCTTCCCCCCTGCTTCGGTGTATCAAGCTGTACGCATGCGCTTCGCCCTCCCCACCTCCCTGATCCTCTCCATTCCGCTCGCCGCCCAGCAGCCGGCGGCGGCCAGGCCGTCCACGGGCGAGGCCTGGCAGATTACGCCCGTCGCCCAGTCGTCGCAGGTGTACGCGCGCGACGGGTCGCTGATCGGGGAGATCGGGAAGGAGTGGCGCACCTCGGTGTCCATCCGGACCCTGCCGCGCTACCTCCCACAGGCCTTCGTTGCAGTGGAGGACCAGCGCTTCTACCAGCACGATGGCGTGGACCTCGTGGGCATCGCCGGCGCGATGAAGGACAACCTGCTCGGCGGGAGCCGCGGGGCGTCGACCATCACGCAGCAACTCGTCGGCAACCTGCACCCGGACCTCATCGACCGCAGCGAGCGGGGGATCGCCGGGGTGCCGCGGAAGCTGCGCGAGCAGCGTGCGGCGCGCGAGATGGAACGGCACTACACCAAGGAGCAGATCCTCGAGGCGTACCTCAACACCATCCGCTTCGGGCACAACTGGTTCGGTGTCGAGGCCGCGGCACGCCATTTCTTCGGCAAGAGCGCGGCCCACGTGACACTCGCCGAGGCGGCATCGCTCGCGGCGCTCCCCAAGGGGCCGGCGATCTACGACCCGGGGCGGCACCCCGAACGCAACCGCAACCGCCGCGACGCGATCCTGACCCTGATGGCGGACCAGAAGTACATCACCAGGGAGCAAGCCGCCGCCGCAAAGAGGCAGAAGGTCGTCACGGTGAACAGCGGCGGGCTCGCCGTCGCACCGTGGTTCGTGGACGTGGTGCGCACGCAGATGGAACGGGCCGGGGTGCCGGTGGGGCAGGGCGGTTACAAGGTGATGACGACGCTCGATCCGGCGCTGCAGCGCGCCGCAGTCGTCGCACTCGTGGAAGGGACGGCGGCCGTCGAGGCGCGGCCTGGCTACCGCCACCCGACCTATGCCAAGCATCCGCAGGGGAGCACCGACTACCTGCAGGGCATGGTCGTCGCGATGGATCCGCTCACCGGCGACGTGCGCGCACTGGTTGGCGGCCGCAACTACGCCGAAGCGCCATTCAACCGGGCGGTCAACGGCGTGCGCCAGCCGGGCTCGGCGTTCAAGCCCTTCGTGTACGCACGTGCCCTCCTTGACTCGATTCCCGCCAACGCGATCGTCCCCGATACGTCGCTGGAACTGCCGATGGACAACGGGACGCTCTACCGTCCGCGCAACGCCGACGGCGAGTTCCTCGGGAACATCACGCTGCGCGAGGCGCTCGTGCGATCGCGCAACCCGGTGGCGGTGCAGCTCTGGCAGCGCGTGACCGGCGACTCGGTGGTGGCGCTGACGCGCCGGATGGGCATTCGTTCGTACATCGCCCCCTGGCCGTCGAGTGCCATCGGCGCGTCGGCGCTGCAGCCGCTCGACCTGGTGGCGGCCTTCACCGCCTTCCCAAACCTCGGCGTTCCGGTGGAGCCGCGCTTCGTCTACCGCGCCGATGACGCACAGGGACGCACGGTCTACAGCCAGGGGGTGCGCACATTGCCGCCGGCGATGTCGCCCGAGGTTGCCTTCATCGTGCGCGACTTCATGCGGGATGCCGTGGATCGCGGCACCGCGACGGCGGTTCGCCGCTACGTGCCGCACTCGGTGCCGGTGGCCGGCAAGACCGGCACGACCGACGACAACACCGACGTCTGGTTCATCGGGGCGACCACCGACCTCGTGGCCGGTATCTGGCTTGGCTTCGACCGTCCGCGCCCGATCATGGCCGGCGCCGCCGGCGGCACGCTCGCCGCGCCGATCTTCGGCCAGATGCTCGCGCGCTCGGCATACGGACGGGGCGCGCCGTGGATGCCGCCTCCCGGGCTCGTCACGGCGGAACTCGACCGCGCCAGCGGCGCGCTCGCCGACGCGACGACCCCGACGGACCAGCGTTACTTGGAGTACTTTTTGGCAGGAACCGAGCCCGGGGCGCTGCGCGTCGATGCGCGACGCCTCTTCGGCTGGGGTCCGATTCCCTGAGCCACGGTTATTCCATGCGCCTGGCACCCCTGCAGAAGCTCTCGATCACCGTCGGCGTCGTACTCGCCGCCCTGGGCGTGGTCGTCGGAGTGTCGTACTACTACGCCTCGCGTCGTGCCACGGCGGATCTCATCGTGGAGCGGGCCAACGCGAACCTCTCGGCCGCATTCCGCGTGGTGATGGCCCGGCAGGAGGGTGAGCGCGCCGCCAAGGCGTACGTCGTACGGCCCGACAGCGCATCGCGCGCCGCGCTGCAGGACGCGCAGGCGCAGGTGGAAGAGGCGCTCGACGTCATGTCGCGTGGCACCGAGGACAATCCGCGCCAGCGCAACCTGCTCACCCTGCTCGCCCGCGGGGCGGCCACCAGCTTCGAGACGTTCCGCGCCACGGTCCTCATTCGCGACCGCGCGGGCGCCGATTCTGCCCGCCGCTACCTGTCAGGTGAGCCGTCGGCCGCCGTCTCGGATTCGCTCATGAAGGTGGCGTCGTTGATGCGGGATGAGGAACTCCGGGTGCTCGCCGAGCAGACGCGGCAGCAGTCGCTGTTCGGCGTCACGGCGCAGCGCCTGATTCTCATCGGCATGGTGTTCACGCTGCTGCTGCTTGGCCTCGCGCTGCAGCCGATGCGGGAGAACGTCGCCGTTCGGATGACGTCGCATCTCGCGCGCGAACAGATCAGCGACGCCGAAGAGCTGGCCGAAACCGCACGAATCAACGCGGTGGTGGCGGCGACACAGTTGATGGCGCTGCACCGGGTGGTGGCGGCGCTCTCCGATGCGCGCGACGCGGCCACGGGCACCCGGGCGATTGCGGAGACGGCGGTGGCTACCCTCGGCGCGGCACTGGCGGCCGTCATCGTTCCCGATGGCGCCGGCGGCCTGACGGCGCTCGCGTCGACGGGTGACCCGCTCGTCGGTGTCTCGCCGGCGCTCGCGCGCCCCGTTGCCGAGGTGCTGCGAACCGGCGAAGCGGCGATGTCGGAGTCGCGCCTCGAGCGCGAGAAGCGCTGGGGGATCATTGCTGACTTCGACGATCGCGGCGCGCGCGGATCCGCCCTCTTCACGCCGATGGTGCGTGGCGGAACTGTGACCGGCGTCCTTGTCCTCGGGCACGCCGACGATCATGTCTTCGGTGATGACGAATTAACCTTCACCACCACGCTGGGCCGCCTCGGCGGTCAAGTCGTGGCCTCTCGCTCGACCGCCTCCTGACCGATCACCCATGACTCGTGCATTCACGCCGCGACACGCGGTGCGCCACTACTCCCTGGTCGCCACCCTTCTGGCTGCTGCCTGTGGAGGTGGCGACGGCGGCACGTCACCCCCAAAGCCCACGGCCGTGCAGTCGGCCAGCGGCGCTGGAGCGTCGGCGACGGTGGGCACGGCGCTGACCGCGCCGCCGACCTTCACCGTCACGGACGCTTCGGGGAATGCCCTGGGCAACATCGCGGTGAGCGTGGCGGTGACGAGCGGCGGCGGCACGCTGGTCGGGGCGCCGACGAAGTCGGCGTCTGGGCCCACGTCCGTGGGGACGTGGACGCTGGGGACGACGGCCGGGACCAATACGCTGACGGTCACCGTGTCCGGGCTGACTCCGTTGACCATCTCGGTCACCGGGACGCCAGGCAGCGCGGCCAAGATCGTCGTGTCGAGCGGCAATACGCAGACGGGCCTGGCTGGAGCACAGCTGGCCACGCCGCTGGCGGCCGCGGTGCAGGACCAGTTCGGCAACGGCATCGCCAATCAGCAGGTGACGTTCCTCGCCACCGTAGGCGGCGGCACCGTCTCGCCAGGACTCGTGACGACCAATGCGAGCGGCGTGGCGTCGGGTGCCATCTGGATTTTGGGTACCAGGGGCGGCGCACAGACGGCGACCGCCACAGCGGGCAGCTTCTCGACGTCGTTCAGTGCGAACACGCAGTCGAGCTACGTGCTGGACCTCCGCTATTTCGGACCCGCGATGTCAACGGAGGCGCAGACGGCGTTCGTCAATGCCGCCAACCGGATCAAGGCCGCCATCGTCGGCCAGATTTCGACGGTCAACCTGCAAGGGGCTGACCTGGCGGGATGTGGCATCAACGGGCTCACCGGAACGCTCCAGGAGAACTCGCAGGGCCTCATCATCTACGCGTCGGTGGCCCCGATTGACGGGGTGGGAAAGATCCTGGCGCAGGCGGGCCCCTGCTTCGTCCGGCAAAACTCCGTCCTGCCCGCCGTGGGCGTGATGCAGTTCGACGAGGCCGACATCCAGAATTACATCAACACCGGGCGCTTTGAGTCGGTCGTGTTGCATGAGATGAACCATGTCGTCGGCTTCGGAACGATCTGGATTGACAAGGGCGTCCTGCAGAACCCGGCCTTCACGAACACGGAGAATCCCACGCCGACGGGGAGCACCAACCCGCGCTTCACGGGCGCCGCCGGCCTGGCGCAGTGCCTCGCGGCCGGCGGCGGATCAGGCTCATATTGCACATCAGGCGTGGCGGTCGAACAGTGCGGAAATGCCGGTACGGCCGACGGTCACTGGCGCGAGACGTTCACGTCGACGTGCACGGGCCAGAACAACTCGCCGAGTGGCGGAACCGCCGCCTTCGACAGCGAGATGATGACCGGCTATATCGAGGGCCCAGGCATTGCGATGCCGTGGAGCGCGATGAGCATCGCGTCGTTCCAGGATCTTGGGTATACCGTCAACCTGCTCGCCGCCGACTCGTACAGTGTGCCCAGCCTGATGACCATCGCACGCCTCCGCGCGGCGCAGGAAGCCGCGGCTGGTGACCGTCCGGCCGAGCGGCTTCTGCGGCCGCGCTTCACCGTCGGCGGTGGCCGCATACAGGCCATCAAACGGGGGAATCCGTGATGCCGCGTCGTTTCATGCTGGCCCTCGCGCCGGCGATCGTCTTGCTCGCCGCGTGCAACGGCAAGACCGAATCGGCGGCGACGCCCGCGGTGGATTCCACCGCGGTGGATTCCACGGCGGTGGCGCCCGCCGTCATCGACAGCAGCGCAGCGGCGGCAGCGGACAGCCTGGCCAGGCGCGCGGCGGCCGATTCCGCGGCGAAGAAGTCAATGTCGGCGCCCGCCGCGAAGAAGGTCGAGACGGGAGACTACGACAAGGCGATCCGGCCGAAGTTCAAGATCGACGAGAAGACGGGGAAGGTTGATACGATCAAACGACCCTGAGATGAGGGACGGGGGCGGGGTGCGGAGGTTTGGTGCGGAGGGACGAGTGTAGGAACGAGAGCGGGGGATGAGGCAATCGCCTCGTCCCCCGCTCTCCTTGCCCCACTCGTCCCTCCGCACCAAACCTCCGCACCCCGCACTCGTCCCTCAGAAGTCACACACCCACCAACTCCCTCTCCGCCACCGCTTCCTCGACAAGCGCCAGCTTCAGGACATCCTGCAGCGTGTCCACGAAGTGGAACGTGAGCAGGGCCTTCGCCTCCTCGGGCACGTCCTCCATGTCCGCCTCGTTGTCACGGGGCAGGATGATGTGCGTGATGCCGGCGCGGAGGGCGCCGAGGACCTTCTCCTTCACGCCGCCGATGGGAAGCACACGCCCGCGCAGCGTGATTTCGCCCGTCATCGCCAGGTCGCGGCGCACGGGCCGGCCGCTGAGTTCGCTGGCGAGCGCCGTGGCGATGGACACGCCGGCGGACGGGCCGTCCTTGGGAATCGCGCCCTGTGGCACATGGATGTGCGTCTCGATTGCGCCAAGACGCGTGCGGGGAATGCCCAGCTCCTCGGCGTTCTTCGTCACAAAGGAGAACGCCGCGCGCGCCGATTCCTTCATCACGTCGCCGAGCTGTCCGGTGAGGATCAGTGACACGGGCACGCCCGACCCGCCCTCGCTGGAGCTGCCGGCGCCGGCCGGGGTCGTCAGCGGACGCGTGGACGCCTCGACGAACATGATGTCGCCGCCCATCGGCGTGTAGTACATCCCCGTCGCGACGCCCACCTCGTGCTGCGTGGCCGCCTTCTCCGGCCGCACGCGCGGACGGCCAAGGAGCTCGCGCACCTCGTCGGAAGTGATGATGCCGTCGCCTTCGATCATGGTGCGCACCTCGCCGGTGGCGATGCGACGCGCCACCTTGCGCGCCACCTTGCCGATCTCGCGCTCGAGCTGGCGCACGCCGCTCTCTCGCGTGTAGTTCGAGATCAGCTGCATGATGGCGTCGCTGTCGAACTTCACCTTCTTCACCGCGAGCCCGTTCTCCTCGAGCTGCCGGGGAATGAGGTACGCCTTGGCGATCTCGGACTTCTCGCGCTCGGTGTAGCCGGAGAACTCCACCTCTTCCATGCGGTCCTTCAGCGGCCCCGGAATGTTCTGCACGAAGTTCGCCGTGGCGATGAAGAGCACCTCGCTCAGGTCGAACGGCACGCCGAGGTAATGGTCGGTGAAGGTGTCGTTCTGCGCCGGGTCGAGCACCTCGAGCAGCGCGGCCGACGGGTCGCCCTGAAACGACACGCCGAGCTTGTCCACTTCGTCGAGCAGGAAGACGGGATTCTTGGTGCCCGCCTGCTTCATCCCCTGGATGATGCGTCCCGGCATGGCGCCCACGTACGTGCGGCGATGGCCGCGGATATCGGCCTCGTCGCGCGCGCCGCCGAGCGACACGCGCACATACTCGCGGCCCAGCGCCCGCGCGATGGACTTGGCGATGGAGGTCTTGCCGACGCCCGGCGGACCGCTGAAGAGCAGGATCGGCCCCTTCGCCATGGCGCGCGCCTTGGCCTCGCGCTTGTCGGTGATGGTGCGGTCGAACTCGCCGCTTGCCCGCGCGAGCGAGGGCGTGGCGTCCTCCTTCTTCTCCTTCAGCTTGGCCACCGGGAATTCGCCGGTCCGGTCCATCTCGTCGCTCAGCTGCTGCGCGCGCAGCTGGCGCACGGCGAGAAACTCGATCACGCGGTCCTTCACGTCCTTCAGGCCGTAGTGATCCTCGTCGAGCACCGTGATGGCGCGGTTGAGGTCGAGCTGGTCATCCGATCGCGTGTTCCACGGCAGCTCGGCGATCCACTCGAGGTAGGTGCGAATGACCTGCGCCTCCATGGACTCGCGGCCGGCGCGCTCGAGGCGTCCGAGCTCGCGTTCCACCTCGGTGCGCGCCTCCTTGGGCATCTCGAGCTTCAGCAGCTTGGCGCGCAGCTCCTCGATCTCCTTGGAACTGTCATCGTCGCCCAGCTCCTTCTGGATCGCCTTCATCTGCTCGCGCAGGAACATCTCGCGCTGGCGCTCGCCCAGCTCCTCCTGCACCTGGCTCTTGATGTCCTCCTGCGCCTCGAGCAGCGAGATGTGGCGCTGCACGTGCACGAGCACGCGGCGCAGGCGGTCCTCCACCGAAAGGTTCTCGAGGAGCCCCTGCTTTTCCGGCACCGTCAATTCGAGATAGCCGGCCACCAGGTCGGCGAAGCGCCCCGGCTCGGTGACCGAGTCGAGCACCTGGTGCACCACTTCCTCCGGCAGCCCGCGGCGCTCGCCGAGCTCCCCGGCGCGCTCGCGAATCTCCTTGTACAGCGCCTCGAAGGCCGGGTCCTTCTCATCCAGCGGCGACTGCTCCTCGATGTGCGTCACCACGGCCGAGAGGAAGCCCTCGGTGGTGGTGTACTGCAGCGACGTGGCCCGCTGTTCGCCCTGCAGCAGCAGCTGCACGCCGCCGAGTCCGCGCTGGATCTGCCCGATGCGAGCGATCACGCCCATCGAGTACAGGATTTCCGGGCTTGGCTCGTCCGTGTTGTCCTTCTGGGCCACGGCGAAGACCAGCCGGTCGCCCTTGAGGGCAGCCTCGATGGCCCGCAGCGTGCCCGGGCGGCCGGCCGCAATGGGAGCCGTCAATCCCGGGAAGATGACAGTCCCGCGCAGGGGCAGGACGGGAAGTGTCTGTCGAGTGCTCATCGAAGTTCCTGGGCGCCGAGGCGTCCGAACGGGGGGCTGAGGGGTGCGAACCGCCTCCACCTACAGCAACTGGCGTACCACGCGCTTCGTGCCCGCCCCGCTCTGCGGCGAGGCCGGCACCCGTGATACCCCGCAAGTTGAGATACGACATAACGGCGTGTCCTGCAACTTTCACCTGCCTCGGTGACGTAGGGACACTGACAAAACGCAGCACGCGCGCGGCGGCGAAGTTGCGGAACTTCATGGCGAGTTCCGGGCTTCGCCCGCTCGCGCGCTGGCGGCGTGTTTCATACCTTTCCCCACCCCCGTGGAAGACTCCCTCCTCTCCAAGTCCGAGGCCGAACTTCGCTCGCATATTGCGAGCGTCCTCGACAGCGCGTACGAACTCGACAAGGAGATCGGGCGCGGCGGGATGGGTATTGTCTACAAAGCCAAGGATCGCCGGCTGAAACGCGCCGTGGCGGTGAAGCTGCTGCCGCCCGAACTCGCGTTCCGGTCGGAAATTCGCTCGCGCTTCCTGCGCGAGGCGGAAACAGCCGCGCAGTTGAGTCACCCGAACATCGTCCCCATCTACTCGGTGGACGAGAAGGGCGGGCTGGTGTTCTTCGTGATGGGTTTCGTGGACGGCGGGAACCTGGCGAAGCGCATTCACGACGGCGGGCCGATGCCGCCCGACGAAGTGCGGCGCATCCTGCGTGAGGTGGCCGACGCCCTGGCGTACGCGCACGCCAACAAGGTCGTGCACCGCGACATCAAGCCCGACAACATCCTGCTCGACGTGCAGTCGAAGCGCCCGATGGTCACGGATTTCGGCATCGCGCGCGCCATCAGCGACGGAGCTGAGGCCCGCCTCACCGCCACGGGGATCGCCATCGGCACGCCGGCCTTCATGAGCCCCGAGCAGTCGGCCGGCGACCGCGATCTCGATGGGCGCAGCGATCTCTATTCGCTCGGCATCGTCGCGTACCAGATGCTGTGCGGCGACCTCCCGTTCAACGCGAACAGCACGCCGGCGCTCCTCGTGAAGCACCTCTCGGAGCGTCCGGTTCCCATCGACCAGCGCGCAAGCGTGCCGCCCGATCTGGCGCGCATCGTGATGCTCCTGCTCGAGAAGGACCCATCCAACCGCTTCCAGTCCGCCGCCGAGCTCAAGACCGCGCTCGAGACCGGGCAGGTGCCGGCGCTGCCGGCCGTCGCCGGCAGCGCCTATCCGCAGGAACCGTCGCCGTACGCGACCGCTGGCCTGCGGGCGACGCCATCGGCCGCGTTCACGCCGCAGCCGCTCACCACGATGCCCGATGGCGAGCGCCTCCCCACCCCGGACGAGCTCGCGCGCTGGAACGCGCCGATGGTGGTGGAGTTCCGGAAGCGGATCGCGCCGTTCATCTGGGTCAACGGCGCCTTCATCGCCGTGAACCTGCTGGGCGGTCCGAACCTGCTCTTCATCACGGCGTTCTGGAGCATCAGCGTGGCGTACAAGTACGCCAAGCTCTGGAGCGAGGGCTACGACTGGCACGACGTGTTCCGCCAGCCGCGCGAGCGGATGGTGGGCGACGTGGTGCAGGAATTGGGCGAGGACGTGCGCTCGGTGTTCGACCGGAACACGCGCGAACGCGTGCGCACGCGCCAGCGCCTGCGCGCGCAGCGCCCCGACCTGCTGCGGTCGCCCGCCGCGCCGGCCGCCCTCTCGGCGAGCGATGCCGCCGCGCTGGGAAGCGGGCCGCACGCCGCGTCGGCGCGCGACGCGCTCATGGACCGCGACGAGATCATCCGGCTCGTCGAGAGCATGCCGCGCGGTGATCGCAACCGCATTCCCGACGTGATCAGCAGTGCGACCACGCTGGCCGACACCGTGATGGCGCTCGCCGCGCAGCTCGCCGACCTCGAGCGCACGGCGAAAGGGCTGTCGGCCGCCGCCATCGACAAGGAGGTCACGGCGCTCGAGGCCGCGGCCAATCCGCTCGACTTTTCGGCCAGCGAGGAGCGCGTGCGACGCCTTGCCCTGCTCAAGCGGCAGCGGCGCACGGTGGCCGACATGGACCGGCGCCGCGAGGCGCTCGTCGGCCGGCTCGACAGCTGCTCGCTGACGCTCAAGAACATGCGCTTCGACGTGCTGCGGCTGAAAACCGGCGCGCAGTCGTATCAGCACGTCACCACGATTGCCGAGCAGGCGATGCAGCTCGCCCGCGAGGTGGACAGCGCCGTCTACGTCGCCGACGAGATGGCGCGTCTGCGCCCGCGCACCGGCGCGCCGGGACGCCCATGACCGACGCCCTCCGCGAGCGGGTCAACGCCGCGGTCGGATCGCTGTATCAAGTCGAGGCCGAGATCGGCCGCGGCGGCATGGCCGTGGTCTACCGCGCCCTGGACACGCGCCTGCGCCGGCGCGTCGCGCTCAAGGTGCTCCCGCCGGAACTGGCCTTCCGCGAGGAAGTGCGCCGCCGCTTCCTGCGCGAGGCGCAGATGGCCGCGCAGCTCAGCCATCCGAACATCGTCCCCATCTACGCGGTGGACGAAGCGTCCGGTCTCGTCTACTTCGCGATGGGACTCGTGGAAGGTGCACCGCTGGCCAAGCTGCTCTTCGACGAGCCGCGGCCGCCCATCGCGACGGTGCGCCGCGTGCTGCGCGAGGTCGCCGACGCCCTGCACTTCGCGCACGGGCACGGCGTGGTGCATCGCGATATCAAGCCCGACAACGTCCTGATCGAGACGGCGACGGGCAAGGCCGTCGTCACCGACTTCGGTATTGCACGCGCCGCGCAGGGCGAGGTGCGCCTCACCGCCACCGGCATTGCGGTGGGCACGCCGGCGTACATGAGCCCGGAACAGGCGATGGGCGAGCGCGAGGTGGATGGGCGCGCCGACATCTACTCGCTGGGCATCGTGGGCTACCAGATGCTCGCCGGCGAACTCCCGTTCTCGGCGGCCAACACGCCGTCGATGCTGATGAAGCATCTGAGCGAGCCGCCACGCCCGCTGCTTGAGCTGCGGCCCGACCTGCCGGCGAACCTCGCCGCCGCCATCGAGCGCGCGCTCTGCAAGGCGCCCGCAGACCGGTGGCCGGATGCGGCGTCGTTCCGTGACGCGCTGGCGGAGTCCGCGCCGGTGACGCTCACCGGCACGGCCGCGGCGGCGCGCGCTGCGGCGCAGGTGGCGCAGGCCGCGCAGTCGTCGCCGGCCGCGTACGCGCCCGGCCCGAGGGCCGATGCACCCGTCGCGCCGCCGCCGGCGCCGCCATCATCGGCTGCCTCCGCACTGCCGCCGGTGCCATCGTCGCGCCGTGCGCCGGCAGACCCGTTGAACGCCTTTGGTGTCTTTCGTGGTGGACGCACCGGGGCGGAGCAGGACTCGGAGATTCACCGGTGGCGCGAGCAGCAGCATGCCTGGCGCGAGCAGTTGCGGGCTGCGCGCGAAGGACTGCGCGGCGACGCGCTCGCTGCGGCCAACCAGCAGCTGCAGCACGCGCTGTATCCCGCGCCGCAAAGCGAGGATGATCGCGTGCGGCGCGTTCGCCGCAAGATCGTCAACTACACCGCCCTCACGACGGTGCTGTTCGTGGTCAATGCGAACATGGGCGGTGCGCCGTGGTTCCTGGTGCCCGCGTTCATCATGGGTGTGGGCATGTTCCGCTCCGTCGCGGGGCTGTGGAACGACGGCATCCCGCTGCGCAAGTTGTTCAAGCGCCTCCCGCGCGGCGCCGCGGGGCAGTCCGCGAGAGCGTCATTTGCGGGGCCCGGTGTGGGCGTGCGCGCCCTGCCCGCCCCCGGGTCCGATCCGCTGCTCGCCAACGTGCCGCGCGAGGTGCTCGTGGGGAGACACGGCCGGGCGATCACGGACGCCATCGAGACGCGCCGCACGATCACCGACGTCCTTGAAAAACTGCCGAAGTCCGAGAAGCAGCTCCTCCCCGACATCGGGCCCACGGTGACGGGGCTGGTGGAGCGCATCATCTCGCTGGCCGGCGGGCTGCATCAGCTCGACGAGGACGCCTCTCCCGAGGCGATCGCGCGCCTCGATCAGCGCCTGGCCGATGCGCGCGCGCTCCCCGACGGCGCGCCCGACAAGGAGCGGCGGGTGACGCTGCTCGATCGCCAGCGGCAGACGCTGGCCGACCTCGCCGGACGCCGCGAGACGGTGGCGGCACAGCTTGACAACGCCTCGCTGGTGCTCGATACGATGAAGTACGACCTGCTCAAGCTGCGCTCGAGCGGTCTGCAATCGCAGATGTCGGACGCGACGTTCCAGACGCAGGATGCCCGCGCGGTCGTGGCCGAGATCGAGCGCGCGCTCGAGGTGGCGGAGGAAGTGCAGAAGATCCGGTAGCGCCGGCGGCGCCGGAACCCGCCCTTCGCCGGGTGGTACCAGATCCAGGACTCAACGGAACCCAGCCGATGTTACTCGCCCCGGTTTGCCGTTCACTCGTGGTCTCGCTCTTCGCCGTCGGCGCCCTCTCGGGCCAACTCTCGGCGCAGGTGCCGCCGAAGGCGCCGATCGTCGCGCCGCCCGCCATTGTCCAGGGGCGGATCCTTGGTCCGGACAAGAAGGCGCTCGAAGACGCGGAGGTCCTCTACGGTGACGCGCGCAGCGTGTTCAGCGACCGTCGCGGGCGCTTCATCTTCGACCCCGCCCCAGCGGGCGTGCACGACGTGCTCGTGCGCAAGATCGGGTACGTCCCGGTCCGTTTTCGCGTGGCAGTCACGCCGGGCGACGTGTGGGAAGGCACCATCAACATGCAGCGCGCGGCGCAAGCGCTGCCTGAGGTGGTGGTGCTCGATTCGGCGGCGTTCAAGAACTTCCGGCCGTCGTGGCTGACCGGCTTCCTCGAGCGCCGGCGTGCCGGCATGGGCACGTTCCTCGACCGCATCGACATCGAGAACTCGCGCCTCGCGACGACGGGCCGCCTGGTGGCCACATCGCCCGGCATCACCGCGCATGCGCGCATGGGATGGGACGAGCTCAACGTGAACCGCTGCGGCCACGGCTTTGGCACCTCCAGCACCGGCATCGTCTACGTGGATGGCTTCAAGACGGAGACATCGGTGACCGGTCGCTTCGTGACGCTGAGGGATTACCCGCCGGAGCGACTCTGGGCGGTGGAGATCTTCAAGGGGCGCGACACCTTCCCGGCGGGGTTCTACGACCCAAACGCCTGCCTGCTCATCCTGCTCTGGACGAACCGCCGATAGCGAGCGATCTCTCCTCACCCCCCGGAGGACCCCGTGAGCCCAATCCCGACGGAGACCGACCGATGCGCCGGATGACGCGCGTGCCCCGTGTGGTGGCCGCCTGCGTCGTGGCCGCGGCGGCCGTCACGGCGCCGCCTGCCGGCGCGCAGCAACCGGTGCCGAAACCGGAGATCACGGCGCATCCCGCCATCGTCTCGGGGAGAATCGTCGCCCTGGACAAGAAGGGCATCGAGGACGTCGAGGTGCTGCTCGACGACAGTGTGCGCGCGCTCACCGACCGCAAGGGATACTTCGCGCTCGATCCGGTCCCCCCCGGCGTGCATGACGTACTCGTGCGGAAGATAGGCTACGTACCGCTGCGCTTTCGCGTGGCCGTGACGGCCGGCGATCTCTGGGACGGGACGATCCGGATGGACCGTGCGGCGCAGGCGCTTCCCGCCGTGGTCGTCCTGGAATCGTCGAAGGTGCTCAAGAACCACCGCCCAAACTGGATCGATGGCTTCGTCGAGCGGCGGCGCATCGGGCTGGGCACGTTCCTCGATCGCGTGGACATCGAGAACGCCCACCTGGCGCGCACGGCAAACCTCATCGCCCGGGCGCCCGGCGTCACCACGTACCAGGGGTTCGGTTACGACGAGCTTCGCTCTCCCCGATGCGGCATGGGCTCAGGCTCAAAGGCGATTGTCTTCGTCGACGGCATCAAGATGGAAACGTCGTACAACGGCCGGTTCGTGAGCCTCGGCGACTACGTGCCCGCGGTGCTCTGGGGCATCGAGGTCTTCCGCGGACGCGGGTCAATTCCGCCGCAGTACGACGATCCCCAGGCCTGCCTTGTCATCCTGCTCTGGACCAACCGCCGCTAGCTCGCGGGCGCGCAGCGCGGCCACGGTGGCCGTCGAACGAGCAGCGCGGCCACCGCGGCTCGCGAACGAGCAGAGCGGCCACCGCGGCTAGCGAACGAGCAGTGCGGCCACCGCAGTGGCCACGCGGTCGGGTGCATCGAGCGGCAGGAAGTGCGAACCAGAAGCAATGAGTTCAAGCGTAGCGCCCGGAATCGCTGATTGCAGGCGGCGGCTCGCAGCGACTGGCACGAAGGGATCACGGACACCGTGCACGAGGGCCGAGGGCGCACGCACCGAACCGAGGGGAAGGGTAGCGGTCTCGTCTGGTCGCTGTTCGGCGAGATGGGCCAGCAGCGCGTCGCGCCCGTCCTTCTGTACGAACGGGCGCAGGAAATGATCGAGTGCATGCCGACCCTCATCGCGGTCGGCAAAACCGCGCAGCAGCGCGGCGTACGCTTCACCCGCCAGCAGCGGCGCCGGCAACCGCCGTGCGATGCCGAGGAGCGCGCGCGCCGCACGCGTGCGCCAGCCCGGCCAGGTGTCGAGCCCGACGCTGTTGACGAGTGCCATGCGCGTCACGCGCTCGGGGGCGTGGACGGCCATCCACTGCGCCACCGCCCCTCCGAGGTCGTGCCCCACGAGACAGACTTTCGGGACCTGCAGCGCGTCGAGCACGGCGAGCGCTCGCGCGGCATGCGCCGAGACCGTGACGGCGGCGCCGTCGGGACGGTCGCTGCGTCCGTAGCCCAGCTGGTCGAGCACGATGAGGCGATATCCTGCGGGCATCAACCGCACGACGTCGTTCCAGAGATAGGACGACGTGGGGAAGCCGTGCAGGAAGAGCACGGGTTCCCCGGCGCCGCGCGTGCCGGCGGCGTAGTAGTAGAGCCGATGGCCGGCCAGATCGAGGAACTCACCGCGCATCAACGCAATTCTCCCTCGCGCTCACCTGCTTTCAAGGCAGGAAAGATGCGCCGCTTACTCTGGCGTTTTGCGTCAAAAGGAGTATAGTTACGAAATCTTTGGCAGGGATCGGCCGAGGAATGTGGCTATGTCCAATAATGCCAACAAGTTAGAATGGAGTTTCGAGAGTTGACTTTACCGGTTATTCCAACCGCTCCGCTCTTTCCGCCCCCGCCGCCTCCGCCAGCGCCGGTGGTTTTTCCGCTCGGTTGGATCCTCGATCACGCGGCGCTCCCGATCCAGTATCGCGCCGTGACCGAGGTGGCGAAGATCGGTGACCATCTCCCTGCGTCGTACGCCAACACGCCGTACTTCCACCGGCCTGCGGTGGAGATTGCCGTGCGGCAGTCGTACGAGGGTACGTGGAATGGTGCGATGCTTGCCCTTCCGTCGAAGGGTGGCATTGATGGGCTCGGCAGCATCAACGCGGTGCGCCGCTTGCTCGAATGCGGGTGGGACAAGGATTCCCCGGCCGTGTATCAGGCGCGCCGTTCGCTCTTCCGCCTGCTCGCCGAAGATGAGGACGTGACGCAACTGTACGAGTTCCAGCCAAAGCCGGGCAAGTCGCTGGAGCCGGAGGTGGCGGCGCACCATCGCCGGCTGCTGCGCGAGGCGGCCGGCGCGACGCTGGCGCAGGCGGGGTTCGAGTCGGACCCACGCGTGCGCGGCCTGGCGCGCCGAACGCTCGAGCGGATCATGGACTTCCTCGACTCGCCGCTCGGGCAGAAGCCCTGGGTGCGCGTCGGCAACCAGCAGCTGCTCGCCGCCGATGCGGCGCCGCCGTCGATCTACGCGCTGCAGATGCTCGCGCACATGCCGTTGTTCCGCAGCGAGTATTACACGTCCATGGAGACGCTGTACGAGTACCTCACGCGTCCCCTGCCGCGACAAGAGGCCATTCAGATCGTGGGCAAGAAGCACCTGCACGTTCCGCTGCTGGTGCTTGGCGACATGCTGCCGCACCGCAACGCGGTGGACGCGGACATCCCGATGGCGCTCGCCTGGCTGGAGACGATGGCCCGCCTGAACTTCCTGCGGCGCAACGAAAACTGGTGCAAGATGTTCGAGCGGTTCGTGGATGACTGCGGCCGCGACGGCGTCTGGCATCCGCACAAGGGCATGGCGACGCCCAAGACGACGAATCCGTTCGTCTGGCCGTTCTTCCCGCTCGAGGTGCACGCGGCGGGCGAAGAGCGCTGGACGGACGTCACCTTCCGCATCGGGCTGATTGCACGGCTGCTGGGTCGCCCCATCGAGCTCGTGTGACGCTCGCGGGCCGCGCCGTCGGGACTGGGGGCCGGTGCTCGTGACCCGGCCCTCGTGTTTTCCCGGGGGATACGCCGGGTGCTCCGCGCGCGACGTCGCGCTGGCCGACGGCACGCATCTCCGGCTGGTCGAGAGCGGTGACGCGCACGCGCCGCCCGTCCTGCTGGTGCACGGATTCGGCGCGTCCGCCTATCAATGGCGGTTCACCCTGCCCATACTCGCGGCGGCCGGCTTTCACGCCATCGCGCCGGACCTGCCGGGACACGGGTTCAGCCAGCTGGAGTTTCCGAACGGCGAGTACACCCGCGACCGGTACGCCCGCCGCCTTTGGCAGTTGCTGGACGCACTCGGCGTCACCGGCGCGCCGGTGGTCGGGCACTCGATGGGTGGCGCCATCGCCGCCGAAATGGCCTGGCAGCAGCCGGAGCGGATCAGCCGGCTGGCGCTGCTGTCGCCGGCGGGCTTTGGATTGGTGCCCGACCGCTTGCGACTGCTCAAGCACATTCCCGACCTCCTCGCACCGCTCGCTCGTCCGCTGGCTTCACGCGCGGCTGCCACGCTGGTGCTGGGCGATGTCTACGGGCCGGACGGGAGTTGGACGGCTCGCGATGAGCGGGAGCTGCTGGCCCCGTATGCGCAGCCCGGCATCTACCGCGCGCTGTTGCGCACGCTGAAGGAGTTCGATTTCCAGCCGCACTCCAACGCGCAGCTCACCCAGCTTCCTCACGGTACGCTCGTCGTTTTCGGCACGCATGATGGAGTGGTGCGTCCGGTGGACGTCGCGGCGCGCGTGAAGCTCGTTCCGGCGGGGCGCCTCGTGGTGCTTTCGCGCATCGGGCACCTGCCGCAAGTCGAGGCTGCGGAGGAGGTTGGTCGGTTGCTCGTCGACTTCGCGCAGGGGACGCGCGTAGCGGGTGCCGTCAGCGCCCATTAGGTTGCGGGAGTGACTACGAACAAAAAGAAGACGGCCCCCGCGCGTCGGACCGGCGCGCGCGGAAAGGGCCGGGCCGCGGCGGACGCCGCAGGCGCACCACAGCTGAAGGACGACGTTCCGAACGCCTCCGGAGATGCGGAGCGCGTGAGACTGGCGCATGCCGAGGTGGAGGGCGTCAGCCTCGCGCACGCCGAGGCGATCGCGAGCGCGAGCGACGGCGGCGGCTTTGCCGAGCTCGGATTGCACGAGACGGTGCTGCGGGCGATTGCCGACGCGGGGTACACGCTGCCCACCCCCATCCAGCGACAGGCGATTCCGCTCGCCCTGAAGGGGCGCGACCTGATGGGGCTCGCGCAGACGGGAACGGGCAAGACGGCCGGCTTCTCGATCCCGATCATCGAGCGGCTGCTCGACGGCCCGCACCGCACGCGTGCGCTCATTCTCACGCCGACGCGCGAGCTCTGCCAGCAGGTGGAGGAGAGCTTCCGCAAGTACGGCAAGTACGCGGGACTCGAGGTCGTGTCGGTGTACGGCGGCGTCGGCTACGAGATCCAGGTGGCGGCCCTGCGCGGCGGCGTCGACGTGATCGTGGCGACGCCCGGGCGCCTGATTGACCACCTGGAGAAGCAGAACGTCAACTTCGATGAGCTCGAGGTGCTGGTGCTCGACGAAGCCGACCGGATGCTCGACATGGGGTTCGCCCCGCAGATTCAGCGTATCGTCGCCACCATCCATCCGTATCGGCAGACGCTGCTCTTCAGCGCCACGATGCCGCCCGAGGTGGAGGCGCTGGCGCGCAAGTACCTGCGCAAGCCGGTGGTGGTGCAGGTGGGGCGCCGGTCGAGCGCCGCGACGACGGTGAAGCACTTCGTCTATCCGGTGCCCAAGCAGCGGAAAACCGAGCTGCTGGCCGAGCTGCTCAAGCAGAAGGAGATGGACTCGGTGCTCGTGTTCACGCGCACCAAGCATGGCGCTGACCGCGTGGTGCAGCATCTCGCCGAGCAGGGCATCGAGTCCGATGCGCTGCATGCCGACAAGACCCAGGGCCAGCGCGAGTCGGCCCTGCAGCGCTTCAAGGACGGAAAGACGCGCGTCCTCGTGGCCACCGACATCGCCCAGCGCGGGCTCGACATCTCGGGGATCACGCACGTGATCAACTACGATGTGCCGCAACAGGCGGAGGACTACGTGCACCGCATCGGCCGCACCGGCCGCGCCGCCGCCACCGGCGACGCCTACACGTTCATGTGCGCCGACGAGATCGCGATGGTGAAGACGATTGAGCGAACGATTAATCAAGAGATCCCGCGGATCTCAGTGACAGGCTACGATTTCGGGACCTAGCGGTCCCGAAGAGAGACAACAGAGAGACAACAGAGAGACAACAGAGAGACAGCAGAGGCGCGGCTCAGCGAGCGGGGCCTCTGTTGTCTCTCTGTTTTCTCTCTCTATTGTGTCCATCTCACCCGCCCCAGCCTCGACACCACGATTGAGTCGATAAGACGTCCGCGCGCAACGAGCATCGTGGTATTCGACACGCCCGTGGCGACGCCGTCGGGGGCGTAACGCACGGAGTCGCCGCTGGCGGCGAGGGTGACGCCGTGCAGGGCGCCCACGGCGCGGCGGGCGATGGTGTCGTCGGCACAGGTGACGGTCACCTCGCCACGTGCGGCATCCACGACGAACGTCGCCACCGCGCCGCGGGCGAGCGCCGCTTCGCGCGTCAGCACCAGCGCGTTGACGAGGTCCGCGATGGCGGCGCGCACCTGCCAGCGGGCCGTGGTCGCCGCGAGCGATGGCACGGCGGTGGCCGCGACGATCGCCAGCAGGGCGAGCGTCAGGACCAATTCGGGAAGCGAATGAGCGCGGCGCATGCGGATCCTCCGGTGGCGTCCCTGCCGGGCGTGCGTGACAGGTGACGACCGTACATCTTGGGGAGGTCGCGCCGGACTGCATCACCACGCGATTGCCCATGAGGGCAAAGGATTGCGCGCGCTGCAGCCGGCATCGCCCGCGAGACACGAAGACACGCCATGACTCTTGCCGGCCTCGCCCGCGTCACACGGAGACCCGCCATGACTCTCACCCGATCGCGCCGCCGTTGGGCGCTCGCGCTGCTGGCCCTCGCCGCTGGATGCCGGTCACCGACCGCCGATGCCGCGATCGCCGAACAGCTGGCTCAGGTGTCGGACGCCCTCGTCGCGATGCAGGACCAGATCGCGATGAACTCCACCACGGTGGACTCGCTCGTGCAGGTGGTTGCGCGGCAAGACACGCTGATCAAGCGGATGGCGGCGGTGAGCGGGGTGCCGGTGCCGTAGCGGAGCGCAGATCTGCCGCAATCTGCTCTGCGCGTCGTGATCGTTGCCTGCAATGGCGAGTGGTCGTGCACGCGCAGCAGTCGGACCAGGACCGACGTGCGAAGCCGCCTTGTGCTGCTCGGCTCATCCGAGCAAAGGTGCGGTGAGGTCGACCGTTCCGTCGCGACGCAGGCTGATGATGTCGCCTTTCTTGAATGCGTGGCCCTGGATCACGACATCGCGTGACAACATCGCCTGCTGCAGCCGGCCGTTGTCGTGGAACCAGGCCATGCGCTTGGTGCCGAGGCTTATCACGCGCATGCCGAAGCGCAGCACGTTCCCACTGGTGGTGCAGGGAATCCCGTCGATCTCCTGGTCGCCGACGAGCCAGATGGCGCGTACCGTGCCGTTCGGATGCAACCGATTGCCTGCACCGTCCTCGTGCCCGGGGATGCGGTGTCCCTGAATGACCGCATCCTCATGCAACCAAAAGAAGCGCATGCGGCCGTCGCGTTCCAGGAAGATGCTGGCCTTGGCCGGCAACACCTGGCCATCGAAGGCGGCATCGGCGCCGAGGACGATGAGCCAGAGAACGCCCGTGTCGTGCAGGTAGACATCGGAACCAGCCGGGACCAGGTGCACACCGAAGCGATGTTCGCGCGCCAGTCGACAGCGCTTAACCGCTCCGTTCGGATGCCGCGCCGTCTTGCCCACGCACAACGTGTCCGCCTGCACTCCGTGGGGATTCGTGGGCGCTGGCACCGCCATCGCCCGACGCGGCAATGGCGTGGAAGCCGCGGTCAGCGTGACCAGCGCGAGCAGCAAGGAGAGAGCAGCCATTCTATGCCTCGCGGGTGGAAGGATCAGTGCACGGAGCGCGACGAATCGGCACACTGCGCTGGCGTGGGTGTCGCTAGCGCGCCTCCGTCATCAGTCGTCCGGACGCATCGAGGAGCACCCGAGCGCCCTTGTCGAAGCGGCGTCCCTGAATGGTGGCCGCTCGCCCGAGTCGGCATGCTGCCAGCCTCCCATTCGGATGGAAGGAGACCGCTGACGTGCGTCCGACGACCTCAGTCCAGAATCGGATGGGTCGGCACGGAACGCCCTGGACGTCCTGCGTGTGTTCGAGCCAGAGAACCCGCGGCCTGCCGTCTCGATAGAGCGCGTGGTGCGGCCCGCTAGCGGTACCGTTGAGCGTGAGACCCGCAAACGCGGCGGGCTTGGTGATCCAGAAGAAATCCAGCACGCCGCTCGAGTCATAATGCAGCCGCGTGCCGGCTGGGAACTGGCGTCCCTTTACGGTGTCGTCGTGCGCCAGCGTGCACATCGTGCCAAGAGCGGTCTTGTTCCCCCACGGCTTGCAGTCGTGCGGCGGTACTTGCCCGCCGAGGCCAAGAGGCAGGGTCACCGCCACCGCCAACCCTGCGAGTCCAACGCGGAATGCGTGCGTCATGCGTCGCAACCCTCCGTCAGGGATTGGCGAGCGGTTCGCGCTCCTCTGTCGGCGAGGCGCCTCGCCACAAACAGATCGCCGCGATGATGAGTGGTGTCACAATCAGGCCGAGCGTTACCGCCGTCCCCCAGTTCGGACCGCCGGGCCGGCGAAACGCCATCGACAGGATCAACGCGCAGAAGATCAGCGGAAGTGCGCCGGTTATGACGGCAGCGAGTCGCGGATGCCGGTGCGACACCATCCCCAGTCCGGCGATTGCGAGTCCCGGAAGCACAGCCAGAAACACCTCGGGGAATCCCGCATCAAGGGCCGCGAAGACGGCGGCCAGCACGCCGACGCTGTAGAGAATTCGCCGTCCGGCGACAACGGGATCTCCGACGAGGAGCAGGCCAGTCAACGCGCGCACGGCGAGCGAGATCGCCAACAGCGCGCCGACCATCTCCCACGTGTGGTCGTCAACGTGCATCAGGTGTCCGTACAGCACGACATTGCCGAGCACGAGCGCAACGAAGGCGACATTGCTCGCCCGGTACTGAATCTGAAGCTGGCGCTCGTCGATGAGCTTTGGGGCGAAACCAAGCGAGTGAACCGTCGGCCGCAGGAGGTAGGAGGCGGCAAGGAGGAGCAAGAACTGCTGGCCCCATGCGGCGGTCAACACCAACGCGACTCCGGAAATCGCGGTCGCTGCCCAAAAGATCCCGTCGCGCTTAGCCAGCATCATTCGCCTCCAGCTCGAAGAGATGTTCCACCGACGATCCCAGCACCTTTGCGAGCAGGAGCGCCAGCTTGACTGATGGGTTGTAGTCGCCACGCTCGATGGCGATGATGGTCTGCCGCGACACCGCGACCAACTCGGCCAACTGCGCCTGGCTCAGTTCACCCCGCTCAAAGCGGAGCCGTCGAAGGTGTGTCTTCACGTCCCAAAGGGTAGAAGCTGCGGATGCGAGAACGGTGCAGACGAGGAATCCGTCACGTGCACGCACTGTAAAGTAAAGTTGACGAAATGTCAAGAGAAGTATACATCATTAGATGTCGGGCATCTTGAATGCACGTCGCGCTCTCAATGCGCTTCGCACTCCTGCATACGCGCCCTAGATTCCGCCCACACGGGAGGTGCCATGCGCGTCAACATCGAATTCTGCGTCGTCTGAAACTACGAACCCCGGGCCGTCAGTCTGGCGGCCGCGATTCGCGAGACGTTCCCCGAGGCCGAGGTGTCGCTGCAGCCCAGCGGCGGCGGCCGGTTTGAAGTGTCCGTCAACGGCACGCCGGTCTTCGAGAAATCCCGGCTCGGCCGGCACGCCCAGCCGGGCGAAGTGCTCGACCTCATCCGCTCTTCCCTCGCTGGGTGAGTCCCTTCAGTTTCTGATTTCATGAGAATCGCCATTTCCACCGGCGGCGGAGACGCCCCGGGCCTGAATGCGGTCATCCGCGCGGCCGTCATGTCGGCGATCGACCGGGGTTGGCATGTCCTCGGCATCAAGCGCGGCTACATGGGACTGCTGGGTGAGGACGAAGTCATTCCGCTCACCGCCGACAGCGTGCGCGGCATTGCCCACCTCGGCGGCACCATCCTTCGCACGACGAACCGCGGAAATCCGTTCCACTATCCGGTGCGACAGCCGGACGGTTCGTACCTCGAGGTGGACCGCTCCGACGAACTGATCGAGAACGCGCGCAACCTCGGCATCGAGGCCTTCATCACGATCGGCGGCGACGGGTCGCTCGCCATCGCGCAGCAGCTCTTCGAGAAAGGCGTGCGCATCGTCGGCGTGCCGAAGACCATCGACAACGACGTCAGCGGCACGATCACCACGTTCGGCTTCGACACGGCGGTCACGACTGCCATGGAGGCGATCGACAAGCTGCACACGACGGCGTCGAGCCACGACCGGGTGCTGGTGCTCGAGGTGATGGGGCGCGACTGCGGCTTTATCGCCCTCCACTCCGGCGTGTCGGGGCAGGCGCACGTGATCCTGATTCCCGAGATCGCATTCGACATCGACAAGGTGTGTGCGCACATCATGAAGCGCGACGCGCAGGGCAAGAAGTTCGCGATCGTCGTGGTCGCCGAGGGCGTGCCGTTCGAGGGCGAACAGGGATCGCTGGGCGAGTCCATGCCCGGGCAGGCGCGGCGGGTGGGGGGCGTAGCGGACCGCGTCGCCAAGGCCATCCAGGCGCGCACGGGCAAGGAGTGCCGGTCGCTGGTGCTGGGGCACCTCCAACGCGGCGGGATGCCGACGGGGTATGACCGCCTGCTGGCGACGCGGTTCGGCGGGGCGGCCACCGAGGCGGTGGCCAACGCCAAGTGGGGGCACATGGTGGCGCTGCAGACGCCGCACATCGTGCCGATTCCCATCAAGGAGGCCTTGGCGGCGCTCAAGCGGGTGGACCCGTCGCACGACACCGTGCGCACGGCGCGGCGGATCGGGATCTCGTTCGGGGATTGATCGGGGGAGTCCGCCGGAGCGCCGGTGGAAAAGGAACGTGTGCGCCGGTGGAAAAGGAACGTGTGCGCCGGTGGATCAGGATCGTGTGCGCCGGGTATGATTCATCGAGGTAGCGCCGCCGCAGGTTGGATCGTCCGCAGGGCGGACCATCGCCCATTCTGGAGGCAGTTCTGAAGCGCCTGTCCTGGATCTTGCCGGCTCTGCTCCTGTCGTCCGCCGTCGCGGCGCAGGAGTCGCGCGTGCCGTCGTCGCGCATGCCGGAGTCTTTCACGCCGCCTGCCGGGCTCTGTCGGCTCTGGATCAGTGGTGTGCCGGCCTCGCAGCAACCGGCGCCCACCGATTGCGCCAGCGCCATCCGGAATCGGCCCTCCAACGCGGCGGTCGTCTTCGGCCCGCAGCTCCGCGGCGAGTCCATGGAGCGGCGTCCGTTCGCGGGGCGTGCGGGGCATCCGCCGGTGCGGCAGCTTGCCCCCGATGCGCGGCAGCCGGATGCGCGGCAGCCAGAAGCGCTGCAGCCGGGAGGCCGCCCGGTCCAGGTGCGCGAAGATGCTCGCGGGCGCACGCCGGACCGCGTGCCTGACACGGCGGTGAAGCCCGCCAAACGCAAGCCGGAGACGCCGCAGTAAGCCAGTCCCTGCGCCCCGTCATCGACCCGTACCTGCCGCGCGACCACGACCAGTTCGTGCGCAGCGGGACCGGGGGGCGCATCATCGTCATTGCCCCGACGCGCGCGGCGTGCGAGACGATTGAGCTGGCCTTCACGCTCGACATCGAGACGGTGCTCTGGAAGAGCCATGGCGAGCGCCTGCGCGCGCTCGCCGCGCGGCTCACCGCCGAAGGGGAGCGCGCCGGGCACCGCCCGGGCTTCGGCATCGTGGCGGGCACGGGCACCGGAAAGACGCTCAGCATCAAGCCCATCGCCCAGATCATGCTTGCCACCGACGACCTGCGCGTGGGCGTCATCAACCGCGAGCGCGAGGCGACGCCGGAGACGCCGACCTGGAACGTCATCATCGTCACCACCGGCATCGCGCGGCGATGGTTCCAGGACGGCGACATCCGGCCGCAGGACACGCTGGTGGTGGACGAGATCCACCAAACCTCCGCCGAGCTGGAGCTGTGCCTCGCCCTCGGCAAGCGCGTCGGGTGCCGGTACATCTGGCTGTCGGCCACCGTGGACCCGGCGTTCTACGCGCGCTATCTCGACGCCGCCGAGGTGATCGAAAGCAGCGCGTTCGATCCGGCGAAGGCCGCGCTTGTTGAGGTCATTCGCAAGAAGCCGCTCGACTTTCTCGATGACAAGTTTCTGCAGCGCGTCACCAAGGAGAAGCGCGGCGTGGGCGTCTTCCTGCCGACGCGCGCCGGCGTCGAGCAGGCGGCGGCGCTGGTGCAGGAGCGATTTCCCCGAATGAACGTCGCCTTCTACCACGGCGGCGAACCGATTCGCGTGATCCGCCCGTTCCTCGAGGGGCAGGAGCCCAAGCCGTTCCTCCTCGCGATGACCGCCGCAGGACAAAGCGCCCTGAACGTGCAGGGGCTCGACACGGTGGTCATTGACGACACGCGCTTCACCAACCTGGTGGAGCGCGGCAAGAACGTGCTGACCCGCCTGCACCTCGGCGCCAACGAGATCCTGCAGATGGCGGGGCGCGTGCACGGGCGCGTGGCCGGCGGGCGCGTCTTCATCCTGAGCGACCGCGACATCCAGTTCGCCGCACTGCGGCCGACCGAGCCCGAGTTCCAGCTGGCCGGCGACAGCGAGCGCGTGGCGCTCACCTGCGCGGCGCTGGGCGTGCGCGCCGACGAGCTGGAACTGCCGGTGCCGCTCGACAAGCTCAGCTACCGTCGCGCGCTGGAATTCCTCGCGGAGCGCGGCATCGTGGAGCAGGGCAAGCTCACGATGTACGGTCGGAAGGTCGAGGCGATGCCGGTGGACCGGCCGTGGGCCGAGCTGCTCGTGCATTGCGACGACGACCTGTTGCCGTACGTGGCGGTGATGGCGAGCATCGAGAGCCTGCACCGGATGACGCGCGAGGACCGCGACCTGTCGGGGCTGATTGTCCCGGGGAGCGACCACCTCACCGCGTACAACGTCTACGCCGAGGCGTTCACGCGGTGCGGTTTCGTCGGCGAGGTCTACGGCCTGCCGCGGCAGCTCTTCGATGAGAGCGTCGGTACGTGGGCCGAGCGTCGTGGCGTGCTCGTGAAGGCGCTCGAGGACGCGGCGCTGGCGATGGCGAGCATCTATCGGGCGACGGGGCTCTACCTGCCGACGCAGATGCCGCAGGCCTCGCCCGCGGTGGACCGTCGGTTCCGCGAGTTGCTGGCGCAGGTGATGCCGTTCGACCTCGTGATCGACGAGCAGACGGCGTGGGGCGACGAGGCGCGGGTGTCGAAGACCAGCGTCTGCGGCGCGTGGGGGGCGATCGCGGGGACGCTGCGCTACTTCGCCGACCGCTGGGGCGTGCCGCGCGCGGCGGTGGAGGGGACGCAGCTGCCCAAGGACCTGGTGCGGCGGTACGCCACAGCGCACGCGCCGGCGCTGACGTTCGACGGCCGCCACAAGCAGTCGCCGCTCGCGCTCGAGCGCCGCGTCACGTTCTTCGGTTTCGAGCTGTCGCGCGAGCGCGACCCGGTGCAGGACTTCCCGGTGGGCCTCGAGGTGGAGGCGCGTCGCATTCTCGCCGAGGCGATGGCGCGCGGCGAGGCGCACCATCAGTCGGTGCAGCGGAATCGGCAGGCGATTGAGGACGTGCGCGAGGCCTGGCGGCGGAGCGGCGGCACGACGCCGCGTCTTGGGCTGGCCGAGCTGACCGCGTGGTACGAGCGCAGCATCGCCGGCGTGCGCGACGTGCAGGAGTGGCGTGCGGTGCGAGCGACGCTGGACGCCGACGAGTTCGTGCCGCGCGCGCAGCGCGAGCGGCTGATGGCGCTGCCCGGCGCCGTGGAGGTGCGCGACCGCGCGGTGCCCATTGACTACGATGTCGAGGAGACGACGAGCGGCGTCACCGGCGTGGCGCGCCTTCGCCTGCCGGAGAAGGTCGCCCGGACCCTCGTCGCGGAGGAGTTGCCCGAGCTCGACCGGCCGCTGCGGTTTACGGTGATGCGCGGCGCGCGCGGGGCGGTGAAGGCGGCGACGCTGCCGGAGCTGCAGGATCGGCTCGACGATCCGTTCACGGACGACGAGCGGTCGCGGAGCCGTGAGCGCGGACGGAATGCCGATCGCGATGGCGACAGGACGGGGGCGCGCGGGCGTGGGGGGTTCGGCGGTCGCGGCGGAGAGTCGCGTGGCGGAGACGCGCGCCGCGGCTCACGCGGTGGTGATTCGCGTGGAGGCGGCCCCCACGGCGACCCGCGTGGTGGAACTCGCGGCGACAGGGATCGCGGGCCCTCCGGTGGCAATCCGTGGAAGAAGGGGCCAGACGGCGGTGAGCCCACCGGCGGTGGGCGGCATCGCCCCGGCTCGCCGTCCGGTCGCGGAAAACGAAGGGGCAAATAGACTTAGCCTATTGTCTCGCTTCCGATAGTTCTTGTCCAGCAAATGTTGACAAATAGTTAGACAATGTATTGACAACAATGCCGAATTCAGCTAGATTCTCTCTCAACTGATCCGTGTTGGAGAGAACATGGCGACGATGATGGCCACAGCGGCGTTCGACACCGCAACCGGAACGACCCCCCTGAATGAGCGACCGGCGCGCTTCGACCAGGAAGCGCTCGCGCAGATGGACGCGCTGTACAGCTTCGCCTTCAAGCTGACCAAGGTCCGCGAGGAAGCCGAGGATCTCGTCAGCGACACGATGCTGCGCGCGTTCGAGCGCTGGCGGCAGTTCCAGATCGGATCGAACATCCGGGCCTGGATGTTCACGATCCTCTACCACGCGTTCGTGAGCCGCAAGCGCCGCATCGATGCGCGGGAAGTGCCGATGCCGGAGACCGAGGATGGCTTCAATCGGCTCGAGCCGGCGGCTGACGAGAACCCCGAGGCGACGTTCTACGATTCGTTCATCGACGAGGATGTGGTGCGCGCCATCGGCGAACTGCCGGAGGAGTATCGGAGCGCGCTCGTGATGAGCGACGTGCACGGGCTGCGCTACGCCGAGATCGCGCGCGTGCTCGGCGTGCCGGAGGGAACGGTGAAGTCGCGCCTGTTCCGCGGGCGTCGCCTGCTGCAGGGCCGGCTGCGCGCGTACGCGGAGGACATGGGGTACATCAAGCGAGGTGCGGGGAACAGGGAACAGGGGACCACGTACCGGCCTTCCCTCGCGCGCTAATTAGTCCGCTGCCGGCTTCCGCCGGCTGGTTCGCGAGGCCGCCCGGTGACGGGCGGCCTTTGCGCGATTGCCGCAGGTGCGCATGTCGCACCAGCGCCGCCGCCCGCTGCGGCTCGTGTCGAGGAAGACGCGCGGGCACGGCGGCTCGGCCGCGCAACGGCGCACCCGCGTGAGTTCGCCGGTCACGAGCGTGTCGGCGGCGCTCTCCACCACCGGAATGACGAGGGCGGCGAAGGCGTCGCCCGCCGGCACGAAGGTCCGGTTGAAGGAGCCGTCGCGCGCGTCGTGCGCGATGCGACGCACGCCGGTGGAGCGTCCGAGCACCCGGTTGATCTCGAGCACGGCGGCCTGACGCTCCCGCTCTGAGGCGTGCACCCCCCGCTCGGCCAGCGGACGCAGCGCGCTGCGGATGCGGCGGGCCTCGTGCAGCGTGGCCGTGGCGCTGGCCGGCTGCTCCAACGCGCGGCGCTGGAGCGCGGCGCGGCGCGCCGCGTCGAGGAGCGCGGCCCCTTCGAGCCAGGCCAGGTAGCCATCGAAGGAGACGAGCGCGTCGCCCTGAGCGTGGCGCGGCGCCTCGTCGGTGTTGACGAAGTCGAGCCACAGGCGGCCGGCGGCGAACGGAGTTCTCGCGCGAGGCATCGTGCGCCTAAGTTACACGCCGTGCCGCTCACCAACATCCATCGTGTCGCCGTCGGGTCCACGAACCCCGTGAAGCTGGCCGCCACCCGGGCGGTCTTTCAGCGTCTCGACCCGCGGACGCAGATCGACGGGATCACCGTCGCGTCGGGCGTCCCCGACCAGCCAGTCGGCGACACACAGACCATCGCCGGGGCGACCAATCGGGCGCGCGCCGCCCGTGCCGCGCTCGACGCCGACCTCGGCGTCGGCATCGAGGGTGGCGTGGTGGAAGCACCCGAGGGCATGCGCACCTGCGCGTGGGCCGTAATCGTGACGCGCGATGGCGCCGTCCACGTCGGCGGCTCGCTCTCCATGCCGCTCCCCGATGCCGTAGCGGAGCTGATCCGCGGCGGCGAGGAACTGGGGCACGCCATTGACCGGCTCATCGGGACCACGAACATCAAGCACGGCGCCGGCGCCGTGGGCATCCTGACGGACGGGTTGGTAAACCGGCAGGAGGCGTATGAGACGCTGCTGGCGTATGCGATGGCGCCGGTGCTTGGAGCCGATTTGTACGGGGGGACGGGGGCGGGGGGCGGGGGGG